>Ga0209281_1000157_pt1 | contig 162755 bp, 166 predicted proteins | sample MedtruBG_FD_187514 | JGI IMG/M metagenome (GOLD analysis project Ga0209281, IMG submission 187514) | Root nodule microbial communities of legume samples collected from California, USA - Medicago truncatula BG (SPAdes) (version 2) | ecosystem: Host-associated > Plants > Roots > Nodule | place... | reverse complement strand
TACTATAAATGAATATAAAATATATTTTTAGTATTTACTAAAAATAAAAAAATATTACCGGAAAACAAAATTTCCAGCAATATTTTAATGTTAAATGTGTTAATAACACAAAACTATCTAGAGTCCCTAAAAACTCTTATTTAAAATAGAAAAAGTAATACTTAAAGTTTGATATCACTTCAAGTATTACTTTTCTTTAATAATTTGTGAAAATCTATTATACGTAGTTTAACATTACGTCTATAGCTAAGTTTTTTATAGCCATTAAGTAGCATCATTTTCGAAAAACTTTTTTTGCAATTTCAAAAGCTGATGCTGCTCTTGGCCATCCAACATAAAAGGAAAGATGTGTTATAGCTTCAATTATTTCATCTTCTTTCACTCGATTTTCTTTAGCAAGCTTTAGATGATATTCTAATTGTTCTATATGTTGTCCAGCCACTAGTACTGATATTGTGATGATACTTCTATCCCTTAAGGAGAGTTCTTCTCTTCTCCACGAATCCCCGAAAAGAACTTCATCAGTATATTTTACAAAAGCTGGAGCAAAGTCACCTAGATTTTCCTGTGCTGTAGAGGTTATTGCCTTATTTTTCATTTTTATTCCTTCTTTCTAAATTTTTTAGTAAATGTTTATTTCACTTAATCATTTGTGCTAAACCTTCACCAAAGGACCAATTTTCTAATTCAGTTTCTATAAGGATTATGAACACATTCTCTTTAGGAATTTTGCAATTTGTAAAGAGCTTATGAGCAATATTCCTATACAATGATTTTTTCTGTTCTTTAGTTCTTCCAGATCCGCATGTGATTTGGATGTATAGAACACCCTCAGTTCTATTTCCATTAATAAGATAATCCTCATCATAGTATATTTCTTCTTTTTTATGAGAATTAAAAATTTGAAAATAGTCTTTTGGAGGAATATTAAAGTCCTCAATAAGTGAATTTAATATTCCTTGACTAATTAAAGATAATTCTTTTTTATTATATTTTTCTTCACTATAACTTACTCTAACAAATGGCATTTTAACAATCGCCTCCTTTTTATTTGATGTCTTAATTTTACAATAGATATTTTTATTTGTATAATTGAATTAATTAATAAAAATTATCAATTTTATAGATGAAGATGAGGTATTAGAAATGGATTTAAAAGAACTGATTACTTTTCGTACTATTATTCAAGAAAGAACCTTTTCAAATGCGGCACTTAAGCTACATTATGCTCAATCTACTATAACAAATCAAGTTCAACGTTTAGAAAAAGAATTAGGTATTAAGCTTTTTGAAAGGGGATGGGATGCAGAATTAACTCCATCTGGAAAAATATTTGCAGAAGAAGTTGATAATCTTATTAAGCATTGGAATTTTGTGTCTGAACAAGCAAAGTTTTTACAGAAGGAAGAAATAGGTGTTTTAAATATAGGCATAATAGAAACACTTACAGTAAGTATTCTACCCAAAGTGCTTAAAAAATTTGCTGAATATAAACCTAATATTACCTGCAATTTTATCGTTGGAAATACAGATTCACTCTCAACTGCTTTAGTTAATAATTCTATAGATTTTGCTATTTGCTCAAGTAGCAATAGTAGATATAACTTGTCATTTGAGCCTATTTATAACGAAAAAATATCTTTCATTGTTACTAATAATCATCCATTTGCTAAAAAAAATTCAATTTCCTTAGATAAATTATTAGAATATCCTCTTATTATTGGTGGGAAAAATTGCTTGTATAGTATCAAATTAGAAGGCGAGCTTTCAAAGCTTTCCAATAAACCATTTTGTTATTCTATTAGTCAAATATCTTCAATTCCTCTATTTGTAGAAAAGCTTTCTGGTATAGGGGTAATAATTTCGTCTTTGCAATTATCTGAAAACTTTGTAAAAATTCCAGTTGATATTGCTAATCCTTATATTCCAGTTGGAATTTTGCAACAAGCTAAAAATCATTATATATCTTCTACAAAAAAATTATTTTTAGAAATTTTGGAAGAAGAAATTCAACTTGAAAAATTATTAGAGTCTCATTAAAATAGGAATTCGAAAAGATTGTGAAGAATATATAGATATTTTGTAAGAATTTTTTATTATCTGTAGCAGTTGGAAAATTTGATAAATTCATTTATAAAGTACTTTACAAATGAGCTTTATAAAATGTATACACAAATCTATTCTGAGTGGAATTACAAAAAAAAATTAGGAATCAGTATTTGATGCTTGCGTGCTATTTAGAAATGTTGTGGTAAGTGTTTCTGAACATTTTGGGTATGTCTGCAATCAAAGTGAAGACACTAATATAATGGAATATTTAAATAAAGTAAAAAACAATGATTTCAAGGTAAAATTATAAGAGGTATTTAAGAAGTACTTCTTATTTTTCAATATATGGAGTGATAAATTTGAATCAAGATTTATATGAATTTAAAGAAATAGATGAAAAGGTTAAGAGAAAATTAAATAATTAAGTCGTAATGCTTATGGTAAATATTTCGTTTAAAATAATATGCATAAAAATTGTTAAGGCTTATATTTATGAATAGATTAGTATATAATTATTCTATATTTTTAGAAAACTATTTAAAAGCATAAAACTTAAGAGGAAGAAGGTACTACATGGGTAAGGAAGCGTTATTTTCAAGCTGTTTTAATGAATTCAAAATAATATTAAATAATGTATTCAATGAAATAATTGCAGTTGATCGTAATAATAAGATATTTTTTGTAAATAAAGCTGCAAGTATTCTTTTTGGAATAGATAGCAAAAATAGTTTGGGCGAGGATGTTAATGAATTACTACATAATTCTCAATTATCTTGCTTTTTATCCACTAAAAAAGAGGAACTTAAAAAGCCTATAATAATTAATAATTTAAATTTAATATTAAGTATTATACCTTTGAATGAGGATAAAGCTATAGCAGGATCAATGTTAATTTTCAGCAATGTAACAAACAATAGTGAGTTGCTTCATAAGCTCGATGAAGAGAGAAACAGCAGTGAAATATTAAACACTGTAATTGAAACTGCTTATGATGGAATGGTTATAATTGATAAGCAAGGAATAATTACCATGATTAGCAAGGCGTATACGGAATTTTTAGGAATAGCCAGAGAGGATGCAATTGGCAATCATGTAACTGAAGTCATCGAGAATACCAGAATGCCAATAGTACTTGAAACAGGTAGAGAAGAAGTAGCGGAGCTTCATAAGATTAAAGGAAGCTACATGATAGCATCAAGAATACCAATAATTAAAAATGGTGAAATTATTGGGGTAGTAGGAAAGGTACTATTTAGGAATGTAAAAGAATTAAACAGTCTTTACAAAAGAATAAGTGTTATAGAAAAGGAATTGGCAACTTACAAATCAAAGCTTAGAGAATTCAATACAGCTAACTATTCCATTGAAAATATTATAGGTGAAAGTGATCCGATTGCGTTGGCTAAAGCTATAGTTGAAAAGGCTGCTCATACCAGCTCTAATGTACTTATTCTAGGGGAAAGTGGTACGGGTAAGGAAATTTTTGCTCATGCTATACATTCTGAAAGTAACCGACATGAAGGACCTTTTGTTAAAGTTAATTGTGCAGCAATTCCTAGCGATTTACTTGAGTCAGAATTGTTTGGTTATGAAGCTGGAGCTTTTACAGGTGCAAAAAAAGAGGGGAAGATGGGAAAATTTGAAATCGCAAATGAAGGTACAATATTTTTAGATGAAATTGGAGATATGCCACTTCATATGCAGGTAAAACTCTTAAGAGTTATTCAAGAAAGGGAAGTTGAAAAGGTTGGTGGTGTGGCTAGCAAAAAGGTTAATATAAGAATAATTGCAGCAACTAACAGGAACCTTGAGAAATTAGTCTCAGAAGGTAAGTTCCGTGAAGACTTATACTACAGGCTTAACGTTGTAACAATTGAAATCCCTCCTTTAAGAGAAAGAGGGAATGATATAATACTTATTTCTAATCATCTAATAAAAAAGCTTTCAATTGATTTAGATAAGAAAGTTATAGGAATATCAAAAGAGGCTGAACACTATCTTAAAACATATGAATGGAAAGGTAACGTAAGAGAATTAGAAAATATATTAGAACGGGCAATTAATATTATGGAAGATCGTGAAATTATTAATGTCCAGGATTTGCCGAAAGAAATCACCGGCAAAAAGCCTTCATTAGTTCCTAAGAAGCTTCAAGATGTTCTTGCAGAAAGTGAAAAAAATGCTATTATTCTTGCACTTAGAGCCACAGGTGGAAACAAAACAAAAGCGGCAAAAATTCTTGATATAGGACGTACTAGTTTATATGAGAAAATAGAAAAATATAAAATACAAGTGTAGTTGTTCGTAAAAACGAACAACTACTTTTTTTATCCAGTATAATTGTACTGAAATACGGACACTGTGTAAATGTTTACTTAAGGAAATGTACGAAAAAACGAACAAAAAAAATTGTGGTTAAGGATTTTTTTCTAAGTCAAGAAAGAGAAAAGCGCAATTTCCCGTTTATTTTATATCTGAAATTTTGGCATGAGTCTTGCTTATATAAATAAGTGTAAAGGAACTTATAAATAAATATTACACTCTTGCTTTGCGGAGTATATAGAAGTATGAAAAGGAGGCGTAATGATGAAGAAGATAATGTCAGTTGAACAAGCAATAGGGCTAATAAAAAATGGAGATACTATGGCAGTTGGTGGATTCATAGGTGCTGGACATCCGGAGGGGATTTCTAAGAAGATTAAGGAAATTTATCTAGAACAGGGAACCCCTAACAATTTAACTCTTGTGTATGCAGCTGGGCAGGGAGATGGAAAAGAAAAAGGTTTAAATCATTTAGGGCAAGAAGGTCTTATTTCAAAGGTAATAGGTGGACATTGGGGATTAGCACCTAAGGTTCAAAAACTTGCAATTGAAAATAAGATAAAAGCTTATAATCTTCCACAAGGAGTAATATCCAGTCTTTATAGAGATATTGCAGCTGGAAAACCAGGGACAATTACTCATGTTGGTTTGAAAACTTTTGTAGATCCAAGAGTTGAAGGCGGAAAATTAAATGAGTGTACAACTGAGGATATTGTAAAAGTAATTGAAATTGATGATAAGGAATACCTCTACTACAAAGCTTTTCCTATAAATATAGCTATACTAAGAGCTACCTATGCAGACGAAGAGGGAAATGCAAGTCTTCAAAAGGAGGCGGCAACTCTTGATGGTCTTGCAATGGCTCAAGCAACGAAAAATTCAGGTGGAAAGGTTATACTTCAGGTTGAAAAGATAGTATCTAAGGGAACGTTAGACCCTAAGCTAGTAAAAATTCCTGGAATACTTGTAGATGCAATAGTTGTAGCGAGTGCAGAAGATCATATGCAGACATTCTCTGAATCATTTAATCCAGCTTATTGTGGAGAAATAAAAATGCCTGTAAATTCTATCAAATGCCTGCCAATGGATGAAAGAAAAATAATAGCAAGACGTTGCGCAATGGAGCTTATACCAAACGCAGTTAGTAATCTTGGAATAGGTATGCCAGAGGGAATTTCAATGGTGGCAAATGAAGAAGGTATAGGAGATACTATGAGATTAACCATTGAGTCTGGTCCTATTGGAGGTATTCCGGCAGGTGGTTTGAGTTTTGGAGCTGCTATAAATCCAGATAGTATTATAGATCAATCATCTCAATTTGATTTTTATGATGGCGGAGGATTAGACATAGCATTTTTAGGGTTGGCTCAATGTGATGAAAAAGGTAATATAAATGTAAGTAAGTTTGGCCCTAAAATAGCAGGCTGTGGAGGTTTTATAAATATTACTCAAAATTCAAAGAAGGTTGTATTTTGCGGAACCTTTACAGCAGGAGGACTTAAAATTAAGGTTACTGATGGGAAATTAATTATTGAAACTGAGGGAAAATCAAAGAAATTTATCGAAACTGTTGAACAAATTACATTTAGTGGTGATTACGCTAGGGATGTTAATCAACCAGTGTTTTACATAACTGAAAGGGCAGTTTTCAAATTAACAAAAGATGGAGTAACCTTGGAAGAAATAGCACCTGGTGTAGATTTACAAAAGGATATTCTCGATCAAATGAACTTCAAGCCAATAATTTCAAGTGATTTAAAGATAATGGATGAAAGAATTTTTAAAGACAAGCTTATGAAACTAAAGTAAAAAACAAATATAAATAAAATAAGACATGGATAAAATAGTTCAAAAGAAAAATTATAAAAATAATGGAGGTTTTATATATGGCAGTTATAGGAATTTTATTAAGTTTAGCACTTTTAATCTTTATGGCTTATAGAGGTTTCTCAGTTATTGTTTTCGCACCTATATTTGCAATAGCAGCAGCTATATTTTCTGGAATGGCAATTATGCCAACATATACAGAAATCTTTCTACCTAACTTGGGTAACTATGTAAAAGTTTACTTCCCGTTCTTCTTGCTTGGTGCTGTATTTGGTAAAGTTATGGAACAATCTGGTGCAGCAAAATCTATTGCAAAATTTATAGTAGAAAAGTTAGGCAAAAAACGTGCTATGCTATCTGTAATATTATCAGCCGCTATACTAACTTATGGAGGAGTAAGTCTTTTCGTTGTAGCTTTTGCGGTGTATCCATTTGCAGCTTCTATATTTAAGGAAGCAGATATACCAAAGAGACTTGTTCCAGCGACTATCGCTGTTGGTGCTTTCACATTTACTATGGATGCACTTCCAGGAACACCTCAAATTCAAAATTCTATACCAATGAAGTTTTTTAATACAGATCTTTATGCTGCTCCTGTATTTGGAACATTAGGCGCTATTATTGTTTTAGTTTGTGGTGTATCTTACCTAGAGTGGCGTAAACGTAAGGCTCAAGCAAACGGAGAAGGTTATGGAGAAAATCATACACAAGAACCTGTGCTTGTTGAAGATGGAAATTTACCAAATCCATTTATATCAGCATTACCACTAGTATCTGTACTTGGAATAACTTTAATTTTACAAAAACTAGTGTTCCCTAAATGGGATATAGTTTCTTGGGTAACTAAAGCGCCTTACAACATTCCAGAAGCAAGTGTTGTAGGTTCAATGAATAATTGGGCGCTTATGATCGCACTTGTATGTGGTATTCTTCTTGCAGTTTCTATTAACCCAAAACGTATGAAAGGTAACTTAGCTAAAGCAATTAATGCTGGTGCAGTTGGATCACTTCTAGCTGTTATGAATACAGCGTCAGAAGTAGGTTTTGGTAATGTTATAAAAACTTTACCAGGATTTCAATCTATAGCTCATGCTTTAACAAATATTAATCCAAATGGAAGTCCATTACTTTCAGAAGCAGTGACAGTAAATACTCTTGCCGGAGTGACAGGTTCTGCTTCAGGTGGAATGAGCATAGCACTTGATACATTTGGAAAACAATATTTAACTTGGGCAAATAGCGCTGGTATAGATCCACAATTACTTCATCGTGTTGCTGCTATGGCGTCAGGTGGAATGGATACATTACCTCACAATGGCGCAGTTATTACTTTGCTTGGAATTGCAGGCTTGACTCACAAACAATCATATAAGGATATTTTTGCAATTACTTGTATTAAAACAGGAACTGTATTTGTATTAATTGCATTACAAAGCATATTGCATTTTGTCTAATATACAGTATAAAGCATAGATAAAATCTATTGGATTCGATAAAGTAAAAAAAGGAGGAATTACTAGTGAAGGGTTTGACTATAAAGGAATTAAATATTGGTGATAAAGCATCTTTTCAAAAGACAATTACAGAAACAGATGTGTACTTATATGCAGGTATAACAGGAGATTTGAATCCAGCTCATATAAATCAAGTTGAAGCAGAAACAACAATATTTCAAGGTAGAATTGCTCACGGTATGTTAACAGCTGGTTTAGTATCAGCAGTATTAGGTATGCAGCTACCAGGACCAGGTTCCATTTACCTTGGACAAGAACTCAAATTTTTGGCTCCAGTAAGAATGGGAGATACAATTAAAGCAGAAGTAGAAGTAATTGAGAAGGTTGAAGAAAAAAATAGAATAAAACTAAATACTATATGTACAAATCAAAATGGTGTTGAAGTGCTTAAAGGCATAGCAATAATAATGCCGCCAAAATAAAGACAAGCTTTAAAAACAGTGTGAATTTCATTTGTTTGAAATTTACACTGTTTTTTTGTGGGAAATTAATATAATTTTTATTAATATATGCTGCCTAATTGTTTTTAGGTGGCACATTTTATTTGCTTATAATCAGAGAGGGTTATAAAATGGTAAGATTGATTGTAGGGGATTCATGTCTAACAATAAATTAACAGCTAAAAACTATATCATCTATTTGAAAATGTTCAATAATTGCTTCAACTAACTGTTTACATGATTGGTTGAAAGGAATTGTAATAATGTATTATAATATATGTTGTGGTATTATGTAGAGGAATTTGAAAGGAGAAAAAATGAATTATTTAGCTCATATATATCTTTCAGATAATAGCGAAGAAAATATGCTAGGAAATTTTCTGGGGGATTTTGTAAATAAGTCTTTGGAAAATGAATTTGGATATTCCATAAAGCAGGGGATTTTTATGCATAAAAAACTCGATACTTTTACGGATTCACATTCAGACTTTTTAAGGAGTAGAGAAAGAATTTCAAACACCAATAGGCGCCTTGCAGGTGTATTAATTGATATATTTTATGATCATTTTTTAGCTAAAAATTGGTATGATTATTCTGCAATATCCTTAGAAGAATATACAGATAATTTTTATAATATACTTAAAAAGTTTTCTTACTGCCTACCAGATAAACTAATAAAAAGAATGCCTTTTATGATAGAAGAAAACTGGCTTCTTTCCTACAGAGATATAAATGGTATCGAAATAGCAGTAGAGCGCATTTCTAAAAGATTTTCTAATACAAAGCACCCCTTAGTAAATCCGATAGATGAACTGATTAATAATTATGAAAGTCTTGAAAATGACTTTAAATGTTTTTATCCTCATGCAATTGAGTATGCAAATGAACTTAAAATAATGATTTAGCGGTGTGCTTGATTTCAACATGAAACTCACGATAATTTAATATTGCCGTGAGTTATTTTAATTTAAGAAATTTTACTAATACGTTTTAATTTAATGATTAAGTAATTTGTAAAAGCTTGTTATGGATGAATCTTCATTAAATTATGCTAGAGCAAGTCATTCTGAGTACAAGATTTACCTAAATAATTATTACCCCAATCACACATTGCATTTATTATAGGGATTATACTTTTTCCAAGTTCTAAGAGGGAGTATTCGGTTTTAGGAGGAACTACAGGGTAAACAGTTCTGATGATTAGTCCATCGCCTTCCAATTCTCGTAATTGTTGAGTAAGCATTTTTGGAGTAGCTTGAGGAATAAGCTTCTGTAATTCATTAAAGCGCAAAGTTTTGTTTATCAAATGAAACAAAATGATTGCTTTGTATTTTCCACCAATTAAGCTTATGGCAACTTCAACCGGACAGTTAAATGTTTTTAAATTATTCATTATTTATACCAACTTTCTTTTTGGGTAGTATATTACAAAAAAGTGCATTCTTGATTATATAAAAATTACTGTTAGAATAATATCATGAATTAATTCAATAAGCAACAATAATCATGATTAGACTAGGAGGAATAAAATAATGAAGAAAAATATTGGATCAGTAGTAGCTCTTTATCCAACACCTTCAACGATAGTAGGAACAGTGATTGGAGATAAGGTAAATTGGATTAATATTGCGCATATAGGAATCATAGGACTAGATTCTATTATGATTAGCTCAAGAAAATCACATTATACAAATCAAGGTATTAAAGAAAATAAAACAGTATCTGTTAATTTAGTAAGTGAAGATATGTTGGTGGAAGCTGATTATGTAGGACTTGTATCAGGTGAATCAGTTGATAAATCACAAGTGTTTAAATACCATATGGGAGAACTGAAAAATGTTCCAATAATTGATAAATCACCACTTGCAATGGAATGTGAAGTAGTAGATATTTATGATACCAAAGATTATGATAATTTTATCTTAAAAGTTATTCATACTCATGTGGAAGAAGATAAGTTAGATGAAAATGGAAAGATAAATTATGAAAAGGTAAGACCGTTATTATTTGAAATGCCAACAAAAACATATTTAAGAACAGGTGATGTAGTTTCAAAATGCTGGAACATTGGAAAAGAGTATGGGAATTCATAAGCAATGGTAGGATTAAACTTATTATGAAATATTTTAATTGGCAATATTCTGAGAAGATTAATTATTTTTAATATATAAAGGAGCGAAAATAATGCCAGTAATAACATTAGAAGGATCAAAATTAAGTAAAGAACAAAAGAGCGAATTAGTAAAAGAATTAACAGCATCAGCTGCTAAAATTATGAATGTACCAGAACAAGCATTTATAGTTTTAATTAAAGAAAATGAAAAAGAAAATATTGGCGTAGGCGGACAACTACTGTCTGAAAGATAAAATAATAATAACTTAATAATGTATTTAGGTAATGGAGGCGAACCAATTCCAGACGGAGGAGGTTCTCTTTCTGCTTTTGTTTGTAGAAGAGGTTGATGATAAATTCCATGAATATAAAAATATGAATATGAAATTGTTATGTATAAATTATGAAGAAAACTATTGGTTATAATGTTAATATTAAAGATTAAAAAATTAATCAATGAGAATTGGAGACATAACTATTTGAGATATTAACAAAGCTTTTAAGTAAAGTATTGATTTGTAGATCTTTATTGACTATAAACTTAATTGTTAATTCATTAAATTTATCTTTCAAATCATAAATAAAAGAATTGTTGTTTTTATGTAAAATACTCTTGGGTAAAAGTGATACTCCTAGACCTTCAGTAATACCACTAAGAATAGATTCTAATGAATCAAATTCAATAATAGTAATAGGTCTGGAATTATTGTATTTTGATATCACTAATAGTGATATTAAATATTATTTATAAGTATTATACAATTTTTATATTGGGAGTTAAACTATAAATGTAAAAACTAATAAAGAAACTTATTAATAAAGTTACTTATGAATTTATTAAAAATAGAAAGTAAAAGGGAGGATAAAAGCAAATGATAGCAACACAATATAAGATTATATTACCAAGTGATTATGATATGAACATAATAAAAAATAGAGTGAGAAATAACGGATATAAAACAGATGGATTTGAGGATTTGAAATTTAAACTTTATCTAATAACAGAAAAAGGAACAAATAAAAATGTACAAAATAGTTATTGCCCTTTATATCTTTGGAACGATAGCAATGGCTTAAACAAGTTCTTATTTAATGGGTTTTATGACAATATAATAACTTCTTTTGGGTGGCAAAAAGTAAATGTAGGAATACCATTAATTGATACAACAACATATAAAATTAAAGATAGCAAATATGTATTTGAAATAACAAGAGAAATAAAGCCACAAGAAAGTCTTAATAATTTAAAAGATAAAATAGAAAAAAATATTCCGAGCATTGAAGATACAGAATATATAGTTATTTACAATCCTGACAAATGGAAATATCATGTGTTTTACTTTATGGATAATTTAAGCAACGTAAAAATAGATGAAGGGATAATTTATGATATACTCCATATATCACAAGAAAAAATATAAATTAAGTATTTAACTCTAGTGATGATACACTTAGATTAACAATAAGAGCAATAAATGCAGGATTAAATAATGAAGCAATAATAAATTAGTAGGTTTAACCTATAAAGAAATACAAGCAGCTAGAAGCCTTTGTGACTAGTATTAAAAAAATTTGTTATTTACCGAAATTGGATAAATATATATTTTTAAGGTAAATCCATACTCCACCATTAATCCCTCGGCTAATTAGTTAGTTGAGGGATTAATGGTGGCAGTGAAATAATCAAATCTATATTAAGGCACAATCAAAAAATAACAAGTCCATCTGCTAGTATATTGAACTTGTTATTTTCTTTCATGTGCCTAACATAACAAAAATGTAATATTAATGAAATATAGTTCAATTTATGATATAAATAGAATCGTATAAAATAAGATACATGAAGTGAAGTTAACAGCACTAATTAAAATAAAGAAAAAATGGAGATTTATAAATGAAAAACATATTAAGTGTAGAAAAAATTGAAAAGTATTATGGTAGTAAAGACAATGTAACAAAGGCTATAGATAATATTAGTTTTAAGGTAGATGAAGGGGAATTTGTTGGAATAATGGGACCGTCAGGAAGTGGTAAAACTACACTGCTTAACTGTATATCAACTATTGATAATATTACTGCTGGGAAGATAATGATAAATAATAGTGATATTACCAGGTTAAAATCAAAAGAATTAGATAAGTTTAGACAAAACGAGTTAGGTTTTATATTTCAAGACTTTAATTTATTAGATACTCTTACAGCTTATGAGAATATTGCTTTAGCGTTAACAATAAAAGGTGAGAAAAGTTCAGAAGTAGATGAAAAAATAAAATTAGTAGCAAAGCATTTAGAGATAGGACAAGTATTAAGCAAATATCCTTATGAAATGTCTGGTGGACAAAAGCAAAGAGTTGCTTCAGCAAGAGCAATAGTGACTAGTCCATCTTTAGTGCTTGCGGATGAACCAACAGGAGCGTTAGATTCAAAATCTGCCAGACTATTACTTGAAAGATTTGAAAGTTTAAACAAAGATTTAAATACTACCATACTTATGGTTACTCACGATTCTTTTACAGCAAGCTATGCTCATAGAATACTTTTTATTAAAGATGGAAGAATTTTTAGCGAGCTCATAAGAGGTAATGATACTAGAAAAGAATTCTTTAATAAAATTATAGAAGTTATATCTCTTCTTGGAGGTGATGATAACAATGTATTTTAAGCTAGCAGCGGGCAATATAAAAAAGAGTTATAAGGATTATACTGTATATTTTTTAACACTAATACTAGCTGTTTGTATATTTTATAGCTTTAACTCTATAGATTCACAAAAAGCACTTTTTGATATAAAATCTTCAACTGCAAATTACATATCTAAATTAACTAAATTTATGTCTGGTGTGTCAGTATTTGTATCAGTAATATTAGGTAGTTTAATATTATATGCGAATAATTTTTTAATAAAGAAACGTAAAAAAGAATTAGGAATATATATGACTTTAGGTATGGGAAAAAGAAAAATATCTAGAATTTTAGTAACAGAGACTACTATAGTGGGCGCTATATCTTTAATTGCCGGTATTATATTAGGAATGGGGGCATCCCAGGTTTTATCTGTTTTTACATTAAAGTTATTTGAAGCTTCAATGAATGAATATAGATTTACTGTTTCAATAAGTGCTATAGGTAAGACCATATTATACTTTGGAATAATGTTTTTACTTGTAATGATATTTAATGTATTCGTTATTTCTAAATATAAGATAATTGACTTACTGGCAGCAGATAGAAAAAATGAAAAGATAAAATTTAAAAATCCATTTATATATTTATCATCATTTGTGTTAAGTGCAGTGTCACTAGCATTTGCATATAAATCTATACTAAAGATAGGTTTAGATTCAACAGATCCTATGTTTATGCCATCACTAATCCTTTTTATAGTAGGTACAGTATTATTCTTCTTTAGCTTATCTGGAGTTATATTATATATAGTAAATAATAATAAAAAAGTATATTTTAAAGGATTAAATATATTTGTAGTAAAACAAATAAATAGTAAAGTTAATACAAATTTCATATCAATGTCAGTAATATGTTTAATGTTATTTATTACAATACTTGTATTATCTACAGGAATAAGTCTTAAGAAAGATTATGAAGTAGGGCTTAAAAAAATAACACCTTTTGATGCTAGTCTAATATTATATGCTAATGATGAAACCAAAAATGTAGAAGATATATTCGATAAAATTAATTTTAAAATAAGTGAAAATGAAGAATATGAAATTTACAATGAATATACTCCAGAGGTAGAGCTGGAAGCTTTATTTGCAACTGAAGATGAAAAACTAAATGGTTGGAGTGGAAGCTTTGTAAAGATATCTGATTATAATAAAATGTTAAAATTAAAGGGTGAAAAAGAAATAAATTTAAACAAGGATGAGGTTTTAATCTTATCAAATTATAACAAATTAGTTGAGCCAATTAATGAAAAACTAAAAAATAGCAAGAAAGCTAGTATTAAAGGAAAAGAATATGTGGTAAAAAATCAGGAGGCTATAGAAGGAAATCTCAACACTTTTATAGTAGCAGATAATTATTGCACAATAGTTATAAATGATGAGTTTTTATCTAATTATGAAGTTTTTAAATCAGTACTTAATGTAATGTATTCAGATAAAGATAGAGAGGAAAACAATAAAAAGTATGAGAAAATTGACAAGGATGTTATTAATGGTAAGTATAAAAGCTTAAACATTCGAGATATACATGTTTCTTCAAAGGATAGTATTTATTCTAAGGAAAAGGGATCAACAACATCAATATTGTTTGTTGGAATATATTTAGGTATAGTATTTTTAATAACCAGCATGGCTGTATTAGCACTTCAACAATTATCAGAAGCTAGTGATAGTATAGAAAGATATAAAGCTTTAAAGAGAATTGGTGCAAGTAAAAAAATGATAAATAAAACAATCTTTATTCAAACCTTGATATATTTCAGCCTTCCAGTGATTCTTGCATTAATTCATTCAGTTATTGGTATTACAGTAGCGAATGAAGAGATAAGCAGCTATAGCAAAATAGATATTAGATTTTCAGCTTTAATAACAGCTTTAATATTTCTTGTAGTTTATGTAGGATATTTCTATACAACATATACAGGATATAAAAATATAGTAAAAAATAGCATTTAGTCTTATAATAGCCTTATATTTATAGCAGGGGGAACATAATGACGAAAATTATTATTATTGAAGATGATGAAGTTATAAGAGAAGAATTACAAAATTTTTTAATAAAATATGGGTATGAAGTAAAAGCTCCTACAGATCTGAATAACATAATAAATTATGTTGAAAAGGAGAATGCAAACCTTATATTACTGGACATTAACCTTCCTATGTATGATGGTTATTATATATGCAGGGAAATACGTAAAACATCAGATGTTCCAATTATAATAGTTACAAGCAGAGATAGTGAAGTAGATGAATTAATGAGTATAAATTTAGGAGCAGATGATTTTATAACAAAACCTTATAATACAGAAATACTACTCGCGAGAATAACAAATGTTTTAAAAAGAACATATGGAAACTTAAAAACTAATAATATATTAAATTACAGAGATTTTAATTTAAATCTTTCAAATGCAACCATTATTTATAAAGACCAATCATTAGAGTTAACTAAAAATGAGGTTAAGATACTTTCATGCTTAATAAATAATAAGGGGAATATAGTAAAAAGAGATTCTCTTATGGAATATTTGTGGAAAGAAGATTATTTTGTAGACGACAGCACTTTAAATGTTAATATTAATAGATTAAGAAAAAAGCTTGAAGAGATAGGAATCGAAAATCCAATAGAAACCAGAAGAGGGCTCGGGTATATTATGCCATGAGTATAGGTGAATTTATTAAAGATAAAATTGTTATAATACTATGCAATATGTTGATGTTTATTGTACTCGCAACGATAATGCTTGTTATTAATGTTGACTTCATTATAATTGTATTTGTTTTTTGTATCTGGTTTTTTCCATTAGGTTCATATGTGACCCTTGAGTATATAAAATATAAAAATTATTATAATGAGATTGATAGCGTATTAGAAAAATTGGACAAGAAATATCTACTTCCAGAGATGATAAAGGAAGCAGACTTTATACAAGGGGAAAAACTTAATTGTATACTTAAGGAATTAAGCAGAGATATGTATGAAAATGTAAAGTATTATAAAGATATGCAATCAGATTATAGAGAATACATAGAGACCTGGGTGCATGAAATTAAAACACCAATAGCTTCTACAAAGTTAGTAATTGCAAATAATCAAAATGAAGTAACTAATAAAATAGACTTCCAGGTAGATAGAATTGAGGGGTTTGTAGAACAGGTGCTTTATTATTCTCGAAGTAATAATGCTCATAAAGACTATATTATAAAACAAATTAACCTTGATGATGTAGTAAGAAATGTAGTCAAAAGAAATTATAGAGATTTTATTCATAAGAAAATAAAATTAGATATAAAAGATACTAGTGAAATTGTATACAGTGATGGAAAATGGACTGAATTTATTATTAATCAGATAATCGGAAATTCGATAAAGTATTCAAGTAATAAAGAACCAATAATAAATATATCCTCAGTTAAGAAAGCTAATTCAGTAATGTTAGTTATAGATGATAATGGAGTAGGTATAATAGATAAAGATATAAATAGAGTCTTTGAAAAAGGCTTCACTGGTGAGAATGGAAGAAGATTTAGCAAAAGCACAGGAATGGGTTTGTATCTATGTGAAAAGCTTTGTTCAAAATTAGGATTAAAAATTACTATTGACTCTGAGGTTAATAAAGGAACTAAAGTTACATTAATGTTTCCGTTGTCAGGTATGGTCACTTTTAAAGACGATTAAGTATATATTAATTAAAATATCCTCTATGGCATTTTATTTTAACTAAAAGATTAGGAAAGGACATACAGTCATCTATTACATCCATTAGCTTTTAAGCTGTTTTGATGTTTATGGTGAAATTTATAGCCAGTTTAGATGGATATTACTTCCCGAGAGGTTAAGTGGAAATCATTTTGAAAAAGCAGCTAAGGAGAAAGGGGGACAGTTTTTTTGTAGTGAAAGATTTGCAATTGGCAGTAATAATGTTTTGCCGGCTGCTAGAATTGTCATTTGTTCTCCTAAAGATGAAGAAGAATTGATTAAATGTTTGAATATTATAAAGTCAATTATTTTACAATAACATAATTGACTTTTAAACAATTATGTTGATATGGCATATATCATATTAATTTCTTTACACAGTAAATTAAAGAATTAATAAAATATGACTTTAGGGATAGCTAATATTATATATTACTATTATAAGTTTATTAAATTGATTCTAAAAAGAATAGTTAATAGATAAATTATAGTAATAACTATAATAATATTTTTATAATTTTAAATTAAGTATAGGAGCGATAAAATGAATAAGTTTGATAGAGCTGTTAATAGAAAAACTAGTGAATTAATTTCAAAAAATTTAATTGGTCAAGAAGTTTATGAAGAAGATTATAAAAAATTTAAGACCATTGCAAGAGCAATGATCAGAGAAGAATTAAGAAAAGCTAAACCTAAGAAAAGCCCAAATTCCTTGTATCATAAAACTTGGAAAGCAGCGAGTAAATATGGTGATTTTCAGAAATAACAAGAAGTAATTCATTGTCACTAATATTAAATCCTCGATAATACAGGTTGTATTGTTGAGGATTTTTTGATTCTGAAAATCAAATATTAAGACTAACAAAGCCAAAAATAATTATCACTTGCTACTAAGATGGTAAGAGTATTATAAAGTTGACATATATATCATTAATAGGAAGGAGAATTTTATGCCAAGAAAAGATTCTATTGATATTGGAGAACTAACAGATTCTGCTTTTTATATTTTATCTAGTGTTATTGATGAAAAGCACGGATATCTAATTATGAAAGATATTGATAAGTTTACTAATGGTGAAGTGACTATTGGTCCAGCATCACTTTATACAACACTGAAAAAACTTTTAGCAGCAGATTTAGTGGAGTTAAATTCTGATACAGATGAAAATAAAAAAGTATATAAAATAACCAATAAAGGACGAGAGATGCTCATAAAAGAGATTGAGCGTAAAAAACAGATGATTAAATTTGCAGAAAAATTTTTGAAGTAGAAAAGGGGGATATTCATGAAAAGTAAATATGTAATGATTAGTGGTCTTGCCTTTAGTGAAGAAAGTGATATGGAAAGACTAAAAAATTATGCAAGTCAAGGCTGGATACTAGAAGATATAATAGGAGGGTTTTTCTATAAATTAAAGAAAGATAAACCTCAAGATATAGTATATAGTTTAGACTATCAAACGGATGCAAATGAAGAATATTTAACTATATTTAAAGAAGCAGGATGGAAACTTGTTGTTTCTGTAGAAAACCAAATGCACATTTTTTCAGCACAAGCTGGGACTAAACCTATCTATAGTGATTGTGAATCAGAAATATATAAATATACAAGAATGAGAAATCGAACAGGAAAGGGAACAATTTATTCTTTAATAGTAGCTATAGCACTAATTTGTTTATTAGTTGCTTCAGTAAATTTTTTAAGGTCAGCGTTTTTGATTATATTTGGATTATTAATAATTGATATTTGTATGTTTGTTTTTAATTTTATGCCATATTTAGCATATAACTCTAGAATAAAGCAAATGCAAAAAGATGGTAAGTGTAAAAGTGAAATGATAAATAGCAAAATATTGGGGAAAGTATATGCATTTTCAGGTGTTATATTTTTGGCTTTAGGGGTATTGGATTTAATTGAGAAAAGATCTCTCGCAGTATTTTTTATAATATTAGGTATCTCTAATATTGTTATAAGTTTAAATCACTATAAGAAATATAAAAAGTCATCATAAATGTTATATAAATTAAATAATATAAAGATGAAATAATAACTAAGGAAGAGTTTTAAGTAAAAAAATATGAATGAGGTAATTAAGTGAAGAAGAAGGCGTATCAATAAAGGTACCCTTCTTCTTTTGGTTCAAGAAGAATGTTTACGAGAACAATTTAAAAAGAATAGGTAGTAATAAATTAATGGAGATATTATTATCCTTTGATAAAGCTTATGCTCTTGAAGAAATAAAAAGTATGCTTCCAAGTGGTATTACTTTAAATTGGTATTGGGTTGACACTTTTGTTGAAAATAGTGAAGATTTTTCAAATAAATTGGTACTCGATGAATATGATGTGTATGGTATGAAAACTTTAGACAGACAAGGAAATTCAATTGAAAATCCTGAGAAAGATTTTATAGATGTAATTACTAGAAGTAAAAACAATAAAGATTATAGTAGTGAATATAAAAATCTATTTGATATTTTAAGCAATGGAAAAAGTAAGATTAATAAAGAAGATTTAAAGATAATAGGAGTAGTTGTAAGTGGTGATAGTAACTCATTAAAAGTCTTGAAATATAAAAATTACATTAAAGCAGCTACAATAGGAGCAGTAGCAGATAAATATTAATAAAGAGGAGAGATATAAATGAAAACATATTTTAAGCTAGAATTTAAAAAGAATATATTATCTTGGAGAACCATATTTTCTATTCTGATAATTTTAGCATTTTTTATAGTTCTTTATGTAGAAGATATAAGGTTTCCATATCCAGGACTAGATGGTATAGATTATTTTGTAAGGATTCAGCAAGATTCATATATATGCTTTATTGCACCAGTTATAGCAGGTCTTGTGTATTCTACATCAATAATTAAAGATAAAGAATCAGGATTTCTGAATAAATTGCTGGAAATAATAGATATAAAAACTTATTTTAAAGCTAAATTAGCAGTTAATGCATTAATAAATTCAATTGTTTTTGCCTTAAGCTATGGAATTTTTATTTTGTATCTTATTATAAACCATGGAATTAGTAATGAGGTTGCAGAAAATATTAATCGTGGTGCATTCGTAATGCGTGCATTTATAGGCGTTTATGAAACTTCAAAAATATTATATATTATCATAATATTTTTAGGAACAATAATATCTTCAATTGCTTTTTCAACCTTTATGCTTGGGATTACAACAGTATCTGGTACAAAGCATACAGCCTATATATTTCCTGTATTTTATGTAATACTTACTGGAGTCTTTTTTGAAATGTTGGTTTTAAATGTTATAGGTGATTTCAATGCGATTAAATTGTTTAACTTAACAACAAATAATGTTACAAATTGGATTGGGGCAGTGATATATGATTTGATATTAGTGATATTTGGTGTGATTTTGTTGTTTAAATTTGGTTATAAGAGAGCTTTAGATTTGTCATGAGCTTTATACGAAGCATACAAGCATGTTCCTGGGGAGGTTAAAATATCTTACTGTATGATGGAAAAATAGGTGAAATATTGTATTATAATTTATGTTGAAAATTATAATAATTAGATGAGATTTATAGGTGAGGGTATGATGAAGAAACTAAAGAAGATAGAGATTTTGCTTTAAAATGTACGGATGATTATTTAAATTCTAAAATAGGCAATTTTTAAATTTATATAAAAATTAATCTTAGGTAAGTTAACAGAGGTATAACAAGAAATACGGGGTTTTAAAATTATACGAAAATTAATAATGAAAGTGAAAGATCCAGAGAAACATAGAAATCAGATTGTATGTGGATATAAGTTAACTTCTAGTCAGATATATAGTCTATGAGAAATATAGAAAATATGTGGCAAATAAAAAAGATGTTACTTTGAGAATTAAATAATGATATATTTACAAAATATGCTATAATTGGGGTGTTGTTATATATAGAATGTTTTAGAAAGAAAGGATAATATCATGAGACTTAAAAAGATAAAAATTAAAAATCAAGAAAAGTATACTCTATGTGTATTATTTGAAAAACAGTGGATTGCATTACGAGCAGTACTTGATGATGTGCATAGTGATGGAACAAAAGAACGATTGGACCTTGAAAGAACGTGTGATGACATTGTCGCTTTCTTAAAAGAACGAGAGACTCTTGAACCAAAATTAAATGAACTGATTGAGATAGCAAAGAAAAATAGTACAAACCTTTCGATAGCTGGTATCGATGTAATGCCTTTCAGACCATTACAGTATCGTGATTTTATGTTGTGTGAAAAACACGTTATAAACAGCACTCGTGGATATATAAAGTGCAATATGAGAAAAGTTTTGCCATTAGTAAAAATATATGAGGCGATTTTTCGCAAACCATTTCCTGCCTTTGTTCCAAAGAAAGCCTGGTATGACAACCCTGTTTATTATAAGGGAAATGTTATGTCCTTTATTGGTGATGGTGAGACTGTAACTTATCCTAAATATGCTACTTTAAAGGATTACGAGCTTGAGCTAGGTATGATTATCACAAAAGACATTATAAACGCAACAGAAAGAGAAGGGCTTGAGGCTATTGGTGCATTTTGCGTATTCAATGATTTTAGTGCTCGGAATGTACAGTTTGACGAAATGAGAAACACTGGATTTGGTCCGTGTAAGGCAAAAGATTTTGCTAGTGGAATCTCTACAGTAGTAGTTACCCCAGATGAAGTGTTGCCTATAATGGATACACTAAAGACGCGTGTAATAATAAATGAGAAGGTTGTCGCAGAAGGTCAGTTAAATGAGTTTTATCATTCTTTAGGAAAGGCTGTTGCCTATGCTTCTAAAGGTGAGCGTGTCTATGCAGGAGAGTTTATGGCAACTGGTACAATTCCTAATTGCTGTGGCTTAGAAAACGGTGTGCTACTAGAGTGGGGTGATGTCATTCGAATTGAAATTGACAGTATTGGAAGCTTGACAAATTCAATTGGAAAGTATCAGCTATAGGTATATAGTTGATATGTATATAGATTACAATTCCAATAAATGAATTTTAACACTTTGTATTTCAAAAGTAACCCTGGCGAAAATAAATATTTACAGGTGACAGTTTTGGTAGAAAAGTATTATGAAACGCTAGATGCTCCATATAAAGAATTTATTTGGTTTGAAAATTCAGCGCATTTTCCACAATATACTGAAAGTGATAAATTTAATAATTTACTATTAAATATTTCAAATAAAAATATGAAAAATAATTAACTATTACCTTTATACTATTACAGCCGATCATTATGACTGCAAACACTGAGAAAAAGGGGAAACATGGTTATGAAGATTAATACATTTAAATATTTTTTTGTAGATGCAATGAAGAGCTTAAAACGAAATGTTACAATAACAATAACTTCAGTAATTATTGTATCTGCAACTCTTTTTATTGCTGGATTATTTTTGTTGTATATTATGTCAGTTAATAAAAATTCTGCAACTCTTTTTATAGGTAATGAAGCAATGGCTAAGGTTTTAAGATGTTTTGAAGTTGCACTTTTTATTTTACTACCAGTTGTTTCATTACTTTTAATTGTAAACACAATTAAGATTGCTTTACTTTCCAGAAAGAGTGAAATAAGTATAATGAAGTTTGTTGGAGCTACCGACTGGTTTATTCGATGGCCATTTATTATTGAAGGGTTAGTTATAGGAATTATAGGGGCGTTTGTAGGAAATTTATCGCTATTTATTGTATATAGTTTTATTTACAATAAAGCAATGGAATTTACACCAGAATTAATGCTTGTACAGCCTACCTTTGTAACAAATACAATGCTTTGGCAATTTGCAATAGTTGGTGCTTTTATAGGGCCTATAGCAAGTATCATCGCCTTAAGAAAAATTCTTAATAATGTGGTTTGGGAAAAATAAATACATCGCAAATATCTATTGGGGGGTGATGATTGTGATAATTAGAGAAGCAAATGAGAGAGATTTACTTTCTATTGGAAAGGTTCAAGTTGAAAGTAATCGGTCTACTTATGTAGGAATTATGCCAGAAGATTATTTGAATAATTTGTCATATGAAAGCAAAGCAAGTGAATGGAAAGAAAAATTATTCAGTGATAAGAGTACACAATTTATGTATGTGGCAGAAAATTATGATTCAAACATTGTTGGTTTTTCTTCTGGAAGTTTATTTAGAACAAATGATTTATTTGAAAGAGAAATATATTCAATATATATATTAAAGGAATTTCAACATAAAGGTATAGGAAGATTACTTGTCGATGTTATGATAAACAAATATATTGAAAATAGTGTTAGTTCTGTGGTTTTATGGACGCTTCAAGATAACCCTTCAAGGTTATTTTATGAAAAGTTGGGAGGCAAAATAGTTGATAAGAGGCTTATAGATAGGGGAGGAAAAGAACTTCAACAGATTGCATATGCTTGGGAGGATTTAAGAAGTATATTTCTAAAATAAAACTATATAACAATTTTTTGAAATTATGAATTGGTATTACTGATAGATTTATTTTAATTTGAGTATTTAAGATAAGGAAGGAGATTCCTCTATTATAGGAACTCCTTCTTTTTATATGTCTTTACTATAAAAATTATTTATGATTGCAGATTCATTCCAAGTATTTTTGCTTGTTCTTCAATTTCAGAAGGAATTTCATTTTTAGAAGCAGCTCCATCTAAAGTTATACTACCAAGAATGTTATATCCACCAGCTTTAAGCACTATTTCTATGGCTTGAAGAGCACCTTTACTTTGGGTTGGAAGTTGGCTGATTGGGAAAGGTGCATTACATGTTGTAACCATAATGGCTTTTTTACCTTTATGCAAGGGAATTGGCATTTCTAAACCACTCGCTGCGATTTCCTCAAAGGCAGTGAGGTTTCTATCAATAAGAATTTTTAATGGTCCTGATATATTTCCAAAATATGTAGGACTACCAATAATTATAGCATCAGCAGAACGAATTTTATTCCATACATTATGTCCATCATCTTTAGGAAGACTGCATTCTTTATTTGGCCTACACTGTAAACAGCTTAGACATGGCTTCATGCTTAAATCATACGAGTGTATCCATTCGACTGTATGCTTTGAGTCAATTTCCTTTTCAATACATTTCATTACACCAAGTGTATATCCATTTTTTCTAGGTGATCCATTTAAAAATAATATTTTCATATATAAGTTTCCTCCATTTTTATATTATAAAAGGTCAGGATATGTTATAAATATAATATAAAGTTCTAGGATAATGATAGGAGCTTATTTATACTGGTATAAATTATAATAGGATAGAAATGGAAGTTTAAATATGGAAAAACAGAGAGATAAGGAACTAGGAGATTTTTTGAAAACCAGAAGAGCCAAAATTTCACCATCTCAAGTAGGACTTTCAGAAGATTTGAAACGTCGTCGTACACCAGGTCTTAGAAGGGAAGAAGTGGCGCATATTGCAGGTATAGGATTAACTTGGTACACTTGGCTTGAACAAGGACGTGAGATACAAGTATCTGAGAAAGTGGAGAATTTAATTTATGGTGGTCTAACCATGATGTGCAGGTAAATAGTGAAACTTATAAGAAGCTCGAACATCCAATTGCAGGTGAATTGTCTTTTGAGTTCATTAGTTTTGATGTTTCAGATAATTCTAACTTGAAATTGATTGTAAATACTCCCTTTTCAGAATCAGATACTCATATAAAAGTAAAATTATTGCTTGATAAATAAGGAAAATATTTTTAAATGTCGCATATTTAGTGGAGTCCTAATAACATGGAACTACCTATTACAAGGATTATATAAAGTCTATAAATATGATATATTTACTATATAAAAAATAAGGAGGTTTATTTATGGAGAAGGGTATGATAAAGATGATAATTAAAGTAATAGTTATAGCAATTGTGTTATTAGCTGTCAGTCTATTTGTAGCAGCGCGTTATGGAGGATTAATGATGAAATCTGTTAGTACATCAGAACAAACAAACCAAGATAACTAAACTAGAATGTCAGATTTATCAAGCTCTATAAATCAAACCCCCAAATAATAAAAGTTGGTATAACAAGGCTTTGAGATATCTTATCTCAAAGCCTTGTTATATTCAAATATAATAACTCGACAATACAACTCTTTGAACACTTAATTCTTATATCTTCTTGATTTCTTTGTAATTTTATTCATATAAATCTACGAAAGGATAGTGATTTATGCTCTTCATTAAATTATTTTAATATGATTTATATTAATTGTGATTTTAAAATTTCCAATCCTATTTTTAATTCATCTAGAGACTTCGTAGATGCAAGTGCAATACGCAAAAACTTATCAGGTGTACTAGAACCACTAAGAAAGCGGTCTGAATGAAATACACGAATACCTTTTTTTAATAGATTTTCTTCAAGTTCTTGAGCATTATTGTTTTTTAATATTGGCAGCCATCTACAAAAGCTAAGAGGATGCCCGAAGCATGGTATTTCTGGAAAATACTTTGTGAAAATGCTGTTTGCAGCTTCAGCAAGCTTCTTTTTTTCAGCAACTATTTCATTTGCCTTACCAGATAAAATAAGCTCTGTAATAATTTCTCCATCTAGAGATGAAGTTTTAACATTAATATTGAAAATCCCCTTCAATATTTTTTCTTTGAACCTGTGACCAAATGCCATATAGGCTACTCTAAGTCCAGAACAAATAGATTTTGAAGTGCTACAGATATATATGGTTTGATCAGGTAGAAGCTGAAACACGGGCTGTTTATAATCAGAAACAATACCAGCTGTTAAAAAGGCGTGAATATCATCTTCAATTACAATCAACTTAAATTTTTCGATAACTTTTGCCAATTCTTTTTTTCGATTATCAGAAATCATAATAGTAGTAGGATTGCTACAAGAAGGCATTAAAAATATGCCATGTATATCATTTAACCTACATTGATTTTCTAGCTCATTTGGTAACATCCCATTCTCGTCACCGAAAATTGGAACTAATTGAATATGAAACATTTTTGATAACTCTATAAAATTTGAATAGGTATAAAAATCAACAGCAATACGATTACCTGGTTCGAATAATGCAGATAATGTAATTGCTAGTGCATTTTGTGCTCCTGAAACAATTGCCATATGTTCAGTATCAGCATGAATACCAAAGGACTCCATCCAATTTAGTCCAGCCATTTTTTGATGAGGTATTCCAGTAGGGTTATCGTAATTAAAAAGTTGTTCTAGATAGCGCTTTTCCATTACTTTTTTAGTAGTTTCTAATATCATAGAATTACATTGTTCAAAGGAGGCAACAAAACCAAGCTCAATGCAACTACCTGAAAATTTATCAGTTGAAATTGTTATAGATCGAGTTGCATTTGGTGAAACAAAAGTACCACTTCCAGTTACAGCATAAATTAGTCCTTTTAATTCACATATCTTGTAGGAACGCGTAATTGTTGTAAAATTAATATCTAAAAAATCGGCTAATTCTCGCTGTGGTGGAAGCTTTGTTCCAGGAGCTAAAAACCCATTTGCTATATCACTTTCTAGAGTTTGAGCAATTGAAAGGTAAAATGGACGTTTCAGCATTGATCTATCTGGTTTCCATGACATTGGATAATTTTCAAAAGAGTTAACAGGCATATTACATAACACCTCCATAAAGTGAATCTTAATAAATGGCCACATAATGCATTGCTTATTTCAGTTAGTTATCACACAAAATTGTAATACATACAATTATATCGTTGATTGTATGCATTAGCAATGATAGAATTTTATTGACTACAGGAGGTGTATATAAAATATGGGAAAAAGAAATGAGATTAAAAAAGCTTTTCTAGCAGCGTTTCCGCATACTATTCCTATTTTTGCAGGATTTACGTTTTTAGGAATAGCTTATGGAATCTATATGAATGTGTCAGGCTTTAGTTCAGTGTATCCAGCCCTTATGAGCTTGACGATTTTTGCAGGCTCAGTAGAGTTTGTGGCAGTAAATCTTTTGCTTGGAGCATTCAATCCGCTTAACGCACTTATAATCACTTTAATGATAAATGCACGTCATTTATTTTATGGAATTTCCATGTTAGATAAATGTAAAGGAACTGGTCTTAAAAAGTTTTATCTAATTTTTGGTATGTGCGATGAATCATTTTCAATAAACTACACAGCAAACATTCCCAAAGATGTGGACAAGGGATGGTTTATGTTTTTTGTAACTTTGCTTAATCATTTATATTGGTTTTTTGGGGCTACTATTGGTGGTGTTTTTGGATCATTGGTTAAATTCAATACCAATGGACTTGAATTTGTAATGACTGCACTTTTTATGGTGATTTTCATTGAACAATGGATGAAAGAAACAATCCACCACAGTGCATTGATAGGATTGGGGCTTTTAATTTTGTGCCTTATTATATTTGGAGGAGAAAACTTTATCATTCCATCAATGCTTATGATTCTTGGAACTCTTACATTAATTAAAAAACCACTAGAGAAAGAAGGTGTATGTGAATGTCAATGAATTTAATGGAACAGATTATCATGATTTGTATGGTTATATTGGGTACTATGATAACACGTTTTGTTCCGTTTTTAATTTTTACATCTGATAAACCAACACCTAAATATGTGCAGTATCTTGGAAAAATGCTTCCTTCAGCAGCATTGGGAATGTTGGTAATATATTGTCTAAAAGATGTGAGCTTAATGAGAGGAAACCACGGAATTCCAGAACTGATTTCAATTATGGTTGTTGCATTACTTCACTTGTGGAAAAGACAAATGTTTATTTCAATTGCTGGGGGAACTATTTTTTATATGATATTAGTTCAGTTGATATTTTAATTAATGAAGCTCTAATAAAATATGCTTTTAGGAGAAGGTTTTATGAAATGTAGTATTGTTATGGGAAGTCCAAGAAAAAACGGAAATACGGAATACTTGTTTTGGCGACGCCAATATATTCATGGTATTGTACACCTCCAATGAAAGCACTTCTTGACAGGTTGGTATATGGTATGAATAAATACTATGGCGATAAAAAGGGCCCTGCGCTTTGGGCAGGAAAATAAGAATAGAGGTGTTTTAGATGTCAGTTTTATAGGCATTGAATTCAAAATGATATTTAAAGAATAATTATTGGTAAAGTATTAGTAATAGCATAAAATAATTAAAAATAGATAAAAAAGATATTATATCCTAATATAGTATCTTTTTCTTTTCTATAAAAATCAAATTAATATAAAAAATTGTATTAATTTGATAGAAAATAATTTTATAAAATTATTGTTATATTTCATAAAACATCATATATCCTATGTGAAATTTAAAATAATAAATAAAATTTAAAGGGGATCGATAAATATGAGAGAAAGAAAAGTTGTAAAATTTAATGTGAATATGTATGATGACACTAAATTTAAAATTATAGATATGAAACCTGAAAGAGACCTTATTCATTATGTTTGGACTAGATTTGTAACACTAGCTGGAAAGGTTAATTTAGAAGGGGATTTATATATGTCAAAAAACATTCCTTATACAATAGAAACTTTAGCAATAGAATTCAACAGAGGTATTGATCAAATAAAATTAGCTTTAGATGTATTAATGGAATTAGAAATAATTGAAATTAATGATGATAATGTTTATAGAGTTAAAAATTTTGCAAAGCACCAAAATATTAAGGTAAAAGAAAAAATAAAAGCAGAAGATAAAGAAATCAGTATAAAGGATGAAAAAGTTAAAGAAGAAGAAAATTCAAAAAATGAAGTATATGTTAAGGAAGAAGAAAAACTTGAAAATAAAATAAATCAAAATGAATCAGAAAATATAAAAACCGTAGAAGTATTTAATTTAGAAATAAATAATAAAGATATTAATAAAATTGATGATAATATAACTAATGAAAAAGTTAAAAAATCACAGAAGAATGTTCCTATACTTTTAGACGTGAAAAAAAGTAAGAGGGAGAATAAAAAGAAGAAAAATGAGATTACTTTTGAATTTACTGACGAAGAAACTGAAAATAATCAAATTAATGGTATTCATGATGAGGAAATATATTTGAGTAAAGATGATTCTATAACTTCCCAATGGTCCTTTGCGTGATTAAATTTAAGGTTGAAAATAACATTGAATTGACAATGCAAGATATAATGATATTTAGTTTTATACCACTGATGAATAGCAAAAGTAGTAAAAGTGAAATTATATTACAAAGTATTGAAATAGCCAAGAATATAAAAGATAAGTATATAAAGGATTATGCACTACTTGTAGAACACGGCAAAGGTAATAAAGATAGTTATATATGTTAAGTCAATAAAATGATTGCGTATATATAATAAAACTTATATAGTATTTATATCAAAGGTTATGTCTAAGCCTTAAAAGGCAGTTGGAGAATACAATGAGTGAATTATTTAAGAAAATCACTGAAAAACTAGAAGCAAAAGCAACAAAATTTGGATTTAAGGGAACTGATAGTGTCCACGTATCTTTAATATTGACAGAAGATGAAGAAAAAGAATTTTCAAATATTAAGTGGGATCCAAACTATTCCTTTGAAGTTAAAAATAATGTGCTACATGTAAACTATGTAGAAGAATTACAAATTTATTGTGAGCAATTTGAAAAAAAATTTAACGTAACTAAATTAGAAAAAAAATATGGAAAATTTGAACATGAAGGAAAAGCAATATATCAAATTGAAGATGCTGGTGGAGAGAGAGCAATTGAGGGTTATATATACAGGGCATATGCAATTGATGAAACAGGTAAGCTGCATTTTATAATGTGGAAAGAATATGGGAAAGATCCAGAAAAAAAAGTATTTATAAATGAAGATGGGAAAGTAATGGGGCCTTGTTCAAATCGTGCCAATGCATGTGATTGGGATAGTTACACAATCGAAGAAGTTGTATTTTAGATATATGTGAATTTAGAGACGACGATAATAATGTAAAAAGATAGCTACTTTCAACAGTGGGATAATACATATATTTAAATTTGTTAAGGAAATATACAGGAAACTTTATTATAATAATTGTAGATAAGATTTCTTCATTAGTTAATAGGGTAATAAGCATTAGAAATATTGTTTATTACCCTTATTTTTTCTTTTTTATGGTAATATTTATAAAAAAGTGTTGCAAAAAATAAATGGATATGTTAGAATTTCGTTAATAGAAAAATGTGTTTTCACATTGTAATTAAAGCCTATGATAAGAATAGTAGATAATAAAGCTTAGTGTAAAGAGAGTTCGAAATTGGTGAGATTCGGATACTGTAGATATTATTGAATGGGTCTTTGAGGTGGCATTTTGAAATTTTTAAGAGTAGGAATGTACGGGGAGTCAGCCGTTAAAATGACAGGATATAAATTATGAGATTAATAAATGCATTAATTGTATTGTATAAAGTTAAAGTCTCATTATTAGTATCTGATAAGGTATATACATTAGGTGGTATAGCGAATTTTTAACATTTCGTCCTAGTTTTAGGATTAAGTGTTTTTTATTTATATTTTTTTATATTTTTATTAAGAAGTTATGCATATTATGAAAGTAATTATTTTAAAGCTATAAAAAGTTTTCAAAAGAAAATTATTTATCGTTTTAAATTGCATAATCAATATTAATGGAAATCTAAAAATATAATTGCAAAATATCACTTATATTGTATTTAAATTTGGGTGGCATTACGAGTCACTTCGTCCCAAAACTTTAGGACGAAGTGGCTCTTTTTATTATATTTAAAAGAAATACAACTTATTGTGTTTGGGGGAAGGTTTATGATAAACATATCAAAAGAGATTTTTAATGAAAAGAAAAAAGCAGAAAATTTATTTTCTTTAATAAGTGAATATAGAGGAGATGAAATTACTCCTATAAAGATTTTTGGAGGATTTAAAGGAAGCAGAAGATTTATTTTTGAAAGCGGAACTAAGGAAGATTATTTTGGAAGATACTCATTTTTAGGAGAAGATCCTTATAAAGAAATCTCAGGTGATGATCAGGTTGAAATGGATGAACTTAAAAAGGAAAGCAGAATTAAGTTTGATATAGATACAAATTCATTTTCTTTTAAAGGTGGAGCAATTGGATATATGGGGTATGATTCTATACAACTATATGAGAAAAAGCTTGATTTTCAAAATGAAGATGAATTGAAGGTTCCAGTAATAAGATTTAATTTCTATAATAGATATCTTTGTTATGATCACTTTATGCATAAAGTCTATGTTATAGATAATATTTTTAAAGATGATACTAGAGGATATGATGAAATAATTTCTTCACAAAATGAATATATAAACAGCTTACTTTATAAGCCAACAATAACAGAACCGTCAGAACCTAAAAAGGATATAACTTTTAAGTTCCATACTTCTGAAAAAGATTATGTTGAAAAAGTAAAGAAGGCAAAAGAACATATTTTAGCTGGCGATATTTTTCAAGTTGTATTATCTCAAAGGATGACTTGTGAAACTGAAAAAACGCCTTTAGAAATCTATAGAAGACTTAGAGAAGAAAATCCATCACCTTATATGTTTTTAATAGATTATGATAATTATCAAGTTGTAGGTTCGTCACCAGAAAGCCTTGTATCAGTTATGGATGGTAAGGCTATTACAAATCCTATAGCAGGTACAAGAAAAAGAGGGGAAACACCTGAAGCAGATAGTATTCTTGAAAAAGAACTTATGGAAGATAAAAAAGAACTTGCAGAACATGTTATGCTTGTTGACCTTGGAAGAAATGATATAGGAAAAGTAAGTAAAATAGGAACAGTTAATGTAAGTGAATTTATGAAAGTAGAAAGATTTTCTCATGTAATGCATATAACAACTAAGGTTATTGGGGATATAAGAGATGAATTAGATGGATTTGATGCTTTAGCAGCTTGTCTACCAGCTGGAACAGTATCTGGTGCACCTAAAATAAGAGCTATGGAAATTATAGAAGATCTTGAAGATTTTAAAAGAGGAATTTATTCAGGAGCAGTTGGATTCTTTTCATATGGCGGAAATATGGAAATGTGCATTGCTATAAGAACTCTTATTCTGCAAGGTAAAACTGCTTACCTTCAAGCAGGAGCTGGAATTGTTTATGATTCAATACCAGAAAAGGAATTTGAGGAAGTTCAAAATAAATTAATGGCATTAAAGGAGGCTTTAAGATGATAGCTTTAATAGATAATTATGATTCATTTACATTTAATTTATATCAATATATAAGTGAATTTGCAGAAACTAAGGTTTTTAGAAATGATGAAATAACAGTAGAAGAATTAAAAGAATTAAATCCTAAGGGCATAGTTATTTCACCAGGGCCAGGAGTTCCAGAAGATGCAGGGATTTCTATAGAGGTTATTAAGAAGTTAGGAGATAAAATACCAATACTAGGCATATGTCTTGGGCATCAAAGTATTGGAGCAGCTTACGGTGGAAAAGTAATAAGAGCAAATGAAATTTTTCATGGTAAAACTTCAAGGATTCAAGTAAAAGGAAAAGATATATTTGAAGGAGTACCAAGAAAATTAGATGTTATGAGATATCATTCACTAATAGTTGAAAACAGTTCACTTCCCAATTGCCTTGAAGTTATAGCGTTCACTATTGAAAATAATGATATTATGGCGCTTAAACATAAAGAATATAATGTTTTTGGACTTCAATTTCATCCAGAATCAATATATACACCAAATGGCAAGCATATGATTGGAAATTTTGTAATTAATATTTGTAATGACAGCTTAGAAGAGTAGCATAAGATGCACAATTAAGGAGATTTAATTTAATGGTAATTATAATGAAAATAACTGCTAGTGATGCAGAAATTAAAAAAATAAAATTAATTATTGAAGGAAAAGGATTAAGAAGTAATATATCTAAAGGTAAGGATTATTGTATTATTGGTGCCATTGGAGATACTTCTATTTTAGATAAAGATGAATTGGAATCTTTAAATGGTGTAATCCGAATTATGAAAGTACAAGAACCATTTAAGAAAGTAAATAGAATGTTTAAACCTCAAGATACGGTAATAAATGTCCAGAATTCAGTTGTTGGGGGAAATAGACTTGGGATAATTGCAGGTCCATGTTCAGTTGAAAGTGAAAAACAGATTGTTGAAATTGCCAAAAGAGTGAAAAAAGCAGGAGCCAATTTTTTTAGAGGCGGAGCTTTTAAACCTAGAACTTCACCATATAGTTTTCAAGGTTTAGAACTTGAAGGATTAAAACTTTTAAAAATTGCAAAACAGGAAACTGGACTTCCAATAGTGACAGAACTCATGTCAACGGATTATTTAGATGAATTTATAGAAAATGTTGATGTCATTCAAATTGGTGCTAGAAATATGCAAAACTTTGATTTATTAAAACAAGTTGGAAAAACTAATAAAACAATATTATTAAAAAGAGGCTTATCTGCAACAATTGAAGAATGGCTTATGTCAGCAGAATATATAATGGCAGGTGGTAATGAAAATATAATTTTGTGTGAAAGAGGAATTAGAACGTTTGAAACAATAACAAGAAATACATTGGACTTGCAAGTTATTCCTGTAGTTAATAAGTTATCACATCTTCCAATAATAATTGATCCAAGTCATGCTGGAGGCTCTGCTTATTTAGTAGAACCTATGGCAAAGGCGGCGATAAGTGCAGGTGCACATGGACTTATGATAGAAGTTCATAATGATCCAGAAAATGCATTAAGTGATGGTCAACAGTCGCTTACACCAAATCAATTTGATTCATTAATGAATAAGGTAAAAAGAATTGCAGAATTTGAAGACAAACAAATATAGGCACAATATTTATCTAGGTATGATGATGTAAAAGTAAAAAATAATAAATAAAATAGCTTAATAAGCAAATAAGTAAATTTTAAGGGGGATTGTAAAATGACAATTGATAATGCAATTAAAAAATTATCTTCAAAGGAAGTTTTAACTGAAGATGAGGTAAGAGCTGTTATAAATCAAATAATGAGGGGAGAGGCAACATCAGCTCAAATTGGTGGTTTTTTAATAGGCCTTAGAGTAAACGGAGAAACTCCAGCTCAAATTTTAGGGGCAGTTAAAGCTCTTAGGGACAATTTGATTCCTGTTGAAATAAAAGATACAGCTAATTTAATAGATACATGTGGAACTGGTGGGGATGGATCAAAGACGTTTAATATTTCTACAGCAGTTGCAATAATTGCAGCAAGTGGGGGCGCAAAGGTTGCAAAGCATGGTAATCGTGCAGTATCAAGTAAAAGTGGAAGTGCTGATGTACTTACAGAGCTTGGAATAAAAATTGATTTTGATGAAAATCAAAGTAAAAAAATTATTGAGGAAAATGGAATGGCCTTCTTATTTGCACCAAAATATAATGGAGCGATGAAAAATGTAGCAAATGAAAGAAAAGAACTTGGAACAAGAACTATATTTAATTTAATAGGACCTCTTTCAAATCCAGCACCACTTACTGGACAGCTTATGGGAGTATATGATGGTTCTTTAATTAAAACTGCTGGAGAGGTTTTATTAAACCTTGGATTAGAAAGAGCAATGGTTGTACATGGTGATGATGGTTTAGATGAAATAACAACAACAACTACTACTAATGTATGTGAAGTTAAAGATGGAAAGCTTATAACTTATAAGTTGGATCCAGAAAAGCTTGGTTTTAAGAAAGCATCATTAGAAGAAATTAAAGGCGGTGAGGCTAAAGAAAATTCAGAAATAATTCTAAAAGTATTAAAAGGTGAAAAAGGTGCACCAAGAGATATAGTAGTGCTAAATAGTGGAGCAGCACTTTATGTTGCTAAGATTACTGATTCGCTAGAAGAAGGAATTAAAAAAGCTGCTGAGCTTATAGATACAGGTGCTGCTTATAAAAAGTATGAAGAACTTGCAAATTTAAAATAGGTATTGGAAATAAAACTACAAGTGGATAAAATGATGTTTATTTTCTACAAAATAAACTGAAATGATAATTTACTACTGTTTTAGATAAGATTAAGCAATTACTGAAATTTATAAATTAAGATATATAATAATTAACTATGAGGTGATATTTTTGATTTTAGATGATATTGTAGCAAAGAAAAAAATTAGAATAGATAAAAGAAAAAAGGAAATTCCAATAAAGGAATTAGAAAAACAAGCATTACAAAGAGTAAAAGTTGAAAAAGAATCTAATTATAAAAATCCCTTTATAGCTGCATTAAAAAAGAAAGGTTTATCTATAATTGGAGAATTTAAAAAGGCTTCTCCTTCAAAAGGTGTTATTGTAGAAAATTTTAATATAAAGGAAATATTAAATTATTATACTTACCTTGGAGTTGATGTATTTTCAATTTTAACTGAAGAAGATTTCTTCTTAGGATGTGATGAATATCTTAAAGAAATAAGAAGAATTTCGCATACACCAATTCTCAGAAAAGATTTTGTTATAGATTTTTATCAAATTTATGAAGCAAAGATTTTAGGTGCAGATGGAATATTACTTATTGTAAGTGTTTTAGGTAATTCTTTAGGGGAATTTTATCGTGAGGCAAAAAGATTTGGTTTAGAGCCTTTAGTTGAAGTGCATAATAAAGAAGAACTTGATTTAGCATTAAAATATGATTGTGAAATTATAGGAATAAATAATAGAAATTTAAAAACCTTTGATGTAACCTTAGATACTACTAAAGAGTTAATTGAAAGTATACCAAAAGATAAGGTTATTATAGCTGAAAGTGGAATAATGAGCATTGAAGATTTAAAGCTAATGAAAGAATTGGGGGTAGATGGAGCTTTAATTGGAGAATTATTTATGAGAAATATAGACAATGCTGATTTTAAAGCTAAATATAAAGAATTTAGAAATCAACAATAGATATACAAAGATTGCAAAATATTTGTATAGATGAGGAAGTAATATGATTCAAGTTAAAATATGTGGGATTACAAATAAAAAAGAAATAGACTATTTAAATGTTTTAAAACCAGAATACATAGGATTTGTTTTTACAAAGAGTAAAAAACAAGTGACTGGAAATCAAGCAAAGGAATTATGCTCAAATTTAAATGAAGAAATAAAAAAAGTTGGGGTATTTAGAGATAATTCAATAGATGAAATTTTAGATGTTTTAGATAAGGTGCATTTAAATGTTCTTCAACTTCATGGAAGTGAAGATGAAGCGTTTATAACTTTATTAAAGAAAAGTATCAATAAATCCATGGAAATATGGAAGGCAGTATCAATAAAAGATATTGAAAGTGTAAAAAAATATATAATAAGCAATAAACAAGATAATGAAGGGGATAATTTAATAGATAATATTCTCATAGATGGAGAAAATCCAGGTAGTGGTGAAGCATTTTCTTTAGAAAATATCAGTGAATATTTTAAGGAAAATTGTGAAGCTATAAATGGAAATGATTGTTTTAAACAATATAATTTCTTTTTAGCAGGGGGAATAACAGATGAAAATGTCATCCTTAGAATAACTGAAGCAAAGCCTATGGGGGTTGACGTTTCATCAGGGGTTGAAATTATAGACGAAAATGGAATTAGAACAAAGTCTTTTGAGAAAATGAAAAAATTAATAGAAAAAGTTAAATCAGTTAACAGTTAACTGATTCAAATGGAGGGTAAAAATCATGGAAGGTAGATTTAATGAATTTGGGGGACAATATGTTCCAGAAACGGTAATGAATGCTTTAATAGAGCTTGATGAAGCTTATAACAAGGTTAAAGATGATAAAGAATTTATAGAAGAATATATGTATTATTTAAAATACTATACAGGAAGACCAAGTCCACTATATTATGCTGAAAATATGACTAATGATTTAGGTGGAGCAAAGATTTATTTAAAGAGAGAAGATTTAAATCATACAGGAGCTCATAAAATTAATAATGCATTAGGCCAAGTGCTTTTAGCTAAGAGAATGGGGAAAAAGAAAGTTATAGCAGAAACAGGAGCTGGGCAGCATGGTGTTGCAACAGCAACAGTTGCAGCTAAATTTGGAATGAAATGTAAGGTATTCATGGGTGAAGAAGATATAAAAAGACAAGCTATGAATGTTAAGAAAATGGAGCTTCTAGGAACAGAAGTTGTTCCAGTTTTAAATGGAGCAAGAACTTTAAATGATGCTGTAACTGAAGCTATTAGATATTGGGCAGCAAATGTTGAAGATACATTTTATATTATAGGTTCAGCTCTTGGGCCACATCCATATCCAACTATGGTTAGAAATTTTCAAAGAATAATAGGTGATGAAACAAGAAAGCAAATTGTAGAGCTTGAAGGAAGATTTCCAGATTATATTTTAGCACCAGTTGGTGGAGGTAGTAATGCAATAGGAATGTTTTATCCATTTATTGAAGATAAGGATGTTAAGTTAATTGGAGTTGAAGGTGCTGGAAAGGGCCTTGAAACTGGAGAACATGCAGCTACAATGGCAAAGAGAGAAAAGGGAATTCTTCATGGAATGTTAAGTTATGTTCTACAAGATAATGATGGAGGAATACTTGAGGCTTATTCAATATCAGCAGGTCTTGATTATCCAGGTGTTGGACCTGAACATGCTTATCTTTGTGAAACTGAGAAAGCTACTTATGTAAGTGTAACAGATGAAGAAGCAGTAAGAGATGGATTTATGTATTTAACAAAAATTGAAGGTATTGTTCCAGCACTTGAATCATCACATGCTGTAGCTTATGCTAAAAAATTAGCGCCAACTTTAGGTAAGGATAAAATTTTAGTTATAAATCTTTCGGGGAGAGGGGATAAAGATATGGATGCAGTGCTTGCATATCTTGGTGATAAATAATGAATAGAATTGATGTATCATTTAATAAAGTTAAAGAAAATAATGAAAAGGCTCTTATACCTTTTGTAACATGTGGAGCAGATTTTACAATTGAAGAAACTGCTGATTTAGTAGTAAGTTTAGATAAAGAAGGAGCCACTTTAGTTGAAATAGGAGTACCTTTTAGTGATCCACTTGCAGATGGTCCTGTTATTCAAAATGCATATATTAATGCTCTTAATAATGGAACAAAATTAAAAGATGTATTTAGATGTGTAGAATTAATAAGAGAAAAATCAGAAGTTCCAGTTGTATTGATGGTTTATTTTAATGTTGTATATTTTAAAGGAATAGAAAATTTCATGAAAGAAGCAGCAAAAAGCGGAGTAGATGGTCTTATAGTTCCAGATGTTCCTCTTGAAGAAAGAGGAGAGCTTAATAAGATTTGTGAAGAAAATGCAATTTATTTAATTCCATTAGTAGCTAGAACATCAAGAGATAGAATTGCAGCTATAACTAAAGATGCAAAAGGTTTTGTATATTGTGTTTCAACAAATGGAACTACAGGTGAAAGAACTTCTTTAGATAGTGGAACTCAGGAATATTTAGCAGAAGTAAGAAAAATTGTAGATATTCCAATGTGTATTGGTTTTGGAATTTCATCAAAGGAAGTTGTAAAAGAAGTTAAAGATTATTGTGATGGAGTAATAGTCGGAAGTGCAATAGTTAAGAGAATGGGTGAAGGTAAGCAATCAGTAATTGAGTTTGTAAGAGATTTAAAAGAAAGTTTTAATTAATTGGAAATTTGGACAAGGATTTAGATTATATAGTTATATCTAAAAATAGTAATAAAGTCTTAGGGAATTTTTGATAAGATTAAAATAAGAAACTAATATATAAAGGTTTGAGAGGAGAAAAATTGTGAGCTGTAGATTTAATGAATATGGAGGACAATATGTTCCAGAAAATGTTTTAAAGGCATTAGAGGAACTTGAAGGGGAATATGAAAAAGCACAAAAAGATGAAAAATTTAAAGAAGAATATAATTATTATTTAAATTATTATACTGGAAGACCAAGTCCACTTTATTATGCAGAAAATATGACAAAGAACTTAAGTGGAGCAAAGATTTATTTAAAGAGAGAAGACTTAAATCATACAGGAGCTCATAAAATTAATAATGCAATTGGTCAAGTTTTATTAGCTAAGAGAATGGGAAAGAAAAAGGTTATAGCTGAAACTGGAGCAGGTCAGCATGGAGTTGCCACGGCTACAGTTGCTGCAAAGTTTGGAATGGAATGCAAAATATTCATGGGTGAAGAAGATATGAAGAGACAAGATTTGAATGTTAAAAAGATGGAACTTTTAGGTGCAGAAGTAGTACCAGTCTTAAGTGGTATGAAAACTTTAAATGATGCAGTTAATGAAGCTATAGGATATTGGGCAAATAATGTAGAAGATACTTTTTATCTTTTAGGTTCAGCAGTTGGTCCACATCCATATCCAACTATTGTTCGTGATTTCCAAAGAGTAATTGGAGATGAAGCGAAAGAACAAATTTTAAAATTAGAAGGAAGACTTCCAGATTATATTATAGCAGCTGTTGGTGGGGGAAGTAATGCAATTGGAATATTTGCTCCCTTTGTTGAAAATGAAGAAGTAAAACTTATAGGAGTTGAAGCTTCTGGAAAAGGTGTTGATACTGATCTTACTGCTGCTACAATAACAAAAGGGGTAAAGGGCGTTATTCATGGAATGATGACATATGTCCTTCAAGATAGTGATGGAAATATTGCAGAGGCTTATTCAATTTCAGCAGGACTTGATTACCCAGGAGTTGGACCAGAACATGCTTATTTAGCAGATACTAAGAGAGCGACCTATGAATGTATAAATGATGAAGAAGCAATAGAAGCATTTTTAGATTTAACAAAAACAGAAGGAATAGTACCTGCAATAGAATCTTCTCATGCTCTTGCATATGCTAAAAAATTAGTGCCTACTTTAGATAAAGATAAAATAGTAATTATAAATTTATCAGGTAGAGGAGATAAAGATATGGATGCTATAATTTCATATCTTGAAAATGAAAATAAATAAGAAAAATTTAATGATTAATTAGAACGTAAGATATTTAAATTATTTTATAGGTATTTACGAAAAATATCTATATATATGTTGAAAAAAGTAATCCTCATTAAAATTAGTTATGGTGACTTAATTTTATTGAATAATCAAAATTACAACATTTATATTTATATTGCATGTTTGTATTAAAAAATAAATTAAAGCCTGTGATGAGAATAGTAGATAATAAAGATTAGTTTAAAGAGAGTTCGAGAATTAGGTGAGACTCGAATACTGAAGATATTATTGAATGGGTCTTTAAGGTGGTATTCTGAAATTTTTAAGAGTAGGAATACACGGGAAATCAGCCGTTAAAATGATATTAGATAATTTTAAGTAATATAATTTTTTTGAGAGTTCTTATGTTTTCTAATTCGAGAAGATTGTCTATTTTATATTAGAATTTGGGTGGCATAAAGAGTCACTTCATCCCAAAACTTTGGGATGAAGTGACTTTTTTCTTTTTTAGAATAATAATCTTTTACACGTTTTTGAATAAGTTTGAGAATTAAAAAATAAAAATGTGATTTTACAAATATCGAGTAAATGCAGAGTTTAATGCATAAAATTTCAAGTTACTACAATTATGTATTTAAGAAAGGAAGTAATGTATTTTGAAATGTAAAAACATAGAGGAAGTAAGAGAAAATATAGATAGAATTGATATACAGATAGTAAAGCTAATTGCTGAAAGAAGCACTTATGTTGCTCAAGCTGCAAATTTCAAGAAAAATTCTAAAGATGTTAAAGCACCTCAAAGAGTAGAAAAAGTTATAAATAAGGTAAGAGATTTAGCAGAAAATAATAGTGTAAATCCAGATATAGTAGAAAATATTTATAGAGAAATGATCAGAACATTTATTAATTTCGAACTATTAGAACATGAAAAGTTAAGACAAAAGGAGGAATTTTAATGGCATTTGAATTATCAAAAGTAGTCCCTTGGGGAAGAACCTTGGAAGAATATAAAATAATGTTTTTATTAAATGAAGGGGATTTGATAAAACCTATTGCAAGTTTTGGTGATGGACCTGCAAGCTTTAATGCTGAAATGAAAAGCTTAAATAATAATATAATATCTTTCGATCCTATTTATGAATTTACAAAGGAACAGATAATTAATAGAATACAAGAAACTAAGGATATTGTAATGAAAAAAACAAAAGATAATATAAATAATTTCTGCTGGACAACTATTAAAGACTTAGATGAATTAGAAAAGACAAGAATGGGAGCAATGAATAAGTTTATTTATGATTTTGAAGATGGGAAAAAAGAAAAAAGATACATTTCTCATGAGCTTCCTAATAAAACAAATTTTTCTGATAAATATTTTGATATTGGATTAAGCTCACATTTTTTATTACTTTATTCTCAACTTGGCTTGGATTTTCATATAAAAGCTATTGATGAAATGCTTAGAATGTGCAAAGAAATTCGCATTTTCCCAATCTTGGATTTAGATGCAAAGGAATCAAGTTTGCTTTGGCCAATTATCAATTATTATAGTGCAGAATACAATGTTAAGATAAAGAAAACAGATTATATGTTTCAAAGAAATGGAGATAAAATGTTGTTAATAACAAGGTAGTGATTAAATTAGACTAAAAAAGATTAAAAGTGGAAATCCATTTTTAACCCTTTTTAGTTTGGCATATTGGTAAATTTGTTTTTAGCGTTATTTAGGCACTATCAAAAAAATAACAAATCAATCCGCCAGCATATTTTCCATCATCCTGCGTCAGCAGATTGACCCAATAGACCCGCTATGAGGGCAATCTGATTCCTTGCCTGATGAAAAATATTCATGGCAAATTTGGACTTGTTATTTTCTTTCATGTGCCTTAATACTTTTAAAACAATAAATTCAGTAAGAATTATAAGAAGTATTGTTATTATAGTAGCTTGTTCAGTAAAATTATAGTATCGAAATTGTTCTAAGATCAATTTGTGGGTTGAACTTCAAATATACTGTAAACATTATTTCTTATTAATCACTAAAATTGACAGTGTGTTAAATTAGTGATATGATAAGTGTATTAGCACTCATCAGTGAAGAGTGCTAACAAACTACAAATGGATAAAGATATTATAAGTCACTTTTTATAAGTGGCTTTTTTGATAGCTTTTTTATATAAAAATATCCATAAATTATAATTGTTTACATAAACAAAGCTGAAATGAGGTGAATTAAATGGGAGATAAAAATCCAAACAAGTTGAAAAAAAAGAAGAAAATAGTTGAGAAGGTTACAGCGCAACCAACAATTACAACTGAAACAGTTTCAGTAAAAAAAGCTAAGAAAAAATAACAATATATAAGATAATCTACTCTAGAAAAATGGTGTGTGACTTTTCACCACCATTAAGTTTGAAAAATAGATTTATGAAGGAGTTGGTATAATTGAATAAAAAAAGAGTATTAGTTGGCAGTCCAGTATATCAAAAACCAGAAATATTGGATGCCTTTTTAAAGTCCTTAAAAAATCTTAATGAGCAGACTATTTCGATAGATTATATGTTTGTTGATGATAATATAGATGAAAAATCAAGTCAGTTGTTAGCAGCGTTTAAAAGAGAAGAATCAAAAGTTATTATAATACAAGGTAAAGAAGAAGGAATGTATCTGTGCAATGATGAATCCCATCATTGGGATGATGATCTAATGTTAAAGGTTGCGAATTATAAAAATTCCATAATTGATTATTCAATAGAAAACAATTATGATTATTTGTTTTTTGTAGACTCAGATTTAGTATTACATCGTAATTTGATTGAACATCTAAAATCTACAAATAAGGATATTATTTCTGAAATATTTTGGAGTCAGTGGCATAAGGATAGACCTTTAGAACCAAATGTTTGGCTTTTTGATGAATATGATTTGGTTCCAAAAAGACTAGGAGAAAAACTCAGCGAAAAAGAGATGGATTTAAGGCAAATTAAGTTTTTGAACCAGCTTAGAATACCCGGGGTGTATGAAGTTGGCGGACTCGGAGCATGTACATTGATTAGTAGAGCTGCACTTATAGAAGGTGTAAATTTTAAGTCAATTAAAAATTTAACAATACATGGTGAAGATAGGTTTTTATGCATACGGGCGGCTGTCCTTGGCATTGACCTTTTTGTTGATACTCATTATCCAGCCTATCACATTTATAGAGAAAAAGATCTAGCAGGCGTGAAAGACTATGTAAAGGTTTGTGAAGCTGACTGTAACTTTGTACGTCAACATAAAGAAACTGGGAACAAAATCACCCTTTCTATGATCGTGAAAAATGAAGAAGGACGTTATCTTAAGCAGATGCTAAATAGTTTAAAAGAACATATTGATGAAGCTGTGATTATTGATGATGGAAGTTCAGACAACACTATAAATATCTGTAGAGAAATACTTAAAGACATTCCTTTGCATATTATACAAAATGAAAAATCTATGTTTGGGTGCGAAGCTGAGCTTAGGAAAAAACAATGGAGTGAAACTATAAAAACAAATCCTGACTGGATTCTAAATCTTGATGCAGATGAAATATTAGAAGAAGGTTTTTGGGAAGATTCACAAAAACTTATTGATGATCAAAATTACGATTTTTATTGCTTTAGGCTATATGATATGTGGAATGAAACGCAATATCGCGAGGATAAATATTGGAATGCTCATAGTATTTATAGACCATTTTTAATGAGATACCAGTCCGATTTTAGTTATACCTGGAATGAAACCCCTCAACACTGTGGAAGATTTCCTATAAATACTTTCTTTTTTCCAAAGGCCACATCTGAATTTAGAGTTAAACATCTTGGCTGGGCAACACAAGAAGATAGAATAGAGAAGTATAAAAGATATGCACTGCTAGACCCTGATGCTATATATGGAATTAGAGAGCAATATGATTCTATAATGGATACCAATCCCAATTTGATAAGATGGGAAGTTGGAGAAACCATATGAAAATTGAAAAAAAGAAGATAAACGTTGGTGTTGGTTTTGTAACGGGACGAAAGAATTTTAAAAATGTTGTAAAAACTTATGTCGATAATTGGAATGAATCTGGACTTGTGGATAATAAAAAATATGCAATTCACATGTTTGTTGCTTACGATTTGAAATATAAAAGTACAAAAATTAGTGATTACAAAATTACAGACGAAGAAATATTGGATATGGTGGATTCAGCTTATTACTTGGGAAATTCTTCAATAATAACAGAGGCACAATATTTAGTAGAGAAGAAAGTTATTAATTTAAAAGAGGCTAAGCTTATATTTGGGGAAGGCTATGCTATGAAAAGAAATGCAGTTTTGTATTTTGCATTAAAAAATAAAATGGATTATCTTATTTTCCTTGATGATGACGAATATCCTATAGCAACCATTAAAATCAATGATAGTGTTGTTTGGAAAGGTCAAGAGGTTTTGTCTACACATATAAATAATATTAAAAATGTTGATATGACACATGGGCATCATTGCGGTTATATTTCTCCAATACCACATTTAAATTTTAATGACAAACTTTCTGAAGATGAGTTTAGAGTTTTTATAGAATCTATAAGTAATGATATTATTAACTGGCATTCAATAAAAGCAAAAATGAATGAGGGCGGTGTTACATATGCTGACCTTGATATAATTAATAGTGAGATTATTGAAGTTGTTAAAGAAATAAATGGAATGAAATTTATTTCTGGTTCTAATTTAGGCTTTAACCTTAAACATATCGATAAATTATTTCCTTTTTATAACCCACCTGGAGCAAGGGGAGAAGACACTTTCTTAAGTACTTGCATTAGTGAATATAATATAAGAAAAATTCCTTGCTATACATTCCATGATGGTTTCTCTAACTATGAGCATTTGCTTCTTGGAGTGCTCCCTAACAAATTAAAAGCTATGAGTGCTGATTCAAGCGTAATTACTAAAAGGTTTTTACAAGCGTGTATCGGTTGGATTAGGTACAAGCCACTCTTACTTTATATTACTCAAAGAAATAGTTACGAAACCGAAATTATGAAAATGAAAGAAAATTTATCAAAGGTTATTCCCAATATATGTAATTACTTTGGGAATGGAGAATTTAAAAATATATTGGATGAACTTGAATTTTATGATACTCATGTAGAAGAGCATTATAAAGATTTTGAAGATACTAAATTAGCATGGGCAAAAATAATGACATTTTTAAAGATTAATTAAATTGTAAGAGAATAATATTAAAGATAAGTTCATTTTCTATAACAAAAAGTAAGCACTTCTTATTAATTAATAAGAAGTGCTTTAACGCGCTGGTAGACAGAATTGAGATTATTGAACTAATTCGTTTGTTTTTGTATTAAATAATAAAATACGTAGAGATCATTATTGAATAAGTGGTGTTAGTATAAAGTAGTGGACATCTTAACTCGAACTAAGTAAAATATTATTTAGTTAAGAAAGGAAGTGCCCATAAATGACTAAGGGCGAAATATATACAAATGATTACAAGGAAATGATAGTAGGTTTATATAGGCTTAGCAGATGGCATTGCAAGATCAATAATTAAAGGATGGATGAAACGATTAAATTCAAGGTGTGACAATCAAAAATTTTTAGTTGCGGTACCAAAGTAAATTATTGTATTGAAACGATATTAATTCTATTAATGAAATGGAGAGGATATTTTAAAATTATGATTATAGAAAAGTTAAAAATAGAGGATCTTTCACAGGTATTAGAACTACATAGTAGCCTTATTCCATTTGAAATTTCCTTTGATAAATCACTTGAAATATATAAAGAAATGTCAATAAATGAAAATTATTATTTAGTAGTTGCTAAAGAGGATAACAAGATTATTGGTTCTGCAATTGGCATATGCTGCAAATGCTTGGCAGTATCTTTTTTAGTAATTGAAGATGTAATTGTTATAGATGGATTAAGAGGAAAAGGAATAGGAAAAGAATTAATGCAATCGCTTGATGACTTTGCTAAAGGAAAACATTGTGCGTATGCAATTCTTGTATCGTCTGATTTTAGAAAAAATGCACACAAATTTTATGAAAATATTGGCTTTATAGATAGTGTACGAGGTTTCAGAAAAGTCTATTAGTTGATATATTTTACCAATATTCATTGAGGAACTACTAGAAAAAATAAATAGAAATATAGTTATAATACTTATGTAGAGAAACAGCTCATTCTTAGTATTTTTGATTTCATTGTATTTTATCTTTAGAAGGTTAAAAGGAGATAATGAAAGGAGTTGAATATTTATGTCATTAAAAACTGGCCGATTTTATGAATGTGCGAAAGTTGAAATAGATAAAGATAAATGTACCGTCTGTGGACTTTGTGTAAAAGTATGTAAGGGAGCACCATTATTTATAGAAGATAAAATGGTTAAGGTAGATCATAATCGGGTATTTGGGTGTATTGCTTGTGGACAATGTATGGCAGTTTGTCCAAACAAAGCAATAAAAGTTAATGGGAGAGATATGACCCAAGAGGATGTCATCCAATTACCTAAATTTGAAGATAGGGCTAATTATGAAAGTTTAAAGTCCTTAATGATATCTCGTAGAAGTGTGAGAGATTATAAAAAACAAAGGGTAGAACGTGAAATAATAGAAAAAATATTAGAAGCATCAGCAACTACGCCTAATGGTCTTGGAAGTTCTGATGTTGAAGTTCTGGTCTTAGATGGGAATGAAAAGGTAGAAGAATTAACATTAGAGTTAATTAATGTTTTGAAGAAAAATAGGTGGTTATTTTCGCCTATAATGCTTAAAATTTATAGACCGTTTATTGGAAAGGCAACATATGATTCTTTAAAAACTTTTGCATCAACTGCTGTAGAGACATTTGTAAAAGAATGCGGCAAAGGAAATAATTGGTTAACATATTCTGCACCATTAGCAATGATTTTTCATGCATCGCCATACGCTGACCCAGCTGACCCATATATTCCTGCAACGTATGCAATGTTGACAGCACAATCATTAGGCTTAGGAAGTTGTATGCTTGGTATGCCTCATATGATATTAAACTTTTTTGGGAAAAAAATAAAAATAAAGTATGCTATACCACCAGAAAATAAAAATGGTATAATGGTCATTTTTGGCTATCCTGATATTAAATATAATTTTGCATTAAAAAGAAGATTTTCAAATGTTAAATTTTATTAGTAATTTCGTTTAAATAAATTATATAATAAAGAAGATGAAAGTCATGATACGTGATGAGTTAATTGGAAAGATAAATTTGCTAAAAGAAAATAATAAATTGAGACTTTATTTAAGGGTAAAGGTATTAGGATTGTATGGAGCAATTGAAGTGCTTAATCAAAAGTTAAAAGAAAACAACATTGATATGAGTGATTTTGGTGTTAGGGCTCACGAACAATTTGAAAAAGAACTTCAAGATTTTCTTAACGAAGATAACTAAGATGTAAATAACACTAAATTTAGAGATATCCAATATGGTTCTTCGCAGTTTAAGTTAAGAAGATATGGAAATCTTACGTTAATAAATATTATGTATATGTTGCAAAAAGTAATCTTCATTCAAAATTAGTTATAGTGACTTGATTTTGTTGAATAATCAAAATTACAACGTATGTATAACAAAAAAAGAACAACTTGCTAGGGAGTAACAAGTTGTTCTTTTTTTGTTTTATATTATTTAATAGGGATAAATAATAATGTTTTAACTACTTTATGTTTTTATTATAAGATGTGATTGTGACAGGATTATGTCAATTTAAAAATATTATAGGTTAGTGAGCAGTAGAAAAAATAATATGAGTAGAAGAGACCAATAGAAATTTAAATAAATTAATTGGTCTATTTGTTGTGCAAATTTTTATTAAAGAAAAAGGCAAAAAAATTGTTTATAAGTATAAACTTTGCTCAGCAGTTTTTTGTTGAAAAATATTACATTTGATTTAAATTGGATTAATTAAATATTTAGTTAGAAGTTTACTAAATTTGTATGTACTATTTTAAAATTCAAATGTATAATATTTCTGTAAATAGTTAAAGAAGTAAATTTTATAAACATTTTATATTATTATGTATTTTTTAGAGAATTAGGAAGAAAACTTTTAATTTAAATCTTAATAATTGAATAGCAATATATAAATGTAAGTGAAAGTAAGAAAATATAAATTGTTAATTATTACATGTATTGCTTTATCTATTTTAAATATAGGATTAAATTTAGTTTTAACTAATTTAATTAATGGTTCTATAAATTCAGCAATAGATCTTAAACGAAATGAGTTATTTAATTACAATTCTAAGGAATGGAATATAATCATTTTCGTTCAAAAATATCTTATATATCTCAAGAGACTTATATTTTTCCAGGTTCAATAATTGATAACATATTGGTTGGAAATTTAAATGCTAAAAAAGAAGAAATTATAAATACAGCAAAAATAGCAAATGCAAATGATTAAACTTAGAAGTTATAAAAAAGTGAGGATTTAATATGAAGATAATTGATTTAACACATACTATTTCGGAAAATATGCCAGTTTATCCAGGCACAGATAGACCTAAATTAGAAATTGCCAATACATATGAGGAAAGTGGTTTTAAGGAAACTTTATTAACAATGTTTTCTCATACAGGAACTCATATGGATTCTCCTGCACATTTATTTGCAAAAAGAACTACTTTGGATTCATTCCCGGCAGAACAATTTGTAGGAAAAGGTTTGGTTGTTAATTGTAGTGATTTACAAGAAGGTCAAAGAATTACTATGAAATATATTGAAGAAGTAAAAGAAACAGTTGATAAAGCAGAATTTATTCTCTTTTATACTGGCTGGGATAGACATTGGGGGACAAGTTCTTACTTTGGAGATTACCCATATATTACAGAAGAAGTTGCAGAATATTTAATCAAAAGTAAGAAAAAAGGGGTTGGATTAGATGTTATAGGCATTGACCCTATTTCAGATGAAAACTTAACGATTCATAAGAAGCTTTTTGCAGAAACTGATATTGTTGTTATTGAAAATCTGACTTGCTTAGATAAAGTAGGAGATAAGCTATTCAACTTTTGTGCACTTCCTATAAAATTTGAAAATTCTGATGGGGCACCTATTCGTGCAATTGCTATTGTAGAAGAGTAGTTATTAGAGAAAAACAGTTAGAAAATTAATTTTTAGTGGGATTTTAAGGGTAGTCTTTCGTATCAAACATTAAACCCATGAAAATTATAATATTTGATTTTTTTCATGGGTTATTAATTTTTAAGAGATTTAATGAGAACTTTGTATAACTAATATAAAAGAAAGTGATTATTTTTTGTGAAGATATTAAAACTCTAGCCATTTATTAATTTTAATTGCCATATACAATTTATAAATATCTTTTCCATTAGTTAAATCTAAGCCGGTAATTTCACTAATTTTATTAATACGATAGGACATGGTATTTCTATGAATAAATAACTTTTCTGCTGAAGCTGAAATATTATTTGCACATAAGATATATTCATAAAGAGATTTACAATATTCAGTACCATTTAATTTGTCATGCTCTAATAATTTATTGTAGGCAGGATGACAAAACATTCGCAAATCATTTTTATTTTGGATTTTAGAAAAAAAATGAAAGAGGTCTATATCCTCATAATGATATAGATGGGCAGAAGATTTATTGGTAAGCTTACCAATTTCATAAGCTTTAGAGGCTTGATGATAATAAGAATTTAAATATTTTAATTCTAATTCATTAAAAACATTACTGGCACCACCTTCAATTTTATTGTGTTTTAAAATATTAATAATATTATTAATTTCTTGTTCATATTCTTCTTTAGTATCATAATTAATTATTGCAACTAAGGAACTATGATATTTTGCAAATTTAGATAGAGTAGTATGTTTTATTAATTTAGCATAAAAATAATCAAAGAACCAAATGCTTTGATCTGATTTAAATAAGGGTATTTTAATAAGAGAAAAATTTTCTTTTAAGAACCAATTAGCAGCTTTTAAACGGCTTTGCAAAATATTTGTTGTAGGTATTTCATTATTAAGTAAATCAATTATTATACTTTCATATGCCATATATGTAAAGTTTTCTTCATGAATGCTATTTTTCATTTCAACAGAAATAATATCACAAAATATATTTATTGCATCAAGATCACTTTGCTTAAATTTATTATTAACTTCGTAAAGTCCAAGATATCCAACACTCTTATTTTTAATTACTATTCTTTTGACTATTCTGGGAAAACCTTTTGCAAAATCATCATTCAAAACAATTGGATTTTCACTTTCAATAGTTTTTTTTGCAATTCCTTCCCATTTAAATCTATTTATAGATTCTTGGCTACAATACCCATATTTTCTAGCAAATTTCCAAGTGGGTTCATCTATATCAACATCTGACATGGCCATTACCTTATAAGAAGTATTAGTAATAATAAGTGGATTGCCAAGTATTTTACTTCCAATTTCAAGTAATTCATTTAAACTATTCCCTTTGATTAATGCGGAAAGAATAGAAGAAGTATTGGCGGCAATATCAATCACTTTTCGAAATTCCATTTGAATAGTAGCAAAAAGGGTTTCAAATGGAACTATTTCATCCCATAAAACTAATTCACATAATATATGAATATCTGATTTAAAAGGGATATCTGGTATTAATATAAAACCAATATTAGAATTTTGTAAATATGTATTATTTAGTTCTGAAACAAGGCAAATATATAGTGTATTGTTTTGCAGCGGTAAAGATTTAAATATTGGATTAATCATATTATATGAAATAGCTTTTTCAGCAATACTATGTATCTCTAATTTTTCCTTATTCATTCGCTTTAATAACTTTTTTAGTGTGAACATTTATATATTCCTTTCAACATTGATTGTGCTTTTAGCACTTTTTTTTACAATAAGATTTTGGATTCTGCACAATGCTTAATAAATAATCCAATGTTATAATATTATGTGTGCTAATATGCAAGGAGACGTTTTATAGAAATTAATGGATTCATTATATCACAACAGCAGATATTGATGAACAAATCAAAAGAAGATAAGGAATATAAATAATTTTAAATAAAAAAGGAGAAAATAATACATATGAATTTATTAAAGAATGTAAGAGTAAAAGTTAAATTGGTTGTATCATTTTTAATTGTTGCACTTTTTATAGGTATTGTAGGTGGAATTGGAATTATGACACTTAAAAACGCAGGAAAAGAAGCAGAAAAAATGTATACTAACAATCTGCGTAGTGTTTATATATTAACAGATATGGAGGAAAATTTATCTGAAATAAGGACAAGTATGTTGTCGTTGGTATATAAAAAAAGTATTTCTGAAAAAACCGATTTAAAGAAAACTATCGAAGAAAATATAGATGAAGATAATAAATATATGAGTGAATTCGAGAAATTTCAAAAAAGTGGTGAGGAAAAGAAAATATATGATACATTTACTAGTTATTTAAAAGAATATAGAATGTTAAGAACTGGGGTTATTGATTGTGTAGATGCTGGAAACTATAGTGAAGCGGAAGTAAGGTTAGCAGAAGCATCAAAAATTAGAGTATTAATGTTTGAAAGTTTAAATAAATTAATACAAACTAATTTAGATGATGCTAAATTAGCAAATGATAATATTCATTTAACAAGTAAACTGTCAACTACAATAATGTGGATAATAACTTTAGTAGGCTTTTTAATTGCAATGTCTCTTGGTTTACTTATGGCAAGAGATATAAGCAAACCACTTGAAAAGATAATAGATTATGCAAAACGATTAGCTTCATATGATTTTTCAACTCCGATTTCTATATCAAGAAAAGATGAATTTGGAGAAACAGGTATTCAATTAAATAAGGCACAAGAAAACGTAAACAATTTAGTTAAGGTCATTCAGGAAAAATCTCAAGATATAGGTGCTTTTAGTGAAGAACTTTCAGCTACCGTTGAAGAACTAGCTTCTAGAGCTGTAAATATAGATGAAGCAGTAAGTAATATTAATAACAATATGCATGATTCAAGTGCAGGAACAGAAGAAATAAGTGCATCTATTCAAGAAGTTGATTCAAGTATAAATATACTTTCGCAAAAGGCTATGGATGGAAGTGCCAATTCAAATGTTGCCAAAGAAAGAGCTACAGAAGTCAAAAAGAATAGTCAGAAGGCTATAGTGAAAACTAGAGAAATATTCAGTGAAAAACAACAGAAAATGATAAAAGTTATTGAAGATGGTAAGGTAGTAGATAATATTAGAGTTATGGCAGATACTATAGCTGATATAGCTGAGCAGACTAATCTGCTTGCATTAAATGCAGCAATAGAAGCAGCAAGAGCAGGAGATATGGGAAAAGGCTTTGCAGTTGTAGCAGAAGAGGTTAAAACTCTTGCAGAACAATCAGCAGATTCAGTAAAAAATATTCAAGAAACTATAATCAAAGTACAAGACGCATTTAAAAATAGTATTGATACAGGAAATGATATATTAGAATTTATTAATAAAGATGTACGTGAACAATTAAATTCATATGAAAAAACAGGTGAGCAGTATTACGATGATTCTGACTTTGTAAGCACAATGTCAGAAGAGATTGCGGCTATGTCAGAAGAAGTAACTGCAACAGCTGGACAAGTAAGTGAAGCAATTCAAAATATGGCTGAAACAGTTCAAAAATCAAGTGAAGAAGCAGAAATAATAAAAGAAAGCATGACTCAAACTACTCAAGCTATAGAGCAAGTGGCATCAACAGCTCAAAGCCAAGCAGAACTTGCACAAAATCTTAATGAAATAATTGGAAAATTTAAGATTTAAGAGTAAGATATACATAGAAATAGTATGTTTTAAAAAGTATTACTAGGAACGAAAAGTTCCCAGTAATACTTTTAATAATTTTAGGAATATTAAAAATATGTTTAAAAAGTTATATATAAAAATCCAAGTTTTTATATTAATACAAATAATCTAAATTAAGGCTCCGCTTGAAGATAAATTATATATATTTTTAGTATGTTTCCAAAAAAGCTCTTTTAAGTTTTTTACTACGCATAAAATATGTATTTGTTTTTTGTAAAAAGTAAATAACATTATCGCAAAATGTATATTTTTATACGTAAACGGAATATTTTATAAAAATAAAACGAATAAGATTAAAATGTGATGTTTTGTGTTATATCTTGCACATTTTGAGAAAATAATATTTACTCAATTAAAATATCATGATAATATAAAAACATCTTAATTAATATTATTTTTTAGGAACAATAAAGCATACAGGTTTAACGTGTGCAATTGAGTATTTATAAAAATAACATTATAGTAATATGCATATAATGTAAAGGTTTAACCAGACGTAGAATCTTTCGTTGTAATATAAATTACATTTAAAAATCAAGGGGGAATATTATTATGTTAAAATCAAAATTAAGAACTTTATCATTTACATTAATGTTGACAGTAGGTTTAACAGCAGCACCAGCAGCAATATTACAACCTTCTGTAATAGCATTCGCTGCTGAGTCAAGCGTTACGACAGCAACTATTTCAGAAATTTTAAAAAATCAAAAGCTAGATGGAGGTTGGCAAAAGAATTATGCCGAAACTAGTGGAGAATGGGCAGCTTCAACTATTGATAACGGAGCTACTTACACAGAAATAAGAAAGTTAGCAGCTGAATATTCAAAAACAAAAAATAGTGCATACTCTACTGCTGTTATAAAAGGAATTAATTTCTTAGTGAATATGCAATATTCTAACGGTGGATGGCCACAAGTTTATAAAAGTTCAGGTTATCATTCTCATATTACATATAATGACGATGCAATGGTTAATGTAATGATTCTTTTAGATGAAGTTGCTAATAAAAAGGGTGATTTTTCATTTATACAAGACAACACTTTAATTGCTAAATCTAAAGCATCAGTTAATAACGGTGTAAGATGTTTATTAGATAGTCAATATAAGAATAAGAGCGGAAATTTAACAGTTTGGGGACAACAACATAACGAAAACACTTTACTTCCAGATGGTGCAAGAGCATATGAACTTCCTTCTCTTTGCGCTAAGGAAAGTGCAAATATTGTAAAATTTCTAAAAACTAGACCTAGTGATGCTAGAATAACTGCATCTATTAAAGCAGCTGAAGCATGGTTTGAAAGCGCTAAGATTAAGGATACAGTAGTAGAAAAGATAAAAGATAGTAGTGGCAAAGTAACTGATGTTGTAGTTAAAACTAAGGTTGGCGCGTCTCCTATCTGGGCTCGTTTTTACGATTTAAATACTAACAAACCTATATTTGTAGATCGTGATGGTGTACCAAGAGCAAACCTTAGCGAGATTGGAGTAGAAAGAAGAACCGGATACTTATGGTATGGAGCTTGGGGTTCTTCTCTATAAATTAATTAATTCCTAGTACTTGGGCTGCTACAAAACTAACAAAGTTAGTTTTGTAGCAGCCCATCTTTTTATAAAAATAAAAAAGTAAATTTATAATAACAAAAATTTAATAGAGGTAAGATTGTAAAGAATTATCATATAATGTATAATTATTGTAAAATAAGTAAAAAGGTGTTTAAATAATTTTAAACATTTTATAGGTGAGGCATTGGGAGGGAATCATGTTAAAACTAAGAAATATAAAAATAAGAAGTAAAATACGAATCATTTCAGGAATTGCGTTAGTGTTCATATTAATTTTGGGTATAGTTGGTAGTATTGGATTAAATAATGCTAATAATGCAATGAAATCTATGTATAATGACAGATTGATTGCAATAGAATATTTAAATGATAATAGAAACCAAGCAAGGGGTATTGAAGCTGACATTTATAATATTATACTTAATGTAGAAAATAAAGATAAACAAAATGAGAAACTGAAAGATATTGAAAAAAGAAAGCAGACTTTCGATGAAAATTTTGAAAAATATAAGAAGAAAAATCTAGATAAATATGAAAAAGATTTGATACCAGTGCTAGAAAACAATTTGGCAAAATATAGAGAAGGAAGAAATGAAGCATTAAAACTTGCTTTAGAGGGAAAACAAAAAGAAGGCCTAGAAAGCTTTAGTAAAATAGAAAATTTTGCTAATGAGTTTCAAAATAATTTAAAAGACCTAGCAGATTATAATACAAAAATGGCTGATGATGTTAATAATCAAAATAATCAATATTATAAAACTATGATAATAATCTTTTCAATTATAATAATAATTTCTATTGTAATTGGTTATGTTACAGCTTATATGGTTTCAATGAGTATATCATCTCCATTAAAGCTTACTGTTAATCACTTAGGGGTAATTGCTAGTGGTGATTTTACTAATGAAGTACCTTTAGAGTTTAAAAATAGAAAAGATGAAATAGGAGAAATAGCAAAAGCACTTGATAACATACAAGAAAATTTAAAAGGTTTAATTAGAAAGATTGTAACTGAATCTGACACAATAGAAAATGTAGTAGATATAGTAAGTAAAAATGTAGCAAAATTAAATGAAAATATAGAAGGTGTGTCTGCAACTACAGAAGAGCTTTCAGCAACTATGGAAGAAACTGCGGCTTCAGCACAAGAAATGTCAGCAACATCACAGGAAATTGAAATAGCAGTTCATTCAATAGCAGATAAATCTCAAGATGGTTCGATGCAGGCTGGGGAAATTAATAAAAGAGCTGATGAAACAAAAGAAACAGTAGAAAATTCTCAAAAGAGAGCTAATGATATATTTATTAATACCCAAAAGGGACTTCAAGAGGCGTTAGAAGAATCAAAGGTAGTAGAGCAAATAAGTGTATTATCTAGTGCTATTATGCAAATAACAGAACAAACAAATCTTTTAGCCTTAAATGCAGCTATAGAAGCTGCAAGAGCAGGTGAAGCTGGTAAAGGATTTTCAGTAGTGGCAGAAGAAATAAGAAAGCTTGCAGAGCAATCAAAGGATACAGTTACGGAAATACAAAACATTACAAATAAAGTAACAAGAGCAGTTAACAATCTTTCTGATAATTCACTACATCTGTTGAAATTTGTATCAACAGATGTAGTGAAGGATTATAGCAATATGCTTCAAGTAGCAGGAGCTTATAGTGATGATGCAAAATTTGTAGATAACCTAGTTGTAGAATTTAGTTCAACTACTGAGGAGCTTTTAGCTTCTTTAAATGATGTACTTAAAACTATAGATGGAGTATCGCATGCTGCAAGTGAAGGTGCTGAAGGAACTACAGATATAGCAACTAAAGTATCAGACATTAATGATAAATCTAATGAAGTATTAGAACAAGTTATAAAAACAAAAGAAAGTGCAAATATCTTAAAAACTGAGATTTCTAAATTTAAAATTTAAATTTATATATATATGTATAAGGATAAAACATAGGGAAACAAAAATCTCTATGTTTTTATTATTTTACAAATTATTATAAGAGTGAAGCAAATATAATGGTTGAAAATAAACGTTCATTAAGAGTAGCTGAGAAATTAGGGTTTTATAATGAAGGACTAACCTATAAGTATTTAAAGATAAATGGGAAGTGGGAAGACCATATACATATGGTTTTGATAAATGATAATATGTATTAAGAATACTTTTTTAAATCTATAAACTATAAATAAAAAAATCAAATTCGAATTTATAATTAATTTTTATAAAATAGTAAATGGAGGTAATATTCAAGATGGATACTAATATTTTATGGTATAAAGAAGAACAAATCAATAGAACAATAAAGAACTTAAGTCAGCGTAATATGAAAGGCTTTTTTGTAAAAGATGATATGGAATTAAAAGAACTTTTGAAAGAACTTATAGATGAAAATTCAGTAGTAGGTGTTGGTGATTCTATAACACTTTCTGAAACAGGAGTTATAGACTTTCTTCGTGAGGGTAGTTATACATTTTTAGATAAGTATAGAGAAGGTATTACAAGTGAAGAAAAAAAACATATTTATATTCAAAACTTTTCTGCTGATACTTTTATATGTAGTACAAATGCTTTGACAGAAAATGGAGAACTTTACAACATTGATGGTAATGGAAGTAGAGTTGCACCAATGATTTATGGTCCCAAGCAGGTTATTTTAGTAACTGGAATAAATAAAATTGTTAAGGATATAGAAGAAGCAGAAAAAAGAGTTAGAAATTATTCTGCTCCAATTGATGCAAAAAGATTAGGAAAAAATACTCCATGTACTACTTTAGGTTATTGTGTGGATTGCAAAAGTCCAAATAGAATATGTAACGATTTTACAATTATTAGAGGACAATTTATTAAAGATAGGATAAAAGTAATTATTGTAGGAAAACAGTTGGGATATTAATATTTTATAGTGTTAAAAAACATTAAGAAATACCTAGAATAATAGTGCTATAAGTAATTGAAAAAAACAGAAATCGATATTTAAATGGCATCACAGTATTAAATAAGGTCTATGAAAGCTGCTATAATTAAAAATAACAACCGAGTGTAGGTAGATAATTAAGTTACTTACACTTGGTTGTTTATTTGATTTACTGATTTATTTACAATACCTTTTGTACCTGTACAGAAATTTTTGAAAAATATTTATCTGGGTTTTTAGTTATTATCTCATCTGATATATTTTCTATATAAACATTTCCACAAGCATACAGATTATTTTTCTTTATAAATTCATCTAATGGGTAAAAAATCTTGATATTATCAGCTAAATAACTATTATGATACGCTATAACATAAAGACCAGATGGTTTTATAGTTTTTTCTATAAATTCTATATTTGAATGGACTTTATAAAAAAAATTATAATTACTAATATTGTCAGAAATTATATCATTATAATTAGCATAAACTCCTAAAGGATATCCATACACTAACTTTTTATTATTACAATAATTTAGAAAATAATCAAAATTATCATCAAAGTTATTAATATCATATTTTAGGTCTGGTCCTAAAAATAGAAGCTCTTCTTCACAATGTTCTAAAAATATCTTATTACAATCTAGAGTTGGTATTACGGGAACATTATTAGTTCGCTGCTCTATAATATAATTCATTTGATTTAATCTATTAAGTTCTTCTAATATTTTCTGCTTCTGACTACTTATTAAATTAATCAAATTATCTGGAGATACGTTTTCTATATAATTTTTTATTTCTTTTAATGGAACATCTAAATCTCTTAAAGCAATAATGATACTTACTTCATCCAATTGAGTATAGGAATAATATCTATACCCATTATCCTTTACTGATATAGGTTTTAATAGGCCTATACTATCATAATATATTAAATTTTTTCTGCTTATGCTAGACAATTTAGAAAAAGCACTTATAGATAAATATTTATTTGAGCTTATAAAATCATTCATAAATTATACCTTAACACCTTCCATGAATTACTAAAATACTAAAAATAATTTTGAGTTAGAAATATTTTATAAAAAAAAGCATTGACTGTCAAGTTACTATACAGTTTATGATATGTAAATAAGAATTAATAAAATTTAATATATCAAGTCTTAGGATGGTACAAATAAACTGTCAATTTAGATTAGATCTTATACATTACCACTTAAACTTAAAAAATACATAATTCTGTCTAGCGTAATTAAAGATTAAAATTAAAAATAAATGTTATTACTTATGAGGAGGAATTTTTTTGTTAGAAATAGAAAAACAAATATTTGAAAAAAACATATTAAAAACTGTAGCTGAGTTTATATTTATAGCCTTGGCTATCTACCTTGTGAAGGATTTATTTAATCTCCTTATTTTCACTTTTTTATTTTCTTATCTAATATATAATCTACAAAAATTTATTGTTAATAAAACAAATTTAAACAAGACTGTAGTCACAATTCTTTTATATATTATTATAATTGGATTAATAGGATTTTTTGTCTGTAAATATGTCCCTGAAATTATAAAAGAAGTTCAAATAATATTCGAAGAAGTATCAAAATTCAATGTATCTGATAGGTGGACTGAATACATGGACTTCTTAACTAAACAAATTGATATATCAAAATCCTATGATACATTAATGAATGCTTTGGTAACTGCTGGTAAAAGTGTAGTGCAAGGTAGTTTAAATGTATTTATTTCATTAATACTGAGTATGTTTTTTGTGTTAGATAAAGAAAAGATAACTAAGTTCTTATGTAAATTCAAAGCAAGTAAAATATCAAGAATTTATAATCATTTTGAGCATTTTGGAATAAGCTTTTTAAATTCTTTTGGAAAAGTACTACAGGCTCAATTTCTAATAGCACTAACAAATAGTATTCTTTCAACAATAGCTTTATGGTTTATGGGATTTCCTCAATTGATAGGATTGGGATTTATGATATTTGTATTAAGTTTTATACCAGTTGTTGGCGTTATAATATCATTAATACCACTTTCTTTGATAGCATTCAATATTGGAGGCGTAATTAAGTTGATATCAGTCATTGTGATGATTGTTTTACTGCATTGTTTAGAAAGTTATATACTAAATCCAAAGCTAATGTCTGATAAAACCTCATTACCTATCTTTTTTATATTTATTATACTAATTATTGGAGAGCACTTCATGGGAGTATGGGGATTACTGCTAGGGATACCACTATTTATTTTTAGTTTAGACATTTTAGATGTTAAGGTATCAGATGACTGTACAAAAACTAAATATTTGGGGGAATAATTTTGGTTCAAAACGATTTTAAATCTGTAATAAATTAAAAATATAGGGAAAATATAGGGAAATTATAAATGAGAGGAGAAAATTATGTTAAAGTTATTTAAACATTTTAAGGTTAATAAAGCACTTTTAGCTTCATTATTAATAATTATAATACTGAAAACTATTGGCACATTATATATCCCAACACTAACTGCTGAAATAATAAATAATGGAGTAATAAAAGGTGATATAGATTATGTATTAAGAACTGGTGGAATAATGATAGGTATTGCTATATTTACTGGAGTTTTAGCTATACTTTCTACATATTTTTCTGCAAATTTGTCATCTACACTTTCTAGAGATATTAGAAGTAAAATATTTTCACATGCACAAAAATTATCTATAGATGATTTTAAGAATTTTTCCACTTCATCTTTAATTACAAGATGTACAAGTGATGTAAACCAAATTGAAAATACAGTAAATATGTTTTTTGAAATGATTATTCCAGTTCCATTTATAACTTTAATAGGAATGTTTTTAGCCTTTTCTAAAGATGGATATATGGCTTTTATAATATTTATAACAGGTGGACTTTTCTTAGTTTTTATTATGCTTATAAGTAAAAAAGTCATAAATCTATCCATTACGATGCAAGGTGAGTTAGATAAAATAAATTCTAAAGTTAGACAGTACATCACAGGAATAAGAGTTATACGTGCCTTTAATCGTGAAAAACATGAAAAGAAGTTAATGGATAATACATTTACAAGTTATGGAGATATTAATATAAAAATAAATAAAATATTTGCTATGGCTATGCCAGTAATATTGTTTATAATGAACCTTTGCGCTATTGCTATTTTATGGTTTGGAGCAATTAGAATAAATGGAGGGTACATGTTAGTAGGAGATATTATGACTGTTATTGAATATTCAATAATAATATTGGTTTATTTAATAATGGCTGTAATGGTACTAATTAATATACCACGTGCTACTGCATGTTCAAACCGTATTTTAGAAGTGTTAGAATACGAACCTGAAATAATAGATGAAAAAATAATTGAACTTGTTCCAAGTGGTAGAAAAACCTTAGAATTTAGGAATGTTACGTTTTCCTATAGAGATGCTGAAAAGCCTGTTTTAAAAAATATTAACTTTATATGTGAAAGTGGAAAAACTACTGCAATTATAGGAGCTACTGGTTCAGGAAAAAGTACTATTGGTAAGTTAATACCAAGATTACATGATATACAAGGTGGAGAAATTTCAATTAATGGTATTAATATAAAAGATTTTTCTCAAAGAGATTTAAGAGATAAAATAAGTTTTTCTGAGCAAAAAGCATTTCTCTTTAGTGGAACTATAGCTGATAACATAAGGAATGGTAAAGCTACAGCAACCATGGAAGAAATAAGAAGTGCTGCTAAAACAGCTCAAGCAGATAAATTTATATTAGAATTAAAATCCGATTATGATTCTTTGGTATCACAAGGAGGCAGTAATTTTTCAGGGGGACAGAAACAAAGATTATGTATTGCAAGAGCCTTAGTTAAAAAAAGTGATATATATGTATTTGATGACAGTTTTTCTGCTTTGGATTATAAAACAGATGCTAAGCTTAGAGAAGCTATAAAGCCAAAAGTAAAAGATTCAATTGTTATAACCATTGCTCAAAGAATAAGTACAATTATGGAATCAGATCAAATTATAGTATTAGAAGAAGGGAAAATAGCAGGTATAGGGACTCATAAGGAACTTCTGAAAAATTGTCCTATTTATATACAAATAGCAGAATCACAATTAAGTAAGGAGGAATTAGCATGATAAATGAAGATAGCTCAAATGATGTAATGTCTTTCGATACTGAAATGTCAGTGGAAAGAGCTAAGGATACAAAGAAAACTATAAAAAGACTAATAAAAGTACTCCTTAATCAAAAATGGAAAATAATTATTGTAATATTCTTTGCTATTATTAGTTTAGCTTTTACAATGACTGCTCCTTTAATTTTTAGTGAAGCTATTAATACTATTTATGAGGGAATAAAAAATGTATCTGCGAGTGGTGTTTTTAATATAAATTTTGATAGTATAAGGAAACTTTCACTATTGCTTTTGATTATATATTTATTATCTTCATTATCTAATTATATACAACAGTATGTAATGGCTTCTGTATCTCAGACGTTAGTATTATCTATAAGAAAAGAAATAAGTGAAAAGCTTACAAGAGTTCCTTTAAGATATTATGATACACATAAAAAAGGAGAAATTCTAAGCAGGATATCCAATGATTTAGAAAAAGTAGCTGAAACTCTGCAATCAGGACTTATGCAGTTTATTACAGCAGTGCTCACAATAATAGGAGCTATGGCTCTAATGTTTTCAATAAACTGGATATTAACGTTAATTTCTATTTTCACTATTGCTATGGGAGTTGTAGCTACTTCTATAATTGGAAAGAAAAGCATTAATTATTTTGCAAACAGGCAGGAATCCTTAGGGAAATTTAATGGTCAAATAGAAGAATATTTTACTGGCCAAATAGTTGTAAAGACTTTTAACATGGAAGAGGAAATAATTGATGCTGTTGAAATATCTAATAATAAATTATATTACGATGAAAAAAAAGCTCAATTCATTACATATGCTATAAATCCTTTAATTCGTTTTATGAATCAAATAGGGTATGTAATAATAGCAGCTCTTGGTGCCATATTTGTTATTCAAGGAAGATTGTCAATAGGAATAATACAAGCATTTTTCCTATATGTAGAGCAAGCATCAGAGCCACTAACTGAAGCAGCATATATTTTAAATTCAATGCAATCAGCTATTGCTTCAGCAGAACGTGTATTTGAAATTTTAGATGAAGAAGAGGAGCAAGCAGATTCTACAAATTATAAAACAATATCTGATCCAAAAGGAAATATAGATTTTAAGTATGTAAGGTTTGGATATGGAAAAGAACTGCTGATTACAGGTATAGATTTAAATGTAACAGCTGGGCAAAAAATTGCTATAGTTGGACCAACTGGTGCAGGAAAGACCACTTTAATAAACTTGCTTATGAGATTCTACGACTTAAATAGTGGACAAATTAAAATTGATGGTATCGATATAAATGAGTTGAAAAAAAGTGATTTACGCTCTTTATTTGGAATGGTGCTGCAAGATTCTTGGCTATTTGATGGAAGTATAAAAGATAATATCTCATATAGCAGAGATAGAGTAACAATTTCAGAAATTCAAGAAGCTGCAAGATTTGCCAGAGCTGACTATTTTATAAGAACTCTCCCTCATGGGTATGATACGGTTTTAAATGATGAAAACTCCTCAATATCACAAGGAGAAAAACAGCTTTTATGTATTGCTCGTGCCATTTTGGCTAACCCATATATTTTAATCCTTGATGAAGCAACTTCAAGTATAGATACACGTACGGAATTAGAAATACAAAATGCCATGGATAATCTAATGAAAGGAAGAACAAGTTTTATAATAGCACACAGATTATCTACAATAAAAAATGCAGACAAGATATTAGTTATGGATAAAGGAAATATTATTGAACAAGGCAGCCATGATGAATTGTTAGCTAAAAATGGTTTGTATACTGATATATATAATAGTCAATTTGCATATAGGAACTCGAAAAAATCATATAAATTTATGAATGAATTAGTTTTGGGGGAATTGGAAACAGCAATTAGATTAAGAAGAGAAGAACGTGAAAAATGGAGGTAGAATATGAAAAAAAGAATTTTTAAGATTTGTGCATATATTCTGATGGTTGTAATTATTTTAGGAGGGGTAATATTGGCTCAAAATGATTTTAAAATGGTAGAAAAATCAGTAGATATTAAGACTTCAAATGGTGTTCTAAAAGGAACTTTAGTTTTACCACAAAAAATGTCAGCCAAAGCTGGCTTAGTTGTATTTATACATGGTGATGGTGCTGCGGATGCTTCTTATAATGAGCAATATAAACCTCTATGGGAAGAATTAGCTAAGCAGGGTTATGCATCCTTATCTTGGAGCAAACCTGGAATAGGTGGTTCAAGTGGTAATTGGCTATTACAGTCTATGGATGATAGAGCAATCGAGGCAAATGAAGCTATTGAATGGGCTAAAACTTTACCTGAAATTGATAACAGCAGAATTGGATTATGGGGAGCTAGTCAAGCAGGCTGGGTTATTCCTAAAATAGTTCAGCTTAACAACAATATTACCTTTAATATTTTAGTGGCACCAGCAATAAATTGGATAGAGCAAGGAAAATATAATACGATAAAAGAGCTTGAGAAAAAAGGTGCATCCAAAGAAGAAATTAGTAATACTGAAAAAGAATTTGAACAAGAGGTGAAGCTTCTTCAAAATGATGATAGTTATGAAGAATATGTTAAGACTGTAGGACAGAAAGAAGCAGTTATAGAAGATAGGTGGACATTTATTAAGAAAAATTATAAAGCAGATTCAACAGAGGATATAAAGCATTTTTATAGTCCAGTAAAGTTATTTTTAGGTGGTAAAGATATAAATGTAGATAGCAATAATACAAAAGAAGTTTTTGAGAAGGAAGTGTCATCCAAACTTTTAAAAGTTACATTTATTCCAACCACTGATCATTTTATGCTTAAGGATTCTTTAGTAGATTCTAAGGTAAAAACTTTCTTTACAGCAATATTTGCTCCAAGAGAACTTGCTGATAAAGAGTATTATAGTGAGATTGAACAGTTTTTAAAGGCGCAAGAAAAGAAATAGAGGTTATAAAATCTACGCTTTTTATTTTTGACTTAATATAAAAGATTTTTTAATATTTAGCTCTGTTTTAAGTAAATGTTGATATTCGATTAGTTTCTGAAAATTAGGTTATAAAAACTATAGTATATAAACTAATGAATATTTGTATCCCACAGCATATTAGTCTTTTTATTTAGCTTACAGTTTGTTATTAATAGACGTAATTTTTAGAATTATAAAAGGAGAATAATTATGAGTTTGAGAATGGAAACTATAACTAAAAATTCAAAAGAAATAAAAGAGTTGTTTTATAATTCATTTCCTAAAAACGAACAATTACCCATATGGTTTTTATTATGGAAATCAAAAATGGATTTTGTAGATTTTTTTGCTTTTTATGATGATGATATTTTTATAGGTTTTACATATTTAATTTCTAACGAGGATTTAACTTTGGTTTTTTATTTGGCTATACACAATAAAATAAGGTCAAAGGGATATGGTAGAAAGACATTGGCTCAAATCCAATGGAAATATCCCAACAATACAATAATACTAAACATCGAAATGGTTGATGAAACAACAAATAATTATGAGCAAAGAGTTAACCGAGAGAAGTTCTATTTGAATAACGGATATAGAACTTCAAATTTTAGGCTCATGGAAAATGGAGATTTATATGATGTTTTGATAAATGGAAGAGATGTTACAACAGAAGAATACTATAATTTATTTAAGAAATTCACAGGAAATGTACTTTTTATATTGTTTAAGCCGAAACTAATTTCTATAGATTCTAAAAAATAATATTTAGATATACTATTGGCCAGAATATGTTAGAAAGTTATATTCAAACTTAAATTTATTTAATTAAAAATATATAAAATTATCTGAACAGTTTTTAACTTATATGAAATAGATAGAAAATGGATAAGAACCATTGTCCGTTTTACTTGTTATTATTTATCAACATTAGTTTAAAACATAGCCTAATATTTAAGTTTTGAATAAACTGTAATTGAAGAGTAGAATAAGTATTTGTATAGATGGCGTATTCGATAAAACCACCAACATATTATAAAGGATTGTTGGTGGTTGTTTCTATTCTAGATTTTTATAGAAGTTTTATATTAAATTTTATGAGTTGTATGTAATGTATCAACTATAATATCACAATATTGTACCATTTCATCAATAGAAACAAGCATACCTTCTTCAAGCCATTCTCCAGCTGAATAAACTAGTGCAGGGGAATAAAACTCTGCAATAACATCTATTGGAACCATAAATTTAATTCCGTTATTCTCGTCATTTTCTAGTTTTGACTTTATACATTGAAGTACTATTTTTTGAAGTAGTTTCATTGCAGAACCATTATTTAATAATCCTACAGAATACATTTTCCTATTCTCACGCATATGTTCAAGAAGAAGTCTAAATAAATTTGTATAATACTGTTTTGTGTTATCAACAGGAGTATATTGCAAACTTTTTTCTTCAAAATCTTTTATTAATTGTCTAAGCAGAAAATCAAGCAATTGATATTTATCTTCAAAATGTTTGTAAAAGGTAGTTCTATGTACCATAGCTTTATCACAGATATCTGAAATTCGAATATCATCAAAACTTTTTTCGGTAAGCAGAGATATTAAAGATTCAAAGAGTAATTTGTGTGTTCTCCGTATTCTTAAATCAAGGTTTTCATTAATTAGATTATTATTCATAAGTTCCTCCTAACACAATAATCTACATATATTTTAAGTTGTAGACTAAGTATATAAATTTGGGATATTGTTTCTTGATTACCTTATGATAACAGTATAAATTATAAATATACAGTTGTAAAGATAATATACATGTGTATGGGAAACATACAAATGTATAAAAAGTGCGAAGCACAACCAAGAACATTTCATATATATAAAAGTGCGCATCTATAAAAATAATACAAAGTACAATTATGAACTTTCTATTTAAGAGTTATCTTTCAATATGCATGTCAATAGTACATTGTAAATTATTTGGGGAAATTGATTAAAAAAATAAAGAGGTGAATGCAAATGAGAAAAAATATACACCTATAAAATAAGTGCGAAGCACAATTAAGAACATTCCACCTATAAAATAAGTGCGAAGCACAACTAAGAACTTACCAAAAAAGTCTTTAAGTGATTTTATATAAGTATATATTGTAAATTATTAAAAAATTAATGAGGTGAATTCAAATGAGAAAAAATATAAAAAAAATATTAACAATTGGAATCCTTCTAAGCATTATGAATAGCAGTATTGTGCCAGTATTTGCAGTAGAAAATAATGAAAAAATGAATGTGTCAAAGTCAGCACAATCTTATGAGAAGTCTGGAGATATTTCAACTCAAATTCAAAATGTACATACTATTGAAGTGAAAAAAATTCTTACATTAGATGAAGCAATAAAAGGAGCTATAAATAATAGTGATAAATTAGCATTAAAGTCAAAAGAAATAAAAATGTATGAGGATAAAATGGATCTTCAAGAGAAGTCTAATGATTATTATAAATCTATAAATCAAAAAGCATATGATTTTCCTTATGATAAACTTGAAGCACAAAAAAATCAAACGGAACAATCAAAGAAATTTATGAAAGACCAAATAGCTAATGATATTACCAACAAATATAATGATATGGTTTTAAAAGAAATTGATATAAATAAATCGAAAAAATATTTAGAATTTAAGAAAAAAGACTTAGATTTTATGAAAGGAAAACTAGGACTCGGAATGGCAACATTTAATGAAGTTAATGATACTCAAATTGAATTAAAATCATTACAAAATGATATAAAGGCAAAAGAGAACTTATTAAATAACAACAAAGATTATTTTAGAGTATTAACAGATTTTGATATAAAAAATACTTATAAACTCGACCACAACATAAATTATAAAAAATTTAAAATAAATGGTTCAATTGATGAGTATATAGATGACAAAGTAGATAAATATTTAAAGTATGATACTGAAATATTAAAACTAACTAAAGATTATATGAAAGACCTAAAAGATGATGGAATAAAAGATATTATGGATAAAGATACAGAAAAGATTCCAGATAAAGATTCAAATATAACAGCAAATGCTGATGGAACTCACGAATTTGACTCAGGTTCATATGCTTTAAAGCTAATAGAATATCAACAAAAGCAGCAAGAATATTTAACTAGGCTTAATGCTTATGGAGAATATATAGATGGTAAATATAGTGTTAGTGAAGCAAAAGTTAAGCTGGAGGATACAAAAAAGAATCTAAAAAATGGTTTAAAAGAAAGTTATTCAACACTTCTTGATTTAGAAAGTAAAATAGATACTTTAAAGGAGCAAGCTAATTCAACTAATACAAAACTAAGCTTTGCAAAGGCGCAGGTGGATATGGGATTAATGCTGCAAAATGACTATGATAAGCAAGTAGTAGGAAGTGAAGATTTAGATATTTCCTTAAGAACTCTTGTTTATAACTATAATAGTTTAAGCACTAGTATAGAAAAACCATGGATAATAAGCAATAAATAAATTTTCAATAAAATAGAAAAGTATAAGCAAAATGAAGCTATATAATAGAAGAGTTTCATTAACACAAGGAGGATATATGATTAAAAGAATATTAGTTATTGGTTTAATACTTTTAAATATTGTTACATTAAGTGGCTGCAGTGACGAAACTAGTACAAAGGCAGAGATAAAAACTTATCCAGTAAAAACTGTAGAACTTCAAGATAAAAGTTATCAAATTTCACTAGAATATGAAGGAATAACAGGTGGTAGTGAAGTAAGAAAACTTTCGTTTAAAAGTTCTGCAAAGATTTCAAAAATATATGTTTCAAAAGGTCAACGTGTAAAAAAAGGGGATAGCCTTGTTGATTTAGATAAAACTGATTTGAATTTCGAAATGCAAGGAGCAAAAGCTCAAATGGATGCAGCTTCAGCACAATATAATAAAGCAGTAAATGGTGCTCAAGCTGAGGATATAAATAAAGCACAACTTGCAGTAAAGAATGCTGAGGATAATTATAATTATTGCAAGGATTTGTATAATAAAAATGTTACTTTATATGAAATGCGTGCAGTTACACAGCAGCAAGTTAATGATCTTAAAATTAAATTAGATGGAAGTGAAAGTGAGTTTAATGCAGCTAAGGAAACTTTAAATCAGCTTCAAAGTGGAACTCGAAAAGAAGATAAACAAGCAGCACTAGCTCAACAAAATACTGCAAAAGTTAATTATGATTCAAAAGTTAATTTAGTTCAAGATGGTTCTCTTAAAGCAGATGAAGATGGATATATAGTAGATATTCTTTGCAAAGAAGGGGAGATGCAGTCTGTTGGTTATCCAGCTGTTTTAATTAGAAGTGAAAATCAAGTTGTTACAGTAGGATTATCTGATAAGGATGTAAAGAAAATACAGCTAGGAACGAAAGCACAAGTTAAAATAGATGATAATACTGCTGATGGAGAGGTTATGAACATAGTTCAAATGGCTGATGCAAAATCGGGAACTTATAGTGCAGAAATTAAACTTTTAAATCTAATGGATAATAGTAAATTTTATATAGGCCAGTCTGCAAAAGTTTTTATTAATGAAGGCGAAAAGAATGGAATTTGGATTCCTATTACAAGTATTTTAAATGATGGACAAGATTATGTTTATGTAATAGAAGATGGACGTGCTATTAAGAAAAATATAACTTTAGGACAAACTAATGAAAATTTAGTTTGTGTAGAGGGGTTAAAAAGTGGAGATAATCTTGTTAATGAAGGTATGAAAAATATAAAAGCTGGATATCAAGTTTCAGTAAAATAAAGGAGGAAGTATTATGGGATTAATTAACGCTGCTATAAAAAATAAAAAGATAGTACTGTTTTTGGTAGTTATTGCTATAATAAGTGGCTTGGGGTGTTACTATTATATTCCTAAGCAGGAAAGTCCAGATGTTTCATCTCCAGCAGCAATGATTACAACTATCTATCCAGGGGCTTCTCCTAAAGATGTAGAAAGTTTAGTTACAAAAAAAATTGAAGATAAGGTTGAAGAAATAGATGGATATGATTATGCTGAATCTTATTCTCAAAATAGTGCATCTATAGTCATTGTTTATTTAAACAATGATGCAGATAAAGATAAGGCCTGGCGTAATTTGAGAGATAAAATAAAAGATTTAAAATCTGAGCTACCAGATGGCTCTGAAGAGAGTAAAATAGATACAAACCTTACGGAAACTGCAGGAATGATTTTAAGTATATCTGGTGAAAATTATTCATATGAACAATTAGGAAGTTATGCAGATGATATAAAGAAACAATTAGGTAATGTTAGTGGTATTTCAAGATTTGATATAAAGGGAAAACAGGATAAACAAGTAAAAGTAGATGTAGATTTAAGCCAATTAAATAAATATTCTATTTCCCTTGAAGATATATGTGGTGTTCTGCAAGCACAAAATGTAGATATTCCTTCTGGATCTTTAGAATTAAAGACTGGAAAAATAAAAGTTCAGACACCTGGAAGCTTTACATCTCTTAATGATATAGAAAATATAATTGTAGGAGTGTCAACAGAAACTGGACAAACTTTGAAACTTAAAGATATAGCTAATGTCCATATGAATTATGATGATGATTCTAATTATAAATATACTAATAATGGAGAAAGTGCTGTATTGCTTACAGGGTATTTTCAAGATAATAAAAATATAGTTTTAATAGGTGAGGATGTAAGCAAAAAAATAGATGAAATAAAAAAACAATTACCACAGGATTTAAAGATAGAAGAGGTTACATTCCAGCCCAAAGATGTAGATGAATCAGTTTCTTTCTTTATGAAAAATCTTGAAGAGGGTGTAATTCTAGTAGTTATAACTGTTCTAATAGGGATGGGGCTTAGAAATGCATTAGTAGTATCTTCAGTAATACCAATATCTATTGCGTTGTCGTTTATTGCTATGGAGGTTCTTGGAATAAAAGTGCACCAAATATCTACTACAGCACTTATTATAGCACTTGGAATATTGGTAGATGATGCAATTGTAATAGGAGACGTTGTACAAGTAGGAATTGATGAGGGATTATCAGGAGATGAGGCTGCTTTTAAAGGAATTAAAAAATTATTTGTCCCTGTATTTACATCTACATTAATTATAGTTGGTGCTTTTGCTCCACTTTTAAGTATACCAGGAGCAGTAGGAGAATTTATAAGAACGCTGCCACAAGTTGTAATGATTTGTATAACTTGTTCATATATATCAGCACTATTAATAACTCCTGCTATGTCATCTTTATTTTTTAAGAAAAGTAAAGCAGTTGCAAAGGAAAATAGAATTCAAAAGTTATTCCATAAGCTTTTAACTTATGGACTTAAGCATAAAATAAAAGTTATTGCAGCATCTTTACTTATATTTATGGTATCAATGGGATTGATGAATTTATTAGGTGCACAATTTTTCCCTTATGTAGATAAAAATATTGTTTATATAAATATTTCTAATGAAAAAGTCGAGGACATCAATAGTACAGGTGATTTAGTAAAAAATGTAGAAGAGGTTTTAAAAGCTCAAGAAGAAGTTACGGGTTATACTTCAGCTATAGGTGGTGGACTGCCTAGTTTCTACATTACACTGCCTACAGTAACACCATCAAAAGATACAGCACAAATCATGGTTAAAGTAGATATAGATAAAACTAAAAAGTTTGATACAAAAGAAAAATTTGTTGAACATATACAAAGTCAATTGGATAATAAAATATCTGGTGGAATTGCTACGGTTAAGCTTTTGGAACAAGCAGAACCAATGGGAGCGCTTGTTCGTTTAAGACTTACAGGAGATGATTTAGATAAAATTTATGCTGCTTCAGAGCAGATACAAGAAAAATTAAAAAATATACCAGGGACTACAAATGTAAGAGATGATGCAGCTAAAAAGACATATGAATATGAAGTAAATATAGATAGTACTAAAGCATCTCAATATGGTTTGCTAAAGTCTGATATATTGAAACAAATGAACATTGCATTAAAGGGATATAGCAGTTCTGTGTATAGGAAGAATGGAAGCGAATATGACATATTAGTTAAAAGTAATATAACATCAGTAGAAGATTTAAAAAATTTACAAGTAAAATCAAGTGTTACAAATAATAAGATATTATTATCACAAGTAGCATCTATAAACCTTAATTCCCAGTTAGATCAAATAAAACATTATAAGAAAGATAAGACAGTAACAGTATATAGTGATTTAAAATCAGGCTATAACTCAGCTGATATAGAAAATACAGTGAAAGCAGAAATAAATAAAATGGACTTAAATGGTGTAAATGTTATTTATGATGGAGAGCAAAAACAAATAGAAACTAACTTCACAAGTCTTGCCATTGCTGGAGTAGTTATAATAATAATAATTTATTTAATTCTATTTGTTCAATTTAAGTCATTTATTCAGCCTCTTGTAATAATCTATTCACTGCCATTATCACTAATAGGAGTAATAGTAGGGCTTTTGATGTGTGGCATGCCATTATCATTAACTGCTGTTATGGGAATAATAAGCTTAATTGGAGTAGTTATAAGGAATGCAATTTTGCTTGTAGAATATATAATTGAGGGCAGGCATGAAGGTCTTTCTATAGACGAAGCTTGCATACATGCTGTAAGTTTAAGATTTAGACCTATAATATTAAGCTCAGTAGCAACTATTACAGGACTTGTGCCACTTGCATTTTCTAAGAGTGCGTTATTTGGACCTATGTCTGTAACTATAATATTTGGACTTGCATCAGCGACTTTCCTCACATTTATAGTTGTTCCAGTAATGTATTCTTTAGTTAATACTAAGCTTGAAGAAAGACAAGCAAAGAAAAATAACGTGGGTATTCAATCAGAAACTATTTAGGAAAATTAAATTAAGTATAATGGAGCATGGATGCACTTTATTAGTAGATATTTTAAAGTGCATTTTTATTCTAAAGAGGAAATTAGATTTGATTCTAGAATCAAAGCTTGGATAATATTAGTTTATATGGTTTAATTAAAAGAGAGGATGATGAATTATGCATGACAACAAAATTATTATAACAAGTGAGCTAAATGAACAGCAAAAGGAGGAAGTATCAAGAATATTTTACCAGTCATTTCCCCTTAAATTCCCGCATCTTTGGATTTATAACAGAACTGAAAATCAAGCATTTCAGTTTTTAAGGGAAGCACTCAATTATAAATATGGGATCTATGCACTATTAAATGATAAGGTTGTTGGGTTATTAGGTCTGGACTTAGGAAAAGGAAAGCGTTTTGCGGAGTTTTCTCATTCTGCTTTTACCAGTATTTTTGGTTCGATTGGAGGCTTTATGAGATACATTAAATATTCCTTTGAAGAGAATTTTGCACACACAAAGGCTAATGCAAACCAGTCAAGAATTAATCCAATAGCAGTCTCGTCAGATGTTCGTGGAAAAGGAGTTGGAAGTATCCTACTTGGAGCTTTTGAGCAATATTCCAAAGAACTGGGAAATAACGCAATTGTACTTGAAGTCGTTGATTCAAATCCTCGTGCAAAAAAACTATATGAGAAAGAAGGATATGTTAGTTGCAAGTACTTATGGACTGCTTTATTTACGAAGAAGGCAGGTTTTAATGGACTTTATTATATGAAAAAGAATTTGGAGTGATATAGTGGCAAATTAAAATAATAATTATCGTGCCTTTAAGATAGAAAAATTTAATGCCATATATAATTTATACCTTGCAAGGAGGAATCTTTATGAACAGAAAAGAAAAAATTTTGAATGCTACTTTTTATTCTATCAAATTTAAATTAATAATTGCTATTGTAATTGTGCAATGTCTCAGCTCTTATATAGGACAAGGTGTAAATTTAGCGATAGCAAGAGGCAGAGATGCACTACAGGGAGTTGGCGTGGCCACTGTTTTTTTAGATGGTGCCATTGGTGTTTTTGTATCTGCTGCCATTAGTATAATAATATCAGTTTTTATAATAGTGTATATTTATGATAAGCTCGTTTTAAAGAGACTTAAAAAAGTATTGAATTTCACACAAAAACTAGGTAATGGAGATTTATCAGAGGAGCTTAATTTTAAAGGACATGATGATATAAGCAAGCTTGGAGAGAGTTTAAATAAAGCTAGATTAAATATAAAAGTATTAATATCAGATATAATGGATATTTCAAAAAATATTAATACTTCAAGCTATGAATTATTAGAAGGTACAAAAAGTTCCCACTCAAGTATAAATGCTATTAATTCAACTTCAGTTATACTTTCTAATGAGGCTTTAAATTTAATAGATACTACTCAAAAAGCAAATTTATCAATTGAAGAGATAGTGAAGACAAATCAATTACTTTTAACTAAAGTAAAAGATGGATTAACCTCATCAACTGAAATGGAAACAAGAGCAGCACAAATGAAACTAAAAGTTTCTAGTTCACTTGAAAAAGCAAATATAACTTATAGCGAAAAACAGGGAAAAATTCTTAAAGCTATTGAAGCAGGAAAAATAGTAGAAGAAATTAAGATAATGTCTGATACAATAAAAGGTATATCTTCTCAAACCAATCTCCTTGCACTAAATGCATCTATTGAGGCTGCAAGAGCAGGTGAACAAGGTAAGGGATTCGCAGTTGTGGCTGAGGAAGTAAAAAAATTAGCTGAGCAATCTACAGAAGCTATTTCAAATGTAGAAAACCTAGTTACTCAAGTAAGAGAAGTTTTTGATAACCTTTCAGTAAGTTCTCAAGATATTCTAAAGTACATTGATAACAATGTTAAAGCTGATTATGAATTATTACTTGAAACAGGTGATCAATATCAAAATGATGCAAAACTTATAAATAACATATCGACAGAAGTAACCTCATCTGCTAAAGCGATGAATACATCAATTGAAGAAATTAGCAAAGTAATTGATAAGGTTGTTGATATATCAGGAAAAACTTCTGACTCTACAGGTGAAATAAATGCTAGTTTGTCAGAGATAACTTCAGTAATGAATGAAGCGAATAATGCTATGGAAAATCAAGTTAGTTTATCTAATGGATTAGAAAAATCTGTTGAAAAGTTTAAGCTATAATATTTATAAAGAGTAAATATTATCAATATATAAGGAAATATACATATGCAAAAAAACAGATATCAAAAGATGTCTGTTTTTAATTTCCACTTTTTCGTATGTATTATATACATTGTAAAAAATAATCTTCACAAAAATGCATAGAAGTAGCTCAATTTTATTGAATAATTAAAATTGCAACATATATATATTTATTGATAATATCATTTTATAGTACGCTAAATTTTAAATTATTCGTATTATATAAATTTTAACGAATTAGTCTTTTGAAACATATTATTTTTATGATATAATCGTTTTTGAAATGAGGTGGTTAAAACTTATGGCAAAAAGAACCAGTAGAAATACAGATATATTAAAAGAAACTAAAAACACAACTTCTCCTAAAATATATTCTTTATTAGTTAAGTTAGTAAATGAAGATAGGGATGACTTAGCAGAAGATGTTTTGAAGATAGATTATTTATTAGCTTATACAAATAATTGTATTAAGGATAAAGATTTTAAACAAGCAAAAGAAACAATAGAAATGGCAAAAAATAGAATGGATAAATTGATAGAAAATGATGTTAATGTAGAATATTTAATGTATATTTATGAGGGAATTAAGTCAAAACTATAATTAACTTAATGATTTTTAGATGTTTATAGATGTATAGATACATTAGTGTTATAATAAGTTAATCTTCATTAAGAAATTAATGACTAAATAAATATGTAAAGTGAGAAACATAAATGAGATTTGATAGTTTAGAAAAAACAATAAATAAATTAGATAATGACATTGAAGCATTAAGAAGAGTTAAACAATATTTATCTAATAAAGATGAAATCAATGAAGTAAGTGATTTATTAAATAAAGAAAGACAAGTGTATTCAGATGAATTATATTTAGGGGATGCAGTAGTTTATACAGAATGTATAGAAATTATAAGAGGTCTTATAAACAAAGAATTAGGTAAAGAAAAGCAATTAGAATTATTAGAACAAATAAAAGAAATGCATGGAAGAAAATCTCCTAATGTATCTAAGAAAAGTCATGGACTTAATGCATGGCTTAAATTTCTTGATGTGGAATGTGATTGGATTGAAAATTCAAATAGTGATTGGTCAACTTTAATTATTATAGGATATGTACCAAAGACTAACAATTAAATTATATGAGTTATAAATGAGTTTTTGTATTACGCAAAAACTCATTTTTATTAAAAACTAATTTCTTAAAAAATCTATAAGTGTTTTAGCTGCTATAGATAAACTAGATGAATTCTTATAAATAACACCAATATGCCTAGGGGGAATAGGAAAATCTAAAGGAATTTCTATAAGAGTTTTATTTTTTAAATCATTATATAAAAATTCTTTTACGACAGAAGTAATTCCAAGACCGATTTTAGCACATTCAATTAAAAAATCCATATTACTAGCTTCAATATCTGGAGTGATATTTAAATTGTGCTTGGTAAAGTAATTATCAAGAAATTCCCTTGTGGCATTAGGTTTTTCTAAAAACATAAAGGAACCTTTTGTAAAAATATCATCTATACATTCAATATTTAAGTTTTCTAAATAATAGCTACTTGCAACTAAAATATCGTGCATCTCCCAAAGTTTAATATATTTAAGATCATCTTCATTTGAATTTAATGCAATAATTCCTAAATCTAATTTTTCCTCTTGAACTAATTTTATTGTATCGAAAGTTGGTTTATTTACAATTTTAATTTTAAAAGAAGGATATTCTTTTATGAATTCATGGAACTTAGGTAAAAAGTAACTCTTTCCTATGGTAGTACTTACTCCTAAATTAATATTTCCCATTTCTTTATTCTTCAGTTTCTCTAAAATATGTTCACCTAAGCTAAATTCAGCAAAGGCATTTTTTATATGATTAAGTAATATTTCTCCTTCTGGTGTTAGCGTTACGCCTTTAGAACTTCTAGAAAATAAAGTAACCTTAAGAGAATTTTCTAAGGTTTTAATAGATTTACTTACAGCAGGCTGTGAAACAAAAAGTATTTCAGCAGCACGAGATATATTTTTGCAGCTCGCAACTGTGAAAAAGACTCTATAAAGATTTAAATCAATATTCATAATATAACTCCTATTTATAGTATTCATAACTAATATATATTTTTATTATACATCAAGATAAGGTAGAATAAAAATAAGTTAGATAAGATATGTATGTTGTAATTAAAATAAGTGATTAAATTCTTTCAAGATTTCTAAAAAAATTTTTTGAATAAAATTTATAATTTTTATTAGGCATATATATAAAATAAATAAGAAAGGAAGAGTATATTATGAAAATTGGAATAATAGGAATTGGTGCTGTTGGTGGATATATTAGTGCTATGCTTTGTAAGAGCAAAGAAAATGTTTATGTTATAGGAAAAGGTGAAGCAGTTAACCGTATAAAGGAGAATGGATTTGATTTAAGAAGCGAAGCGGCTGGGAAATTTGTAACATTTCCAACACTTGTGACAGAAGATGCAAATGAAGTTGGAATCATGGATATTGTATTTGTATGTGTAAAAGGCTATTCTTTAAAAGCAGCAGCTAAAGCTATTTCACCTATGGTTGATGAGCATACATTAGTTGTTCCAATTATTAATGGTGTAAGCGGAGGAAGTAAATTATACTCTTATTTAGGAAAAGGCAAGATAGCAGAAGCTATAATGTATATTAGTTCTAAAATTGAAGCTGATGGAGTTATAAAACATACAAGTAAAAATACAAGAATAGTTATTTCATCTAATAAAAATCGTCCTATACACAAGAGATATTTAGAAAAAGTTTATAATGTTTTAACTAAGGCAGATATTATGTGTGAAGTTAGAAAAGATGCAGAAGCTGCTGCATGGAATAAATATGTTTTTAATTGTGCTTTTAATGTAACAGATTCCTATTATGATGTTAAGGTAAAGGGAATATTAGAGGATAGAATGAAATTCGAAACTTTTTGTAATGTAGTAAAAGAATGTGAAGAAGTTGGAAGAACTAAGGGAATTGATCTTCCAAAAGATATATATGAAAATTCAATTGATATTTTAAAGAAATTATCAAAGAAAAGTATAAGTGCTATGCATAGAGATGTAGCTTTAGGAAAAAAATTTGAACTTGAATTATTTTGTGGTGATTTATGCCGTATGGGAAAAGATGTTGGAGTGCCAACACCTTATACTCAAAAAGCTTATGAAAAACTTAAAGTTTTGCAGCCTATGTAAAAAATATTATAAAGAATAAAAATTATTATAGTATTTAAATAAAAATAAATATATACTAAAGAAAAAGTCATATTTTAATATGGCTTTTCTGTTTAGGGATGTGAAAAAAAATAACAAGGCAAAGATGTGATATATATTTTGTCTTAAGACAAGGTGCCCCTTGAGGGTATAAGTTCAACTAGATTCAGCTGGAATATAAATTCCACCTGAAAAGTTTCACTTTATGTCAGACAAGGAGCTAAGGCGCTTGTCCATAGCAAACTATTAGTGAGACTTAGGGATGCAGTATGGCGCAAAATAGACTAGCATACTGACTTGTTATTTCTTTGAACATCCCTCACATAAAAAAGGATGGAGATGCCTTGTGGAAAGTAAAAGGATATTAATTGAAAATTCTCATAAGAGAAGTGAAAGTTATGGAGTTGAAAAAAAATCAAATTGTTCAAAGAAGATTCTTTTTGGAGAAGAGTTAGAAAAAATATTGAATGATAATAAGGAATTAATAGAAGTATCAAAATTATATATTGATATGGTTTTTTCCGCTGTTAGCGATAATGAATTTATCATAGTATTAACAGATAATAATGGGTGTATTTTATATATTAAGGGAGCGGAGGAAAATAGTAATAAGTTAGATTGTGATAATGTTAATATAGGTGCTTACATGGATGAACAAAACATAGGTACTAATGCTATGGGAACTGCTATTAAGGAAGATAAATGTGTTCAAATAACTGCTAATGAGCATTACATAGCTGGGCTTCAAGGATTAACTTGTTCAGCAGCACCTATTCACAATGCAAATAATGAAATTATAGGAACATTAAACTTAACTGGTAGAAGTACTATGAAGCATCCACATACTTTAGGTTTAGTAGTTTTTGGTGTTAAGGCAATTGAAAATGAATTGGATAACAAAAAAATAAGTAATATCTTAACTCAAACTTATAATTATATGCAAAGTGTTATAGATAATTTAGATAAAGGTATTATGATCTTAGATAAAGATGGAAAAATAACTAATATTAATAAATTAGGGGCAGAAATATTTAATAGAGATAAAGATGCATTATTAAATGAAGAAGTACATTATATCGTACCTAATTTAGGAAATATATTTGAAGAAATAGATACAGAAAAAAGAACTATTATTAAAGAAGCGAAATTTAAACATACAAGTACATATAAAACCAAATTAGTTTTTAAAGGAATTGAGCATAAAGAAAAAATAATTGGGATGGTTGTAACCATGAGCAATGAAAAAGAAGAAATGGATATAAAAAATGCAACAGGAGCCTTTTTGAACTTTAATGATATTATTGGAGAAAGTGCAGCTATTGTTAATGTAATAACAAACAGCAAGATTATTTCTAATAGTCCTTCAACGGTTTTAATTGAAGGAGAAAGTGGAACAGGAAAGGAAGTTCTAGCACAAGCTATGCATAATTATAGCTTAAGAAGAAACAATAAATTTGTAGCAATAAACTGTGGTGCAATACCCGTGAATATAATAGAAAGTGAATTATTTGGATATGAAGAAGGTACCTTTACTGGCGGTAAAAAAGGTGGTAAGTTAGGCAAATTTGAAATCGCGAATGGTGGTACTTTATTTTTAGATGAAATAGGGGAAATGCCTTTAGATATGCAAGTTAATTTATTAAGAGTATTGCAAGAGGGACGAGTAATAAGACTTGGTGGAAGTACTGAAATTCCTATAGATGTGAGAGTAATAGCAGCTACAAATAAGAACCTAAAAAAAGAAGTTAAAAAGGGTACTTTTAGAGAAGATTTATATTATAGATTATGTGTAATTCCAATAAAATTGCCTCCTTTAAGGGAACGGAAAGGTGATTTAGAAAAACTTATAGAGTATTTCTTAAGAATAAAATCTTTTAAGTTAAATAAGCAGATGCCAGAGATTAAGAAAGATTTATACAATAGTTTATTATCATATAACTGGCCAGGTAATATAAGGCAGTTGGAAAATTATATTGAAAATATAGTAAATTTAGATGGGAAGCTTTCCTTTGATTTGTTAGAAGATGGAGATGAAAAGATAAATGAAGTAGTTCATAAGCAAAGTATTGAGGAAAATTTAACAAAAAAATATGAAATTGAAAGAGAAAGCTTTGATTTAGAAGGTTTAGAAAGCAAAACAATCAGGGAAGCAATAAAATCATATAATCACAATATGACTAAAATTGCTAAGGCTTTAGGTATAAGCAGGAATACATTATATTTAAAAATGAAAAAATATAAGATAGAAGTGTAATAAAACAAGACACTGTCCTAAAATAAGACAAAGAATTTTAAAAATATTGTCTTGTTTTAGGACGGTTATTTTATAGTAAGAAATTTTAAAAAAAATAATGGCTAAAATAGGAGGATTGATAAAATAATAACAAGTTGGCATGGTTTTTGCTTGTTATAATTATGACAAGCTACATAAATAAAATAAATAAATAAATAAAGATGATGAGAAAAATTTTAGGAGGAATTAATTTATGGCACGTTTTACTTTACCAAGAGATTTATATCATGGGAAGGGATCACTATCAGCACTTAAAGATTTAAAAGGTAAAAAAGCTTTTGTAGTAGTTGGTGGTGGATCAATGAGAAGATTTGGTTTTCTTGACCAAGTTGAAAGTTACTTAAAAGAAGCAGGACTAGAAGTAGAACTATTTGAAGGTGTAGAACCAGACCCATCAGTAGAAACAGTAATGAAGGGTGCAGACGCAATGAGAAATTTTGAGCCTGATTGGATCGTTGCTATAGGTGGAGGATCGCCAATAGATGCAGCTAAGGCTATGTGGATATTCTATGAATACCCAGACTTCACTTTTGAACAAGCAGTTATTCCATTTGGATTACCAGAGCTTAGACAAAAGGCTAAATTTGTAGCTATTCCATCAACAAGTGGTACTGCTACAGAAGTTACAGCATTCTCAGTAATAACAAATTACAGTGAAAAAATTAAATATCCTTTAGCTGATTTTAATATAACTCCAGACATTGCAATAGTTGACCCAGACTTAGCTCAAACAATGCCAGCTACATTAACAGCTCATACTGGCATGGATGCATTAACTCATGCTATAGAAGCATATACTGCATCATTTAGATCAAACTTCTCAGATCCATTAGCTATTAAAGCAATAGAAATGGTTCAAGCTAATTTAATTAAATCATATGATGGGGATGAAGAAGCTAGAAATTTAATGCATGAAGCTCAATGTTTAGCAGGAATGGCATTCTCAAATGCATTACTTGGAATAGTTCACTCAATGGCTCATAAAGTAGGAGCTGTATTCCATATACCTCATGGATGTGCTAATGCAATATTCTTACCATATGTAATTCAATATAACAGAACAAAATGTGAAGATAGATATGCTGATATAGCTAGAGCATTAACGTTAGAAGGAAATACAGATGCAGAATTAACTGATTCATTAATTAAAATGATTGATGAAATGAATGAAAGATTAAGTATTCCTCATTCAATGAAGGAATATGGAATTGAAGAAGCTGATTTTAAAGCTGACTTAAAGTTTGTTGCTCATAATGCAGTATTAGATGCATGTACAGGATCAAATCCTAGAGAAATAGATGATGCTACAATGGAAAAATTATTTGAATGCACATATTATGGAACTAAAGTAAATCTATAATAAATTAATAATTCTCATAATCTCAATCATATATAAAAAATTGAAACACTGATAATCTCACATAATATATATAAACAAGGGCTCTCAACCTCAGAGGGCTTTTGTTGTTTGAAAGAAAAATAGTAATAACATAGTAAAAAAACCAAAAAAAGTAATGAGTATATCATTTATTAATAAGAAAAATAATATCGTGTTAATAATTTGCAGTTTAGTCTTTTAGAGATAATTGTACTAGAAACAAAGAATTATTTACACTATATATATTATAAAAATAAGTTAACTTTATAAGTTCTAATTAATTTGTTATATTAAAGCCATGTGCAATAGATGTAACTTATTTATTGGAGCATATATTATAATAAAAATTTAGGAGGTACTAAGTGTGTACAAGATAATAGGTAAAAAAGAGCTTACAGATAATATATTTTTAATGGATATAGAAGCACCTAGAGTTGCTAAATCTGCAAAGCCAGGACAATTTATAATTATAAAAAATGATGAAAAAGGTGAAAGAATACCTTTAACAATTGCAGATTATGATGCTGAAAAAGGAACAGTAAGTATAGTTTTTGCTAGCATAGGAAAAGGAACTAAACAATTAGCTACTTTTAATGTTGGTGATTATGTTTCAGATTTTGTTGGTCCATTAGGTGTGCCTAGTGAATTCATGGAAGAAGATTTAGAAGAATTAAAAAAGAAAAAGCTTATATTTATAGCTGGTGGAGTAGGAGCAGCTCCAGTATATCCTCAAGTTAAATGGATGCATGAAAATGGAATAGCTGTAGATGTTATTTTAGGAAGCAGAAACAAAGATTTATTAATATATGAAGAAGAATTAAAGAAGGTTTCAGGAAATCTTTATGTAACAACTGATGATGGTTCATATGGATTTAAAGGAACTGGATCAGATATGCTTAAAGACTTAGTTAATAATCAAGGGAAAAAATATACACATGCAGTTATAATAGGACCAATGATAATGATGAAATTTACTTCTATGTTAACTAAGGAATTAAATATTCCAACTACAGTAAGCTTAAATCCAATAATGGTTGATGGTACAGGCATGTGTGGTGCTTGTAGAGTAACTGTTGGCGGTGAAGTTAAATTTGCTTGTGTTGATGGACCAGAATTTGATGGACATTTAGTAAATTATGATGAATCAATGAGAAGACAAACAATGTATAAGTCAGAAGAAGGAAAAGCACAATTAAAAATAGAAGAACGGGATAATCATAACCATGGTGGTTGTGGATGCAAGGGGGATAAATAATGGATATGCAAGAAAGAATGAAAAGAACACCAGTAACAGAGCAAGCTCCAGAAGTAAGAGCTAAAAACTTTAAGGAAGTTTGTTTAGGATATGATGAAGAAAAAGCTACAAAAGAAGCTAATAGATGTTTAAATTGTAAAAATCCTAAATGTGTTGAAGGATGTCCTGTATCAATTGACATTCCAGGGTTTATTTCAAAAGCTAAAACTGGAGATTTTGAAGGAGCAGCTAAAGAAATAGCAAAATATAGTTCACTTCCAGCAGTTTGTGGTAGAGTATGTCCACAAGAAAGTCAATGTGAAGGAAAATGTGTACTTGGAATAAAAGGTGAGGCAGTAGCTATAGGAAAATTAGAAAAATTCACAGCAGACTGGTCAAGAAAAAATAATGTGGATTTATCAGGAAGAGAACCATCAAAAGGTAAGAAAGTAGCTGTTATAGGAAGTGGTCCTGCAGGTCTTACTTGTGCAGGGGATTTGGCTAAAAAGGGCTATGATGTAACTATATTTGAAGCTTTACATGAAGCAGGCGGAGTTTTAGTTTATGGAATACCTGAATTTAGATTACCTAAAGAAGATGTTGTTAAAGCTGAAATTGAAAATATAAAGAAATTAGGAGTAAAGATTGAAACTAACGTAATTATAGGAAGAACTATAACTATAGATGAATTAATGGAAGATGAAAGTTTTGAAGCAGTATTTATTGGATCAGGAGCAGGACTTCCAAAATTCATGGGAATACCAGGAGAACATGCTAATGGAGTATTTTCAGCTAATGAATTCTTAACAAGAGTAAACTTAATGAAAGCATTTAAAGAAGGTTATGAAACTCCAGTTAGAGCAGGCAGAAAAGTTGCTGTAGTTGGTGGTGGAAACGTAGCTATGGATGCTGCAAGAACTGCATTAAGATTAGGTGCAGAAGCTCATATAGTTTATAGAAGAAGTGATGCAGAACTTCCAGCAAGAGCAGAAGAAATACATCATGCTAGAGAAGAAGGTGTAATATTTGATGTTTTAACAAATCCAACAGAAATCTTAACAGATGAAAATGGATGGGTTAAGGGAATGAAATGCGTTCAAATGGAACTTGGAGAACCAGATGCGTCAGGAAGAAGAAAACCTGTAGTTAAAGAAAATTCAGAATTTATTTTAGATGTAGATACAGTAATAATGTCTCTTGGAACATCACCTAATCCATTAATTTCATCAACTACTGAAGGCTTAGAAATTAATAAGAGAGCATGTTTAGTTGCAAATGAAGATGGATTAACTACTAAAGATGGTGTTTATGCAGGTGGAGATGCAGTTACGGGAGCTGCAACTGTTATATTAGCAATGGGAGCAGGCAAAAAAGCTGCTGCGGCTATAGATGAATACTTAAAATAAGATTGTGATATATTTGTATAAAGGCTGGAGGTAAAATACTTCCAGCCTTTAGCTTTTATTGTATAAATCTATAAATTTGATTTAAATGAAAGTGAAAACCCTTACATTAAAATTAGAACTGTTTTATAATAAGAATAATATAAATCAAAAAGAGTTTGTTTTTTCAAATGAGAGGGATAAAAACATGGACGTAAAAATATTAGCAGACAGTATAAAAAGTAATATACAAAGGGTAATAATTGGTAAAGACCAAGTAATTGATATTGTCATTACAGCATTGATTTCTGGAGGACATGTTCTTTTAGAGGATGTTCCTGGAACTGGTAAGACAGTACTTGCTAGAAGTTTAGCAAAATCAGTTAATTGTGATTTTAAGCGAGTTCAATTTACACCAGATTTAATGCCATCAGACTTAACGGGCATAAATTATTACAATCAAAAATTAGGTGAATTTACTTTAAGAAAAGGTCCTATTTTTACAAATATATTATTGGCAGATGAAATTAACAGAGCAACTCCAAGGACACAATCAAGCCTTTTAGAATGTATGGAAGAACAGCAAGTTTCCATAGATGGTACAACCCATATTCTAGATAAACCTTTCTTTGTAATAGCTTCACAAAATCCAGTTGAATCTCAGGGGACATTTCCACTTCCAGAAGCTCAATTAGATAGATTTTTAATAAAAATAAATATGGGATATCCAACCTTAGAAGAAGGAAAACAAATATTTAAAAGATTTATTGAAGGTAATCCTTTAGAAGAATTAAAAGGTATATGTGAGAAAGAAGATATATTAAAAGCAAGAGAAATGTCTAAAAGAATATTTGTAAGTGATGATATTCAAGAATATATATTAAAAATTGTAAATGAGACTTTAAATAATGAAAATATAATATTAGGGGTTAGTCCTAGAGGTTCATTATCAATGCTTAAGGCCTGCCAAGTTTATGCAGCTATAAATGGAAGAAACTTTGTAAATCCAGATGATGTAAAGACATTAGCTCCATTTATCTTTTCTCATAGACTTATAATAAAAAATAGCTTAAGAATAAAAGGCACTTCAAATGAGGATGTAATCAGTGAAGTTTTAGGTAAAGTTCAAGTTCCAACAGAAGCATGGAATAAGTAGAAAAGAGATGATTAAAAATAATCTTATTTTAATGTAAACAGACTTAAATAAGAAAAGATTTGGGTGATTTTTATGGAAATAGTATTAATTATGGTTCTTATTCTATTTTTCTATGAGCTTCAATATAGATTATATGCAAAGCATTGTTTTAAAAACCTGTCTTTAGAATTTGAATTTGAAGATGAAGCTATATTTGAAGGTGAAAAGACAAAAATTAAACAGACTTTTACTAATAGAAAATGGCTGCCTTTATGGTGGCTTAGGATTCAATATATGATGTCATCAAATATTTCTTTTGACCAAGTAGAAGAAAAGAAAGTATCTAATTTAGAAGGTCGAAGTGAAGAATTATCGCTTTTAGGATATGAGAAATTGGAACGCGAAGTAACGATAATAGGAAATAAAAGAGGTTATTATAAGTTAGAAAATATGGATATAATATGTTCAGATTTATTTGTTACAGATAAATTTGTAAAAAAGCATTATGTAAATGAAGGATTGTATGTTTTTCCTAAAATATTATCTGAGCTTCAATATGACATTCAATTTAAAAAATTGCTAGGTGATGTTATTACTAAAAGACATTTAATTTATGATCCTTATGAGAGAAGAGGAATAAGAGATTATGTTACATCAGACAGCTTAAAGGATGTAAATTGGTCGGCAAGTGCTAGGAGCAATGAACTTAAGGTAAATGTATATAACTACACTGCAAGTCAGGAAATTCTTATTTTCTTAAGCTGCCAAAAGGAAAATGAATGGGTTCAAGATAATGTTATTGAAGAAGGAATAAGAATAGCAGCAACAATATATAATGAGTTTTCAAAACAAGGTATAAAAGTTAGCTTGATTACAGATAGTATAGATTCTGACACTGATTTAAATATTTCAGTTTTTGCTGGTTGTGAGCAAGATCATAGCATCTTATTTAATGAAAGTTTAGCTAAAATCATAATAACTAAAAGTGATGAAAATAATATTTCTAATTATATTAATGGAGAAGTTATTCGAGACAATAGGGAACCTTTATGGATTATAATATCAAATGCAACTAGAAATGGTATGAGAGAAGCTGTTCAAAATGCTAGGGAAAATAATTTTGATGTTAAGTGGATTATTCCAAAGGAAACCAATGCAGAAATATTATTAGAAAATTTAAATGAAGTATTAATATGGGATGTGAGCTAATGGAAAATAGAGTACAGGTTTATTCAATAACAGATGAATATATGAAAAGTAATCATGTAAAGACTTTAACGTATGAATTAATAGAAAATTTAATGTACTTTTTATGTGCATATCCAATAGTAGCTATGATAAATTACTTTTTTGATAAAAACGAAAATATGCTTTATTTAAACCTTATAGGAATTATTCCTGTAGTTCTTATTACTTATTTAAGAGTTGAAATAAAGAAAATGAAAAAATTTATATTATCCATATTATTAGTTACAGCTATATGGCTGATTATAATAGGACTTTTACTAAAGCAATATATTTTCATGGTATTCTTAATAATATGGGTTATTGATTGTATTAAAAGAAGTACATCTATACAAAGAGTTGAATTTAATAAATCTAGGCTTCTTATACTTGAAGTTTTATTAATTCCACAAATTATAATTGCAGCAGTTGCAGAGCTTAAGCATTTTCAAGTTTTCATAGCTGTAATTTCAATTGTTATTATGAGCATATCCATAGGTTATATTTGCAAGGTGAGAAATGTTAGACTATCTATGGATGATATTGAAAATGAAAGCTTTAATAAAAAGGACAATAATATATTTATAGGTGGGACTATTTTGTTAATTCTTATCACTATATTTATATTATATAGATTAGGGATTTTTGATTCAGCATATAATTTAACTAAAAAAATTGCCAAAAGTCTCCTTGAACTTGGAATGGGAAATCATTCTGAGCAGAGTAGTAATGAGATTAAAAACTTCATGAATGATAATAATGCTAATATGATTGAAGGATTAAATACTGATAATTTAGAACCACCAGGGAAATTCACACAAATATTTTCAACTATAGTAAAGGTAATATCAAATATAATATTCATAGCAATAACAATAACATTAAGTTATCTGCTAATAAATAGATTTTTAATTTATATTAAAATGTTAAGAAACAAGGATAAAGTATCATTTGTATTTAATAGCAACAATAAGGAAAATGAAATTAAGAAAAAAGTTGATAAAATAAAAAATAATATTCGTAAATCAATATTCTTAAATCAATATTCTTAAATGATAAAGAAAAAATAAGAAAATTATATAAAAATAAGATTTTAAATTATAAGAAAAATAATATAATAGTAAATAATTTTTTTAGTACCTATGAAATACAAAATGAAATATTATCTAAAGCCTTGGATAATATAGAAGATGTAACTAACGTTTATGAAAAAGCTAGATATTCAAATGAAGAAGTTACAAAAGATGATATGGAAATATTTAAAGGCAATAAAAAGAAAACTAAGTAAAATAAAAAACTGTGAATGCAAAGATATACCAGTATAAATTAGTTATATTATAAGTTCTAAACTAGGAATAGTAATTGAATATATGTAGTTTGTTTACTAGAGTATATATAAATTTAATATTAAATAGATTTATCTGATGTCTAGCCACTGTAACACTCCCCCTTCTTTAAGTGGGGGAGTGTTACACAGTGGCACGACCCTAGACGAGGTGCCCCTTGAGGGTATAAGTTCAACTAAGATTCAGATGGGTATCAAACTCCACCTGAATCAAGTTTCACTTGATATGGAATTTTAGTAATACAACTGATGAAAATTATAGAAATATATGTTATAATGTAAACATTATATGGTGAAAGGTGGTTATATTATGGTTTCATTTTATCGTTGTGAATTATGTGGGAATATTGTAGGTCTTATTAAAAATGGTGGTGGTCAATTAGTTTGTTGTGGCAAACCTATGACTAAACTTGAAGCTAATTCTACAGATGCAGCACAAGAAAAGCATGTTCCTGTAGCAGAAAGAAAAGATGGCAAAATATTTGTACAAGTAGGTTCAGTTGAACATCCTATGGCAGATGAACATTATATAGAATGGATTGCTGTGGTTACTGACAAGGGAACAGAAAGAGTTTCATTATCACCGGGAGAAAAACCAGAAGCGGTTTTTGTAGATAAAGGAAATGCAACAGTTTATGCATATTGTAATTTACATGGATTATGGAAAGCTGATTTATAATAATATTTAGGGTTATTAAAACACTTAAGTTTGAAGCTTAAGTGTTTTAATTATTTAGTGAAAGTTAAATGTAGTGAAATACTCAGTTTTAATTTTATCTTCTATAATTTGTGGATAAGGAATATTTTTTTCTTCACATATACTTTTTGCATCTATGCAAAACCATTCAATGGATTCTTTTAGATTTTCCTTCATTTTATCAATATTAGTTGAATCAAAATATTTTTTTAGATGAATTTGTTTTTCAACTGGAAAACAAAGCTTTAATTTACTATCCCAGCCGCCTCAGGTAATATTATCATACTTTGATAGCAATAATTCAACATGACTGTGCATTATAGTATTAAAATTACTATGAAGTTTAAAATAGTCTTCGCGCATGAAATATTTTATTACCATATGAACGTGATGATAGTAGGTTGTAATAATGTGATTTATATCTCGTTCAAATATTGTGCCTTTTAAAGCTCCTAACATAATATTATTTAAATGTACGTTTTACTATAAATATTATAACAATATAAAATTGTAAATATAATGGATAATTTCGTTAAAATAATGTACTATCTTATATACATATTTGTGATATTGACATTATCGCTAATTAGTGATAAATTTTATATATAGATAAGAAATAATAAAACAGATAGTAATTGTGAAACAAATTTAAATTTATCTACATTAATTGTATTTACTAGAACAGAACAAAAGATTCATAACTGATAAAATGGAAAAATATGCAGAAAATATAAACAATATTTTTAAGAAATTAACTACTGAAGAGAAGTTACAAGTGAAAAAAATATTAAAGAGATTTAAAGGGACATGCAATATGTTTTACAAGATTAATATATAAGTATGAACATATAATTTAATCAGTTGGAGAGGCATTGCATAAAATTCTAGTTAATATAACTAGCTAGATATAAAATATCACTAATTAGTTGTAAATGGAGGCGTATATTATGTTAAGAAAGATAGATAATAAAAATATGGGAAAAAGTGATTTAGGGTGGTTAAAAAGTTCATTTCATTTTTCATTTTCAGAGTATTATAATCCATCAAACATTAATTTTGGAAAGCTTAGAGTTATAAATGATGATTTAATACAACCTAAAACAGGATTTCCTATGCATCCTCATAATGATATGGAAATTGTAACTTATATTATTAATGGAAAGTTAACTCATAAAGATAGCATGGGTAATTCCTATGAATTATCAAGAGGTGAAGTTCAATATATGAGTGCTGGTACAGGGGTTTACCATAGTGAATATAATCTTGATGATGAAAATTTAAGATTACTTCAAATATGGATTTTCCCGGATAAAAAGGACTATAAACCAAACTATGGTGAGTACAAGTTTAATTGGAGTGATAGAGAAAATAAATGGCTTCAAATGGTTTCAAGTACTGAAGGAAATGGTCCAATTAAGATTCATCAAGATGTTAATATTTATTCAATTTATTTAGATAAAAATAGTGAAGAGTCATTAACTTTAGAGAAGGATAGGCAAGCTTATCTTGTTCAAATTGAAGGAGATTCAATAATAAATGACATAGAATTAAACGAAAAAGATGCTTTAGAAATTATAGAAGAAAATATTCAAATTAGAGCAAAAGAAAACTCTCACTTCTTAGTATTAGAGATGAAAAAAGAGAGATAATATTTACTTTACAAATTTACGCATTTTGCTAGGTCTTGATTTTAGAATATAAAATCTAGTACAATGCGTAAAATTTAGTTTAAGTCATAATATCATTTTCAATTATGTATATAGATATATCTACTAATTTAGGATCAAATTGAGCGTTGGTTACTTAAAAAATTTATTATATATTGCAATTTTAATTCTTTACTAAAAATTAAGTCATGACACTTATTTGCGTGTTGATTATTTTTGAAAAATATATATTTTGCTAATAAATATTAGGATAAGTTTTATTTTTTATGTATAATGGGAGTATAAACTTTTATAACACAAAAGAACTTTAAATATAAAAGTGTAAATATATTTATAAGTGGAGGAAGAAATATGAATGAGAAAACTATAGAAATGATGAAAAAGCTGATAGAAGAAAAGAAACAGAAAGGAAACAATTCTTCAAATAGCAAAAAAGCTGATAAGGTTATAGGAAAAGCATCAAAAGGTAAGAAAAAGGATACTTCAAAAGGAACTAAGATTGGTGATAAATAAATTTGAACTTATAATATAGTGAGATTATATATAAGGCACATGAAAGAAAAAAATGACTAATCGAAGAAAACTTGTTATATCTTAATAAGATATTATAATAAGTTTCCTTTTTTATGTATAATGAAAGTTAAAAATTTTATAGTATAAAGAAAAATTATATAAAAGCCCAATATACTTGTGAGCGGAGGAAAAATATGAATGAGAAAAATATAGAAATGATGAAAAAACTAATAGAAGAAAAGAAACAAAAGGGGAATAATTCTAAAGGCAATAGAAAAGCAGATAAAGTTGTAGGAAAAGCAAATAATGCTATGGGAAGAAGTGCCTCAAAAGGAGTTAAGGTTGGAAATGGTGGAGGATTATTCGATAAGTAGTTAGTAAAATATTTAAAAATATGATACAATCATTTTGCGTTATTATTTAACCAAAGGATTATAAAATTATTTAAAGCGGAGGAATAAACATGAACGAAAAAAATATAGAAATGATGAAAAAGATTATAGAGGAAAAGAAACAAAAAGGAAGTAAAACTAAAAATAATGAAAAACCTAAAAAGGTTATAGGACAAATGTTATTGCATAGTGGAAGAACAACACAATAAATAATATATTTATTGCAATATATATAATGTGATTTAGAGAAATTTATAAGAAAGGAGTCCCAGTTTATGATTGATTTAATCTTATTAGGGTGTGGCGGCGGTATGCCTATGCCGAATAGATTTTTGTCAGCTGTATTATTAAGTTATAAAGGAAGAAAAATACTTATTGATTGTGGAGAAGGAACACAGGTCTCCATGCGAATGGTCAATGCAGGATTTAAAACCATAGATATTATTTGTATAACACACATTCATGGAGATCATATTGTGGGACTGCCTGGACTCCTTGGAACTATTGGTAATAGCGGAAGAACAGAGCCTCTTACTATAATAGGACCAGAGGGAATAACAGATACAGTTAATAAATTAAGAGTAATTGCAAATTGGCTTCCTTATGAGATTAATATAATAGAAAATCCTAAGGAGGCTTTTAGTATAAATAATGAATATATAAGTTGGAATGCTCAAATAGCAACCTTAGAATTAGATCATTCTTCACCTTGCATTGGGTATAGTTTTTACTTTCAAAGACAGCCACAATTTGATGTAGAAAAGGCTATGAAAAATAATGTACCTAAAACGTTATGGAGCAGGCTACAGAAAAATGAAAAAAATATTATTTTAGATGGTATTGAATATAAAAGTGATATGGTACTCGGAAAAGAGAGGAATGGTATAAAGGTTAGTATGACAACAGATACAAGACCTACAGAAGAAATTCCTGATTTTATTAAAAGCAGTGATTACTTTATATGTGAAGGTACATATGGAATTGACGAAGATTTGCATAAAGCTATAAAAAATAAACATATGACTTTTAGAGAAGCTGCAAAGCTGGCTAAAGATGGAAATGCTAAAAATCTATTATTAACGCATTTTGGTACAGCTATGGGTGAACCAGAAATATATTTAAATAATGCAAAAGAAGTTTTTGAAAATACTATAATTGGTTATGACAGGTATAAGGTTACTTTAAATTTTGAAGAATAACTCTGTTATTTGTAAAATAAAAATAAGATGGAAAAAAATTTATAAAATATGGAATTTTTATAAAGCTAGTGATATAATAAATTTATATTAAAGAAAGGGTAAGGTAATTTCAACGATGAGAATGTAATCTATAATCAAGATTTTAAGGTATAACAACAAAATAAAGTTTATTTATAAAGGTTTGGTTTATAAATTAATAATAATTTTATAAATTCAATTCACTATAATAAATTTGAAATCCTATGTTGTAGGTTTTATTGTTATACGTAAATTTATGGAGAGTAGATTATATAACTTGATAAGTAATGATTTTACCATGTATCAATTAAATAAAATATAAATTTCATGATTTCTAAGGGAAATTTTGGAATATATGTATATATTGTAACTTTAATTTTTCAACAAAATTAGTTATCATAACTAATTTTAATTAAGAATACTTTGTGTAATACATGTAATAATATTTTATATTTTTTGATGCAAATTACTCTAATATAATATGTTGAGCTAAGCTTTAAAAAAAATAACATTTATAATTTTTATATTATAAGTGTATTTTTAGAACTGCATATTAGATTGGGTTAATTACTTGAGTGTTAGTTATAAACATTTAAGTTAAAATTTCATTTACTAAAATAGATATATACTCTCTCCTATAACTTAGGAGGGATTTTTTTTATGCAATTAGGAAAATTAGATAAGATAAAAAAATATTATGGAGATAGATTAATTTTAAATGTCAGCAATTTTGAGATTTTGGAAGGAGACAGAATTGGAATAGTTGGGCAAAATGGAGCCGGAAAAACAACTATGTTAAAGATATTAATGAAAAATATTGAACCTGATGAAGGGCAATGTTTTTTAACTGACAGCTATTCATATATAAGTCAAATGGAAGATGAAATTGGAGAGTGCGAGGAAAGCAAGGTAAAAAAATTGTTTGACGCACCAAATAAATATGAAGAGTTTCTATCAGGAGGAGAAAAGGTAAAATTAAAAATATCAAAAGCTTTAAGTGAAAATAAAAAACTTATAATAGCAGATGAGCCAACTTCAAATTTAGATGGGAAGAGTATTAAAATACTAGAAGATATGCTAAAAAACTATAATGGATCATTATTACTTGTATCTCATGATAGAGAATTTTTAGATTCACTTTGTAATAATATTTTAGAAATAGATGATGGAAAAATCAAAATATACAAAGGAAACTATTCTATGTACTTAAATTTAAAAAATGAAGAGAGAAAAAGAAAAGAATTTGAATATGATGAATATCTAAGTGAAAAGAAAAGGCTTGAAAATGCTGCTCTTGGAAAGGCAGAGTTAAGAGACAGCATAAGGAAAACTCCTAAAAGAATGGGGAATTCAGAAGCAAGACTTCATAAGATGGGAGGGCAAAAAGCTAAAAAGAAGCTTGATGATAATATTAAAGCATTAAAAAGTAGAATTGATCATTTAGAAGTTAAGGAAAAGCCAAAATCTATAAGTGAAACAAAAATAAATATACAAACTGGTATGGAGATAATTTCTAAAAATGTTGTAGAAGTTAGTAAGTTAAATTTATTTGTAGATAATAAATTGTTATTAAAAGATGCTGATTTTAAAATTAAAAGAGGTCGTAAAGTAGGAATAATAGGAGATAACGGATGTGGAAAGACTACCTTGCTAAAAGAAATATTAAAAGGTAAAAGCGAAAATATAAAAATTTCAAACAAAGTAACTATTGGATATTTTGATCAAAGTCAAAAGATATTACAAAAAGAAAAAAGTATTTTAGAAAATGTAACAGAAAATTGTTCATATGATCAAGGTTTTGTAAGAATTAATTTAGATAATTTTGGTTTTAAGGGTGATACAGTTTATAAAACTGTAAGTGCATTAAGTGGAGGGGAAAAAGTTAAAATAGCTCTTTGCAAAATTCTACTAAGTGATAATAATCTTTTAATATTAGATGAGCCAACAAATTATTTAGATATTAAAGCCATGGAAGCTTTGGAAAAATCATTAATCAATACTGAAAAAACAGTAATTATTGTATGCCATGATAGAAAATTTATAGAAAATATATGTGATTCTATAATTGAAATAACGAATAATTGTGTTATAACCTTTGATGGAAGCTATAAAGAATATATTAGTGAAAAGAATAAGCCTAAAATAAGCAAGGTTGAAAAAGATAATAAAGAAAAATTAATGTTAATGGAAAATAAACTTTCTGAGGTGATTTCTCTATTAGCAATGGAAAAGGATATAACTAAAAAAGAAAAATTAGAGTACAAATATAATGAATTGTTAAAGGCGATTAAGGTATTAAAATTTTAATTTCTATAATATATGTTGCTAAATACTCTACATTAAAATGTTTAATATTAATAGTAGTGTTGGTTTATTAAAAACTTAGGTTTGTTGAAAAATTAAAATTGTATATTTGATTAGGATAGAATTTTTAAATTAATGGCTTTGATGAATTAGTAAGATATTTTGAAAAGAGACAGGAAATTGAATTAGAGGTTATAGAAGATTTATCTATAGATAATTTTATAATAACTAATTATGATTATGACTGGGAAGATATTATTAATAAAATAACAAAAGAGCAGCTAGTTATCTAATAAAATAATTAAACTATATAAGATGAATAATAAATATTTAACTTAAATTTATATTTTTATGTCAGAATATTAAATTCAATTACGAATAGTATAATGGGTGTGCAAAAATCAAATAACATTATACCCTTATTATGTTATTTGATTAATCTATTATGAACCAGTAGCTACAAAATATATTCTTGCAGTGGAACCCCTCCACCGCAGGAATATATAGTATCTACTGGTTTATTGCATATTTAATGCATATATAAACTATTCTTACTTTAGTTAGCGGGGGAAAGAAGATATAAAAATAAAACTGGCTGATAAAACGAAGGTTATGGATTTCTTAAAGCATCATACTAATATGTTATCTTAGAGGTATCAGTACCACCAAAGTTGAAAGAAGCGTTAGCACAATTAAAAGATGGAGAAAAGAAATATGAAAGAGTAGTCTTAAAGGTTACTCTTTTTTATATGAAAAATAAGACGAGACTTGCAAACATATTAATAATATATTTAAAATTAAAAAAACAAAACTTTTTTACTTACAATTTATAGAGGCAATAGTATTACTTATTTAATTCAATTAAAAATTCAGTGACTGGAACAAATGTACAAGCTTATTTTTTAGTGTAGCAATTATGGTTACTATTTCATATTATGTAGTATAAAAATTAAGAGAGGTGAAATACGAGAATGTTAAGTATTGATTTAAAGGCAAGATTAAAAAATAAGTCTTTTGGGGTTGCTATGACTAGTGCTATAGCAATATTAGTTCAACAATTAGGATTCGATATAATTCCCTCCAATTATACAGAGATAGTTAATACAGTTTTAGTAATTCTAACAATGGTAGGAATAGTGGTTGATACAAGTACAACTGGCATAAATGATAAAGTTACAACTAGTAAAGCAGAAACTGACCAAGTTGTAGATTCTACAGAAAATACACAATAGAATAAGTAATAAAAGCTTAGTAAAAATATTTAAGAGTGGACTTTAAGGTTGCTCTTTTCTTTAAATAAAATTAGGAATGATTAGAATTCTTATAAATAATATGTTTATACTAGTTATTTATAAGTACATAAGCATATTTTCTAATATCAGATAGAGGATTGTTTCTACCATTCAGTTAGAAGAAGAATTATTATATCCTTGTACAATATCCATAACATGTGAATCACTAATTGTACCATAGCTTAAATACATGCAATAATAGCCTGAATTATAAGCACAAAATGAATAATATCCTTTTGCATCTGTTTTTACAACTGTATCTTTTTGAACTGAGTTATCTATTATACTTTGCTTAGTAGGCTGAGAACTGTCTTGAATTGCAATAATAGTTTTATTTGATAGTAGATTTCCATTTGCATATTTTACATATCCATAAATTAATTTAAGCAGGTGTATATTTATTTATATACTGAGTATAGGCAGTTAAAGTTTAAGTTAATGGCGATGAACTAGTATATGCTATTGTTGGATCATTTAAATAGTAGTCTCCATATAACTGGGCATTGCTGGTATAGATATTAGTATGCTAGTTAATAATACAATACTAAAAATTTTTTTAAGTTTCATAATATCACATTTCTTTCAAAATTATCCGATAAAAGTATACCACATATTTCTTAATTTATAAAAAAAATATTCCAAAATAATATTTAAAAATATTATTTAACCTAAATTTATAAAAGTTACTGTCGAAAGGTGCAATCATTAATTTAGCTGCATTTTTTGTCGTAATTTTCATTGTAAATTTATTGAATTTATAGAGGTTTTTTTATGTTTATATAGAATATTCATAGTAAGAATTAGTATTTAAAGGAGGAAAATTATGAGAGAGATGTCTGGTTTATTAGGGTGGATTGGTGTTTGGGGATATGGCATTGCATTGCTTAATTTTTTTATGAAATATATAAATAAAAAATATATAAATAATCTTTCAAAAGATAAACAGAAATTTATAAATATTTATAGAACTATTATGAAATATGTAGTAAGATATCATAAAATTGCTGGCGTAGTGGCATCAATAGCAATAGTAGCACACTTTTATTTAATGTATACTTTTAGAGGATTATCAATATCTGGACTTATAGCAGCATTGGTAATGTGGACTGTCTTGACTTTAGGTATATATGGATTTGGTATTAACAAAAATATGAGAGGATCATGGGTTAAGTTTCATAGGGGATTATCTTTTCTTTTAATATTATTAATAGTTTTTCATGTAATATTATAAAGAGGTTTATTAATTCATAAATAATTCTAATTTAAAAAATAAAAAAGTAAGTAACCTAAGTTACCATCAAATCCATTTTGCAAAATTATTATAAATTAAATTTACATTAGATTCAAGTGAATAAATATATAAAAGCAGAGATAGTATTTTGTGTGAGTTGTGAAAAAATACTATCTCTTTTTTAATTGGTTATTATGTTTTCTTTCTAATTGTTTAAATGTTTAAAATAAAATTTAATATTTATTATTTTAATCTCATTTAAATTATTTTCTTTCATATATATAATAGGTACATATTTAGCAAAAGTACATTTTATTAGTTTCTATTTTCAACATATTATCAAATCTTTTCTTTTTTTATTTGACGTCAAAAATTCGTCGGAATAAAATTATTATATATTTATAAACATTGATGTATTAAACATAATCAAAAATAATTGTAAATGATCTAAATGACTATGTTTTTGTAAACTTATTTATATAGATTGTATAATATAAAACATATTGGATAGACATGGTTATTAATATAAAGTTCTTCTGAATAAGATCAAAAAGTAAGATAGTATAGACAATTATAGAAGAGAACAAATAGAATATTCGGAGAGGATAGTATAATTGGTGAAGGAAGTAAAACAATGTATTTAATAAAAATATATCTTACAAATGGTGTAATAATTGATTTTGTATGTGAGAATTATAAAATATCACAAAGCAAAACAACAGGTGAAGTATCAGGATATTATTTTGAAAACGCTAATAAGAACATTGCGTTTCTTAATAAAACATTAATTGTAACAATTACAGGAGAAAAAATACAATCATAATAATTTAAATAAGTGATATAACAAAATAGAGAATAGAGGTGAAAAAAGTTATTGTTGTAAATTTCTATACTTAAACTCAGTTATTGGATTAAGGGTATTACCTGTAATCGCTCATAAATTTTCAATTGCACTTTTATACCAAGAATACTTATAGAAATATAAGTATTTTTAGCGTGTAACAAATTGATAATAATTACATTTAAATACAATATTCCCTTTGCTTGCTATAATTAAATAGCGAAAGGAGGGATATTATGGGAACTATTAAGAATATAAACAAAAAGATTTGCGACATGAGACAATCATTACAGGATTTAATTAATGAAAAGCCAAGTTTATTAGATCCAGAAATCATTATTGCAAGTCAGGAGCTTGATGAAGCTTTGAATGAGTATAACAGTTTACTTAACAAAGCAGACAAGTAGAACAAATAGGAGAGATCTTTAAATCTCTCCTTGTATTTTGTAAAGACAATAATTTACGACTATGCTATTTTAAAAGCGAAGGAATTAATAGAATTGAAGAATTTGCGGTATAAAATTAAGAAAAAGTTTTAAAATGGATTGATAAGACTATTAAGCAAGGGGATAAAAGTAGAGGAATTCATATTTATCAATGGATGATGTAAGAGTAATGTATAATTCAGCGACCAATAATCAATTAATAGATTAAAGTGATTTTTCAATGATTCGTTTAGATAGTTCTCAATTACAAGTTACTCTAAGTTTATCATAATTAACTCTAGGTCTTTTCATATATATATTTCTATGCATATTGTAACCAATTGGAAGATTAATATTTACAAAATAATCTAAATGTAGTAATATTATATCGAACAAATGTTTGTGGGAATGTACATTCGCCTATTTGGGAGCTACATATAATAAAATTAAGAATGTATATTTTTATCAGAATAGCGAGGGAAAAGAATGGAAGAAGAAAGAAATAAACAAACCGAAGTATATGAATTTCTAAAAAAGTATACTGAAAATAAAGGTTATCCACCTTCAGTAAGGGAAATTTGTGAAGCAGTATCTTTAACGTCAACTTCAACTGTTCACAGTCACCTAAAAAGATTAGAGAAAAAAGGGATGATAAAGAGAGATCCAACTAAGCCAAGAGCTCTAGAAATTGCAGAGCTTTCAACAAACAAAAGAGAAATGATTAACATACCTATTATAGGAAAAATAACAAAAGGATTGCCAATAATTACACATGAGAATATAGAGGATATATTTCCCATTCCATTAGATTATATAAAACATGATAAAGAGCTTTTTATACTTAGAGTTTCTGGGCAAAGTATGATTAATGTAGGTATTAGAGATAAAGATTTAGCTATTATAGAAAATACAGAACATGTTATAAATGGAGATATAATAGCAGCATTTATAAATGATGTTACCACTATAAAAAGATTCTTTAAAGAAAAAGATCATATTAGGCTTCAACCTGAAAATGATTCTATGAAACCAATTTTAGTAGATGATTGCAAAATATTAGGTAAGCTTGTTGGTATATTTAGATCATTTAAATAGAAAAATAATTAATCAAACTATAATAAGATAACCATATAAGTATTTGGAAAAATATTTATTTGGTTATTTTTAATTTTTGAGAAAAAGATATAATTTTTTGTGGAATTTAGTCTTATATAGATGCTGCATGGAAATAGAGAAAAAGTACTTTTAAAAGCTTATGGTAAAGCCATTTTGTAAAAGAAAAAACGTATGATAAGGAAAATCTTAAATTTTATATATAAATAATTAAATTATCAGAATGTTAACATCTTGCTAAATATTATCAAGATGTGATAATATATTAAAGGGTTTATTGTATTTTTAAAATTTTAGGGTAAAAATATTAATTGACTGATATAAATGATAAATCAAAAGATGAATTTTGACGAAAAAGATTAAATTAAAATAGGAGGACCTTTATGAACATTTTTAAGAAAAAATCGATAGAACAAATATTAGAAGGTGCACATAAGACAGATTTAAAGAGAAATCTAAAAGCTAAAGATATAGCGGCATTTGGTATAGGTGCAGTAGTAGGAGTAGGTATATTTGTTGCAACAGGAACAGGAGCACATTTGGCAGGACCAGCTGTAATAATTTCATTTATTTTAGCAGGTATAGTAGCATGCCTTTGTGCTTTATGTTATTGCGAACTTTCAACAATGTTTCCAGTCGCAGGAAGTACATATTCTTATTCATACATAGTATTTGGTGAAATAATTGCAATGATAATTGGATGGTGCCTTACAGCAGAATATTTAGTTGCTTGTAGTGCTGTTGCATCAGGATGGTCAGGTACATTTGTTGGTATATTAAAGTCAATGGGAATGACATTGCCAGCAGTCTTTACTTCATCACCAAGTAAAGGTGGAATAGTAGATTTACCAGCAATACTAATAATTGCATTAATAACTTTTATATTATTTTATGGTATGAAGGAAAGTGCTAGAGTTAATAATATTATCGTTGGAATAAAGATAGCTATAATTGTTATATTTGTAGCTCTTGGAGTAGGACATATAGATACAGCTAATTATCAACCATTTGCACCATTTGGATTTGGTGGAATTTTTGCAGCAACAGCTACTATATTCTTTTCATTTATAGGATTTGATGCAATATCTACAGCTGCAGAAGAGGCTGAAAATCCAAAGAGAGATATTCCACTTGGACTTATAATTTGTTTAATAGCAGTTACAGTACTTTATGTTTCAGTTGCAGTTGTACTTACTGGAATGGTTCCTTATAGTGAAATAATTTCAGAAAATGCAGTACCAGGAGCTTTAGCAAGAGTAGGTATAAAATGGGGTGCAGCCCTAGTAGGAACAGGAGCTATACTTGGAATGATTTCTACTATTATGGTAGTACTTTATGGTCAAGTTAGAATATTTATGGTTATGTCAAGAGATGGACTTTTACCAAAAGTATTTTCTAAGGTACATTCAACTCATAAAACACCACATATTTCAACTATAGTAACTGGAACAATAGCGGCTGTAATAGCAGGATTTTTACCATTAGATATTATTGTAGAATTTTTAAGTACAGGAACCTTATTGAGCTTTATTGCAGTATCTCTTGCGGTTATAGTACTTAGAAAAACTATGCCAGATTTCAAAAGAATATTTAAAGTACCTGGAGCACCATTTACGCCAGCAATATCTATAATATGTTGTATAGTTTTATTATGTGGATTAAAATTAATAACTTGGATAGGCTTTGCAGTTTGGCTTACTATAGGACTTTTAGTATACTTCTTTTATGGAAGAAAGCATAGTGTCCTTCAAAATGGTGAAACTGTAGAAGATTCTGAGAATGTTGCATAAATTGAAAATGACAAAATACTTTAAAAATTAATATAATTATAAGAAAATAAATTATAAATGGAATTTTTTACAAAATAATTATTTGTTATCAAAATATTAATGATCATCTTTATAAAGGAAAAACCAATTAAAACTAAAAATAATTAAGTATTATGCATTAAATAGAAAAGTTGTATTACAAAAAAGTAAGTAATACAGCTTTTTTTTGTTGGGGTTACCTCAGTGTTACCAGTAGGTGGGGTGATATCGTATAGAAAGAAGCAGTAAAATGAAGAATAGATAAGCTTTTCAGCGTTAATATCTTTTAGTCCAAGCAGTTAATGAAATATTATGTTGAATAATGTCGAAAACATGATAACATAGAGACATAGGTTTTCTTGAAAAAATAAATATATGTTTAAAGGTTTTTAAAAATTAATAGACAAAATCAAGGAGCCAAATAAAAAAATCAAAGGAGAAAAACTAATGAAGAAAGCATATTTGAAAAAGATTGTGGTAGGAATTATTACTGCAACAACAATCACTACTTTAACACCATTAGGAGTATCTGCAGCGACTAGTAATTCAATAGATACTAATAGTTACAATTTTACGCTAAATAAAGTTTTAAAAACAGGCTGGGTTTATGAAAATGGAAATTGGTACTGTTTTGATAAAATGGGTAACATGAAAACTGGTTGGATTAAAGATAATGGCAAGTGGTATTACTGCGATAATACTGGAGTAATGCAAACAGGTGTCGTTAATGTTAATGGAAAAGCTTATTGTTTAAATAACTCTGGTGCAATGGAAACTGGAAAGGTTATCATAAATAATAAGATTTACAAATGTTCTTCAAATGGACAAGTTGTAGGAGCTAAAATTCCAACCGTTGATAAAGTTTTTGATACAAACAATAATGTATTAAAAGATAATAATCAAAATTCTACAGTAATTAATTCGAATAATAATCAAGATACAACAAATACTACTACATCTACAGAAAATACTAATACAACTAAGACTACAGGAAGTACAACTACATCAGGTAATACTAAGACTACAGCAAATACTACTAATACAAGTACGACTACAAGTGCATCTAATGTAGATGTACAAGGATTACCTCAACTACCTCAAAATTATCCTATAAGCGTACAAGCTTCTGCTGAAGATCAAATTCTTCAATTAATGAATGCAAAAAGAACAGAGGCTGGTTTACAACCACTGACTTTAGACAATACTTTATTAAAAGTAGCAAGATATAAGAGTAACTATATGATTCAAAATAACTTCTTTGACCATACAAATCCAGATGGAACTAAGTGGACAAACTGGTTACAAACAATAGGATATAAATATACTACTACTGGAGAAAATATAGCATATAATACCTATGATGCAGTTGAATTATTTAATCAATGGTGGAATTCACCAGGTCATAGAGCAAATATGATGAATGCTTCATATAATAAGGTTGGTATAGGAGTTGTAAAAGGAAACAATAAATTTATGGGAACTCAAACATTCTCAAATTAATTTCTAAATAAATATTTTTCTTAATATATAGTAAATGTTTAGATTAATAAGAGTGGTAAAAAACCAACAATAACAAAAAGTGAATTTAAAAGACAGCAAATAGAAAAAATATTCTATTTGCTGTCTTTTTCTTATATGAAATTTTTTCTATAGAATGCAAAGCAAAATTAATTTGGATTAATTGTAACAGTATTTATAAGGTATTGTAACAAAACTGTAAAGAAACCTTTATATAATAAAATAAACCAACTAGTTTATACAAAAAAATATTAGAGTATTAGAAATATTATAGAAAAGGAAGCGATTTAAATGAAAAATAAAAGTATTAAAAGCAAAGTTATTTCAGGAGTTGTTATAGCAAGTATGATGATATCAACAGGTACAATGGTATTTGCTGCTGATGGAACAAGTAATGCCAACACTGGATTACAAATGCATAGTCAAGGTAAAAATAGAGGAGATCAAGGTAGAAATAATGGAATACAAACTAAGCTTAGTGCTCTAGTTACAGCAGGAACAATAACTTCAGAACAAGAAACTGCTATAAAAACAGCTATTACGCCACAAGGAGTAGGGAAAGGTGGAGATCATACAGCTATGTTCAAAACTAAGCTTGCAGAACTAGTAACAGCTGGAACAATAACTTCTGATGAAGAAACAGCAATAGAAGCAGCACTTTCAAGTGGAAAAGGAAATTTTAAGACAGTTCTTGCAGATTTAGTAACAGTTGGAACAATAACAGCAGAAAAGCAAACAGCAATAGAAGCAGCACTAAAACCACAAGGAGCAGGTAAAGGTGGAGATCATACAGCAATGTTTAAGACTAAACTTGCAGAAATAGTAACAGCTGGAACAATAACTTCAGCAGAACAAACAGCAATAGAAACAGCACTTTCAAGTGGAAAAGGAGATTTTAAAACAGTTCTTGCAGATTTAGTAACAGCTGGAACAATAACAGTAGAAAAGCAAACAGCAATAGAAGCAGCACTAAAACCACAAGGAGCAGGTAAAGGTGGAGAACATAAAGATATGTTAAAGACTAAGCTTGCAGAATTAGTAACATCAGGAACAATAACTGCTGAACAAGAAACAGCAGTAGAAGCTGCACTTACACCTTCTAAATAAAATTAGTAGAGTGTATCTTTTTAAGGATATATAAAAAGAACTAATAAAGGATAGCAGTAAGTATAACTTACACCTTTAACAAAGTAAATATAACAAATAATATTAAAAATATAAATGAAGTTTAATAAACTCTCTTTATTGTAAACAGTAAAATAATTAGCTGTTTTAATAAAGGGAGTATTTTTCATTTGAAAATATGTACTGTATATTATTTGTGACGAAATTGTAACAAGAATAAGTTATAATAAATATAATAGGAACTTTTAGGAGGCAAGTACATGAAAGGGAAAAAAGTACTGGTGGTTGATGATGAACAATTAATAAGAAAACTTGTAACGGATTTTCTTAAAAAAGAAGGTTATATTACTATTGAAGCAGAAGACGGACGAAAAGCTATGGAGTTATTTTTTGCAGACGATGATATAGATTTAATAATCCTTGACGTAATGCTGCCAGAATATGATGGGTTTACTGTATGCAGAGAAATAAGAAAGAAATCAAAAGTTCCAATTATAATGTTAACAGCAAGAGGAGAAGAATTTGACGAAATTTTTGGATTAGATATTGGAGCAGATGAATATATATCAAAACCTTTCAGCCCTAATATATTAATAGCAAGAGTAAATGCTGTGTTAAGAAGATCCATGCCAACAGATACAGAACTTAAAGAATTTAATGGATTAGCAATAGATTATAATGGACATCAAGTCATTGTAGAAGGTGGAATTATTGATTTAAGCCCTAAGGAATATGAATTATTAACTTATCTTGCTGAAAACTATGGAAGAGCCCTTAGTAGAGAACAGATATTAGATAAGGTTTGGGGATACGATTATTATGGAGATTTAAGAACCGTTGATACCCATATAAATAGGTTGAGAATAAAATTAAATTCAAAAAGCGATTATGTACGCACTGTACGTGGTTATGGTTATAGATTTGAGGCAGAAAAATGAATAAGTCTATAAGATCAAAGCTTTTTATCTCCATAACTTCCTTGTTAACTTTTTTTGTTATAGTTTTATGTATATTAAATATCCTATATTTAGAGCAATATTATATAGAAAAGAAAAAAAATATACTTATTGAAAATGCAAAAGAAATAACTAGCATATATACGGGTAATCCACTAGATATAGAAGATGAATTAGATAGAAAAGCAAATATAACTGGAAGCAGCATCGATATTCGTGATACAAATGGAAAAATAATATTTACATCTTCACGTAGAATGCCTAATGAAAATAATGTATCAGCTAGTAATAAAACTAAACTAAACTTACCACAACCTCCAATAGATTTTAATCCAGGCAATGATAAGCTTAAAAGGAATATAAACGATATATATAAAGAAGGTGAATACACTTTTGAACCTAGAAGAGATGTACAGTTAAAAATAGAACTCTTAACTCTAGTAACAAAATTAAATAATGGTGATATACTTGCAATAAAAGTTCCCTTAGTTTCAATAAGTGAAAGTGTAGCCATTGCAAATAGATTTATAATTATAACAGGAATTACAATTATAATTTTAGGAAGTATTTGGGCTTATTGGTTTTCAAAGAAGTTTACAAAACCAATATTAGAAGTAAATAATATTGCTACAAATATGGCTAAGTTTGATTTTAGTCAAAAGTGTAAAATAAAGGGGACAGATGAGATTGGACAGCTTGGACAGAATATTAATTATTTATCTTATGAGCTTAATAGGGCAATTACAGAATTAAATATAAAAAATAAAAAGCTTGAAGAGGATATAGAAAAAGAAAGACAAATAGATGAAATGAGAAAAGAGTTTATTTCAAGCGTTTCTCACGAATTAAGAACTCCACTATCAGTAATACATGGTTATGCAGAGGGTCTTGTTAGCAATGTTGCTGAAAGTGAAGAGGATAGAGATTTTTACTGCAATGTCATTATTAAGGAAACAAATAAGATGAATAAATTAGTAAAGGATTTATTAAATCTTTCTCAAATTGAATCGGGTTATTTTCAAATTGAAAAAAGTGAATTTAATTTAACTTCTTTAATAGAATATATTCTTAATAAATATAAAGCCACTTTTCTAGAAAAAAATATTAAAATACAATTTGAAGTTTATGAAAACTTATTTGTCTCAGCCGATATGGTAAGAATTGAGCAGATAATTACGAATTATCTTAATAATGCTATTAATCATGTGGATAGCATTAAAATTATTAAAATAAATAAGAGCATTAATAAAGATAAAATAAGGATAAGTGTTTTTAATTCAGGAAAGCATATACCAGAAGACTGTTTAGAAAAGATATGGAAAAGTTTTTATAAGGTAGATAAAGCAAGAACAAGAGCTTATGGTGGATATGGATTAGGATTGTCCATAGTTAAAGCCATTGCTGATCTTCATAATACTGAATGTGGAATAGAGAACCTTGAGGGGGGAGTATCCTTCTGGTTCGAAGTAGATAAGATGAAGGAATCCCAAGTCTCAGGTTCTTCAATATAATTCATTAGAAAGAAACCTAATAAATTAAGGGCTTGTTTTTAAAACCCAATTATTTAATTGGTCTGCAATAATATTATCATTGCAGACTCCTTCTTTATACCAATTACAGGAACTACAAATTTTATTAAATTTATTTGAATTGAAATTTTTATAAATTGTATTTATTATTTCATTAAAAGTATATTCTTGATTTTCTTTAAGATTATATATTTCTAAAGTATTATAATCCAACCTAGCTACATTTTGTTTTGTTATACAAACATTATCTAATTGCATGTTTGGACAGTTATCACATAAATTATCGCATTTTACAATAAGTTTAATTTTGGTATTATCAGGATTTTCTTTAATTAATTTTAAAATAGAATTCATTCCTTTTACAAAATCTTCACTATAGCCGAGGCCCTTATAAAAAAACATACAATTTATATGATGAGGCCTAAGCAGCAACATTTTGTGTTTTTGTAAGTATGCTTTCAACACTTTTCTTAACTTTTAATCCTATAATAATTGCAATTGTAACTGTTATCAAATCCTTAAGTATAAATGGATATAATCCAGATATAAGTGCAGCCTGAATTGTCATTCCTGTCACTATTTTTAATTGCATAGTTCCAAGAATCAAATCAATTGCTACTCCAATATATGAAGTAATGAATAAGAAAATTTTATTTTGTTTTGATGATGCATATCCAATTAAAAATGCCATAATAATGAATCCTGCAATATAGCCACCTGTTGGTCCAACAAGTACTCCAAAACCACTATGCAAATTTGCAAAAACAGGTAATCCAATAGCTCCAATGATTACATAGACAATTAATGCAAGAGTTCCAATTTTAGCACCAACCACAACAGCAAGTATTACTAAGCCAAAAACTTGTAAAGTTACTGGTACTGAGGTGAATGGAAGTGGAATTGAAAGCTGAGAAAAAATAGCCATAAGTGCAGCGCACATTCCTACCAAAGTAATTTCTTTAATAGATAAATTTAGTTTCATTTAATAGCCCTCCTTTTATTTCATTTTTAGTATACATAATGTAATTATAAAATGTCAACCTAAAAACAAGATAAAGTTTACAATAGTCAAGTGTAAAATATTCCATTAAATAATAGTTTTACATATTTATGGCTAAATGAGTGAATAAACTTGAAATATTAAACATAGTATAAAGTAGAGTAACTAAAGGAGGAATAAGAGATGAATTATTTACTTACTAAGCTTAATGATACTTTTAAAGATAAAAAAGCCTATTTTTTCATTGTATTAATAATGTTTTGTTTAGGAATATCCTTTGGACTTTATACTGTTAAATATATGGGCACAAGTGATAGAAACGATTTAACGAACTATTTTTTTAGTTTTACTAATTATATAGGTAATGAGCCTGTGAATTATGGGAAATTATTATTTGAGGTGATTAAGAAAAATACACTTATAATTGTACCTATATTTATTTTAGGGTTAACCTTTTTTGGAGCACCTATAATATTGATTTTAGATTTATTAAAAGGTTTTACATTAGGGTATACTTTTTCTTTTATGGTTACTACTTTTGAAGGTAAGGGATTTGGACTAGCTTTGGTATCTGTTATTCCTCAAAACATAATATATATTCCATGTTTTATAGCATTGAGTGTTATTAGTTTATCTATGTCTACAGAAAAATTCAAAGGGAAATATTTTAAACACGGAAAATTTAAAGATTCATTTTTTGATGGTGTATTAAATAAGTTAATTATAATTATAACATTATTTTCAATAGGTATATTGATTGAAACTTATATATCACCATCTCTTATTAAATTTGTGGCTAAGAAATTCTATTTATAAATATAAAAATGCACACATATGTATATATACACAGAAGAAAATTAATAAAGAAGGAAAGTGGACAATTTTGTCGAATACTAATCATAATCAATGGTATAGGAGATAGTTAATGATAAATTGCATAAATAATTATAAAGGCTATTTGTTAGAGAGTGGAAAAAGTGAAAACACTATATATGCATATGTAACTGATGTCAGCCTCTATCTTAAATTTTTAAATAGAAAAAAGATAGATGTGTACAAAAGCGATAAATTGACAATTATGTCATATATACAAAATCTAACAAATTTAGGGAAGTCAGAAAGATCTATAAATAGAATAGTAATAAGCCTTAGGAATTTCTACTCGTATTTAAAAAATGAAGCTTTAGTTCAAGAAGTGCCAAAAATAGAATACAAAAGTTCTAAAAATAATCGAAAATTGCCACAAATTTTGACCATTGAAGAAGTTGATAAAATAATTAGAATTGTTGAAAAAGATTGTTCAAAAGGAATACGTGATAATGCATTATTAGAATTAATGTATGCTACTGGAATGAAAGTTTCTGAGTTAATTGCATTACATGTAGAGGATGTAAATCTTGATTTGAATTTTGTAAGATGTACGGATAATAGAAATTTTGAAAGATTGATTCCTATAGGAAGAAGTGCAAGTAAGGCTATAACAGAATATTTAGGTATTAGATATAAGATCGCAGAATGTGGCGTGCCTAATTTGTTTGTAAACTTAAATGGAAATAAACTTACAAGGCAGGGAATTTGGAGAATTGTTAAAGAGTATGCTAGACAGGCTTGTATTGATAAGGATGTTAATTTAAATACTTTTAGACATTCATTTGCAGTACACTTACTTCAAAATGGAGCTAATGTAAGAGCAGTACAAAAACTGCTAGGAAACCAAGTTTTAACATACATGGATACCTATTATGAGATCATAAACAATGATAAAATTAATTATATATATATGCATACACATCCAAGAGCTTGATATTTAGTAAGTATCATTAAGAAAAATATAAATTTAATTTGTGCGTTTTCATCTGTTTGCCACCAATGTTTTAAGTTGGTGGCAAATTCAGTTTGTAATTAAATAGATTTCAAATTTGAAAGATTGCTTATAACATTAAGCAAATAGGCTAAGTTGCAAAATGATAAAATCAAAAGTCACTTATCTGCATGGTTTATTAATCATAACTTTGTGAGAGTGTTTTTAAATAAAGTTTTCTACAATTGATTTTAATTGATTTTCACAAGAGTAAATATCATTTAATATTTCTAAATAATATCTTTCTTGTCCTTTATCGCCAGTTGGAAGAACAATAGATTTTTTTGAACCTAAATATAATATGCATATCCACTTCCTTGTATTATTTTTATATAAAATATCAAAATAAGTTTCGGTATCTTTGTATGTAATATTATTGGGATTTAGTTGTTCTTAAAATTAATTTTCTAAAAATCTTGAAAAGCACAGTATAAAAAATTATAATTAAAATAAGAGATTAACTAAAATCGCTTAGTTCACTCATAAATTGACATTATTAAATAGAGGCTATGGAGTCTGATTTTTATACCCAGAAGGGATAGGAGTTAGACTTTTTTGTTTAGAAAAATATATTCTAAACAAGATAAGGAGGATTATATGATTAAAGAAATTGCAATGTATGTAAATAATCTTGGCGAAATTACAGATTTAAATAAGGCTGGATTTATTAAGATTTTTTCAAAAGATAATGATAAATGGAATATTATAAAAGAAATATCCTTTGAATTTTATACTGTACAAGAGAGAGAAGATATACGTTTAGATACTTTAAATATTTCAGAAGCACTAGAAAACTGCAAAGTTTTTGTAGCAAAAGAAATTCCCAATTTAATATATATGATGCTTGATAGCATTGGAGTAAGTACTTGGAAAATGGAGGGGAATAAAAATGAAATTCTTGACTATGTACTAGAAAAAGAGGAAGAAGAAGCAGAAGAAATTAAATTAATAGAAGCTTCAAAACTTAGTGATAAAAAGCAGCGTGTTCTTCCAATAGAGATTGGCAGCAATGGTTATTATATTTTAAATTTAAAGGAATTACAGGATCATAATGCTGGAATTACTACTAAACAAGTATTAAAACCTTTCTTAAATGACAATAAATTTAATGAGTTAATATTAAATTGTAGTCATGTTCCTTGTTGGATAGAGGGCGAATTAGAAAGATTAAATTTAACTTTTGAATGTTCAAAAACTGGGCAAAATGATTATATAGTAATAATAAATCATATATAGAAATTTTATTATTTCATGCTGTTATAAATAAAAACAATAGACAGAATGTATTAATAAGTAATAAGTAATAAGTAATAAGTAATAAAAGATGAAAACTGTAGCTAGAGAATAGTAGACAAAGGGGGCGAGAAATTGATGGAGTATATTGAAGAAAGTGGAATAAGTAGAATGAATATTACTACTTTTTCAGAAGTTATTTGTGAAAAATGGAGTATTGATAGTGATATAATAACAAATTATATCTTTGCGAATATAAGTCTTTGTATAGCTAAAAATAATGATATGAAAAAAGAGATTGATAAAATGTATATGTATGATCAGTTAAAATATTATAATGCAGTAACTAATTCTAAATGCATAGAGCATGTTATTATTAAGCAAGGTACTCTTGAACATGAATTATATGCAAGAAAATCTTTAGGAATACTTTTAGAAGCTGAGTATGATAACAATTTAAGAAGTAAACTCATAAAGCTTCTTAGAAAATATTATCCTATAATTCACAATACAGTAAAAAAACGTGATAAAGAAAAATTAAAGAACAAATATATGAAAATGGATATAGTTACAAGAAATCTGGAAGCTAAGTTTGATGCAGCAATATATTTATATTTTGCTGTATATATTTCAGCAGAAACAGTAGATCATGGTTTCATAATGTCAATATTAAATGATATAGAAGATTTTGAATTTGGAAATTTAATGAATCAAGATATTGGAAATGAATTAGAAAAATATAAAACTGAAATACAAGAAATAAAATTATTAATAAAAAGGGAATATGGCAAAATTTTTAGTTACAAAGATATTATAAGACATAACAATGAAAATATTAGTAATTTGGGATATTTTTTAGAAGATTTACTTACAACTAATAAAATTAATATAAATCATATTTTTGATGAATATGAATTTGTTAATATTGATAAAATTATATTATCTTATGTAAGAGTAACAAAAAATATAAATATAGATTTAATAGTATCAAGTATTATTGGCGGGCTATTTATGCAACCACTTATTAACGAATATAAAAATACTAAAAAAATATATGTGGAAAATAATAGTGAAGTAACACAATATGAATTAAACCTTGCAGAGGATAAGTTAACTTCTATTCAAAATGAAAACAATAATTTAATAACTAAGGTTGAAGAACTAAGTAAAGAAAAATTACTTTATGATAAAAATTTAAATCAACAATTAAATAACCTAAGTAATATTCATAAGCAAGAAATTGAGAGTATGGAAAATAGAATTAAAGAATTGGAAAATAAATTAAATGAAGAAAAGAACCTTAGGTTGGAAATGGAATCCTTAAGAGAATATGAACTTAATTTAAATGATAATTGTGATAATGAATATTCAGATAAAAATTTGTATGATTATATTCAAAATAAGAAAATTATAATAATCGGTGGAGACAAAGAATGGAGAAGAAGATTTAGAATAAAGTATCCAGAAATAAGAACATTAAATGGATTTAATGAAAATTTTGATATAAGCACATTAAATAATTCTGATTTTATATTTTTTTATACGAAATATATGAATCATTCAACCTTTCATAAGGCTATGAATTATATTAAATTTAATGAATGTAAGTTTGGGTATATTGGGAGAACTAACACAAATCTGGTTGAAAAGGAAATGATAGATAGTATAAGAAGATATTAATAAATATGTTGACAAATGTATATAAATATGGTTTTATAATACTAAGAAAAAGTTTTATATTTGTTAGTTTATTAATCACCTCAATGGCGAGTGTACAGAAAAATTATGTGTTCTCTTGAGGTGCTTTTTTATTTTACATAATTATAAATATTTCAATAAATATTTATATAAAACTAAACAGATATGTGCAACTATTATATTATCATTGTTAAAAATTATATATAAATTTATTTTATTGGGAGGAAAAGGAAATGAAATTAAGTGCTAGAAATCAATTTACAGGAAAGATTGTTGAAATTAAAGAGGGGGCAGTAAATGCATCAGTTAAAATAGAAATTGCTAAAGATGTAGTTATTTCTTCAACTATTTCTATGGAAGCTGTAAAAGAATTAGGATTAACTGTAGGATCAGATGCTACAGCTGTTATTAAAGCTACATCAGTTATGGTTATGGCGTAAATTTCTAAATATAAAAAGTATGGAATTTTTACCTAGTAAAACTAAAGTATTTACTAGGTATTTTTAGTTAGCCTAATGAACATTATATTTTATAAATGTTCATTAGGCTAAAATAAAAATAGTCAGAAGAATTAATAAAATAATTCTTCTGACTATTTCTATACGTTGCAATTAGAAATCTAAACAGAATAAAGCATATGGATACAAAATTTATGAAAGAATCATTTTGCAACATATATTTATAAACATATATTTAAAAGTAAAATAAATTATCTTGTGGAAAAGTAAGAGCAACAGTATCTTTTATACTAAAATTCATATTCTTTTTTTCAAGTTTATATTCAATTTGATTTGAAATAAGATTATTTTTATTTTTCATGTATATAGTAAATTCAAATGGATTTTCTACAATATTTTCAACTGTATAACAATATGTATTTTGACCATTGTCATTATTGCAAACTTCTATATCATGAGCTCTTATACATATATGTTTCACATCTTCAGGAACTTCATTATTTACTCTAAATTCATGTCCCCAATTTTCAGCATAAATAGTATATTTGTCTATTTTTTTTGCTTTAGAAATGTTTTTACATCCTGTCAAAACAGCTTCAGTAAGTGATTTTGGATATTTAAATAAATCTTTCTTTCCTCTTTTTTCTAAAGACTTTCCATTTTCATATACTATGATATCATCACAAACCCTATAAGCTTCTGCTATGTCATGAGTTACAAAAATAACATTACCATTATAATTTTTCAATATACACATAAGTTCCTTTTCTAAATTATTTCTTAGATGTTGATCTAAGGCTGAAAAAGGCTCATCTAAAAGTAATATGTCAGGAGCTGTAATAAGCGCTCTTGCTAAAGCAACTCTTTGCTGCTGCCCACCAGATAACTGCCATGGATAATGGTTTTCGAGTCCTAAGAGGCCTAAGCGTTCAACATATTCTTTACATAAGGTTCTCTTTTTGTTTTCATTCAAATTAAAAACACCAATTTCAATATTATCAATTATATTCATATTAGGGAAGAGGGCATAATTTTGAAATAAATATCCAACTTTCCTTTTTTGAGGACTTAAATTAATTTTATTATTTGAATCAAAAAAAGTTTTATCATTTAAAATTATTTTTCCACTAGAAGGAGTTTCAAGGCCAGATATACATTTTAAGGTCATACTTTTTCCAGAGCCAGAGGAACCCAAAAACCCTAAAATACCTCTTTCGTGTTCAAAATTCACGTTTAGGTTAAAAGAAGAAAAACTTTTTTCAATATTTATGTACAAGGACATTACTAATTCCTCCTTCCAGTGAGTTTTAATTGAATTTCTGACCAATAATTTAAAATTATGATTAGAGTTAAGGATAAAAGAATAATTATAGAAACCCAAAGCATTGCTTTTTCCATATCTCCACCTTCAGCTGCAAAAAATATAGCAAGAGGCATTGTTTGAGTTTTGCCAGGAATATTTCCTGCTATCATTAATGTTGCACCAAATTCACCCATAGCTCTTGCAAAAGATAGAATTAATCCGCCTATAATACCTGGCATAGCTAATGGGATAGCAATTTTATGAAATATTTTAAATTCACTCAGCCCAAGAGTTCTGGCCACAGAAAGAATATTAGTATCAATTTGTTCAAAAGCAGATCTAGTAGTTCTATACATCATTGGAAATGAAACTACTACAGCTGCAAGTATTGTAGCACTCCAGCTAAAAATTATAGATGTATTAAAAAGTTCTAATATCTTTCCTACAGGACCATTTTTGCCACAAATAAGTAGTAAAAAGAAACCTACAACTGTAGGAGGAAGAATTAAAGGCAAGGTAAATAATCCATCAATTAAGCCTTTGGATTTTCCTTTGAAATTTGATACTAAGTAAGATATTACGATTCCAAAAAAGAATGTAATTATTGTTGCAACTAGAGATGTTTTTATTGAAATCCATAATGGTGAAAAATCCATGTTAACCCCTCCTTCTAATTGAAATTAAACAATGGACAAGAGCAAATATTAGATTACCTTTGTCCATTGTTAGTTTATTTTGAAGCTATTCCATAACCGTATTTTTCAAATATTACGTTGCAAGTATCAGTAAATAAAAAGTCTTCAAAGGCTTTTGCAGCATCAGCATTTTTAGTAGCTTTAATAATTCCTATAGGATAAGTTATAGGGGAATGTTTATCTGCAGGTATAGTTTCAATAATTTTAGCATTAGGACTACTTAATGCATCACTTTTATAGACAAATCCTACCTCAGTATTTCCAGAAGTTGACCAGGCAAGAACTTCTTTTACGTCTTTAGCAAATACAAGTTTTGGGGTTATAGCATCTTTAATACCAAGGCTTGTGAAAACTTCATCAGCATATTTTCCGGCAGGAACACTTTTAGGTTCTCCAACTGCTATTTTTTTTACTTTATCAGTATTTAAATCTGAAACACCAGTTATAGTAGTATCTTTAGGTCCAACTAAAACCAAATCATTTTTAACTAAATCTTTTACTGTATTTTCTAGAATTAAAGATTTATCATTTAAAGCTTTCATTTGACTTTGACCAGCTGAAATAAAGATATCACAAGGGGCTCCTTGTTCTATTTGTTGTTGAAGGGAACCGGATGATCCAAAATTAACAACTAAAGTTACATTTTGTTTAACTTTTTTAAATTCTTCTTGTATATCTGCCATGGATTCTTTTAAACTAGCGGCAGCAGAAATGTTTAATTCTATAGGAGACTCAGAAGGTTTAGCAGCTTTAACTTCAGTAGTATCTTTCTGCGTGGAAGTTGAATCCTTTTGAGTACCACAGCTAACAACAAACATAGATAAAATTAACGTAATCAAAGTAATTAACACAATATTCTTTCTCATAAAAAAACCTCACATTCATTATTAAAATTATAGTTATGTTTAGTTATGTTTCGTTATGTTTTAAAATTATTTTTATTCATAGTATCATTAATTAAAGAAAAAAACAATACACCATAAAAAAATAAACATTTTTTATATATTGACAAACTATATTGAAATGTTGTTATATTTATATATAGTTATGTTATGTTTCGTTATGTTTTATTTAAAATTATTATAAGATCTCGAGGAGGAGAATACACATAAATGTATAAATCTCTTTTGAGATCTTTTTTCATATACTTTGTAGGTAGATGTTCAAATTATTTAGATTTTTAATTGCAAAGTATATATGTTGAAAATGATAATTCACATTAAAAATACTTATTGTTGCTTAATTTTGTTGTAAAATTAAAAATGCAAAGTATATTTATGGGTAGGAGGTGTTAATTTGAAATTCGTTACATTTTCAGGACCACCATCTTCAGGGAAAACATCTGTAATTTTAAAGGTTATTGAATGTTTGAAAACTAAAGAAAGTAAGTTTGGTGTTATAAAATTTGATTGTCTTACAACTTATGATGATGTGCTTTATAAAAAAGCTGGAGTTGAAGTTATGGTTGGATTATCAGGAAATCTTTGTCCAGATCATTTTTATATTAGTAACATTGATGAGTGTGTTAAATTAGGCGCAGAAAAAAGATTAGATTTATTAATAAGTGAAAGTGCTGGTTTATGTAATAGATGTTCACCTCATATAAAAGATGTATTAGCTGTATGTGTTATTGATAGTTTAGCAGGTATAAATACTCCTAAAAAAATAGGTCCAATGCTAAAATTTGCAGATATAGTTGTAATTACAAAAGGGGATATTGTATCACAAGCAGAAAGGGAAGTTTTTGAATTCATGGTAAAGGAAGCAAATTCAAAAGCTAAAATATTATATGTTAATGGACTTACCGGACAAGGAGCTTATGAATTAAGTTTATATGTAAAAGAAGCAATAGCGATAGAAAGTCTTGAAGGAAAAAAACTGAGATTTACAATGCCAGCTGCCTTATGTTCATATTGCCTTGGAGAGAGAATAATTGGAGAGGATTATCAAACAGGAAATACAAAAAAGATTAATTTTCAAGAGGGAAAAAGTAATTTATCTGTTACAAATAGTTATTCATTAGATAAAAATGATGAAATTACTAGAGAGGATGCAATAATTAACTCTATAACTATTATAGGTGGACAGGATAAGAATGAAAAATCAGAAGATCTGAATCTTAAAATCAATGCTGGCGAAGTAATTTGTATAGTTGGACCTACAGGTTCAGGTAAAAGCAGATTACTTGAAGATATTGAATGCATGGCGAGTGGTGATACTCCTACAGGGAGAATTATAAAAATAGATGGAGAAAATTTAAATTCAAATAAATTAGTAGCTCAGCTTTCTCAAAATATGAATTTTATAATGGATGTATCTGTGGAAGAATTTATAATAATGCATGCTAAAAGTAGGAATATAAAAGAACTTAAAAATATTACTGATAAAATAGTTAAGTATGCTAATGAGCTAACAGGAGAGAACTTTACTGTAGATACACCAGTAACATCATTAAGTGGTGGTCAATCTAGAGCATTAATGATTGCTGATACAGCATTACTTAGTATTTCTCCAATAGTTCTTATTGATGAAATTGAAAATGCAGGTGTAGATAGAAGTAAAGCAATAGAATTATTAGTTAAAGAAGGGAAAATAGTTTTTATATCCACTCATGACCCAATCCTCGCATTACTTGGGGATAAGAGAATAATTATAAAAAATGGTGCAATGAATAAGGTTATTATTACTGACCAGAGAGAAAAAGATAATCTTAATATTATGAAACAAATTGATAATAAGATGTTAAAGCTTAGAAATGCATTAAGACATGGAGAGGCAATAGATTGGAATATGAAAAAATATTTTGAGTGGGATGAATAAAGAAGCTTTTGAAAATTAATTAGTACTATAGAAATAATAATTAAAACAAATTATTAATTAATATATATACGTTGCAATTATAAATCTACATAGAATAAAGCATATGGATACAAATTTTATGAAAAGAATCATTTTGCAACATATATATTAAAATTGGAGTGAATCATATGAGTAAAATAAAAAATATTATCGATAAGTCAGAATATGACGTTCTTGGATTATTACCATGTCCAATTAAAGTTCCAATAGAAATTGGATTTGATGAAATGATTAGTGATTTAGGAAGTAATTGTGACTTTAAATATCTTGTAGAAGGTAATGCTAATTATGAGGTTATGTGGATGGATGAATCTTCACATATTCCTCTTAAAGAAGAATTGCCAAAGATTATAATAAGTTCAGGTGTAAATAGCTTTTATAGAAGAGATTTTAGAGATATGGCTACTCGTGGAAAATATTTTAGAAAAATTCAAGATATTGAAGAAGAAATAATTAATAGTGATTTAAGCGATTTTGATGGAAATTATTATATAATGGCATTAAATTATTTAGTTATGGTTGTTGATTTAACTAAATTAGAAGGAAGAGCCATACCTAAATCATGGAATGAACTTTTAAATAGTGAATTTGAAAAAGAAGTTGCCATTAGAGGCAAAAAAAGAAAGTATTGTGAGACCACCTTATTTGGAATATATAAGGACTATGGTAAAAAAGGAATAAATAAATTAAGTAAACTTGTTGGGTATGGTGGGCATCCAGCTGAAATGGTAAAGAATATAGGCAAGGGAATAAAAGATTCACCAACCATCAGCGTAGTTCCTTATTTTTATGCTAAGCTTCTTAAAAATAATAAAAACGCTAAAATAGTGTGGCCAGAAGAAGGTGCAATTGTAAGTCCTGTTACTTTGTTAGTTCAAAGAGAAGCTCCTAAAAGTTTAGATAAGGTAGTAAATTTCTTTACAAGCGATGAAGTGAGAAAGATATGTAAAAATGCATTTTTACCACATCCTAAAGATTATCTTGAATTTTTAAAAGAAAATGATTATAAGCTAAATTGGATAGGATGGGATTTCATAAAAAATAATGATACAAATAAATTATTATTAGAACTAAATGGGTATTTTTAAGTATTATTAAGAGTAGTTATCTAATTGCTAGAAATTATTGCTTCTAAATGTTAGAATAAACTATAACAAAAAGGAGGGAATTTCTATGGAGAATGAAGGATCCCTAACGGCAGTTGAAGTTGCTGATTTATTAAAGATAACTAAAAATACTGTGTATGAATTAGTAAAACGTGGAGAATTGCCTGGCTATAAAGTAGGTAAAAAGCTTAGAATAGATAAAGAAGATGTTCAAAATTATATAAACAGTCAAAAGATTACTAAAAACAATAAGCAGCTTAAACAGCTAAATGAGGAAAATATAAATAGTGTAAAAAAAGTAGAAAGTTCAAGTGATATTATTATATCAGGACAAGATGTGATTTTAGATGTATTAGCAGAAAATATTAGAGAAAAAGTTAGTGATATAAGAGTTCTTAGATCAAATGTAGGAAGTTATGCAAGTCTTTATGATTTATATAATGACAAAATTTCTGTTTCTTCAGTTCATTTATGGGATGGAGATACTAATGAATATAATACTGCTTTTGTAAGAAAAATGCTTCCAGGAATATCTTGTTTACTTATAAATTTAGCATATAGAAATGTAGGTTTTTATGTGGCAAAAGGAAATCCACATAAAATAAAAACTTGGAGTGATTTAATAACACCTAATATATCTATGATAAATAGGGAAAAAGGCTCTGGCATAAGAATTTTGCTAGATGAAAAATTAAGATTAAATAGCATAGATAGGGAACAAATAAATGGATACAATTTAGAAAAACAATCCCATTCTGCAGTAGCAAGATGTATTGCTAGAGGAGAGGGGGATGTTGGTATAGGAAATGAAAAAACAGCATATCAAGTGCAAGGGATTGATTTTATACAAATTCAAGAAGAAAGATATGATTTAGTTATTAAAGAATCAGATTTAAAATATCCAATATATAAATTAATAGTAAACACTATACAAAGTGAAGAATTTAAAAAGGAAATTGCAAGTATGGGTGGATATGATTTAAAAGATATTGGGAAAATACTTGCTAAAACTTAAATTATAATATAGTATAAAATTAATGGGATATTATTTAAGTGCAAAGATGCAGTGGATTTACTGTGTCTTTTTTGTTATATAAAAAAATAGCCTTTAACAAATAGATAGAGTGAGTTCATTTTTTAGAATTAAATTTGTAATATATTAGATTTTTTATATTAATATATATAAATTGCCATGACAAGGGGCTAATAATACCTTGTACACTATATATTTAAGGGAGTGATACTATGTATGAAATAGGAGTATTTCTAGAAGAAAGAGATGTTATAAGTTCTTTTGAAGAAGCAAAGTATGTAAAGATATTTGAAAAAGACAACAATGTTTGGAAAGCAAAAAAGTTAATAATAATTAACAGAAACGATGAGGTAAAAGGACTCGGCGAAATAAGAAAAGAATACAAAAAATTAGTAGAACAAATGGAAAACTGTAAAATTATTGTAGTAAATAAAGCTTTTGGTATTCCTTATAGTGTATTTTACATGGAGGATTTTAGTATTTGGGAATTAGAAGGGGATCCATTAAATTATTTAGATGAAATTGTTAAAAGTGAAATTGAGGAAGAAACAATGGAGGCGTGGGAAGAGGAAATTGGAAAAAAGATTAAAGAAGGACATTATTTTATAGATTTACTAGAATTAGAATTAACAAATCCAGAAATGTCTTCTAAAAATATTATAATTCCCTATATGAAACAAGAAGATGTTAAAAAAATAGATATTCATTGCTGTCATGTACCACCTTGGTTAATTAAAGAAAGAGATAATGGAAATATTGAAATGGAAGTTGAAGAAGTTAAAAGAAATGATTTTAATGTAAGTATTGTAATTAATAATTAATATAAGATCAAGAATATATAATAAGATATATTTTTTGTTATCTGCAAAATTTAATGGCAAATTAAAATTAGTATTATAAATTGTATAAAGAAAAAGATTAAATATGGAAGGATGGATAAATATGAAAACAATAAAAACTAAATATGGAGTGTTAAATGATGCGAATATTGCAAGTTATTATTCTACTGGTGAGATTGAAAGCTATAGCATTGAAGAGGAAAGTGTTCTTAATATTTTAGAGTACAAGCTAACACCTTTATATGGCTTTGTAGATGAAAGAAGAAAAGAGTTTCCACCAGTAAAGGTTTATAAAAATGGAAATATTAAAAGTATTGGTTTAAATGAATCTACTCTTGTTAAAACTAAAATAGGGGTATTTGAAGTAGAAAAAATGACTTTTCATAAAGAAGGTCAAATAAATCGATTATTTTTATTAGATGGAAAATTATCAGGATATTGGTCAGAAGAAGATGAATATAATTTTGCTAAAATGTATAAATTTAATTTTGAATTTGCTTCCTTTGAATCCAAGGTTATTTCTCTTCATTTTTATAAAACAGGAGAATTAAAAAGCCTTACATTATGGCCTAAGGATAGAGTTAAATTAAATATAGGTAACAGCAGCATTGTTAGTAGAATAGGTTTTTCTCTATATGAAAGTGGAAAAATAAAGTCTTGTGAGCCTTTTAGACCAACTACTATAAAAACTCCTATTGGAGATATAGATGCTTATGACATAAATGCAATTGGAATTCATGGAGATACAAATTCTTTGAATTTCTATGAGGATGGAAGTGTAAAATCTCTTATTACCTTAACAAATACAATAACTATTAAAACTCCAAGCGGTGATGATATTTTTCATTCACCAAAAAAAATAAGATTGTATTCTAACAGTGAAGTTATGGATATTATAACATTGAAATTAGAATTTAGAGAAGATTTAATAATCATAGATGGACAATATGAATATAATATAAATAAGAATAAGTTTGAAATAAAGAATTTTGGAGAAAAACAACTTACTCTTTCAGGTGATTTAAATAAATAATTTTTGATAATTATAGTTGATATATGCAAAAGTAGAAGTAATAATATTATAAGGAAGTGATAATATTATTGATATAGTTTTACTAAAACAAGCTTAATTTTGCCGAAATGATAAAATTGTATCGTTATCATTTGAAAAAGTGTAGAAATTAAAAAAAGAGTTTGCAAAGCTAGATTTCTGTGATATTATAATTTCAATAGCAAAAGCAAAAAACAAAATTTGGCAATTGCTAAATATCATAAATAAAAAAGGTTGCAAAATCAAAAAAATATGATATAATGAATAAAAAAACTAAAAGAACTTAATGTTCTATCATAAAGGCAATGGAGTCTAAGTGTTAACTCAAAGAAGAAGTTAAAGCTTAGATTTTTTTTATTAAATTAATGACGAAGGAGTCTATTTTATTATAACTACTAATTAAGTTATATAAAATAGATTTTTTTTATAACATTTCACAGTAATATTATTACAATAAAGATATAAAATCCCAAAAGGGTTTATATAAAATATTTTCAAATTATAAGGAGGAGTTCAATATGAGACAAGTAGCTATTTACGGAAAAGGTGGTATAGGAAAATCTACTACTACACAAAATTTAACATCAGCATTAGCTGAAATGGGTAAGAAAATAATGATAGTAGGATGTGATCCTAAAGCAGATTCAACAAGATTAGTTCTTGGAGGACTAGCACAAAAAACAGTTCTAGACACTTTAAGAGAAGAAGGAGATGACATTGAATTAGATTACATCATGAAAGAAGGTTACGGTGGAATCAAGTGTGTTGAATCAGGAGGTCCAGAACCAGGAGTGGGATGTGCAGGTCGTGGAATCATAACAGCTATAGGAATGCTTGAACAATTAGGAGCATATACACCAGATTTAGATTATGTTTTCTATGATGTACTTGGAGATGTTGTATGTGGTGGTTTCGCAATGCCAATCAGAGAAGGGAAAGCTCAAGAAATATATATAGTTGCAAGTGGTGAAATGATGGCATTATATGCAGCTAATAATATTTCAAAAGGTGTTAAAAAATATGCGACGACAGGTGGAGTTAGACTTGGTGGTATCATCTGTAACAGTAGAAAAGTTGATAGAGAATTAGATCTTTTAAAAGCTTTCGCAGAAGAACTTGGAAGTCAACTTATTCACTTTGTACCTAGAGATAACATGGTTCAAAGAGCAGAAATTCATAAGCAATCAGTTATAGAATTTGATCCAACTGCAGATCAAGCAGATGAATATAGAGCACTTGCTAAGGCAATAAATGAAAATAAAATGTTTGTTGTTCCAAAACCAATGACTCAAGAAAGATTAGAAGAAATCTTAATGGAATATGGTTTAATGGATATCTAAGATATAAAGCAAATATGTTTAGAAAAAATAGTATTAAAAATATATAAGTTCTAATTAATTTATTACATTGAAATTATATATGGTAAATAAGGATATGTAGTTTATTTATTAGAATATATATACAAACTTATATCTGATACAAAATATATAATAAAAGGAGATAGAGAGATATGTATATGATTCGTGCAATAATAAGACCAGAAAAGGTTAGTACTGTACTTTCAGAATTATTAGATGCTGGATTCCCAGAGGTTACTAAGATGGAAGTTTTTGGTAGAGGTAAACAAAAGGGAATTAAAGTTGGAGAAATTCATTATGATGAACTTCCAAAAGAAATGCTTTTAATTGCAGTTAAAGATGAAGATAAAGATGATGTAATAAAAGTTATAATGAGAACTTCTAGAACAGGAGAAAAAGGTGCGTTTGGTGATGGTAAAATATTTGTTGCACCAATTGAAGAAGTATACACTGTAAGTAGTGGTAAAGCAGGATTATAAAATTAAATTAGGAGGAATAGCTTTATGAAAGAAGTTATGTGTATTATTCGTTTGAATAAAGTAAATAAAACTAAAGAAGCACTTGCAGAAGCTGGTTTCCCATCAATTACTTGCAGAAAAGTACTTGGAAGAGGTAAAAAATCTATAGATAAAGCTTATGCAGAAGCGTATCTAGAAGCAGGTGAAATACCACCATCATCATATGGTGAAAACCTATCTGAAAGAGGTAGATTAATTCCTAAAAGATTTATTACATTAGTAGTAAATGATGATGAAGTAAAAACTGTAGTAGATACAGTAATAAGTGCAAATTCAACTGGAACTCCAGGCGATGGAAAAATATTCATATTACCAGTTGAAGAAGTGTATAGAGTTAGAGATGGTAAGTCTGGTGAAAGCGCAATTTAAAATAGGAGGTGAAGCAAATGAGTAAGGTATTAGATAATGTATTAGATAAATATAGTGCTAAAGTATATAAAAACAGAAAAAAACATATTGTAGAACTTGAAAATGAAACTCAGGAAATAGATGCAAATAGAAGAACTATGCCAGGAATGCTTACACATAGAGGTTGTTGTTATGCAGGGTGTAAAGGAGTTGTTCTTGGACCAATAAAAGATATTGTTGTTTTAACTCATGGACCAATAGGATGTGGATATTATTCATGGGGAACAAGAAGAAATAAAGCAGCTGTTCAAGAAGGAGACGGAAATTTTATTCAATATTGTTTCAGCACAAATTTAGGTGAAAGTGATATTGTATTTGGTGGAGAAAAGAAATTAAAGGCTGCAATTAAAGAAATTGTAGATATATTTAATCCAAAAGCAATATTTATTTGCTCAACATGTCCAGTTGGATTAATCGGTGATGATCTTCCAGCTGTTGCAGAAGAAACTAAACAGTTATATGGAGTTGATTGTATATCTTTCGCTTGCGAAGGTTACAAAGGTGTATCTCAATCTGCTGGTCACCATATTGCAAATAACAAGCTGATAAAATCTGTAATTGGAACTAAGGATTATACTCCTAAGAAACATTCTGTTAATATTCTTGGTGAATATAACATAGGTGGTGACTCTTGGGAAATAGAAAGAATCCTAAAGAGAATAGGCTATGAAATTATATCAGTCATGACAGGTGATGCTAGCATTGACGATATAAGAAAAGCCCATACTGCAGAATTAAATCTAGTCCAATGTCACCGTTCTATTAATTATATCGCAGAAATGATGAAAATTCAATATGGAACTGCATGGCTTAAGGTTGACTTTATTGGAGTTGATTGTACAGTTAAAACTTTAAGAGATATGGCAAAATTCTTTAATGATCCAGAGATAACAGCTAAAACAGAAGCGGTAATAGCTGAAGAAATTGAAAACATTAAGGATGATATTGAATATTATAAAGGAAAATTAACTGGTAAAAAAGCAGCTTTATATGTTGGGGGCTCAAGAGCCCATCATTATCAAATGCTATTAAAAGATTTTGGTGTTGAAACTGTACTTGCAGCATTTGAATTTGCACATAGAGATGATTATGAAGGTAGACAAGTAATTCCAACAATTGTTGAAGATGCAGATTTAAAGAACATAGAAGTATTAGAAGTTGAAAAGATTGAAGGAAAATTCAAAGAAGTAAAAACTCAAGAAGAGTTAGATGAATTAAAGAAAGAAATAGTTAATTTAGAATTCTATCCAGGTATGATGCCAGATATGAGTCCAGGTTCAATAGTTGCAGATGATTTAAATGAATATGAACAAGAGGAATTTATTAAAGCATTGAAACCAGATATATTCTTTACAGGTATTAAGGATAAATACACAATACAAAAAGGTGGAGTTTTATCAAGACAACTGCATTCTTATGATTATAGTGGACCATATGCAGGATTTAAAGGTGCTGTTAATTTTGGAAAAGACGTAACAATGGGAATATATACACCAGCTTGGGGATTCACTGTAGCACCATGGAAAACTGAATCTATATTAGAAGGAACATTTGGAGGTGAGGTATAATGTTAGATTTAACCCCAAAAGAAATAACAGAAAGAAAAGCTATTACCATTAACCCTAGTAAGACATGTCAACCAGTAGGTGCAATGTATGCTGCACTTGGAGTTCATGGATGTATGCCACATAGTCACGGGTCTCAAGGTTGTTGTTCATATCATAGAACAGTTTTAGCAAGACATTTTAAGGAACCAGCTATAGCAACTACTTCAGCATTTAGTGAAGGTGCTTGTGTATTTGGTGGAGGTAGTAATATAAAAACTGCTGTTAAAAATATTTTTGATATATACGATCCAGAAATAATTGCAGTTCATACTACATGTTTATCAGAAACTATAGGTGATGACTTAAAAGGTTTCATCGGAGATATGACAATTCCAGAAGGAAAATATGTATTACATGCAAATACTCCAAGTTATGTTGGATCACATATTACAGGATTCTCTAATATGGTTACAGGATTCATCAAAGGATTATCTAAAACAACTGGAGTTAAAAATGGGAAAATGTGCGTAATACCTGGATTCGTTAACCCAGGGGATATGCGTGAAATGAAAAGATTACTAAAACTTATGGGTGTAGATTTTACAATGTTACCAGATACAACTGGAGTTTTAGATTCACCAATGACTGGTAAATATGAAATGTATCCAAAAGGTGGTACTAAAGTTCAAGATATTATAGAACTTGGAGATGCTGAAAAAACTTTAGCAATAGGAAGTTTTGCATCAGAAGCAGGAGCAGCTATATTAGAAAAGCAATTTAAAATTCCATATAAAACATTAAGAATGCCTATAGGTATTGGAGCTACTGATGATTATATCATGGAATTAAGTAAATTCAGTAAACAAGAAGTTCCTTATGAAATTGAAGAAGAAAGAGGACAGCTTGTTGATATAATGGTAGATTCTCATCCATATTATGATAAAAAGAAAGTTGCTTTATATGGAGATCCTGATACGTTAATTTCTTTAACTAAATTCGTATTAGAACTTGGAATGATACCTAAGTATGTAATTACAGGTACTCCAGGATTAGCATTTGAAAAGGAAGTAAAAGCATTATTTGAAGAATTTGGTGCTGAAGACTGCATAGTTAAACAAGATTCAGATTTGTTTTTATTACACCAACTAATAAAAAATGAACCAGTTGATTTATTAATGGGTGGAACTCATGGTAAGTACATAGCAAGAGCTGAAGACATACCATTAGTTAGAGTTGGATTCCCAGTAATAGATAGATATGTACATTCACTAATGCCAGTTACTGGATACAGAGGTGCAATGAGATTATTAGAATTAATGCTTGGTGCATTAATGGATAGACAAGACAGAGATGTTAAGGAAGAAGATTTTGAATTAGTAATGTAATATAAAAGAGTGTGTAAAATAGTATAAACCATAAAAGATATGCACATATAAAAAAAGCAGCTATGCTGCAACCAAGATCTTATAAAAAAAGCAGATATTCTGTAACCAAGAACAATTAAATAAATAAAAAATATACACATTATAAAAAAGATATGCACATATAAAAAAAGCAGCTATGCTGCAACCAAGATCTTATAAAAAAGCAGATATGCTGCAACCAAGAACAATTAAATAAAAAAGATATGTACAAAATGTTAACCAAATTTAAAATTAAATAATTTCAATGATGAGCAATTGAACATAGATAAAGTATGTCAATTGCTCATTTTATTAATAAATTAAGAATTTAGAATTGAGAATGTAGAATGAGGAATGAAGTAAAAAAGCATCCTGTATTCTCAATTCCAAATTTCTAATTATAAATTTAAAAGGTGGTGTGTGACCTATGGAAAAGAAAATATCTAATTCGCTTCTTGAAGAGAGAGAAGACTTTGTATGTTTTAAGGAAGGTCATAATAAAAAATCAATGAAATGTGATGGTGATAGTGTATCTGGATCAGTTAGCCAAAGAGCTTGTGTTTATTGTGGTGCAAGAGTAGTGTTGAATCCAATAACAGATGCATACCACATTGTTCATGGACCTATAGGATGTGCTAGCTATACTTGGGATATAAGAGGAAGTCTTTCAAGTGGTGAAGATTTATATAGAAATAGTTTTTCAACAGATTTACAAGAAAAGGATGTTATCTTTGGTGGAGAAAAGAAATTAATAGCAGCTGTAGAAGGAATCATGGAAAAACATAACCCAAAATTAATTTTCATTTATGCAACTTGCATTGTTGGAGTTATTGGGGATGATGTTAAAGCAGTTTGTAAAATGGCTGAAGAAAAATACAATATACCAGTTATACCTGTTATGGCACCAGGATTTTCAGGAAATAAATCTAAAGGTTATAAATTGGCTTGTAATGCGCTTATGAATCTTTTTTCTAGAAATATTTTACCTAAAACAAAAGGAATTAATATGCTTGGTGACTTTAATTTAGCAGGGGAAATATGGATAGTAAAAGAGTATTTAAAGAAAATTGGTATAGAAGTGGTATCAACAATTACAGGTGATTCTAGCTACGATAAATTAATAAAAGCTAGTAGTGCAAGCTTCAATGTTGTTCAATGTGCAGGTTCAATGACATATTTAGCAAAGAGAATGGAAATGGAAATGAAAATTCCTTTTGTGAAAATTAGTTTTGTTGGAGTTGAAGATAGTAAAAATTCATTACTTAGAATTGCAAGTTTATTTGGAGATGAGGAAACTTTAGAAAAAGCCAAGGCTCTTGTTGAAGAAGAAGAAGAAAAAATAATGCCTATATTAAATTCATATAAAGAAAATCTTAAGGGGAAAAAAGCAGCTATATATGTAGGTGGAGGATTTAAGGCAATTTCTTTAATAAAACAATTTAATGAACTAGGAATAGATACAGTAATGGTTGGAACACAAACTGGAAAACCAGAAGATTATGAAGTTATAAATAGTTTAGTTAATGATGGAACTGTTATTTTAGATGATGCAAATCCTTATGAACTAGAAAAATTTATGTTAGAGCAAAAGGTAGATATTTTAGTAGGTGGAGTAAAAGAAAGACCACTTGCGTATAAATTAGGAGTTGCTTTTTGTGATCATAATCATGAAAGAAAGCATCCATTAGGTGGCTTTATTGGTGCAGTTAATTTTGCAAAAGAAATAAATCTTTCAATAAATAGTCCTGTATGGAAATATGTAAGGGAGAGTGAAGAAAATGAAGAATAGTTATGTAAATCTAACTGTAAATCCATGCAAAATGTGTATGCCTATGGGAGTTTGCAATGCTTTATATGGAATCAAAGGTTGCATGACAATTTTGCATGGTTCACAAGGTTGCAGTACATATATTAGAAGACATATGGCAACACATTATAATGAGCCTATAGATATAGCATCTTCTTCGCTAACAGAAGAAGGAACTGTTTATGGCGGAGAAAACAATTTGATTAAGGGATTAGAAAATTTAATTAAATTATATAATCCAGAAGTTATAGGGATAGCAACAACTTGCCTTGCTGAAACTATTGGAGAAGATGTAGAGAGGCTTTCAAAGATATTTTATGAAAAACATCCGGAAAGCAAGGTAAAGTTAATACCAATAAAATCTCCAGGTTATGGTGGAACTCAATATGGGGGATATTTCACAGCACTTAGAGCCGTAGTAGAACATGTAGAAATGGAAACTAATCATAATGAAAAAATAAATATTGTTACTGGACCAATAAGTAGTGCTGATACAAGAGAACTTAAAGAGATATTAAATGACTTTGGAGTTCAATATATTTTACTTCCAGACATATCAGAGAGTTTAGACGGGGGACATAGTAAAGAATATAATAGATTGCCATCTAGTGGGACAACTATAGAAGAAATTAAATATATGGGTGGTGCTAAAGCAACAATTGAACTTTCTACATTTATTAAAGATGAATATTCTGTTGGAAGCTACTTAGAAGAAGCTTTTAGCGTTAAAAATTATAGAATTAATATTCCAAGAGGGCTTAGAGATACTGATAAATTTTTAAAAGTATTATCTGAAATCTCAAGAAAACCTATTCCGGAAAAATACAAAAAACAAAGAGGTAGATATTTAGATGCTATGATTGATTCTCATAAGTACAATGCAGAAGCAAGAATAGCAATCTTTGGAGAACCTGATTTTGTATATTCAGTAGCAAGATTAGCAGTAGAAAATGGAGTAGTACCAGTGCTTGTTGCAAGTGGAGATGTTTGTAAAAAACTTGAACCAAGTTTAAGATCTGAAGTAGATGAACTTTCAAAACAATTATTTGCAGGAGAATGTAAAATTATAGATGAAGCAGATTTTAAAGCAATAGAAAAATATGCATTAGAACTAAAGGTAAATGTGATGCTTGGAAGTTCTGATGGTAGGAGAATAGAAGAAAAGCATAAGATACCTTTAATTAGAATGGCATTTCCAATTCATGATAGAATTGGTGGTCAAAGAATTTTATCTATAGGATATGAAGGTTCTTTAAATTTAAGTGATCAAATTACAAATGTAATGCTTGCAAAAACAGAATCTACATTTAGAGAAGTTTTATTTAATGAATATTATAAGGAGGAGAGCGTAATGAGTGAAATCACAATTAAAGAAAAGATGATTGAGGAAAGCAACATAGAAATAAAAGCTAGTGTTAGAGAAGAAGTTGAGGAAAAAACAAAAACTCATCCTTGTTTTAGTTGTGATTCAGCACATAAATATGCAAGAATGCATCTTCCTATAGCACCAAAATGTAATGTTAGCTGTAATTATTGTTTAAGAAAATTTGATTGTGTTAATGAAAGTAGACCTGGAGTTACAACTGATGTATTATCTCCAGAAGAGGCATTTGGAAAATACAAGCTTGTAAAATCTAAAATGGAGAATTTAAAAGTTGTAGGGATTGCAGGACCTGGAGATGCACTTGCTAACTTTGACCAAGTAAGAGAAACTTTAAAATTAATAAAAGAATATGATAATGAAGTTACATTTTGTTTATCAACAAATGGTTTAATGCTTCCATTTTATGCACAAGAGTTAATTGATTTAGGAGTAACTCATGTGACAGTAACCATGAATGCTATAGATCCTAAAATAACAGCAAAAGTATATAAATTCATAGATTATTTAGGGGTAACTTATACTGGTGAAGAAGGAACTCAAATTCTTTTAAATAATCAATTATCAGGTATTAAGTATTTAGCTGATAGAGGAATTATGGTTAAGGTTAATATTGTAATGCTTAAGGGAATTAACGATCACCATATAGAAGAAGTAACTAAAAAAGTTAAAGAACTTGGAGCTGGAATAACAAATATAATGCAAATGATACCAGTTAAAGGTAGTGTATTTGAAAATATGCCACTTACAAGTAATAAAGAGATAATGGATTTAAGAAAAAAATGTGAAATAAATATTAAACAAATGTACCATTGCAAACAATGTAGAGCTGATGCAATTGGGCTACTTGGAGATGATCAATCTCAAAAATTTAACAAGCCTATGAATGAAAGTGATATAAAGGAAGAAAAAACATTGAAATTTGCAATTGCTTCAAAAAGCGGAATTGGTGTTGATATGCATTTTGGACATGCATCAGAATTTTATATTTATGAATATAAAAATGGAGATGCAAAGTATATAGAAAAAAGAAATGTAGATAAATACTGTAATGGCATCGACGCTTGTGATGAAGAAGAAGACAAATTTGCTAAATTATCTAAGGTTGTTTCAGATTGTGATGGAGTGTTATCCCTTAGAATGGGTGATGAACCTAAAAAGAAATTTAAAAATATGGGTATAGAAGTATTTATGACTTGTGAAACAATTGAAACTGCAGTTATAAAAGCTGGAGAAGCTATATTAAAAGGAACAGAAGTTAAAGAAATGCTAAGAGCTTAAATCAGTTAATAGTTAAGAGTTAACGGTAAACAGTTTAGCATGAAATTCTAGCAGAAAAGTGAGAATCAAAAAGTGATGCTCCAAACTTTATATTTGGATAGCAGAACTTTCCATGTGGGCATTTTATATTTTGATATTCGAACTTTCGCTATGAGTTTTCAATGTTAAGTGTTCATTGTACTTATTAATTATATATGTAAAAAGGGACAATAGGAAATTAGAAACACTTAATAAAAAGAGGAGGCAAATAAAATGATCGATATAAAACATCACATTTTTGTTTGTGCAAGCTGTAGAGTTAATGGAATGCAAAAAGGAATGTGTTATTCTAAAGATTCAGTAAAGGTTGTGCAAAAATTTATGGAGGAAGTTGAGGACAGAGACCTAATAAATGAAGTAATGGTTACTAATACAGGATGTTTGGGAGTGTGTAATAAAGGTCCTATTGTGGTTGTTTATCCTGAAGGAACTTGGTATGGAAATGTAAAAGTTGAAGATGTGGAAAGAATTGTAGAAGAACATATCGAAGGCGGAAAAGTAGTAGAGGAATTAGTTATTTAATATTTTTTCTAACAGTGAACAATTAAGAATAAAATTAATATTGGATTTTTAGAATATAGCTTCTATAAAACAAATAGGAATTTGCGTCTTAATTGTTTATTGTTATTTGTAAAGGTGGTGATGTAGTAATGAATGAAGGAAAAGTAAAAATTATAGATAAGACTATAGTTACTTTAAAGGAAGTCTATGGTGATAAATTAAACGGAAAGATTTCTGATATAAAAGAGTTAATAAAATTGCTACATATGATAGGAAGCGATTATATAGAACTTACTCAAGAGCTCTATAGAGAATTATCTCCATTACCAAAAGGTATAGAATTTAAGATAACTAGTGGCAGCATAGTAGAAAGTAGAACCATTAGAGATAAATCAGTAGAAACTAGAACAAGTGTTGTTAAAGAAATAGAAATAAAAGAAGATTATAATCCATGTAATATTCTAAAAAATGAATTATATAATAAAAACTTTGAAGATATTAGAATTATTGGTTTAGAAAATATTATTTTTTATGATTATCAAAAAATCTTTTCTGAAATTGTAGATATTTTTAACCCTAATATAGAAATGTGTATTAAAAATAAGTATGGATCAGCTACAGCAATGAGTTTAGAATGGATTAAATTTGGAGGAAGTACAGTAGTTACAACTTTTGCAGGCATTGGAGGATATGCGAGCCTTGAAGAAATTTTAGGAGGACTTTCTTTCTTAGAAAAAAAAGAACTTCATGGAGATTATAAGCTTTTCCCAGAAGTCCTTGATTTATTTGAAAAAATTACAGAAAGTAAGCTTCATAACAATATGCCTTTTATAGGTAAGGATATTTTTAATGTAGAATCAGGAATACATGTAAATGGAATTGCTAAAAATCCATCTACTTATGAACCTTATGATCCAAGTGAAATTGGAAGAAAAAGAAATATTATTATTGGAAAACATTCTGGAATTAATGCATTAGAGATAAAACTAAGAGAATTAAATATAGAATATAATTCGGAAAAATTAACCTTTATGCTGGAAGATGTAAGAAGACTTAGTACACAAAATCGAAGAGGTTTAAATAATGAAGAAATAAAAGAAATTTATAAAAAATGTAGCATATAAAGCGAATCTGTTAAGTTAATATGAAAATAAATATTCAAAAATTTTATAAAAATAAAGTATAAAGTTTTAAGGAGGCAGATAATTAATGTTTTTAAAGCAAAATATTGTTGATACTATAAACATAGTAGATACAACTCTTAGAGATGGAGAACAAAGTGCAGGATTAGCTTTTTCAATAGATGAAAAGGTAGAAATAGCAAAATATATGGATGAAAATAATATTTATCAAATAGAAGCGGGAATACCTGTAATGGGTGATTTAGAAAAAGAATGTATTAAAAGAATCTTATATAATAGAAGAAATTCTTTAATTTCAACTTGGAATAGAATGAATATAGCTGATATAAAACATTCTATAGATTGTAAGCCAGATATAATTCATATAAGTGTTCCTGCTTCTAATATACAAATATATTCTAATTTAGGTAAAGATAAATTGTGGATTGAAAAAAATCTTATAGAATGTGTTTATTTTGCAAAAGATAAAGGCTATGAAGTTACTATTGGATTTGAAGATGCTTCAAGAGCAGATATAGATTATCTTATTAATTTATGTGAAATAGTTAAGAGATTTGAAGTTAAAAGAGTGCGATATGCAGATACAGTGGGAATATTAATGCCTTCTATAGCTGGAGAAGCAGTTAAAACTATAATAGATAATACAGGTATAGAAATTGAGATACATGCTCACAATGATTTTGGAATGGCTATTCCTATTTCACTTGAAGCTGTAAAAAGTGGGGCAAAGTATGTAGACTGCACATTAGATGGAATTGGGGAGAGGGCAGGGAATTGCAATTTACAAGAATTTTTGAGAATATCAAATGATTTTTTAGAAAAAACTAATGAATTTAAAAGAGCTGGGGCAAAATAGTATTGAAAATTATTTTGTTCCAGTTTTTTATGTTATAATTGATTTTAGAACATCAGTTTGTTAAGCTTAGGCATATGAAAGAAAATAACAAGTCCATGATGCCATGTATATTTTGTCTTAAGACTAGGTGCCCCTTGAGGGTATAAGTTCAACTAAATTCAGCTGAAATGTAAAATTCCACCTGAAAAGTTTCACTTTAAGTCAGACAAGGAGGCATGCTATGAATCATAGTGGGCTATTAGGGGAACATGTCAACAAAGTATGACTCAAAATAGACTAGCATGCTGACTTGTTATTTATTTGAATGTGCCTTAATTAATAATAACATATGAGATAGTAAATTAGGAGAAGATATGCTGCAAGAATTAAATAGTATTTTAGACAATGTAATATATTTAGATATTGAAACAACTGGCTTAGATGAAAAGAGCTCAGAGATTATAGAAATAGGTGCAGTTAAGGTGAAAGATGGAGTTATAACTACTTATAGCACTTTAATAAGACCAAGAGGAAGAGTGCCAATCGGAATTTATAATCTTTGCATAGGGTTAAATGAAAGGGATTTATTAAGTGCCAGAAGTTTAAACACTGTAAGAGAAGAGGTTCTTGATTTTTTAGAGGATCTTCCTTTAGTGTGTCATAATTCCAATTTTGAAAGAAAATTTTTATATTGTCATATTCCAGAAATTAAAAATCAAATAATGGATTCTATGGAACTTGCAGCTATACTTGAACCTTGGAGAAAAGAATTTAACTTAGATGCATTGATTAAGGAAATTACGAGTATAAAAAAGAGTGAAGCTCATAGAGGTTTAGAAGATTCAATTGATACTTTAAAAGTAGTTAATTCTCTTATAGTAAGGCAATGGGGAAGAGAAGATAAAAGTAATAAAAAAAATAATTCCTTATATATGCTTATAAAGAAGGATTATCATTATTTAAAGAATTGGCCATGGACTAAATACTTATTAAAGCCACCATTTTTTACAGCAGAGAATTATCCTTATGTAAGTTATGAAGAAAATAAAAAGGAAGAAGAAGTTTTAAAGAAAATCCATATAGATTATTCTTTATATGAAGAGCTTCTGGAAAATGAAGAGATTTGGAATAATGGTGGAGATTTTGGATATCAATATAGAAAAGATCAAAAGGAATTTTCAAAGAAGATAAGAGAAAATTTTGAAAAATCAGAGAGAATATTTATTGAAGCTCCAACTGGAAGTGGTAAAACTTTTGCTTATGTAATAATAGCAGCTATAGGAACTTATTTAAATAAGCAAAAAATTAGAAAAGATGATGCTAGCTTTATTATATCTACAAATACAAAAGAGCTGCAAAATCAACTTATTGAAAGAGATATTCCAACTATTCTAAAAAAGCTTCAATTAAATGATAAATTGAATTATGGAGCTATGAAAGGAAAAGGAAATTATCTCTGCGTAGAAAGATTAAATAGATGTGAAAGTTTAGAATTTGATGAAGAGGGAAATTTAGCATTGCTTTTTTTTAGAAGACTTTGTGAAACTGGAGAATACGGTGATATTGAAAATATAAATTACGCAGCACAAAAACATTTTGGATTAGATAAATATATAAGTGAAGTAAATTGTGATAGTGAAAAGTGTAAATTAGATAAATGCACAAGACCTTGTTATTTAAGAAAGAGGTATAATGAACTTCCAGCAGAAAATATAACAGTTATAAATCATTCGCTGCTTGCATGTTGGCCATATACTGAAAAGAAGAAAATAAATCATATTATAATTGATGAAGGTCATAATTTAATGGAAAAGTGCTATGACTTTTTTGCAGAAGAATTTTCATCTTATGACTTTTTAGAATTATTAGAGATGATAGAAAAAGGTCATCCAAGTGTTATAGCTATGCTATTAAGCATAAATGCTAGTTATGGTTATAGAGAAACTATAGAAAAAGATAAAATCATGTATTTGGTAAATGAAATTATTATGAATATAACTATATTAATCAACGATTTTAAAAGCATGAGGCTTGTTAGTGGGGAATATAATTTTTCAACAGAATTCTTTATTCCAAGAGACGATTTAAAAGGCGTAACAAAAGCACTTGGCGGCGAAATTTCAGTTATAAAGGAAAGTATTTATCCTTTATATAAAATTTTAAATGATTATCTTTCTAATATTACCTTAGATGATGAAATTAATGGTGATAATGATCATAAAAGTTTATCTGATTATATAGCAAAGCTAAAAGCAAGTTTTGATACCTTAGATAAGTTTTTAGAAAGTACTGTATTTTATGCAAAAATATTAGAAGTAGATTCAGAATATAAGGATTTTAAGCTAAAAAATGTACCTTTAAATGTTGGTGAATTAGTTAATGAACATATGCTTAAGGACGTTAAAAGTACAACATTTTTATCAGCAACTTTAAGAATTGAAAATTCATTTAATAAAATCAAGAGACATTTAGGTCAAGAAAAGGCGAAAGAATTTTTTATTCCGCCAACTTTTGATTTAAAGAAAAGAACTAAGATTTTTGCATTAAATGATGTGGGTAGATATGATGAACCTTCTTATATTAAGAATATTTCTAAATTTATATTTGATACAGCACAAAAGATAAATGGGCATATTCTTGTTTTATTTAACAATAATGCAAGAAGAACAGCTGTAAATGAAGCGTTAGATTTACTTATTCGCGGAACTAAAATAGAAGTTCATACTAGTAAAAAATCAGTAGCTGCTTTAAATGATAAAAATAGACAGGTAATAATACTTGGAAGTAAAGGCTTTTTTGAAGGAATAGATGTACCAGGAGATGCATTATCTTGTGTAATGTTAGATAAGATTCCTAATTATAGTCCTGAATATCCTATTTTAAGAGCAATTACAACATATCAAAAGAAGGGATATCAAGATGTAAATTACCCTCAGGTATGTGTAAAAACTAAGCAAATATATGGAAGACTTATAAGAAGTACCTTTGATTATGGTTATTTCATAATTTTAGACCCGGGTCAAAATTCATATACCATAAGAAATCTTGAAAGAGATCTTGGCGGTCCGAATATTGAAATAACATCAACTGAAAAAGTACTTTCAGAAATGAAATTTGATTTTAACAATTGGAAGAGAAATAATATTAATATGCTTATAAATAATATAAAAAAAGATAATAAAGATCTTCAAAGTGATTTTAATAATGAAGCTAAAAAGCATAAGATGTTTTGGGAGTTAGAAAAATTTGAAAATCAAAAATATTATTTTAAAAACATTAATTTTAGATTAAATGGAAGAATTTAAGATAGAATTATTCATTAATTATTGTTCAAAATGAAATAAATTGTAAAAATATATCTAAAAATAGGAAATATTATCTATTATTATTATTTCTTAAATATGTAATTTATGTGGAATATATGGTATAATAAATTCATAGAAATAGAGTAATCTTTTAAAAGTAAGCATATTTTTAGGAGGTGTTGGTAATACTATAAAAAGTAATGGATTTTTCGAGGGATTTGAGGAAAAAATGGTATTAAACAATCACAAAAAGAGAGGAAAGTGTTTGGGATGGTAGAGAATGTAAAGCAATTATTACAAGAGTATAAGAGTACAAAGGAATCGTTAGAATGTGGGTTAAAATGGTTGCCTAAAAACGAATATGCTAAATCTAAGATTGAAGTTATTAATATGGTGATAATGGATTTAGAACAATTAGAAAAACAACTTAGTTAGCTTTATATAAGAACTGCTTCAAATGGGTAGGGCCATTTGAAGCAGTTCTTTCTTTTATTTGCATAAGATTTTATTTTTCAAAAAATAAAATTAAAGAAATCCAGCAATTTTCAAACTTAAATGTAAATAGTGAATTATACATTTTTAATTTGAAATTTCACTAAATAGATTTTCTCACAACAAATAATAAAAAATTATTTTTTCATACATACAGAATCTTCAATATGCTGTAAACATTCTCCAAATCTTTGGTAATGAACAACTTCTCTTTCTCTTAAAAATTTTAATATTTCCTTAATTTGATGTTCATCAGTTAAGTTAATCAGATTTTCATAAGTTGCTCTTGCTTTTTGTTCAGCAGCCATATCTTCATGTAAATCCGCAACGGCATCTCCCTTTGCTTGAATATAAGTTGCCGTCCATGGATTTCCAGTGGCATCGGTATAGAACAATGCCTTTCTATGATCAGCATAATGTCCACCAAGCCCTGCTTTTTTAATTTCTTCTATAGTTGCATTTTCCATAAGTTGATATACCATAGTTGCAATAATTTCAACATGGGCCATTTCTTCAGTTCCAACATCAGTCAAAATTGCTTTAGATTTACCAGTAGGCATTGTATAACGTTGGTCTAAATATCTAAGGGCAGCGCTTAATTCACCATCTGGACCACCATATTGAGTTATTAGATATTTTGCCATATTAAGATCTTTACATTTAAGATTTACTGGATATTCTAAGGTTTTTACATAATACCACATAAACTGTAATCACTCCTATTCATAATTTTCCCAAGGCCATGGTTGATTGACCCAAGCTTTTGGTTCTTCTATAAAAGCAGAACCAAAGTTTGTTAATGGGCCATAAGCTTTTTCATAGTCATGAACTAAGCTAGTTAATTTGCAAGATACTTTGCTGTAATCTTCTCTAGCATTTTTGTCATTAGGAAAATTATCAAGGTATAGATTAAGCTCTACAGCACAAAATTGATAAATTCTTATATTATCTAATAGATCTTTTATACACATAATATATCACCTCTAACATTTAGTTTTTTTGCAGTCATAATCATGTTCATGTTTATGATCATGATATGGTCTATAAAGATCTTTAAAGATTGTTCCCATTAAAAATCCTTCTTTGCATGAAAACAAATTTTCGTATTTTTGAGGTAATATATATGCGCGTGCATATTCTTTTGATTTAGACATATAATCATCTTTTCCCTTACACATATACATATCTTTTGATTTAGGCATACAATCATCTTTTTCCTTACACATATACATATCTTTTGATTTAGTCATACAATCATCTTTTTCTTTATACATATACATATCTTTTGATTTAGTCATATAATCATCTTTTTCTTTATACATATACATATCTTTTGATTCACTCATAGAATCATCGTGGTGTTTACACATACAGTCATCATGTCTGTACATAAGTTTTTGCTCCTTTATTTTGTTGGTCACTTAATAAGTAATTTATGAAATATTTCAACAAATTGTGATAATAAAATAAAACTATTTCTATTGTTTTTTTATTAATTACATTATTTCTTTTAGAGGTAGCTTAATATGAGGCTTGTAACTTAGAAAAAAATAAAATATAATAGTTGATATTATCAACTATTATAGAAAGAGGCGTAAATATGAATAAAGAAGAAATAATTAGAAAAGAAATTAGATTAATTATAAGAGAATTAGGGTTGCTTAATTATAATTGCCTAAATTCAGAATTAACACTTGCACAAGCTCACATATTAAATTATTTAAAGCAAAATGGAACAACTTCTTTCAATGAATTGTTAATGCACTTAGGAATTGATAAGGCTTCATTAAGTAGAATTCTTAATAATCTTGAAAATAAGAATTTTATTGAAATGAAGAAATCAGAGATGGATAAAAGAATGAAGGTAGTTGATATTTTACCATTAGGTATGGAGACCATAATTGAGGGAGATTATAAAGCAAATAAGTATATTAATGAAATTTTAACTTTAGGAAAAGAAAATAATATTGATAATATTACAAAATCATTTAGAGAATTTCGTATCCTTGCATTAAAGAATAATCTTATAAAAAGTTGTTCGAGAATAGTACTAGAAAAAGTTTCGAGTAATTATATGGAGGATGCAATAAATTTAGCAATAGATGTTTTTACAAATGAACAAAACATTCCTGAAAGTTTAGTACCTATAGAAGAACCTTTAAAACCAACTTGGTGGTGTGCAAGAGTTGGTGAAGATATTATTGGTGTAGTGGCAAGCTGGGAAGAAGAAGGAAAATTTCATTTTGGAAGATATGCTATAGATAAAAGATTACGAGGTATAGGTATTGGTAAAAAATTAGCTATATTTTCATTAAAAGAAATTTTTAACTTGGGAGTTGAAGAAATTTTTAGTGAAGGAAGAGATATAACAGTAAATATGTTGAAAAATTTTGGTTGTCACATTACAGGTGAAGCAATGGATTTTTATGGAGAACCAGTAACTCCAATAACAATAAATAGAGATGACTTTATGGATGCTTGTAAAAAAGAAAAATATTAGAAAGTAGAAATATTGGGGGACTAAATTCCAAATACTTGCAAACTATAAAAGCAAATATTAACTACATTCTTATGTATAGCCGGTTTATTATCTGAGTAGGAACAATATTTATATCTCTTAAAACTATTTGAACTAAAATTCTAACTTTTACTAAAAGAATGATAGAATGCATTGTTAAAAAAGTGAAAAAATAATAAATCTATATTATTTAATAGCTTACTATATATTTATTTGGAGTATGTAGAAGAAATATCACTATTTTGGTATAATTAATTATATGGAAAGAGGTGGTTATATGGCATCTAATCAAAAGCCATGGATTGAAAATTATGTACATAGTTTATGTCCTCTAAAAATTACTCAAGAGAAAGTAGAGGAAGAAATAAAAAATATAGTAAATTTAATGAATGATCTATTTAGGAGTCAAGACACTGACAAACATGTTGAATTTATAGAAGGGGAAAATACTATAATATTTCCAGGCAGAAAATCAGATATTTTTATAATGTATAGTGTGGATGCTCAAAATAATGAAGTGAAAATTATGCAGCATAAAAAGCGAGAATTAAGCAGTGAAATCAAAAAAACAATATCAATAAATTGTAAGTTAGAAGAGTATTTAGTCAAAGATGAACCTTCTATAACAATGGATGAAATGTCGTTTGATTGTTTAAGAGATTCTATTAATTATGCATTTAGTAAAATATTAATTTAATAAAAAAACAGATATTGTATAAAGTGTCACTAAAAAATAGGATGGAGATCATTATTTTGAAGCTGGAGCTTAAATGAAATTACAATAAAAAGAAAATTAATAATTTAGAGATAGGTTGAATTTAAAAATTTAATCTATCTTTTTATTGCATTGTCGAAAAATATTTATTAAATATAATAAAAATAAAAGGAAGTAAGAATCATATATATCACGTTTCAAATAGTAAATATTATGACAAAACTACAAATATTGTACAATGGTTTAAGAATGTTGAAGAAGCAGAAGCAGCTGGTTATCGTGCTCCTGAAAAATAAAAAATTTTAATATCTAATTAACATAGTAAAAACAAAATGGCTAGTGGATTTGAAAATTAATCTTCTAGTCTTTTATATTGATATTTACAAAATAATCTATATGTAGTAACATGTAAACAAACTTAAGTTCGTGCGAATGCACATTCGATCAACTTAGGAGCATAAAATCCTAGCAAAAAAGTAAAAAGATACCACTAATGGTTAAAGAGATGTGTGAACTGACAGAAATATATTAAACTTTTAAAATACATGAATATATAAATAGATTAGAAAAAGACAGATATGTATTAAAAGAAAAGGGATTACCATCAGTGTAAAAAATAAGTTAGTTAAATGGAGGACGCTTATTGTGAAAGAAGTAGAAAATGATTTTTCTGAAATACAATCTTATTTTAGAGCAAATATAGAATTAGGGAATGGTGAAAAAAATTTAATTAATGCAGTAGATAAATATTTACAACAGAATTACTATGAATTATATAATAAAAATAATTTGGAAGTAATATTTAAAAAAGCTAGAGAAGATAAAAATGTAGAATTAAAAATGTTTAATACTATTAGCAAATTTATTCTTAATTAAAATTGATATAGGATTTGATTAGACAAATCAAAGCAAAGTAGGATAGGAAATAACAGTTATATTTTAGTAAAATTTATACATGGAGGTGAGAAAAATGAATTTTATTCAAAACTTGCAAAGAGCAATAGATTACATGGAAGAGAATATATTAGAACCAATTACTTATGAAGATGTTGCAAAACATATTTATGTGTCAAGCTATTATTTTCATAGAACATTTAGTTTAATAACTGGGATTACAGCAAATGAATATATTAGGAATAGAAGATTATCTATGGCAGGTCAGGAGCTATCTATATCAGATGCAAAGGTAATTAATATTGCATTAAAATATGGTTATGAATCGCCTGAAAGCTTTGCAAAGGCGTTTGCCAGATTCCATGGTATTACACCTAATGTTGCAAAACGTGCAGGTATAAAGTTAAAATCTTTTAATCGCCTTCTCATTAAGATTAAATTGGAAGGTGGTACTGTTATGGACTACAGAATTGAAAAAAGAGAACCATTTAAATTACTAACTAAGGCTACAAAGTTTAGGAATGAATCAACTTCAGAAGAGGGAAATACAGAAATACCAAACTTTTGGAAAGAATGTGGTAAAAATGGCATATTCGATGTATTAAAACAAAGCACTAACAAAGATGATGTTTATGGAGCTTGTGCGCCTATATCAAAAGAAAGCACACATTTTGATTATGGCATTGGTATGGAATTTAGTGGTGGGGATGTACCTGATGGATATACAATATGGGAAGTAAAACCTACATTATGGGCTGTATTTAAATGTATTGGTGAAACTGCAGAATGTATAGGTGAAACCTGGGGAAGAATCTTGTCAGAATTTCTTCCAGGTTCAGAGTATAATATGATTGATGATACTGATTTTGAATTGTATTCACAAGAAACTAAGGAAAATTGCTTTTGTGAAATATGGATTCCTATTGAGAAAAAAACATCTGTGTAGTTATTATTAGATATGAGCATAATTTCTATTTCTATTACGAATTAATATAAATAACCTATCTAAATATCACAAATTTATTTTTGAATAATATGATATTTAGATAGGTTAAATTTGATGCAGCAAGTAATAAAATTTTCTTTGAAAATTGAATAATCGTATAGAGGTAATAACTATGCTTCAAAGGCTTGTAAAATTATCAAGCAGATAGCAATTGATCATGGAATAGATACTGTAATAATAACTTGCAATCCAGATAATTTCCCATCTCGAATGAGTTGCGAGAAAACAGGTATTAAACTTTCAAAGAAATTCAGATATTCGAATAATTGAATAATGTGTTATTTCCATTGGGTTAGGTTTGATGCTGTAAATAATCAGATGTTCTCTGGATAATGAACAATGTGATATATATAATGTTATAATTTTTAGTGTTTAATTTTATTTTTTGTACAATTAGATTTTAAGTTGAATGTGAGTTCTTCGGAATTCACATTTTTATTTTTGAAAAATATGAGCTGTTACTAAATGAACTCTTTTAGTTTGTAGCATCAATTTACATTAGTAAGATTTGGTTCAGTAAATAATAAGATGTTCTTAGAAAATTGAACAATATTTTATTTACAATATATGATGCAATTGATTTATAATAATAATATACAAAAGTATTATTATAAAAGGAGAATAAATAGATGATTAAAGAAATTGAAATGCGTAGAAGCATAAGAAAATATAGTGATAAACCAATTGAAAATGAAAAAATAACTGAGTTACTGGAAAGTGCAAGATTAGCTCCATCAGGTAATAACACACAACCTTGGCACTATATAGTAGTAAAATCAGAAGAAATAAGACAAAAGGTAATGGTGGCTTCTCATAATCAAAAATGGATGTTAACAGCTCCAGTTTTTATTGTATGTGTTGCAGATGTACGTTGTAGAATAAAAGAAGATATAGAGGTATATTTAGATGATAATAGCTCACAAGATGAGGTGAAAAGAATAATTAGAGATACTTCAATTTCAGTAGGATATATGCTGTTACAAGCTAATAATTTAGGATTGGGAGTTTGCTGGGTCGCAGAGTTTACGCAAGAAGAAATTAGACCAGTCTTAAATATACCTTCTGACAAATATGTTGTTGGAGTTATAACGGTTGGTTATCCCAATGAGAATCCTAAAGCTCGTCCAAGAAAGAAGCTTGAAGATATAGTGCATTATGAATTTTGGTGATGATAAACATAATAATTTGCAACACTCTTGAATTTTATATTTGTAAAAATAAATAGAAATTGAAAATATATATTGCGATTTTAAATATAAATAATGCTAGAGGAATAAAATATGATGAAAATTAAACTAAAACATATATTAAATACAATAATATTGTTAATTATTATTGCATTTCTTGTCTCTATGCTTGTTGTGCATGAATTTATGAAAACTAAATCAGTTATTGCATAAAATTTCATTTATAAGAATCAGTAAAAATAAACAGCTGATTGAAATATCACATTATTCAAAAAAGATTGGATTTGATATCTTTTTTTACGAAATCAGTAGATTTGACGTAGTAAATAAAACTTGTTCTTTGAGCCTTGAACAGTATAGTGTTTACAAAATATACAATGATTAACTGAAAGGTAAATAGTAATTTGGCAATTTAAAAAAATAAGTTGAAATACATTTTAAAGCATTATATGATGAATTCAGGCATCGATGTACTCTGTTAAAAAAGAAGGTAAGTTATGGATATTAATATTGAAATGATATCATCATATAAAATTGCTTATATACGAAAAACAGGTCCTTACGGTTCAGAGAATGTGCCAATAATGGAACAATTAAAAAGTTGGGCTAGAGAAAAAGACTTATTTAATGAAAGTTCAATCATATTAGGAATAGCCCAAGATAACCCGAAGTTTACAGAACCTAAAGATTGTCGTTATGATACATGTTTAGTTGTTTCGGATGAATTTAATGTTGATAATAAGTATATTAATTTTGGAAAAACTATCGGTGGAAAATATTGCGTATTTAAAATAAGTCATACGGTAGATGCTATGCAAAAAGCATGGATGGAGATATTTTCGGAGTTATCAAAAAGAAATTATGAATTTGATGATAGAAGACCTATTCTTGAACGCTATGCAATGGAGATGATAAATAAGCATTATTGTGAAATTTGTGTACCAATATCATAAAAAGATATTAAAACAAATTCCAATTTGTTGATGCGATATATGTACTATATTTATATTTTATTTATATTTAGAAAATTTAATACTAAATTAGAATATCACATGTAATGTGTGATATTTTTTTATTTGTAATTATTGTTCTTACATTTACGTTATTGTTGCATCAGTTCCTACATCAGTTAAAATTGCATTAGCCTTACCAGTAGGGATTGTATAACGTTGGTCTAAATATCTAAGGGTAGCGCTTAATTCACCATCTGGACCACCATATTGAGTTATTATATTAAGATTTTTACATTTAAGATTTAATGGATATTCTAAGTTTTTACATAATACCACATAAACTGTAATCACTCCTATTCATAATTTTCCCAAGGACATGGTTGATTGACCCAAGCATTTGGATCTTCTAGAAAAGCAGAACCAAAGTCTGATAATGGACCATAAGCTTTTTCATAGTCATGAACTAAGCTAGTTAATTTGCAAGATACTTTGTTGTAATCTTCTCTAGCATTTTTATCATTAGGAAAATTATCAAGGTATAGATTATAGATTAAGTTCTATAGCACAAAATTAATAAATTCTTATATTATCTAATAGATTTTTTATACACATAATATATCATCTATAACATTTAGTTTTTTTTACATTCATGATATGGTCTATAAAGATCTACAAAAATTGTTCCTTTAAAGAAACCTTCCTTGCATAAATATAAATTTTTATATTTTGAAGTAGTATATATGCACGTGCTCATATTCTCTTGATTTAGACATGCAATCATCTTTTTCCTCACATATATACATATCTTTTGATTCACTCATAGAGTCATCATGGTGTTTACACATACAATCATCGTGTCTGTACATAAGTTTTTGCTCCTTTATTTTGTTATTCACTTAATAAAAAAATATGAAATATTTCAACAAAATGTGATAACAAAATAAAAAAATGGGTGTTAAGGAAACGTACAGGTTTCTATGTTAAATTAACTACATAAGGTTAATTATGGAGGAATGTATTAATGAATAAAAATATAAAAAGAATAGTCGCAATGGCATTGGCAATTGGTGGTATTTCAGCAGCACCTGTTACAAATGCTAATTTATTTACTACAAAGGCATATGCATCATCTGATGATGCTGATACATTAGATAGTCTAGAATTGTTAGATGAGGATGATAATAGCATAGACCTTTATGAAGATGATGACTATGAGGAAGAGATAAACAATGATGACGTAGAAGAAGGAGAAACATATTATGCAGAAACTTCGTCAGACACGATTAAAATTGATGAAATTGATGGTGCAGATGAAGATAATGTGAGAATATTTAAAGGAAGCTCTGAAACAGCTTATGAAGTAGGAGATGATATTTCGCTTTCATCAGACACAACAACACTTAAAGTAAGAATATATGAAGATGCTTATGATGATTATGATGACTATGATGAAGCAAATGATTCTGATTATAATGAATATGAAGTTGAAGTAGAATATACAGGTGATGATGACAACGATGATGATGAAAATGATGAAGATACATTAGATAGTTTAGAATTGTCTGATGAAGATGGTAATACAATAGATCTTTATGAAGATGATGAGTATGATGAAGATATAGATAGCGATGAAGTAGAAGAAGGCGATACTTATTATGTTAAAACTTCATCAGATGAGGTTAAAATTGAAATTGAAGGTCCTGATGATAGCTATGTTAAAGTGTTTAAGTCAATATCAGATTCAGCTGAAGGTATAGATCCAGGAGATAGTATTTACATAGCAGAAGATAAAGTTCTTACTGTAAGAATATATAGTGAAGAACCAGATTCAGATATAACATATGAGGAAGATGATGATGTTATAGGCGAATATCAAATTGAATTAGAATATGATGATGATTCAACTAATACAAGCAGTGAAACTGTAGCAGAAACTACTGACACAGCAGTAAAAATCAATGAAACAGTAACAGATAGTACTGTAATAACTAATGTAGGAAATACTATTGCTGTTGCAAATCAATGGGTGCAAGTTAATGGAAAGTGGCAATATAACGATGCTATGGGAAAAGCAATAAAAGATAATTGGTTTTTTGATAAAAACTTAAATAAAAATTATTATTTACAAGCAGATGGAAACATGGCTACTGGATGGTTAAGTAATAATGTGAAATGGTATTATTTAGGAAGTGATGGAGCTATGAAAACAGGATGGCAATTAGTAGACGGAACTTGGTATTATTTAGATTCCCAAGGGGCAATGGCTTCTAATACCACAATTAATGGATATAAATTAGGTGCTAATGGAGCTTGGATCAAATAAAAGTTTTATAAATAAAATAATATGTATTAGGGCAATCTGATTTTTAGTCGTGATTTGTTTTAATAATAAATTTAAATAGCTGGGGAGTAATAATAAAACTCCTCAGCCATTTCCATTTTAGTTTTAAATAAGCCTAAAAGACAATAATTATAAGAATTTATATATCACAAAATTTATACTACATTTAGTCATAATTTAATTAATTTTTTGAACAAATATACCGTTTTGCATGATTCCTGCAACTTTACTAACTACTGATAATGTATCAGCATTTATAGTCCATAAACAGCCACTAGAAAATAATTGATAATTTACACTATCTAAAAATTTTCTATTAAAAACATCAGATTTCACTTATTTTACCAGTTTGTCTATCTATGCTATAAGTGTGGAATTTATTACTATACACTATTCTAGTATTATCAGTCATATCTTCGGAAAAGGAATATGGAACGTTTAATGAACCATCATAATAAGTAAGAGTATAGTCTTTTGCAGTATAAAAATCAAATATATGGAATTTTTTATGTTCACCAGGCTTGTCTTCGGAAAACATTTGATAGTCTACATTGGCTGTCATTACTCCATCTTTAAATTTCATTGATTTTTCTGGAAACCATGTACCAAAATATCCATTACGATATTGATTAGAAGTCAAAAACTCATCGTCATATATTAAATAAACAGGATCTCGACTTGAAGGAAACTGGGGATATACAGATTGAGTAAGTTTTAGCTCATAATAATTATGAACATAACCTAAGTTGTCTTTATAAGAAGCAAGATATTTAGAGCTAGAAGGAAAAGTGCGGTCATAAGCCTCTGTACCTACAGAATCATCTGGGTTAGTGTACGGAGTATTATTTTTAGGGTTATGCCTAATTTTTGACCATACCTCATCAATAGAAATATTATTAGGTGTTGGTGTGTTTTTTGGAGGTATTGTACGTGTAGAAGCTGTGACAACAATATTAGAACCAACCCAATTAGACCAAGCACCATGAGAATCACTTACTCTAACCATTATTGGATAAGTGCCAGGATCTTTAAATTTTACTATGCAAGAATTATCACCTTTAATTAAAGCATAATCATAGAGTAGATGAGTTTCTCCATCTATTATTACAAAACTTTGTACATTTTTTAGTGAGTCATTCTTATCGTTATCTTTTGAGTTAGCCCAGCTAAAGAAAAATTCTGTATCTGTATTTCCACTTAATGCAGAATAATTAAGAACACATTGAGGTCTAGTGTTATTATCTGTTGGTTCAACAGATATAGTCATACTCCATTCATCAGACCATACATTGTGGTCATTCATGCATTTAAATTTCAATATATATTGACCCGGTGTTTTAAATTGAGTGGCGAACCCAATATTACCTGTCAATGTTCCTATAATAGAGTCGCTTACACCGGGAGTTCCATCAATATTCACTTTAGTAATTTGATATCCATTTGGGTCATAAGTAAAATTTTGTCCATTATAAGACCATAACCATGCAATTTGAGTATCTGTAGTAATTTGGTTATTTTTTTAAGAGCTTGGATTCAAAATAGCGTATCCTAGCCCAGCAATTGGCTTACTCGTAGAAACATCTGCAGCAGAAGATGTAGTAGTTTCTGTTGCTGTAATACTTTTATTCATTGTTAAGTATGGTTTAGGTTCAATTGATTTTTGCAGGCTGCTTAATAAAGCTTGATTTATGTTAGTTTTAATAGAAGTATCTTTTTTTATATTAGTATCAACAATTTTTTCAGATTCTAATAAGCCGTCTGATTTATTTTCAGTTATTACCTTTGTATTATTTAATGATTTTTCGTAATCATTATTTTCAAGTGTAGTATTATTAGTAATTTTTGTAAAATTGGTAATTTCTTTAGATGATGAATTAACATTACTATTTGCGAATACTACACTGGTAGGTAGACATAATAACATAGTTAATGTAATTCCTAAAACTTTTTTTAGCACAAAAATCCCCTCCATATTAAAAAATAAATTCGGAAAATAGTTTAAATTGCAATTTATTTCTTTTCAATATTCATATTACAACTATTTTTTAGGATATTAAAGGAAAAAAAGTAAAAAAACATATAAAAAGATTATATATGGGATAATGTTTTGATAAAAAAAGAAAAACTCAAAATACAGCTATATGTTTTTGAAAAATATTTAGGAAATGATAGTCCAGTAAATATTCCAAGTTCTATTTTATTTGCGCAAGAGGGAATTGATTTACTAAGAAATAATAATGAACTATAGTATTAGCCTATCCAGTACTTATTAAAAAGACAAATATCGAAGATTTATTAAATGATTTTAAATTTGACGATATGGAGGCTATATATGGTCTAAATACACAGCATGATACTTATAAATTTATATATATGTGTAAACAAAATAAACTTTTAATTACTGGTGGCTCAGATTTTCATGATTTTAATATATCAAGTCATTTGAATATAGGAGATATATCATTAGATAGTAGAAATATAGAAAACCTACTTAAATATATTGAAAATAGATAATCTTATATGTCAAAATATAATAATAAAATATTCCTCCATAATTCCTCCACATTTCATTTATATAATTATTATATAGAAAGAAATAAATTATATTAAAAGTTAAAGGAGGAATTATTATGTTTTGCAATGGTTTTGGAGGATATGGTGGCTTTAGTCCAGTAGGTTCTATAGGATACGGAGGAATGTTTTTAGTTATGGGTTTTAAGTTTTTAATATTTATTTCAATAATATTAGTTGCTGTTAAAGTATTTAAAAGTCATACCAATAAATCTAATGATGCAATTAAAATACTTAATGAAAAATTTGCTAGTGGAGATATTAATGAAGAAGAATATTTAAAGAGAAAATCAATACTTTCAAAAAAGAATTAGCAGTATTATTTAGACTAGAGTAAGCTAGGGATTATATCATAGATCTTACTCTAGTCTTTTTTATAACTATAAACTATAATAGAATCACTAAAACATAGAGGTGGTATATATGGATAATAAATTTAAGATATTAGTTGTAGATGATGAACAAAATATATTGGACGTAGTAAGAGCATATCTTGAAAAAGAAGATTTTCAGGTTATTACAGCTATGGATGGAGAAGCAGCACTTGATCTATATAATAAAGAAGATATTCATCTTATAATTTTAGATTTAATGCTCCCGAAAATTACTGGTGAGGAAATATGCAGCAGAATTAGATCAGCCTCCAATGTACCTATTATTATGCTTACTGCTAAAGTAGAGGAAGATGAAAAAATAGAAGGAATATCTATAGGTGCTGATGATTATTTAACTAAGCCTTTTAGTGTACGTGAACTTGTAGTAAGGGTTAGAGCTTTACTTAGGAGAGCATATAAGGACTTTGCTCCTATGGCTGATATATTAACTTTTAATAATGGGGATTTAGAAGTTGATGTTAAAAAAATGATCGTTAAAAAACAAGGTGAAGTTGTAACTTTAACAGCAAATGAATTTAAGATATTAATAACATTTCTAATGAATCCAGAAAAACTATTTTCAAGGGAAGAATTAGTGGAAAAAGCTTTTGGGATAGATTATGAAGGATTTGATAGGACGGTAGATACTTATATAAAAAATATTCGTCAAAAAATAGAATGTAATCATAAGGACCCATTATATGTAGTAACTGTATATGGAATGGGCTATAAATTTATTCCAAATCATTCTGAGGTGAAAAGATGAAGATATCTTTAGTAAAAAAATTATCTATAGGCTTTATATTAGCAGTTATAGGTTCAATTATTTTAGCAAGTGCCATATCAAATTATACAGTAGGAAATAAATTTAAAGACTATTTAGTTGATGAACATCAAACAAAGGTAGAAAATGTAGTGAAAATTATTGATGATTTATATAGCCAGCAAAAAGAAGTTTCAAAAATAAATACAGATGAAATTCAAAGATATGCTGAGTTGCAATCATTATATATAGAAATTAAAGACATAAATAATAATACTATTTATACTTCAGGTAAGTCCCATTTGCAGAATAAAAACATGATGGGTAATATGACGGGACCAATGATGGGTATGATGCGTAATTTTTCAGGTATTAATATGGGTGAATATACTGAAAATAAATATTCTTTAAATGTTGATAATAAGGAGTCAGGAAGTATAATAATTGGTTATTTTGGAACTTCTTATTTATCTTCTGCATCAGTATCATTTATAGGTACTTTAAATCGTTCTTTTATAATAGCAGCTATAGTAGCATTAATATTTGGAATTATAATTAGTATAGTTATTTCAAAACAAATATCAAAACCTTTAGCAAAAATAACTGAAACTGCTAATGAAATGAGAAATGGTAATTTAAATGTAAGAGTAAAGAGTAATACAAATACTAAAGAAATAGTTGAACTTTCCAATTCTATAAATTATCTTGCAGAAACCTTAAGCAGCCAAGAAATGCTTAGAAAAAGATTAACTTCAGACATGGCTCATGAACTCAGAACCCCATTAACTACATTGAAGACTCATGTAGAAGCATTTATGGATGGAATTTGGGAACCTACTAATGAGAGATTTGAAGTTTTTTATGAAGAAATTGAAAGATTAACTAAAATGGTAGACAACCTTCGTGATTTGGCAAAACTGGAACAAATAAATATAACTTTAAATAAAAGCAAAATTAATATTTCAGATGAATTAGAAAAAATTATAGATACGTATATGCCACTTTATATTAAGGAAAACTTCGAATTAACTAGCAGTACAGCTCCTGATATAATAGCAATGATTGACATAGATAAATTTAAGCAAATTATGAATAATTTAATTTCTAATTCTTATAAATATCTAAATCCAAATGGGAAAGTTACAGTAATATTAAAAAAACAAAATCAAAATATTGTAATTAAAGTTATTGATAATGGTATTGGAATACCTGAAAAAGATATACCTTATATATTTGAACGTTTTTATAGAAGTGATTTATCGAGAAATAAAAATACTGGTGGTTCAGGTATAGGGCTTACAATTACAAAAGCTTTCGTTGAAGCTCATAATGGAAGCATATATTTAGAAAGTAAAATTAATGAAGGAACTACATTTACTATAGAAATTCCAATTATATTATAATGGAGTATTCTGAACTTTTGCATTAACAAGTATAAGCAAATATTTTATGAATTTGAGGTTAATTATTTAGATTTTAATATGAAAATTATTAGTATATCTCTAAAAAAAATTAAAGATATACTTTTATGGTAGTAAATTTATACAAACCAATGTTAAAATATATAAAATGGAATACGAAATAGGAGTTGTAAAATGAATAATAATGATTTAAAGTATAAAAATTATCTAGAGATTTTAAAGGAAGAATTAGTACCAGCTATGGGGTGTACTGAACCAATAGCAATTGCATATGCTGCAGCAAAGGCTAAAGAAGTATTAGGATATATACCTGAAAAAATTATTGTAGAAGTAAGTGGAAATATTATTAAAAATGTTAAAAGTGTTATAGTCCCTAATACAAATCATTTAAAGGGAATAGAAGCTGCCGCAGCTGCTGGAATTGCTGCTGGACAATCTGAAAAAAAATTAGAAGTTATTTCTAAGGTAACTGAAGAAGAAAAGGAAATGATTAAAGAATACATAGATAATTATTCAATAGAAGTAAAGCTTTCGGATACACCATTTATATTTGACATACAAATAAATGCATTTTATAAAGATTCAGTTGTAAAAGTGAGAATTGTAAATTATCATACCAATATTATTTTAATTGAAAAGGATGATGAGATACTTTTCATAAAAGATGCAAATACATCAAAAGAAGAAGGTCTTACTGATAAGACATTGTTAAATGTAGAAGATATTATTGATTTTGCAAATTCTGTGGAAATAAAGGATATAGAAGATATTATTGGGAGGCAAATTGAATATAATTCAAAAATTGCAGAAGAAGGATTAAAAAATAGTTACGGTGCTAATATAGGCAAAGTTTTACTTTCAACATATGGTTCTGATGTTAAAGTAAGAGCAAAAGCTAAAGCAGCAGCAGGGTCAGATGCTAGAATGAATGGATGTGAGTTACCTGTTATCATTATTTCAGGCAGTGGAAATCAAGGTATGACAGCATCACTTCCCGTTATTGAATATGCTAAAGAATTAGGCGTATCAAAAGAAAAATTATATAGAGCTGTGGTTCTTTCAGATTTAGTTACAATACATCAAAAGACTGGAATAGGAAGGCTTTCAGCATATTGTGGGGCCATTAGTGCTGGTGCTGGAAGTGGAGCAGGTATTGCTTACCTTTATGGTGGAGGTTATGCAGAAATTTCACATACAATTGTTAATGCATTATCTATAGTTTCAGGAATTGTTTGTGATGGAGCCAAAGCCTCATGTGCAGCTAAGATTGCAGCAGGTGTAGATGCAGGGATTCTAGGTTATTATATGTATAAAGAAGGTCAGCAGTTTAGATGTGGTGATGGTATTGTGAAAAAAGGTGTTGAAGCAACTATATGTAATGTAGGTAAACTTGCAAAACAAGGAATGAAGGAAACTGATAAAGAAATCATTAAAATAATGATTGAAAGTTAGATTGACAAAATATTTTATGAAGATTTTTGGAACTGTAGGTGTGTTTCTAAATAGAAAAAAGACACCTAAAACTTTAGGTGTATATTGTAAAATTACTTAACTATTTTAAGATAATCTTTTATATCAAAAACTTCTTCTTCAGTTTCATGAAGTTTGTGCTTAATAAATTTTATATCTTTTGTGATAAAATTGAAGTTATCTATCTTTAGTTTCAGTACGAAATTCAGCTAAATCAGCAGTTTGATCATATACAGAATTAATTTTTTCTTTAATTTCAGTTATATCAGATTGCATTTCAGATAAATTATTTTAGATTATATTTGATGCATCATACAAGCGTTAATGAATACATAAGAAGATGAATCAAGGAAAGGATATTTAAGATGATTGTAAGTACAAAAGGATTAAAAGAATATGCTAAAAATAAAACTAAGATAACATTAGAAAAAGTAGATAAAGCAATTCAAGAGCTTTTTATTTGTAATCAAAAAATTAACTTTAATAGCGTATCTAACCTAAGTGGTGTATCTAAAACTTTTCTATATAATAATGCTGAAATCAAGAAAAGAATTGATGGACTTAGATATAAGCAGAGCGAAATAGTTATAAAGCAAAAGTTTAAATATAATAAAACCAATAAATCAAAAGACATTATTATTATGTCTAAGGATAAAAAGATTAAAGAATGACTACTCTGTAATGTTTGATACAAACTATGCTAGCTATATTAGTACCTTCATTGCAAATCCAGATAAATTAGATGATAAAGTTAGATGTTACATTTAAAGAAGACAACAATAAAACAATTGAAGAAACTGCAAATAAAAATACGAATATAATAAGAAAATGGGAATTGTCGATATTGAAATTATTGGATATGGGAAAGAAAATGAGTTTAAAATTAAAGAGATTTTCAATAAATTGCAAGCCTGATGAATATATAAGTGAGATTATGGTAATTTAACAACGCATAATTTTACTTATATAATTATAAATTTTCATGCGTTTGTCCTGTAAAATAAAAGCTTCATATTGACAGGTAAAAAATATAAAGATATAATACAATTAATTAATGAATTTTTATTCATTAATTAATTGGTTTGAGGTGATATAAAATGGCAAGAATTGCAGATCCTGAAAAAATGGATAGTATTAAGAGAGCAGTAATGGAATGTGTAATAGATTATGGCTATGCAGGAGTATCAACTGCTTTAATCTGTGAAAAGGCAGGGGTGTCACCAGGTTATTTGTATAGATACTATAAAAGTAAGGAAGAGCTAGTGCAGGAATTAGTAGACTCAGAGATGCAAGCAATAATGAAAAATTTTATATCAGACATAGATTCCTCTAGTACATTATATGAAGCTGTGTACAAAACAATAAAGAAATTATTTATGGGGGCAAATGCGGAACCTATGATTGCTAAGTTCGGAGCTTCAGTTTTTATGGATTTAAAAATACCAGCTGAAGAAAAGTCAAATAATTTCAGGAGCATTTTTGAATTGGCAGAAAAGTGCATTAAATTAGGCGCAAAAACTGGCGAATTTAATCTGAATATAACTCCACTAGAAGTTTGGGTTGTTTCTTTTACAATTCCATTTAGATACTTATCACTTTCATTTGAGCTTGATAAAAATAAAATATTCACAGATGAGGAAGTTAAAAGAATAGCCCAATTATGTATCAATGCATTGAAATAATTTTTTTAAACATTAACTAATAAATAAATATTTATTAGTTAATGTTAGAACGAGGAAGTCTCAAACATGTCAAAAAAATTTATACTAAATGTTCAACTTTATTGGCATGTTAATTCAACATTTGCATTAACAAAGGAATTATTTAATGGGGAAATGTTGTTACATATTTAGAAACAAAGGAGTTCAGATTAAAATTGGAAGCCACTGATGCAAGAATGGAGTGTTATTTTGACACGATAAGGTTATTGATGGTGGAAGTAGAAATATACCCAAATATGTATAAATAAATTCAAACTTTTTTAAGTATTAATGAATAAAGATTTATTTATTAATTAATATTAGAAAGAGGCGATTTTAGTATGTCAAAAATAATTATAGTAAATGATTCTCTTTATGATCATATTAATCCAACATTAACATTAATAAAGAAATTAGTTAGTTGAGGACATGGAGTTACATATTTAGCAATAGAGGAATTCAAATCAAAAGTGTAGGCTACTGATGAAAAACTTGAAAGTTATGAATTTGACATGACAAGGTTATTGGTGGAAGAAGTAGAAATAATATCTAATATGTACAATGAATTCAAAATTTTTTAAAAATTAATGAATAAATATTTATTTATTAATAAATATTTATGATGAGGAGTTTTTAAACATGTCAAAAATATTTATAGTAAATGTTCCACCTTATGGACATATTAATCCAGCATGGCATTAACAAAGGAATTAGTCATATGAAAGCATTTATGTTAAGTGCTCTATCAGATTTATTTATAAGAGTAGCATCTGCATATGTGTTAAGTGGTGTAATTGTAGTAAGTGCCCTTGGGGTTTCGGTACCAATAAGATAGCTTGGGTACAGTAGTTTCAATTATTCGTTATCGCAGTAATAAGTGGATTGAAAAAGTAACTATTTCGTAGCAATTTTAAAAAAATTAATTTACTTAAAAATAAAGGAGTGCATGTTAATGAGAAAAAATATACACCTATAAAATAAGTGCGAAGCACATTTAAGAACTTTCCACCTATAAAATAAGTACGAAGCACAATCAAGAACTTTTCAGATATAAAAAGAATACAAAGTACAATTAGGAATTTTCAATCACAACTAAGAACTTACCCCAAAAGTCTTTAAGTGATTTTATATAATTATATATTGTAAATTATTTATAAAATTTGATTAAAAAAATTAATGAGGTGAATTCAAATGAGAAAAAATATAAAAAAAATATTAGCTATTGGAATCCTTATAAGCATTGTGAATAGCAGTATTATACCAGTATTTGCAGCAGATAATATTGTAAGTTCAAATGTGTCAGAATCAACGATATCTTTTGATAATCATAAGAATAATTCAAATGCTGCACAAAATGTTACTGCAAAAAAAGTTCTTAAATTAGATGATGCAATAGAAGCGGTAATAAATAATAGTGATAAATTAGCATTAAAGTCAAAAGAAATAAAAATGTATGAGGATAAAATGGATATTCAAGAAAAAACTAATGATCTTTATGAATCTATTAATCAAAAAGTATATGATTTCCCTTATGATAAGCTAGAACTTGAAAAAAAACAAACAGAACAATCAAAAAAATTTACTAAAGACCAAATATCAAGTGATATTACAAATAAATATAATGACATGCTTTTGAAAGAAATTGATATAGATAAATATAAAAAGAATCTAAAACTAAAGAATAACGAATTAGATTATATGAAGGGAAAATTAGCTTTAGGCATGGCAACCCCAAACAATCTTAAGGACACACAAATTGAAATAAAAACATTGAAAGATGAAATTACAGCAAAAGAGAACACTTTAAATAATAATAGAGATTTTTTTAAAGTATTAACAGATTTAGATTTAAAAAATACTTATGCACTCGACTACAACAATATAGATTATACAAAGTTCAAAATAGATGGTTCTATTGATGAGTATATAGATGATAAAATCGATAAATATTTAAAATATGATATTGAAATATTAAAGTTAACTAAAGATTATATGAAAGATTTAAAAGATGATGGTGTAAAAGATATTATGAAGGAAGAAATACCAAAGATGGCTGATAAATCCTCTGAGATAATAACAAATGCTGATGGTACTTCTGAATTTGATACAGGTTCATATGCCCTAAAGTTAATAGAGTATCAGCAAAAGCAACAGGAATATTTATATAAGCTTAATGCTTATGGAGAATATATATACGGTAAATATGATGTACAGGAGGCACAAGTTAAAATAAATGATACAAAAAAGAATCTGAAAAATGCATTAAAGGAAAGTTATTCAACGCTTCTTGATTTGGAAAATAAAATAGATACTTTGAAAGAGCAAGTTAACTCAACAAATACAAAACTAAGATTTGCAAAAGCACAAGTAGACATGGGATTAATGCTACAAAATGATCATGATAAGCAAGTTATAGAAAGTGAAGAGTTAGACACAACAGTAAGAAAATTTGTTTATACCCATAATAATTTAAGAGATAGTATACAAAAACCATGGATACTAAGTAATCAATAAGATTTTGATTTAGCAATAACAAAGTATAAGGAAAAGTGTGGCTATATTTTATTATAGCTTCATGAGTACAAGGAGGTTGAATATATGAATAAAAAAATATTAGTTATTTGTTTAGTACTTTTAAATTTTGTTACATTAAGTGGATGTAGCAGTAAAACTGATTCGCAGGTAGAAGCGAAAATTTATCCAGTAAAAACTGTAGAACTTAAAGATAAAAGCTATCCTATTACACTAGAATATGAAGGGATAACTGGTGGTAGTGAAGTAAGAAAACTTTCATTTAAAAGTCCTGCAAGGGTTTCAAAAATATATGTTTCAAAAGGACAGCATATAAAAAAAGGAGATAACCTAGTTGATTTGGATAAAACTGATGTGAATTTTGCAATGGAAGGTGCAAAGGCTCAAATGGATGCAGCTTCAGCTCAATATAATAAAGCAGTAAATGGTGCGCAAGCTGAGGATATAAATAAAGCTCAAATAGCAGTGAAAAATGCTGAGGATAATTATAATTATTGCAAAGATTTATATAATAAAAATGTTACTTTATTTGAAATGCATGCAGTTACACAGCAGCAAGTTAATGATATTAAAATTAAATTAGATGGAAGTGAAAGTGCTTTAAATGCAGCAAAAGAAACTTTAAATCAGCTTCAAAGTGGAACAAGGGAAGAAGATAAACAAGCAGCACTAGCTCAGCTAAATATTGCAAAGGCTAATTATGATTCAAAAGTTAATTTAGTCCAAGATGCTTCTCTTACAGCAGATGAGGATGGGTACATAGTAGACGTTCTTTGTAAAGAAGGAGAAATGCAGCCTGCTGGTAATCCAGTTGTTTTGGTTAGAAGTGAAAATCAAATTGTTACTGTAGGATTATCTGATGAGGATGTAAAGAAAATACAGCTAGGAACAAAAGCACAAGTAAAAATAGATGATACAACTGCCGATGGAGAAATTATGAATATAGTTCAAATGGCAGACAAGCAATCTGGAACTTATAGTGCAGAAATTAAGATTTTAAATCTAATAGATAGTAGTAAATTTTACATAGGGCAATCAGTGAAAGTTTATATTAATCAAGGTGAAAAGAATGGAATATGGATTCCTATTGCTAGTATTTTAAATAATGGAGAAGACTACGTTTATGTGGTAGAAGATGGACGAGCTGTTAGGAAAAACATAACGTTAGAAGACACTAATGAAAATGAAGTGTGTGTAGATGGACTAAAGGCTGGAGATAATCTTGTTAATGAAGGTATGAAAAATATAAAAGCTGGATATCAGATTTCAGTAGAATAGAGGAGAATGAATTATGGGATTGATTAATGCAGCTATAAAGAATAAAAAAATAGTATTATTTCTAGTATTTATAGCTATTATAAGTGGTTACTACTGTTACTATATTATTCCTAAGCAAGAAAGCCCAGATGTTTCATCTCCAGCAGCAATGATTACAACTATTTATCCAGGGGCTTCTTCTGGTGATATAGAAAGTCTAGTTACAAAAAAGATTGAAGATGAAGTTGAAGAAATAGATGGTTACGATTATGTTGAATCTTATTCTCAAAATAGTGCATCTATAGTTATTCTCTACTTAAATAATGATGCGGATAAAGATAAAGCATGGCGTGATTTAAGAGATAAGATAAAAGATTTAAAATCTGATCTTCCAGATGGATGTGAAGATAGTGTAATAGATACCAAACTTACAGAAGCTGCGGGTATGATTTTAAGTGTATCTGGTGAGAATTATTCTTATGAACAATTAGGAAATTATGCAGATGATATAAAGAAACAATTAAGTGGTGTTAGTGGTATTTCTAGATTTGATATAAAGGGTAAACAGGATAAACAAGTTAAAGTAGATGTAGATTTAAGTAAAATAAATAAATATTCTATTTCAGTTGAAGATGTATGCGGTGTATTAAAGGCACAAAATATAGATATTCCTTCTGGATCTTTAGAATTAAGTACTGGAAAAATAAAAGTGCAGACACCAGGTAGTTTTACATCTCTTAAGGATATAGAAAACACAATTGTTGGAGTTTCAACGGATACTGGACAAACTATAAAGATTAAAGATATAGCAAATGTCCAGATGGATTATGATGATGATTCTAACAATAAATACACAAATAATGGCGAAAGTGCAGTATTACTTGCAGGTTATTTTCAAGATAATAAAAATATAGTTTTAATAGGTGATGATGTAAGAAAAAAATTAGATGAGATAAAGAAACAATTACCGCAGGATTTAAAGATAGAGGAAGTTACATATCAACCTAAAGATGTAAATGAGTCAGTTTCTTTCTTTATGGAAAACCTTAGAGATGGTGTAATTCTTGTTGTAATAACTGTTCTTATAGGAATGGGATTCAGAAATGCAATGGTAGTATCAGCAGTAATTCCAATATCTATTGCTATGTCATTTATTGCTATGGAAGCGCTTGGAATCAAAGTGCATCAAATGTCTACAACAGCACTTATAATAGCTCTTGGAATATTAGTAGATGATGCAATTGTAATTGGAGATGTTATACAAGTAGGAATTGATGAGGGAATGCCAGGAGATGAGGCAGCTTCTAAAGGTATAAAGAAATTATTTGTTCCTGTATTTACATCTACATTAATTATTGTTGGTGCATTTGCACCACTTTTAAATATACCAGGAGCAGTTGGAGAATTTATGAGAACATTGCCTCAAGTTGTAATGATATGTATAACTTGCTCATATATATCAGCATTATTCATAACTCCTGCCATGTCATCTTTGTTTTTTAAGAAAAGTAAAGAGGTTAATAAGGAAAGTAGAATTCGAAAAATGTTCCATAAGCTTTTGACTTATGGACTTAAGCATAAAAGAAATATTATTTTAGCTTCTATAGGCGTATTTATAGTATCTATGGGTTTAATGAAACTATTGGGTATGCAATTTTTCCCTTATGCAGATAAAAATATTATTTATATAGATGTTTCTAATGAAAAAGTTGAAGATTTAGATAGTACAGGTAATTTAGTAAAAGAAGTAGAAGCTTTCTTAAAATCACAAGAAGAAGTTACAAGCTACACCTCAGCTATAGGTGGTGGTATGCCTAAGTTTTATATTACTTTGCCTACTGTTGCACCAGCAAAAAATATAGCTCAAATTATGGTGGAAATAGATCTAAATAAAACTAAAAAGTTTGATACAAGACAAGAATTAGTTGAATATTTACAAAGTCAATTAGATAGTAAAATCTCTGGGGGAACTGCTACAATAAAGTTTTTAGAACAAGCGCAGCCAATAGGAGCACCAGTTCGTATAAGACTTACAGGAGATGATTTAGAGAAGCTCAATTCAGCTTCAGATCAAATACAAAAAAAATTAAATAATATACCAGGGACTTTAAATGTAAGAGATGATGCAGCAAAAAAGACTTATGAATATGATGTTAATATAGATAGTACTAAAGCGCTCCAACATGGTTTGCTAAAATCTGATATTTTGAAACAGATAAACATTGCATTAAAGGGATATAGTAGTTCTGTATATAGGAAGAGTGGCAGCGAATACGATATATTAGTTAAAACTAATATAACATCAGTAGAAGATTTGAAAAATTTAGAGATAAAATCAAGTGTTACAAATAATAAGGTAATCCTATCACAAGTGGCAGATATAAACCTTAATTCAAAGTTGGATCAAATAAAACATTATAAAAAAGATAAAACTGTAACAATATATAGTGATATAAAAACAGGCTACAATTCTGTTAACATAGAAAATTCACTAAGTGAAGAATTAAATAAAATGGACTTAAATGGTGTAAATGTTCTTTATGATGGAGAAAAACATCAAATAGAAACAAACTTTACAAGTCTTGGTTTAGCTGGAGTACTTATTATACTAATAATTTATGTAATTTTATTTGTTCAATTTAAATCTTTTATACAACCACTTATAATAATGTATTCACTTCCATTATCATTAATAGGAGTAGTAATAGGGCTTATGATATTTAAGATGTCTATGTCGCTAACTGCTGTAATGGGGATAATAAGTTTGATTGGAGTAGTTATAAGAAATGCAATTTTGCTTGTAGAATATATAATTGAGGGCAGACATGAAGGACTTTCTATAGATGATGCTTGTCTAAATGCTGTAAGTCAAAGATTTAGACCGATAATATTAAGTTCAACAGCGACTATTACAGGGCTTGTACCACTTGCATTTTCTAAGAGTGCGTTATTTGGACCTATGTCTGTAACTATTATATTTGGACTTGCAGCAGCAACTTTCCTTACATTTATAGTTGTTCCAGTAATGTATTCTTTAGTAAATACGAAGTTAGAAGAAAGACCGATAAAGATGGATAAATTAAGTATTAAAGCATTAATATTTAGGAAGATTCATTTAATGAAAAAACTGAAAAATTTAATAACAAAGGAGAAAAAATTATAGGAAATAAAATTAAGGACGCAATTGTAAAATATAAAATTAATAGTATGATGGAAATAACGCATCTAAAATCGATATGCATGTACATTATGTTCATGAAGCATATAGGGAAGAATTAGAGACGAAAGTAAAGGGAGATCCAGATGGATTTCCAATACCAGAATGGAATGTAGAAACACATTTAAAAATGATGGAACATTTAGGGCGCGCTACAGCAATGTGAATGATAAATATATATTATGGATAGTAGAAAAAAAGTAAAAGAAATACTTAAAGTAATCTGACACCTATGTCAAGGATAATATAAAAAAAGAGTGATAAGCACTAAAATGATACCTATAGACTGGACACATGAAAAAAGTGTTTAGTCTGTAGGTATCATTTTAAAAAGTCTATGTTTTTTTATTAAAACACGTTTTAAATAGTTCTATTACTTTACAGAAATTTTCATAATTATTATCTTCCATAAGAATCTACATATATTTTTATACAATCTTCATCTCTTAATTTAATTGGATCTACATTGAATTTAAATCCCATTGTATCACGAGCATTATTTACATTTGCTAGAGTTGGATTTAGCTACCTCATCTAAACACTGCACAGTGCCTTCTAGAACCACATACTCTACCATGCCCTTGGAACCTTTTATAATGATAATGCAGTAATATGAAACTGACTCACTTCCCTTTTTTCGCAAAAATAAATGATATATATAAGTTCTAATAAAGTTTCTACATTTTAGCACATAGCCTGTCTATTGTTTGTGTAGGAGCTTTATTTATTGTTTCAATGAAATTTTGTATAGCAACTCTAACACCAACCAAACT
>Ga0209281_1000156_pt1 | contig 163207 bp, 149 predicted proteins | sample MedtruBG_FD_187514 | JGI IMG/M metagenome (GOLD analysis project Ga0209281, IMG submission 187514) | Root nodule microbial communities of legume samples collected from California, USA - Medicago truncatula BG (SPAdes) (version 2) | ecosystem: Host-associated > Plants > Roots > Nodule | place... | reverse complement strand
AAATCTAAAATCTAAAATCTAAAATCTAAAATCTAAAATCTAAAATCTAAAATCTAAAATCTAAAATCTAAAATCTAAAATCTAAAATCTAAAATCTATCCCGAAGCTTCGGGACTAAAATCGGTACGCAAATTGATATGGGAATCTTGGAAATTAAATTTGGAAATGAAATAATAGTATTTCAGGATTAATTTCTAATTTCGATTAACTTAAAAATGAACGTGTTATGCAAGATTTAGAAGCCACACAAGATAACAGGATGTCCAAACTGCTTATTGGATTAGCTTTGGACGGAATTGGTATGATTTCTTTTTCTATTCCGTTTCTAGGTGAATTTTCAGATGTGGTGTGGGCGCCTATAGCTGCAATAATTATGGCTAGAATGTATAAAGGAAGAGTTGGGAAGGTTGCTGGTGTTTTGACTTTTCTAGAAGAAATATTGCCTTTTACAGATGTGATTCCGTCTTTTACTTTGACTTGGCTTTATACTTATTTCTTTCAAAAAAAATAAAAAAAGACGGTTTTTTAGAACCGTCTTTAATTGCTTTACTGAATAATTATTTTCTTTATATACTGCGTTTTTTTACTCTGCGGATTTGTAACTTTAATCAAGAAAACACCTTTTGAATGCAATTGGATGGTCTCTTGGGTGTTTACTTTAATTTTTTGTTTTATAACTTCTTTTCTAGAAATGTCGTAGATTTTAAGATCTGAAATTTCTGTTTCTGCATTATTGATGTACACAGAAAAAGATCCGTTGCTCGGAATTGGCCAAACATTAAAAGCATTGTTTGCAGTCTCCTTGATAATGTCGTCTTTTCCTAGTGTTAAACTCTGCCCGCTTATTATATTCACTTTCCTTTTCATTGTGCCGCCTTCAGAATCTGTTACGGTAAATTCGAAAGAACACAATCCATTTGAAGTTGGGGTAAAAGCAACTGTATCAGTATTTAAGGCTGCACTTCCGTTTACCACATTTGAAATGCCATAAGAAACGCCACTTGTAAATCCTCTAGATAATTTTTGAATATTAATGTCTATTTTATTTCCATTTGGAGATTCATAATGAGGCAGTGACATCCATTGTAAGTATTGATCTAGATGCGTGTAACCGTCTAAATCAGGATCAGCATTGGCATCTGAAAAATCTCCAATAGCAGAATTTACATTGGTTCCGATAATAGTTTCCCACCAGTTTGGCAATCCATCCTGATCGGTATCCCAGTTTGTATCTCTCACGATAATAGGATAATCTTCAAAACCTCCAACATCTGTTTCATTATCTGGGAATCCAGGTTTTCCTGTTACACTTCCAACGGCAGAATAAGTGCCATTTAAAGTTTCAGAAATAATGCGTTGGTCGTGATCGTCAAACTCTGGTTGTGTACAGCCAACATCAGAAAGAACAATTTTATAAGCGTTTTTAGCAGATTGAGTTGTTACGTAAGAAGGGAAAAATGGTGCATCTACGAAGTTGTTGTAAGGAACAGTGTTTCCAGAAGCTTTTCTTCCTAACGTTTGATTGCTTTCGTCAAAATAACCAGGCATTACATTTCCGTTAAAATAACAGCGTTGCATTCCTGTTCCAACACCCTCATTTTGCTGATTAAACGCAACAAATATTTTTGATCCAGCGCCTGGTTTGTAGTAATTGTTCACGAAGTTAACTTCTTTTGTTCCTCCGTCGGTTGTTCTTCCGCCCCAGTTGTAAACGACATTATTTGTAATATCCATTTTTCCTGTATAAGCACCGCTGCCGTCCAATCCGCCGCCAAGACTCCAGTTTCTACCGTAACAATGCGCTAATAAATTGTGGTGGAAACTTCCGATATCACCGCCAATTGTAGCCGCATAACCGTGTTCTGTTCCCGCAGGATAATTTTGGTGATTTGCTGCGTTTAAAGCTTCAGAAATAAGTGTTCGCTGCAGGGTAATGTTTTTTCCAGATCTTGAACTGAAAGATTCGTCAATTGTCCAGCTGATTGAACAGTGATCAATAATACTGTTGTCTGCGCCAGTTAAACCCATTCCGTCATAAGTTGGTCCTGCGCCAATTCTCACTCTTAAATTTTGTACGACTGCATCATTTCCTGTTATACCAAAAGGGGCAGAGCGAATCACGATTCCTTTTCCTGGAGCAGTCTGCCCAGCAACTGTTACATAGGGCTGGCTTAAAACTAAACGAGATTGCAATTGAATGACACCAGAAGTATTAAATACGATTGTTCTCGGACCAATATCATTGGTAACAGCTTCACGGAAACTTCCCGGACCGCTATCATTCAGATTGGTTACGGCAACCACTTTTCCACCACGGCCTCCACGTGCAAAACGACCATATCCTTCGGCTTCAGGAAACGCAAGCTGTGCAGGACGAAAACGCCAAACATTTCCTTTTTCAACTCCGTTTGCTAAAACTTCATCAACACGCCAGTAGTAGGTTTCGCCTGTGTATAAACTGCTTACTTGATAAGAAGTGTTGGCTAAAGGTTGGTTTCCTTTAAATTCTAGTGAAGATGTTGTCGCGTTGTTAACAGCATTTTGATCTGTTCCAAAATAAATATTGTGCGAAACTGCATTTGCAGCAGCAGTCCATTGCAATAATTTTCCGCCAGAAGTTAATTCTACATGTTCGTCATTTTGCTTCGGATTCGGATTTGTTGCTTGAAAGAAAATGTTAGGTGTGTTTAATTCGAAACCATTAAGTACGAAGTTTTTAATATTTTCCGTTCCTGAAGTTTCCGCTGCCATTAGAATCACAACATCTGTTCCTGCTGTGGCTTGAAATCTTAAATAACTGGATTTAGCATCTGCTGTTTTTGTTGCTCTAACGCTTGGGACTAAATTGTCAACAACTAAATTTCCATCGACAGAAATGTCAACTGGGCTAAAAGTATTTGTCGTCGGGCTGTCTACGTTGTTAAAGAAAGCCAACAATGTGTGTTCACCCGTTGCAAGGCCGTTTATTTTAAGTTCGATTTGAGCGCCTTGATTTGCAGTAGAGCCTTTTACGGTGAGTCCGTCGCACACCAATCTAGCGTAATAAGGAGCTTGAATTCCTGCTTTGTACCAATTGGTTCCTAAAGCATCACCATTATTTCCAACACGGGTCATGGTAAGAGTAACACCATTTTCAGTATAAGTACTGGTGTTTCCAGAAGCGATTACCCAAGCGGTGTAATCAGGATCATTTACTTCGGCTTTGGGTCTTGCAGTCTGATCAAAATCTATTTTAACAATCGGATTTTGGGCAAAAATCTTGTTTGCGGGCGCAATGAGACAAATCATCGCCGTCATCACGGAGGATTTAAAGTAATTTTTCAGCATGTCAAATTGTGGTTTGGTTAGTAAGTAATAATTTATCTAAAAACAATAAGTATTTGATTGTCAGTTTTTAGACTATTGTAAAGTTTGTTATTACTAAAAATAAAACTATCCTGCTCCATCCTGTTCTGTATATTAATTCAATAAAAAATTAGTATAAAAAAAACGTAATACATTTTTTTTATGCTATTTTTCTAAATAAGTAATGTCTGATAAATGCAGGGATTGATTAAAATGCAGTTTCGAAAAAATATTCGGTCAAAAAAAATAAAAATTAAATAAAAATTAGGTTTAAGATTAAATCTTAACCAGAACGCTTTTTTAATTTAGGTGAAGGTAAGAGAAGGAGTTATTCTTTGAATAAAAATCCAAGTCCCATATTTTTGAGCATTTTCTTTTCGAAGTTCCAAAAGAATTTAAATTGCCCAAAAATAGTTCCGATAGCAACTAGTAAAACCTGATAAATAGGGAAGATGATAATAAGACGAATGAGTGTAAACCAGCCACCAAAATCTTCTTTAGTAATGCCCAGCCAAACGCAGAAAGGTTTAGACAGCCACGCAGATGCCGATCCTGTTATGGCAAAAACGATAAATATAATTACGGCTTGTAAATTAGAGGTGATTCCCCAGCGTTCTTTTAATCTGTTCATTGCTATTTGTAATGATTACAAATATAGTATATTATCTTGACGGAACATAACCCCAAAGCTTTTGTTTGTAAGTATTTTGAAAATAAATCATGTAATTGTAAATAAGGTAATTTACTTCGTAGCCGTAATGAATGTCTGGGCGGTAGTCAATTGACATTTCGTATAAATTGGGGTTATAACGTTGTGGCTGCAAAACACGGCTGTTCCATTCTGTTACATACAGATTGTTTTTATTTTCGAGATATTCTAATGAATGATAATTCCTAGGATAGGCTCTAGAGGCAAGCCAAGTGGAGAATCCGTTGTCGATGATAATCACTTCGTATTCTAATGAATCATTTGCAATTCTAACAGTATCGTTTACTTTTTTATTTGATGTCGATGCAGTATCAGCACTAGCAATATTCTGTGAAGTTGTAGAACACGCGACAATGATAAGTAAAACAATTAATATGGAAATGCATTTTTTCATAATTTAAATTTACGAATAAATGACGAGAAGAGAATGGGGTTTAACATTCTTTTGAAGGTTCTAAGCGACTAAGATACTAAGTTTCTAAGTATTTGATTTTCTTGTGAAAAAAAAGTGGTTTGCTATGCAGACCACTTTAGAATGTCTATATGAAAACTTAGAATCTTAGCATCTTAGAATCTCAGCACTTTATTTACTCCCAAAAATCTTCCCGATAAATCCTGCGATCCCTCCTTTGCTTTTGGTTACTACTAATACATCTGCGACGTCAACTTTTCCGTCGTTGTTTTGGTCGAGTCCGAATTGCATTCCGTATTTTGATATGGTGTCCATTATTCCAGAAGCTTGTCCGCTGTTTCCTGAAATGGAATTTATGATGTCTGAAATTTGAAAACTATTATCGTTTGGATCTTTTGCTTTGTTAACTAAAGAGCTCAAAATCTGCGGAATCAAATTTGAAGCAACACCGTTTGAATCTGCAGTGTTTAATCCGAATTTTTGGCCAAGATTACCGCTTAATTGCTGTTGAATTTGCTGAACAACAGGATTGGAACTGTCAATAGGTGTGTTTCCATTAAATAATCCGGCAATTTGATCGGTTCCGCCTTCCGAAACAATCTTCTTTAATCCTTCAAAAATAGAATTGCTTGTTTCGCTTATTACGGCTTCGTTATGTTCGTTTGGAACAGCATTATTGTTTACCACAGCAGCGCCTCCGTATTGCTGTACTAATTGGGTTAATTGTTCAAACATGATATTTAGGGTTTAGATTATCAATCAAATTTAAACAAAAAAAGAAAGGGATTTATTAAACTGTGTTAATAAATCCCTCTAAGTAATTTAATTATAGTTAATTAGCTTAACAAAGTAATAATTTGTGATGCTAATTCAGTACCAATTCTGTCTTGTGCTTCTCCTGTAGCAGCTCCAATGTGAGGAGTCAAAGATATTTTAGAGTGCATTAAGATCGCCATTTCTGGTTTTGGTTCGCTTTCGAAAACGTCTAAACCTGCAAAAGCAACTTTTCCAGAGTCTAAAGCTTTAACTAAAGCTACTTCATCAATAACTCCTCCACGAGCACAGTTTACGATTCCAACACCGTCTTTCATGATTTCAAGTTCTTTTTCTCCGATGATGTAACCATCTTGAGCAGGAACGTGTAATGTAATGAAATCAGCTTCTTTAAATAAAGATTCTAAAGATTGAGAAACGATTGTAGTGGTGATTGACTGTCCGTCGAAAAATTCAACTTTTACATCAACTTGTGGGATAAAACTATCGGCAGCGATAACTTTCATCCCTAAACCAAGAGCCATTTTTGCAGTAGCTTGTCCGATACGACCAATACCAACAATACCTAAAGTTTTTCCTCTTAATTCTGTTCCGTTAGCGTAAGCTTTTTTCAAACCATCAAAGTTTGAATCTCCTTCAAGAGGCATATTTCTGTTAGAATCATGTAAAAAACGTACACCAGAAAATAAGTGTCCGAAAACTAATTCAGCAACAGATTCTGAAGATGAAGCAGGAGTGTTAATTACATGGATTCCTTTGCTTTTCGCATAATCCACATCGATATTATCCATACCAACACCACCACGACCGATGATTTTGATACCTGGACAAGCATCGATAATATCTTTACGAACTTTAGTTGCGCTACGAACTAAAATTACATCAACATTATTTTCATTTATAAAGTTAGCTACTTGTTCTTGAGCTACTTTTGTAGTGATAACTTCAAATCCACCTTTTTCTAAGGCTAGAATTCCGCTTTTAGAAATTCCGTCATTTGCTAATACTTTCATTGTGTATGTTGTTTATTTGGTTAATCGTTTAATTGTTTAATCGATAAACCAACTATTTGATTTTTCTTTTTTTATTTTAGGAGCTAATCCCGCTATGCGTTCCAATCTTTTTGTTTTTAAAGAAAAAACAAAAAAGGATTTCCACTTCTATCGGGGCTAGAAATCAGTATTCAATTCAAGTTTTCGGTTAAACTGAAAACTGTGACTGCGACTGAATACTAAACTTTAGATTCCAAATCTTTCATTACATCAACTAAAACCTGAACGCTTTCAATTGGCATAGCGTTGTAGATAGAAGCTCTGTAACCACCAACAGAACGGTGTCCTGGCAATCCAGAAATGTTTGCAGCTTTCCATAAAGCGTCAAAAGTTTCTGTATGCTCTGGGTTGTTCAATAAGAAAGTAACGTTCATGTTAGAACGATCTTCTACTTTTGCAGCACCTTTAAACAATGGGTTTCTATCGATTTCAGCGTAAAGTAATTCCGCTTTAGCGTTATTTAATTTTTCAACCGCAGCGATTCCGCCTTTTTCTTTAATCCATTGTAAAGTTAAAAGAGAAACGTAAACAGCAAACACAGGTGGCGTATTGTACATACTTTCTCCTTTAATGTGTTTAGCGTAATCTAGCATACTTGGAATTGTTTTTCCATTTTTGCCTAAGATTTCTTCTTTAATTACAACTAAAGTAGTTCCAGCAGGTCCCATATTTTTTTGAGCTCCGGCATAGATTAAGTCGAATTTAGAAAAATCTAATTCACGTGAAAAAATATCAGAACTCATATCGCATACAACAGGTACATTTGTTGATGGGAATTCTTTCATTTGAGTTCCAAAAATAGTATTGTTACTGGTACAGTGGAAATAGTCAGCATCAGCTGGAATTTCGTAACCTTTTGGAACATAATTATAATTGTCTTCTTTTGAAGAAGCTACGACAACAGTTTCTCCGAAAAGTTTAGCTTCTTTGATCGCCGCAGTTGCCCACGTTCCTGAATCTAAATAAGCTGCTTTTCCGTTTTCTTTCATTAAGTTGTATGGAGCCATCAAGAATGCTGTGCTGGCACCACCTTGTAAAAATAAAGCCTGATAACCTTTTCCTTGAAGTCCTAATAATTCTAAAGCAAGGGAACGAGCTTCCTCCATAACCGCAACGAAATCTTTGCTTCGGTGCGAGATTTCAAGGATCGATAACCCTGAATCATTAAAATTTAAAATTGCTTTTGATGCCTTCTCAAAAACTTCCTGAGGTAAAATACTTGGTCCTGCGCTGTAGTTGTGTTTTTTCATGGTTGTTGTTAATAGTCGAAAATTTTAAAGACGCAAATTTCGGTAATAAGAGCCGAAAAAGCGTTAAAATATTCGAAATAATTAAACAAATTATTACTTTGTTGTTAACAAAAACGTTATAGTATCGACATTATCTGCGTAATCCCACAATTGAGGTTTTTGGGTCTCGCCAAATGAAATACTATTCGCCGTTACATTATTGCTAACAATACATTGAATCTGATCTGTGTCGGCCTCAAGGCGTTTTTTAAGCTCTTCAAGGTTTTCGTAGTATTCGTAAAAAACACTCGAAATAGGAGAGGCGTAGCTCGAATCTTCTTTTAAAGTCAAAAATCCGTTGTCTAATAATTTGAAATTACTCATTAAAAAGACAGCCTTGTTGTAATCGTAATTATTAGCGTATTTTTCGTAATGAATAACGTCTTGGTATTTAAATATTGCCTGAAAAAATGGTTCAAATGAATAGTCTTTCGGAACAAAAAGTTTGGAAACATTTCGGCATCCTAAACCAAAATATCTAAAAATATCTTCGCCCAATCCTTCCAATTCTTCATGGGTTTCTTTTCCAGTTAAAACCGCAGCCGAATTTCTGTTTTTACGAATAATCGATGGTTTATCTTTAAAATAATATTCAAAGTAACGTGAAGTATTATTGCTTCCAGTGGCAATTACAGCGTCGAAGTTTTCTAGTTTTCCTTCCACGAAAGTGATGCTATCTTTCAAATTTTCATCAACAGCAATTAAATATTTAGCCAAAAAAGGCAATAAATGCTGGTCGTTTGATGAAGTTTTAATTAATGCTTTGTTACCTGTAATTAAAACAGATAAAAAATCATGAAAACCTACCAACGGAATATTCCCAGCTAAAATCAAAGCAACAGTTTTTGCATTTTTGTCATCCTGAGCGTCGAAAGAATAAGCCGAAAGCCATTTTTCAATATTCTCAATTGTTAAAGCTTCTGCCCATGACTGAATGGAGAAGTAAACCTGCTCGGGAGTATACCACCCGTTATGAGATTGCGAAAGACGAATCAGATTTTCGAAATCATCAAAAAAGATATCATTATATAAAACGTCAGATTTTTGCACAGAAGCGCCTTCAGAAAACTGACTTAAAAATTTTCCTAATTCAACAAAAACACTTTTTTTTGTTTCTAATGTCATAATGTTTGCTTATGAATTGTTTTGATTGTAATTTTGCACAAAAATAAGCATAATTAAGTCGAAAGACAAAAAGTCGAAAGTCGAAAGTCAAAAGTTGAAAAAGACTTTATACTTTTATTTTAATACTTTGGAACTTTATGACTTTAGACTTTATGGCTTTTAACTTTAAGACTAAAAAAGATGGCAATTATTATAACTGACGAATGCATCAATTGCGGGGCTTGCGAACCAGAATGCCCAAATACAGCAATATATGAAGGAGCAGATGATTGGAGATATAAAGACGGAACAAGTCTTTCTGGCAAAATTGTATTACCTGACGGAACTGAAGTTGACGCTGATGATGCGCAAACTCCAATTTCTGACGAAATCTATTATATAGTACCGGGAAAATGTACAGAATGTAAAGGTTTTCATGATGAGCCGCAGTGTGCTGCTGTTTGTCCTGTAGACTGTTGTGTACCAGATGATAATCATGTTGAAGACGAAGAAACTTTGTTAGAAAGACAAGCGTTTTTACATAACGAATAATTCTTTTCTAGGTATTGAAAAATATAATCCTGAGCTTTTTAGTTCAGGATTTTTTTTATACCCTGATATCAGGTATTTTTAAAGGTTAGTTTGTTGGTAACTAATGTTTTATTTTTTGGCTGTTGCGTAATTGTTAAAAAATTAATACTTTAGTTGAAAAAATAACAATGCCTATGAAGAGATTGCTACTTTTATTTGTTGTTTTGTTCAACTATGTAAGCGTTTTTGCACAAAGCGAAGAGTATTCTATTATTGTTAAGGATATAGAAACCTTGGAGCCAATACAAAATGCTACGGTTAAAATAATGAAAACCCAGCAGATTTTATTGAGCAATGAAGAGGGAAAAGTTACTTTTATGCTGGCTGGGGGATCTAATGTTCAGGTTTCTGAAACTAATTATGAAGATGTGACTGTACGCTGGACTTCTTTAAATGGAGAGCAAAAATTTGTTATTTATTTAAAGAGTAAAAACAATAAATTAGATGAAGTCGTTTTATCTAAGGAATCTCCAGAAAAAATACTGCAGAAATTGGTTAACAATTCTACTAAGAAAATTAGTGTCTCCCATAGACAGAAAGTATATGTGAGAGAGTTTTTTATGCTCGACAATCAGTATACATATTATAATGATGGGTTGGTAAATTTTCAATTTGATAAGAATAATAATGCAACAACTTTATTAGTTGAGCAAAATCGCTCCTATGGATTATTGGAAACAGATGTAAGTGCTGATTTAAAGGGATATAATCTGAATGATATCATGGAGAATTATTCGAATTTTAAATATTTTGATCCATTATTAGATTCCAAGTCAAAAAAATCATACGATTTTACAATAAAAGGACATTCGAAAAACAAAGATTATTTTGTAATGTCTGTTGTTCCACTAGATAAAGCGAAGCAGGCAATAGATAATTTTGAAATCATTTACGATCCTGAGAAAAAAATTATTTTAGAATTTACAGTTTCGGTTACGCCTGGCACCCTTGATAAAGTAGAAGAAAAGACAAAAGAAGGCGATAAAAACATCACAAAATCGTTTGTTAAAGTAGATTATAGATCGGACGGAGATGACTATTATTTATTGAGTTCTAATGAAGAAATTGCTTACGATGTCATTTTAAAAGACAAAACTAAAAATGTCCAAGTAAGAAATAGTTTTGTTACAACTGGATTTAACAAACAGAATTTTACTTATAGCGAAAGTGATGTCTTTAAAGAAAAATCGCTTTTTAATAAGAAAAACAAAATCCTGACCAATTATTGGGATATTTCAGGATTTACAGCAACCGATGAAGAAAAAGCTATCATCGCATCTTTAGAGTTTAAATTGTAATTGAATAAATAGAAGAAGAAAATCCTGAACAGTTAAGTTCAGGATTTTTTGTTTCTTATAATGTTTGTCAGTCTGAGCGGAGTCGAAGCCCCTTGTGATCATAATTAAAAATTGAATCCAAGTCTTGCATAGTAATACGCACCACTGAAACCCATTTGTACAGCGTCCCAATAACCTCCAGCTTCGGTGTTTCCTTGCTCGTCTTGTTTAGTCGGATATACATTAAACAAGTTGTTGCTTCCAATTGTCAGTTTTAAACTTTTAGTGAATTGATATCCAAGGGTTAAGTCGGTCACCACTCTCGGGTTGTAAACATCATCTTCATCTGCATAATCGACCAAAACAACTTTGCTAAAACGAGTAAAAGCTAGTCCTGCATCAAATTTTTTTTTAGCGTAATTTAGGTTTAAACCAAATTTATTGTCCGGAGCAGAAGCTAATAAAAAGGCTTTTTCACGTTTTCCGAAGAAAGTAGCCTCGTCAAGCGTACCACTTTGGACTTTATCAATTTTCATATCATTGATGTTCCCCACTAAAGTTGCACTAAGGTTACCAAAATCAAAGCCTTTTTTCCAAGATAGAACGACATCAAGACCGTGTGTGCTCGTATCAACACCGTTGGCAAAAAATTGCGCTTCAGAAACACCAAGATTTAGAGAGCTTGCATCAAAATATCCTGTAAGTACAATTCGATCTTTTACTTGAATGTAATAACCGTCAATTGTTGCGGTGAAATCGCCATAAGTGGCCGTGAAACCTAGAGAAGCATTTACTGCTTTTTCTTCATTTAATTTGCTGATTCCAAAAGCTCTGGTAACTTCGCTGTCATTTGGTGCCAATAAAACTTCGGTTGCACCGCTTGCATTAAAGTTGGTGAAACGTAAGTTATAATAAATCTGAGCCAATGAAGGTGCGCGGAAACCAGTACTTACAGAACCTCTCAAATTAAAGTGATTGCCAAGTTTTAATCTCGAGGCTAATTTTCCATTTAAAGTGCTTCCAAAATCGCTGTAATTTTCAAATCGTAAAGCTCCGCTAACCATCCAAGCATCTGTAACATCCAATTCACTATCGGCATATAAAGAGAAGTTTGTACGAGTTTTATTTACTTCATTTGCAGGGCTGTAACCAGGAAAACCTTGTGAACTTCCTGGTCTTGGTATCGTTGGTGAAGAGTCAGGATCTGTAGGATCGTAATCAGGATTAGGAATTGTTGGCGGACTTTGAGTGGTCGGATCAGTTATAGGTTGTCCGTTGGTGTCATAAGTTGTATAAGACCCTTCTTCGCCGGCAAAGATTTGAAATTTTTCTACTCTAAATTCAGTTCCAAAAGCAATATTAAGACCTTTAAGAACGCTATCGTAGTTTTTAGAAATATCAAAATTAGTGGTGTTTTGAAGCAAACTATGTCCTCCAGCATCAAATTCATGAGGTGAGTTTTCTTCAAGAGAAGCGTTAATTGTTCCTTTAATATCGTATTGGAATTTATTTTTCCCGAAAGTATTGCTCAAATCAAATTTCCATCCGCCAGAAGATTCTGTTTTGATTCCGGCAGCAACTGAATTATCATTAATTTTTGATGTAATTCTTGGCGTATAACCTCCTGGGTAAACCGATTCTACAACTCTTTCTCCGTCATTTCTGGTAAATGCGTAAGCGTCTGTATCTCTAAAGTTGCTTCCTCCAAAAGCATAAAATTCTGTTTTATCTGCAATTGGAATAGAAAAATTAGCAAATAAATTGACACCGTGCATGCTCGCATCCCCAAAACCTTTTCTGAAATCATAAGCAGGTCTCAACGTTTTATTTTTGTTTAAAAATTCACCTGTAAAGTTAGCGTAACCGCCTTTAGTTCCTAATGAAACTCCGTAATTAGCAGCAACCCTCACAGAACCTCCGTCAAAATCCTGATCTTTTCCGTATGAATTTCCGTTTCCATCCTGATCTAATCGGTATCCCTTTGTGTTTGGAGTTCCGGGAAGAAAATCGCCTTTCGCCTTTGTGTTAAAAGCGCCGTAAGTTACAGACCCCGTTAATTCGTTCACATTGTCGTTTGTAATAATATTGATAACCCCCGCAATGGCATCAGAACCATATTGTGCTGAAGCGCCGTCACGCAAAATCTCAATCCTTTTAATAGAAGCGGCTGGAATTGCATTTAAATCGGTTCCAGTATTTCCGCGTCCTCTCGTTCCAAACAAATTAATTAAAGAGGATTGGTGTCTTCTTTTTCCGTTAATTAAAACCAAAGTCTGGTCAGGCCCCATACCTCTTAACGAAGCGGGATCTACGTGATCGGCACCATCAGAACCTGATTGTTTATTGGCGTTAAAAGAAGGAGCAACATATTGAAGCAATTGATTGATTTCAATTTTACCACTCTGAGTTGTAACATCTTTCACACTAATAACGTCAATAGGAACGGCAGAATTTACGACCGTTCTCTTGGTGCTTCTCGATCCTGTGACTACAACGTCATTTAAAACTTGGCCGTCACTACTTTCACCCAAAACAATATCTATTTTGTTGCTAGAGGCCGCTTTTTCAACCGATGAGAATCCAACATAACTGAAAACTAAGGTTGCGCCTTCCTTTACGTTAATTCTATAACTACCCTCAAAATCGGTAGAAACACCATTTGAAGTTCCTTTTTCTAAAATATTGACACCAGGAAGCGGTGTTCCGGCTTGGTCTCTTACAATACCCGAGACTTCTTTTTGTGCAAAGAGAAAAGCTGAATTCAGCAGAAATATTAAAAATGCAATCTTTTTCATCGTAAAAAGGTTTTTTGGTTTGTTTTTTTGTTGATTAGTTTTATAAAATTAAACTTTTTTAACAAAAAATTAATTAAATGTTTAAAAATTTTTAAGATTATCTCGAAAATTATATTATTGAACATTTTTACTTCGCGCAAGAGCTATTAAATCTTATATTTGCAAAATTTTAAAGCCGAAAAATATCATTTTGGCAGAAAAGAAGAAAAGAGCATTTAAATCATAAAACATTAAAAAACAAGATTTAATGTTTAGGCCTAATATAAAAAGGTCGTATAAATAATATAGAAACAAACAGATGAAAGCAGGAATTGTAGGATTACCAAATGTTGGAAAATCAACGTTATTTAATTGTTTATCTAATGCAAAAGCGCAAAGTGCTAACTTTCCGTTTTGTACAATCGAACCTAATATTGGTGTTGTAAACGTTCCAGATCCAAGAATCAACAAATTGGAAGAATTGGTAAAACCAGAGCGCGTTCAAATGGCAACTGTTGATATCGTAGATATTGCAGGTTTAGTAAAAGGAGCAAGTAAAGGTGAAGGTCTTGGAAACCAGTTTTTAGGGAACATTAGAGAGTGTAATGCGATCATTCATGTTTTGCGTTGTTTCGACAATGATAATATCGTTCACGTTGACGGAAACGTAAATCCAATTCGTGATAAAGAAACTATCGATATCGAATTGCAGTTAAAAGATTTAGAAACAATCGAAAAACGTTTAGAAAAAGTAAAACGTGCTGCGAAAACTGGAAATAAAGAAGCTCAAACAGAAGAAGCTTTATTAAATAGAATTAGAGAAGCTTTATTACAAGCAAAATCGGCAAGAACAATCGTTCCTCAAAATAATGACGAAGAGGTTCTGATGGAAAGTTTTCAATTAATTACTGCAAAACCAGTTTTATATGTATGTAACGTAGACGAAAGTTCAGCAGTAAACGGAAACAAATATGTAGATCAAGTTCGTGAATTAGTAAAAGACGAAGACGCTGAAGTTATCGTGCTTTCAGTAGGAGCAGAAGCTGATATTACAGAATTAGAAAGCTACGAAGAACGTCAAGTTTTCCTAGAAGACATGGGATTGCAAGAGCCAGGAGCATCAGTTTTGATTCGTGCAGCTTACAAATTATTAAAACAGCAAACTTACTTCACAGCTGGTGTAAAAGAGGTTCGCGCTTGGACAATCAATATTGGAGCAACTGCACCACAAGCGGCAGGAGTTATCCACACTGATTTTGAAAAAGGATTTATCCGTGCAGAAGTAATTTCATATGATGATTACGTTCAATACGGTTCTGAAGCAAAAGCAAAAGAAGCTGGAAAATTTAAAGTGGAAGGAAAAGAATACATTGTTAAAGATGGTGATGTGATGCACTTCCGTTTTAACGTTTAATTTTTTTTAGATAATAGAAGAAAGAAGAAAGAGAATAGAGGAAACTGCTGGAGAGATTCAGCGGTTTTTTTATGTTCAAAAAGTATCAGGTTTAGCTTTGTCAGGCTGAGCGAAGTCGAAGCCCCGCAAAGATTGTCGATTTTGTTTGTGGAGCTCCTTGCGTGTCCTTCGACTCCGCTCAGGAAGACAAAAAATGAGAAGAAAAATTTCTTGCAGTAAACGTAAAGTTTGTCAGGCTGAGCGAAGTCGAAGCCAACACAGAGATTGTCGAGCTTCTATCGTCTCCTTCGACTCCGCTCAGGAAGACAAAAAATGAGCGCAAAAAACAATAAAAAAATCTGTGTAAATCCGCGCTTTCGCGAAAGCGAATCAGTAAAATCTGCGTTCAATTTTTAGCAAACAAAAATTTTTGGCTTAAAAATTGGTTACAGAAAAACTAACCAATTACTAATCTAAAACCAATCAATTAAAATGCTAAAAAAGTCTTTCAAATTTTTGGGCTGGACACTTTTCGGAATTTTCGCTTTTCTTGCCCTTTACATTTCATCTGTTTTAATTATTTCGAAAATCACAGTCAATTCGGATATAGCAAAAGTCGAAGAACAAAACGCTATTCCGATTTACATTCTTTCCAACGGAGTCCATACCGATATTGTAGTTCCGGTTAAAAATGAAATTAAAGATTGGAGAAACGAAATTCAATTCAATCAAACAAAATCAAAAGATTCTTTAATGAATTACATCGCTTTTGGTTGGGGCGACAAAGGATTTTATCTCGAAACTCCAGAATGGTCAGACTTAAAGGCAAGTACAGCTTTCAAAGCCGCATTCGGAATCAGTTCTTCCGCTGTTCATGCCACATTTTTCAAACAATTAAGAGAAGGTGAAGACTGCAAACGTATTTTAATTTCAAAAGAAAATTATAAAAAACTGGTGAGTTATATTTCAGAGAGTTTCAGCAATCCAATTCATCCGCAATGGATTGAAGGTCATAGTTACGGAAAAAAAGACGCTTTTTATGAAGCAAAAGGAAGTTACAGCCTTTTCTATACATGCAATACTTGGGCAAACAACGCTTTAAAAGCGGCCAATCAAAAAGCAAGTTTATGGACGGTCTATGATAAGGGGATTTTCTGTCATTATAAATAACATGGAAAAAATGTAAAATCAGTTTTAAATCGGAGAAGCCAAAATTTTCATTAATGCTTAAATTTGATAGTATATCAAAAAATCAGCAAAATGAAAGCCAAAAATATTTTTTCAAAAACATGGTTTCTGTTAAAGAATACTTTCTTAGAATTTAATGATGACAATGCGATTAAACTTAGTGCAGCATTATCTTATTACACCATATTTGCACTTCCGCCTTTATTAATTATTATCATTACAATCTGCGGTTTTTTCTTTGGAGAAGAAGCCGTAACGGGTCAGTTATATGGACAAATAAATGGACTGGTAGGTAACGGGGCAGCGACGCAGATTCAGGAAGCGATAAAGAATGTGCAACTATCTGGAAATAATGTTTTTGCAACTGTATTCGGCGTTGTAATGCTGTTAATTGGTGCCTCCGGAGTTTTTGCAGAAATTCAGAGTTCAATTAATTTTATTTGGGGACTTCGCGCCAAACCTGATAAAGGGGTTAGAAAATTCATCCAAAACAGATTAATGTCTTTTTCAATGATTGCCTCTGTTGGCTTCTTAATGATTGTCAGTTTGTTTATCAATACGATATTAGATGTGCTTAGTGCGCGTTTAAAAGTATATTTTCCAGAAAGTACTGTTTATCTATTTTATGTAGTAAATGTTGCGATTGTATTGGCGAGTATCACACTTTTATTTACCATAATATTCAGGACTTTACCCGATGGAAAGATCAGATGGAAAGATGCCATTATAGGATCTAGCGTTACTGCTGTACTTTTTATGGTTGGTAAATTTGCAATTGGTTTATATTTAGGAAGTTCGACAGTAGCTTCAGTTTATGGTGCGGCGGGTTCTGTAATCATTATTTTAGTTTGGGTTTATTATTCGGCAATTATTCTTTACTTTGGAGCAGAATTTACTAAAGTTTACGCAAAATCATACGGCGGAAAAATTTATCCAAATGAATACTCTGTAGAGATCGCAAAAGAAGTTTACGAGATCGAAGAGGCAACGCCAGAACAAACTCAAAAAATATTAACAAACGAGAAGCCATGAAAATTATAGCCTTTGGAGGAAGTAACAGTACACAATCAATCAACAAGCGTTTAGCAACTTATGCAACAAGTTTATTTGAAAATGCTGATGTTGAGGTTTTAGATCTTAACGATTTTGCGATGCCCGTTTTCAGTGTTGATTTAGAAAAGGAAGTCGGTCAGCATGAAGTGGCTCAGGCATTCCTAAATAAATTGAAAGAAGCTGACGTTTTAGTAGTTTCAATGGCAGAAAATAACGGAAATTATTCTGTTGCCTTCAAAAATGTTTTCGATTGGAGTTCTCGCATTGAAAAAGATGTTTTTCAGCACAAGCCGATGTTGTTATTAGCGACTTCGCCAGGAGGCAGAGGCGGTGCATCAGTTTTAGAAATTGCTCAAAATCTTTTCCCTCGTTATGGAGCAGAAATCAAAGCAACTTTCTCATTACCAGCTTTTGGCTCGAATTTTGATTTAAATGAAAATAAAATTTCTAATGCTGAATTAGATAACGAACTGAAAGACATTATTAAATCAAATTTTTAAATGCCACAAAAAAAGATTTTATTTTTATTCCTCTTATTAAATAGTATTACTTTCAATTTTGCTTTTTCTCAAAAGATTAACGACGTTGATAAAATTGTCGCAAAATATCCGAAAAGCTTTAATACAACCGAACAGTTAGCTGAAAGAATTGAGAAAGATTTCGATTCTGATGCAGAACGAGCGCGAGCCATTTACAGCTGGATTGCCTTCAATATACGATACGATTATAACGCTTATCTGAACCCGCCGAAAGTGCAAGGATTCAGTTATTCTTCTGAAGCTGAAAAACAACGAAAAATAAAACAGCTGAATGATAATCTTATCCAAAAAGCTTTTAAATCTCAAAAAGCAGTTTGTGAAGGTTTTACCGTTTTGTATCAGAATTTAGCTCAACAAGTTGGTTTAAAATGCGAAATTGTTAAAGGAGATTCAAAAACAAATTTGAGAGACATTGGCCGTAAAAACACTTCATCAAATCACGCTTGGAACATTGTTTTAATCGATAAAAAATGGCGATTGGTTGATGTTACGTGGGGGCAAGGCTATTACGATAGCAGAAAAGGCAGAATGGTAAATGATTTTAATCCAGTCTATTTTGATACGGATCCAGATTATTTCTTTGCCAAACATTATCCAGATTCAGGGACTTTCGCTGGAGACAGAATCAGTAAAAGCGATTTCTTAAATGGTCCTTTGATTTATAATAAAACAATTGAAAACGATTATAAAATTAAAACTCCAAATTCAGGAATAATTGAAGCTAAAGACGGAGATAAAATTACGGTTGAAATTAAAAATGCTTCCAAATCTGATCAGGTTTTCTATTTAAATAAAAAGAATCAGCCCGTTAAAGTGCTTAATCCTAAAGAGAAACGAGGAGGTTTGGAATTCCAAATTCTGGTTGATAAAAATATTGGAGATTACATCACTATTTTTATTGAAACAGACAGCGTTGTTTCCTTTAAAGTTGTTTCGTAGAAATAAGAAATCTACATTTTTGTCTTTTACGAAATTGCCGTATCTTAGCAGGAAATGAAAGAATTTGAATGCTATGGAAACTACTTTTTTGAAGTCAATTTTAGATAATGATTTCTACAAATTTACAATGCAGCATGCTGTAATAAAACTTTTTCCAAAAGCAAAAGTCCGTTACGGATTTATAAATCGCGGCAAACATATTTTTCCGCCAGGTTTTGCCGAGTTGCTTCGAACTTCTGTAGATTCAATGGCAGATCTTCGTTTAACGAAAGAAGAAAAAAGTTATCTGGCGCATTATTGTCCTTACCTCGATCCAACTTATTTAGATTTTCTCCAAGGATATAGTTTTGATCCGTCTGAAGTGCAGATTAGTCAGGAAGGTTCAGAAATTTCAGTTACGGTTGAAGGGTTTTGGTATAGAACTATTTTGTGGGAAGTTCCGTTAATGTCTTTAATTTCGGAATTGTTTTATAAAGCCAGCCATTTAATTCGTTTAAATGATGAAGCAATAAAGAATGTTACCAAAGAAAAAATTGAAAACTACAATAAACTAGGAGTTTCGGTCTTAGAATTTGGTACAAGACGCCGCCATTCTTATGATGTTCATGATTTGGTAAATAAAACCTTGAGCACTTATGGCGGACAAAGTTTCATTGGAACAAGCAATGTACATTTTGCAATGGTCAACAATAAACGCCCATTGGGAACACACGCACACGAATGGTTTATGTTTCATGCGGCGCAATATGGTTTTAAAATGGCGAATTCGATAAGTCTCGAACATTGGACCCAAGTTTACGGCGGAGATCTTGGAATTGCTTTGACAGATACCTATACTACCGATATATTTTTCAATCAGTTTGATAAAAAATATTCAAAACTTTTTGACGGAGTTCGACATGATAGCGGTGACCCGATAGAATTTGCTCAAAAAGTAATTTCGCATTATACCAAAATGGGAATTGATCCTAAATCTAAAGCCATTGTTTTTTCAGATTCCTTAAATTTTGAAAAGGTAAAAAGAATAGTCGATTTCTGTCACGACAAAATAAAAATGTCATTCGGAATCGGAACTAATTTTACCAACGATGTTGGACTTCCTGCCATGAATATGGTCATAAAATTAACCGACACAAAACCTGATAATACACATTGGCAAGGCGTTGTAAAATTATCCGACGAAAAAAACAAAAACACGGGAACACCCCAAATGATTGCGCTGGCGAAAGAAGTACTCGGAATCAAATAGTGTTTTTTGCTGAAAAAGCAGTTTTTTTATTAATTTTAGTGCTCGTTTTATTTTAAAATCAATTTAAAGAGATTTTAAACTGTTATTATTCATAACAAAAAAGCAATACGCTTTTATTTTTTACCGATAAATGGTACATTAGCCAAAAATCCTAAATTCATTTATGCTAGAGCAAAATCAATACAACGAAGATAATATTCGTTCACTCGATTGGAAGGAACATATTCGTATGCGTCCGGGTATGTACATCGGGAAATTAGGGGACGGATCATCACCGGATGATGGTATTTATATTTTATTAAAAGAGGTTTTAGACAACTGTATCGATGAATTCGTTATGGGTGCCGGAAAAACCATTGAAGTAAGTATTAAAGATAAAACGGTTTCTGTTCGTGATTATGGGCGTGGAATTCCGTTAGGGAAAGTAGTCGATGTAGTTTCGAAAATGAATACCGGAGGAAAGTACGATTCTAAAGCTTTCCAAAAATCAGTTGGTTTGAACGGAGTCGGAACGAAGGCGGTAAATGCTTTGTCTAATTATTTTCGTGTAGAATCGGTTCGTGATGAGAAACAAAAAGTAGCAGAATTTTCAGCTGGAAATTTGGTTCAGGAAGAAGACGTAGTTGATACAACAAAACGTAAAGGAACAAAAGTAATTTTTACGCCAGACGAAACGATTTTCAAAAATTATAAATTCCGTTTAGAATATGTGATTAAAATGGTTAAAAACTATTGTTATTTGAACAATGGTTTGACTATTATTTTTAACGGAGAAAAATATTATTCAGAGAATGGACTTCGCGATTTATTAGAAGAAACCATCAACGAAGAAGATTTAGAATACCCAATTATTCACTTAAAAGAGCATGATATTGAAGTTGCGTTAACACACAGTAAAACGCAATACAGCGAAGAATATCACTCTTTCGTGAACGGTCAGAACACAACTCAGGGAGGAACGCACTTAGCGGCTTACCGTGAGGCTGTTGTGAAAACAATTCGCGAATTTTACAATAAGAATTTTGAAGCATCAGATGTTCGTAAATCGATTGTAAGTGCGATTAGTATTAAAGTTATGGAACCTGTTTTTGAGTCTCAGACGAAAACAAAATTAGGTTCTACAGACATGGGTTCTGATGATGGAACTCCAGCAGTTTCTGTTCGTACTTTCGTTAACGATTTCATCAAAACGAAACTGGATAATTATCTGCATAAAAATCCAACAACAGCTGAGGCTTTGTTGCGTAAAATTCTTCAGGCAGAACGTGAAAGAAAAGAGTTGTCGGGAATTAGAAAACTGGCTACTGATCGTGCTAAAAAAGCCAATCTTCACAATAAAAAATTAAGAGATTGCCGTGCGCACCTTCCAGATACTAAAAACCCAAGAAACTTAGAAAGTACACTTTTTATTACCGAGGGAGATTCGGCTTCTGGATCGATCACCAAATCGCGAGATGTGAATACGCAAGCGGTTTTCAGTTTACGTGGTAAGCCTTTGAATTCATACGGAATGTCTAAAAAAATTGTGTATGAAAACGAAGAATTCAACTTGCTACAAGCAGCATTGGATATCGAAGACGGATTAGAAAAATTACGTTACAACAACATCGTAATCGCAACCGATGCCGACGTCGACGGAATGCACATCCGTTTACTTTTAATTACATTCTTTCTACAGTTTTTTCCAGAATTAATCAAAGAAGGGCATTTGTATATTTTGCAAACACCGCTTTTCAGGGTTCGTAATAAGAAAGAAACGATTTACTGTTATTCTGAAGAAGAGAGAAAGGACGCAATCGAAAAATTAAAACCAAAACCAGAAATCACACGATTTAAAGGTTTGGGAGAGATTTCACCAGATGAGTTTAAAAACTTTATCGGAGATACAATTCGTTTAGATCCGGTTATGATGGATAAACATACTTCAATCGAGCAGTTGTTGTCTTTCTATATGGGAAAAAACACTCCAGACCGTCAAGATTTCATTATCAAAAATTTGAAGGTTGAAATTGATGAGCTTGAGGAAGCTTAAAAAGTTTAAAATAGAATAAAAGTGCCAGAAGGTCTTCAAAATAAAGTCATTTTTCAGCAAGTTGCCGAGTTATTGCAAAATGCCCGACAACAGGTTTTGCGTACCGTAAATTCAACAATGACCATTACCTATTTTGAAATTGGAAGAATTATTGTTGAAGAAGAACAAAATGGAAAGGATCGGGCTGAATACGGGAAACAGCTTTTGAAAAGTCTTTCTCAGCAATTGACAAAGGAATTTGGAAAAGGGTTTTCTATTAGGAATTTAGAATTTATAAGAAAATTTTATTTGACTTATTCAAATTCCGAGTCACTGACTCGTATTTTGGAGATTCAAAAAACGGAGTCATTGACTGCGGAATTCAAATCTGAAAAAACGAAATCACTGATTTCGTTTTCTGGAGAACCAATTTCGAAATCACTGATTTCGTTTTTCAAGTTAACTTGGACACATTATATTTTCTTAATGCGAATTGAGGATGAAAAAGAAAGGCGTTTTTATGAAATAGAATCTGAGAAACATAATTGGAGCGTAAGAGAATTAAAACGCCAATACGATTGTGCACTTTATACTAGATTAGCTTTAAGCCGGGATAAAGAAGGAATTTTAAAACTCTCAGAAAAAGGGCAAATTATTGAAAAACCAAAAGATATAATTAAAGATCCTTATATACTTGAATTTTAGGGTTACCTGAATTACATCAATATTCGGATCTCAATTAGAGGAAGAAATTATCAATAAACTGGAACATTTCTTATTAGAATTAGGTCATGGTTTTACTTTTGTTGGCAGACAGCAAAGAATCACTTTTGATGACAAACATTTTAGAATTGATTTAGTTTTTTACAATAGAATATTGAAATCTTTTGTTCTTATTGATTTGAAAATTGGAGAATTAAAGCATCAAGATTTAGGTCAAATGCAGATGTATGTCAATTATTATGACAGAGAAATGCGCTTGGAAGATGAAAATAAAACTATCGGAATTGTATTGTGCCAAAATAAAAGTGAAGCTGTGGTAAAATATACATTGCCGGAAAATAACGAACAGATTTTTGCTAGTAAATACAAAACCGTTTTGCCAAGCGTTGAAGTTTTAAAGGAACTTCTTGAAAATAAATAAAATTATAATTAGATATAATTAAATGAAAGACGAAGAAGACGACAACTTAATTCCAAACGACGACGAGAATAATCAAGGTGAAAACCAGATTGATGACCATCAAAATGGAGATGACGACGAGATTATCGACGTAGATGCTAAACATTTTGAAGGACAGCATTTTTACGAAAATCAGGAAGAAGAAGGCGAAGACGTTATTACGAAAGTGACCGGAATGTACAAAGACTGGTTCTTGGATTACGCTTCGTACGTAATTCTGGAGCGTGCAGTTCCTGCTATCGAGGACGGATTTAAACCTGTTCAGCGTCGTATTATGCACTCTTTGAAAGAGTTGGATGATGGTCGTTATAATAAAGTTGCCAATGTAGTAGGGCACACCATGCAGTATCACCCACACGGAGATGCGAGTATTGGTGATGCAATGGTGCAAATTGGTCAAAAAGATTTATTGATTGACTGCCAAGGAAACTGGGGAAATATCTTAACTGGTGACGGTGCGGCGGCTCCCCGTTATATCGAGGCACGTTTGTCTAAATTTGCTTTGGAGGTTTTGTATTCTCCAAAAATTACAGAATGGGGATTATCATATGACGGTAGAAAAGCCGAACCGATCAATCTTCCGGTAAAATTCCCGTTGCTTTTGGCACAGGGAGCTGAAGGTATTGCGGTTGGTTTGTCAACGAAAGTTTTACCACATAACTTCAACGAATTAATTGACGCTTCGATTAAAATCTTGAAAGGAAAACCGTTTACGCTTTACCCTGATTTTATGACGCAAGGTATTGCCGACGTTTCGAATTACAATGACGGAATGCGTGGCGGACGTGTACGTGTGCGTGCTAAAATTTCGCAATTAGATAAAAATACATTGGTAATTACGCAGATTCCGTTTTCTACCAATACTTCGAGTTTGATTGATAGTATTTTGAAAGCCAATGAAAAAGGTAAAATCAAAATCAAGAAAATTGAAGACAATACTGCTGCTGATGTTGAGATTTTAATTCATCTTTTCCCAGGAGTTTCGCCAGATAAAACAATTGATGCTTTATTTGCTTTTACGGCCTGTGAGACATCTGTAGCGCCTTTAGGTTGTGTTATTGAAGATAACAAACCGTTGTTTATCGGTGTTTCTCAAATGTTGAGAATTTCGACAGAAAGAACAGTTGAGTTACTTAAGCAAGAGCTTGAAATTCAATTAGAAGAATTAAAAAATAAATGGCATTTTTCTACTTTAGAGAAAATCTTCATTCGTGAAGAAATGTACATTGACTTCAAATTATACGGAGATAGAGAATCATTATATAAATATTTGTATGATCGATTTGAACCTTTTAAAAAGTCATTCGTTAGAGAAATCAACGATGAGGATTTGCAAAGGCTGACTCAAATTCCAATGATTCGTATTACTCGTTTTGACTCTGATAAAGCAGACGAATTGATTTCGAGATTAGAGGAAGAAATGAAAGAGGTAGAACACAATCTAGAGCATCTTACCGATTTTGCGATTGCCTATTTTACCAAATTAAAAGAGAAATACGGCAAAGGGCGCCAGCGTCAGACAGAACTTCGTGTTTTTGATAACGTTGAGGCTACAAAAGTAGTTTTAAGAAATACAAAACTATATGTAAACCGTGAGGAGGGTTTCGTTGGAACAAGTTTGAAGAAAGACGAATACGTTGCCGATTGTTCGGATATCGATGATGTAATTGTGTTTTTGCGAGATGGTAAAATGATGATTACAAAGGTCGATTCCAAAACTTTTGTTGGAAAAGATATTATTCACGCTGCCGTTTTTGATAAGAGTGACAAACGTACGATTTACAACATGATTTATCGTGATGGAAAATCAGGTCCATCCTACATCAAACGTTTCAATGTTACAGGAGTTACCCGTGATAAAGCCTACGATTTGACAAACGGAACAAATGGTTCGCAAGTAGTATATTTTTCTCATAATCCGAATGGTGAGGCAGAGGTTGTGACTATTTTGTTACGCCAAATTGGAACCATTAAGAAACTGAAATTTGATATTGATTTTGCTAATTTAGCAATTAAGGGACGTGGTTCTAAAGGAAATTTGGTAACCAAATATCCGATCAAGAAAATCGAATTAAAAGAGAAAGGAATCTCGACTTTACTTCCAAGAAAAGTTTGGTTTGACGATACGGTTAAACGTTTAAATGTTGACGGTAGAGGAGAACTTTTAGGTGAATTTAAGCCAACAGACAAAATCTTAGTAATAAGCCAGTCAGGTAAATTAAAGGTTATTATTCCAGAATTATCGACTCATTTTGAAGAAGATATGATTGTTTTGGAAAAATGGAAACCTAAAAAACCAATTTCTGCAATTTATTATGATGGAGAAAAAGAACGTTATTTCTTGAAACGTTTCCTTGTCGAAAATGAGGGTAAAGAAGAAAGCTTCATTACAGATCATCCAAATTCGCAATTAGAAATTGTATCGACAGACTATCGTCCTGTCGCGCAATTAATTTTTGCAAAAGTAAAAGGAGTGCAAAAAGACGATCTTCATATCGATGTTGAGGACTTTATAGCCGTAAAAGGTTTTAAAGCTTTAGGAAATCAATTAACTACAGATAAATTAAGACAGGTTAATTTGTTAGAACCTCTTCCATACGAAGAACCAGTTGAAGAAATTCCTGAAAGACCAGAGATTTCAGAAGACGATCCAGTCGAAACAGAATTAGACGACGATGGCCAAATAGGCTTGGTTTTAGAATAAGATCGAAACGCTAAGATGATTCTTAGCGTTTTTTTTATGGAATAATATTTTAATTAGTTTTCAACTGGAACGATTTCTTCCTTAACCCATTTGACTTCGTTGTTCTCAATGATTACGGAAACTATATCGCCATCTTTAACTTCTCCAGAAATTAATTTCTTTGCCAAAGGTCTTCTTAAATGACTTCTAATAATGCTTTTAATAGGTCTCGCTCCGTATTTAGCATTAAATCCATTTTCGGCAAGATAAGTTTTAGTTTCAATTGGAATTTCAACTTCTACATTGATGTTTTTCAATAAGTCTGTAAATTCTTTTTTAAGATGAATTTCAAATATTTTAAGCGCATTTTCGATATTAAGTGGAGCAAAAGGCACTATTTCAGTTAATCGTCCTAAGAATTCAGGTCGGAAATAATTTGCCATAATTTCCATTAAAGAAGTAGAACTCGGAATCTGACCGTTATTAAAGGTTTCTACAATATGATCTGCACCAATATTTGATGTAAAAAGTATAATCGCATTTGAGAAATCACCTTCTTTTCCTAAACGATCATGAAGTTTACCTTCGTCCATAACCTGAAGGAACACATCAAAAACAGACGGATGTGCTTTTTCAATCTCATCAAATAATACAATAGAGTAGGGCTTTTGTCTAATTTTGTTGACTAATAGACCACCCTCTTCATAGCCCACATATCCTGGAGGTGCACCGTTGAATGGAATTATTTGTGTGAAAGTTTTATGAAGAACTTAAAAAACAGATCTTCAAATGTGTTTCCGTATCGTCTTTTTATAGAAAATTAAATTAAAAGAAACGCCAGCAACTTAATGTGCTAGCGTTTTTAATTTACTGAAATCTATTTTGGTTTTTACTGGTATTTTTTATCCGTAAGGGTTTTCATAAAAGCGACTAAAGCTTTTTCTTCGTTTTTAGTCAACTTCAGTTCATCAAAAGGAAGTGTTTGGTTTTCTACCTCGTAACCTAAACCTTGTCCGCCACCTTTGTTGTAAAAGTCAACGACTTCTTCTAAGGTTTTAAAAACTCCGTTATGCATGTAAGGTGCTGTTACGGCTGCGTTTCTGACAGTCGGAGTTTTGAATGCACCAACCAATTGAGGCATTTTATTGTACAAATAACGTCCTTGGTCTGCACTTAATTTCTTGCCAGAAGCATCTTGAGGAGTTCCAATAACTTCATGTTCGCTTTTAGAATAACTTGGCGGAACCGTTCCGTTGAACAAAGGCGTAAAGTGGCAAGTTGCACATTTTGCTTTTCCCATAAAAAGATTCATTCCCTCGATCTCTTGATTGTTCAGAGCATTTTTCTTTCCTCTCATATATTCGTCAAATCTCGAATCGAAAGCATTTAATGAGCGTACATAACTCGCAATAGCGTTTTGAATTTGCCAAGCTTCTGGTTTTGCAGTTTTTGGATAGGTTTTTTTGAAAAGGCTCACATATGCTGTATTCAATAAAATTTTAGCATGAATATCATCCATTGAACCGTGCATTTCATCTTTATTTTGAATTACATCAACACTCTGCTTTTCTAAATCTAACTGACGCATATCCCAAAATTGAGCATTTTGCAATGAAGCATACGTTAGAGTTGGAGTATTTCGGGTAAGATTAGAACCTGTTAGTGAAACATTCGTCTTTAAACCATCAGTAAATGCTTTTTCAGGATTATGGCAGCTTACACAACTTCTATCGTTGCTTTTTGAAAGATTGGTGTCGTAAAATAATTTCTCGCCCAATTTTGCTTTATCAGCTGTAAAATTATATTCTTTAGAAAGTACAAACGCATTCACATCAAAAGCATCTTTATCAAACAAAGTTTCAATTTCCGGCTTTAACGGACTTGTTTTATTTACGTTTTTAATATTTTCTTCTTTTTGAAATGCTTTTATTTTTTTCGAAATCGGATTCAAATATTCAGTTATGAAAATAGCTCTGTTAAACGTATTAAAATTGTTGTTTTCCTTACAATATTGTTGTGCCGAATGTATTAGTTTTTTCAGTTCCTTCAATGTTTTACTATTGGAATTAATTAATTCCATCGGTTTTAAGACTGAAGTTAAACTTTCTGCAGTTTCCGAAATAGAAGATTGCAATATTGGACTGTCAAAACCTGTAATTCCTAATGTTATAACGTGATATATCGTTTGACGAACTGCATCTAAAATGTGATTATCACTAATGGTAATTACTTCAAAAATATTTTGAACCTGTTTTATATTCGATTGGAAAATTTTGGATTCCCTTATCACAGTATCCTTATCTACAGTGTTGTATTCTGGATAAATTATTTCTTCAATTACTTGAAAACCATGTGGTTCAAAAGATTTGTTTTCTTCCAATTCCATTTCATCCAAAGCGGGGCCATTCATAAATCGGGCCACATCAGGCATAAAATATTCAATTGCCCATTCTACTTTTTTATAAGCTAAACGGGATTTTTTAAACTGTTCTACAATCTCTTTCTGTGATTTATCATTACTCACCAATTTTTGAAACTGTACAATTTCGTTGTTTAATTTATTTAAATAAATAATTAAATCTTGCTTTATAGAAGTGGGTTGAGAAACTTCATTTTTTTTGCATGAAAAGAAGAAACAAACAGCAAAGAAAAGTAAAATAAAGTATTTAAATTTCATCATAATATTTAAATGAAAACAACCCTTATTGAAAATAAGGGTCGTAAGTTATTAAGGTTGTAAATATTATCTTTCTACATTTCTAATAATAACAGTTTGCCCACCTTCTTTATTAGTGGTTGTTCCTGAACCATCAGCATTTTTAAATTTATCCAATTGCCAAGTGTGCGGGTGTATATTTAATGTAAAAGTATTTGGAACACCAATGATATCTGAAATGTCTTGCATAGCACCATATTCCCAGCTTCCAAGTTTTGTTTCTCCAACCGGGTTGTATAAAGTATTCCAGGCAGTATCAGTTCTTTTGTGGTTCATGTTTAACCAAGGCTTATTTTGTTTTGTCGCAATGTTATATTGCCATACATAAGAATCATGTTTTGCTTCTGTATAATAACTGTCACCATCTTCCTGGATATAAACGAAATTTTCTGTTACACAAAGGTTATCAGGATTGATTACTCCAGTTCCTGGAGTACTGTCGCCTTCAACTGCCAGTTCTAAAGTTCCTTTTAAAGGATCTGTCGCATCCATTTTTAATTTATAAACTCTTCCCCACATCGTATAACCATCAACAGGAGTACTATTTGCAACTGCTTGACCTGTGGCAGTAAAATAGATTTCTCTATTGTTGCTTGCACTTCCTTTTCTATAATCTACGTCTTCAACTCTTGAAAAACGAATTGCGCCCGCAGCATTTACCGTAGTATTAATTTCAGCACCAGTAAGATTTTTTGCATTTGGAATTTCAACGAAAGTTACTGGATATGAATTGTTTAATGTGATCGCAGTTTCTACCTGATTTCCATCGTTTCTTTTCAAAGCATATAATTTCCCATTTGAAAGATCTCCAACAGTAGAACTCATATACATAACCAATTGTCCCGCGCTTGCATGAGCAGTAGTGTACGATTGGTCTTCTCCAATCATGATAATGGTTTTACCAGGATAAGCTTCTTTTGTTAACGGAACAGCATTTTCCATACTTGCTTTACCTAGAGCAGGCAAAATTCTGTCTTTTCTGCTTTTGTCTGTTGTTAATCCAAGCGGATTAATTCCGTGAACCATACTTTCCTGATTGGTTTCTCCGGCTGTTAAGAAAAGTGGTCCAAAACCGTGAACTTCGGGAGTAGCTAAAGTTGCAGAACACAAACGTGTCATACCGCCGACTGCATCTACAATATAATCTCCTTTTACAGGTTTAAAAGTTTTATCCAAATAAACTCTAGAGACTGATTGTATAATTTCGTGGTTCGTAATCATGATATAACCATCTCCATTTGGATCTTTCATTAATCCGGCACCATCTGGTTGTGCGCCGTAAATAAATGTTGGAGATCCAGACAATACATCTTCACTACTAATTAAAGTGCTGATTTTAAGGTTTTCAAATCCTGTCATTGGATAAACAAAAGCAGGAGTTTTTGATTGTGATGTAAAATCGATAGCCGTATTAACTGGGTTCGAATTTTTGTTGTCGTCATCATTACAGCTCATTACAGAAAGACCTGCGATTCCAAGTAAGGTAATTGATTTTAAAAAGTTAGCTTTCATAATTGTTTTTGTATTTTTTGATTAAAGCAAAGCTATCTTTCAAAAACAAAATACATGTTATGACTATTTTTCCTTTCTGCTAATTTTTATAAGTCTTGTATTACGAAATGGTAAATTATTGAGTTGTAATGTAAATTTAAGATTCATAAAAAAATCTTAATATTTAAAAAGCTGGTTCAAACTAATAGCTTTTTTCTCTCTCAATTTCTTTACAATCTTAAGAAATGCAATGGCTGTAATGTAGGCATCGCCCAATGCAGTGTGACGGTCTTTCTTAGAAATATCAAATTTATCTGCGAGATCATCTAAAGTATAATGGTCCTTTCGTTCAAACAAATGCGATTGAATTAAAGTCTTTTTGTATAAAAAGGCTGTGTCTAAAGTTTTATTGGCCAAAGGAGGAAGTCCGTTTCTTTCTAGAGCTTTATTGATCATCGTGATATCAAAAACAGTGTGGTGCGCAATGATGATCGAATCTCCCAGAAAATCCAAAAACTGCTGTAGAGCTTCCATTTCTGTCGGACGTTTAATAAGAAGATCTCTTAGGATGCCGTGAATTTGAGCTGTAGATTTATCGTAATGATCTTGTTCTAAATATACTTCGAAACTACCTTGAACCGAAATAATTCCGTTTTGAAGAACTAATGCGCCAATGCATAAAATACGATCATTTTCGTAATCAAAACCAGTTGTTTCCGTATCTAAAACCACAAAACGAGTTTCTTCAATCGTGATATTTTCATCAAATAGATTGTTTTCCTCTTTTTTCCAAAAATTGAATAAACTCATTATTATACCAGATTTGAGATATTAAAACGCACAGAAATAAGTTCCTGAAGCTCTTTAATGGTTTTAAAAGTACGTTTCAGTTTAATTTTTTCCATTTTGGTTAAAGATTCCAATTCGATAAACTGACCAGAATCGTGGTGTAGAAGACCTTGTTTCGTTCTAAATTTTAATAAAGCTTTAAACGAATAAGAGCATGACAAATACAATTCTCTATTATTCGGCTCCAGTTCAGCCAATTTTTCAAAACGTTCTGCTGTGTTGCTGATTCCTTTAACCGAATGTGACAAAATTAAAACACGTGCAGCATCTGTCAATGGCATTAAAGCTCTTCTTTTAATATCAAAATTATCTTTGTTGGCACCATCTTGCTCTACCAAAAATTGTCTGAAGAATCCAGTAGGAGAAGGGCTTTGCAAAGCACCGCTCACCAAATGCATATAAAAAATAGGATTGGCTTTTAAATCTTCAAAAATATAATCTGACAATTGATTGGCTACTTCGGTATCTCCATATGTTAAACTATAATCAAAGAAAATAAACGATAATAAAACCTCATTTTTACCTGGATTTGTAATCCAATGATGTACATGACTCTTCCATTCGTCCAAACTCATGCACCATTTTGGGTTCGAAGCCATCATTTCAGCAGGACAATAATCGTAGCCAATTTCAAAAAGCCCTTTATTGACAAGACCGGCAAATTTGTGGAAATACACTTTGGTTTCATCTTTAAAAACTTCATTTACATTTTCGTATATAATTGCATTATCTTGATCGGTATGCAGCATTTGCTCGCCACGACCTTGGCTTCCAAGCGCCAGCCAAGCAAATTTTACAGGCGGCGGACTGCTCATTTTTTCTAAGCAAATCTCAATAACGCGATTGGTGCAAGCTTCATTCAGTTCGGTAATGATTTTCGTAATCAAAGTCATCGGAATATTTTGATCCAGATAACCTTGCAGCAATTGCATAATTCGGTTTCGAATTGGTTTTATTTCCTTAATTTTTTTGGTACGTTTTAAGGCTTTTATTAGAACTGCAGGATTATTTCCTAAAGCAACCATTACGTCGTGTTTAGACAAAATGCCAACCGCTTTGGTATTTACCGTTCCATCTTTCGTCAAACACAAATGACTGATATTGCTTTTCATCATAGCCATCTGTGCCTCTGTAACCGTCATTTTTTTAGGATACGTAATAACTGGTTTGGTCATTATCGTTTCGGCAGTGGTTTCTATAGGAAAATCTCCAGTAACGATTTTATTTCGAAGATCTTTATCGGTCAAAATGCCGATCGGAAGCATTTCATCTACGATTAAAATTGCGCCGACTTTCTTCTTATTCATGATTTTTGCAATCTCTTTTACCGTAGTTGACGGACTGCAAGTCACAATCTTTTTCGAATATTTTATTGGTGCTAAATCAAAAGAATGATTGCTAGAATGCAGATTTTCGTTTAGCTGGTCATCATGACCGTACAATTTATCTTTATGAATATCCGAATACGGATTTCTGGTATTTGATGCGTAACTTTCAATTAAGAAATTCCCAACATTTCTGTTTTCCAACGCATAAGGTTTAAAAACCGCAATCGGAATGGCGTACAAAATGCTTTCTTCATGAGCAACTGCTTCCATGATATAATTTTCCTGCGCCAATAATGGACGAAGACCAAAAATATCACCTTCATCGCACATGTCTAAAACTGTATTTTTAGTGCTCTTTTTCAGCGCAACAGCTCCTTTATGAACCACATAAAAGGAATCGTGTGTATTATCGTTTTCAGCAAAAATTACCGAATCTTTTTCTTTGTAAATAATCGAAATCTGCTCAGACAGTTTTTCTAAGTCTCTCTGATGAAGAAAATTAAACGGCGGATAATTCTTTAAAAAATCTGCAACTCTCTGCGAAATGGTATTTTTCATTTGGTTTGATTAGATTTTAAAAATACTATTTAAAATAGAAATGTAAAAGAAACACGTTTGTTTTTTTAGTTACAAAGAGACAAAGTAACGAAGGCACAAAGTTTTATTATTGATTACTCGATCAGTTTGTGATTTCGACGAAGGAGAAATCTTCGCAAGTAGCCATGGAGAATTCGCCAATCTTTGTGGAGTTTCTAACGGAGATTTCTCCTTCGTCGAAATGACAAAAAGGGAGTGTGAATTGGAAAAAAAACTGTTAGTTCAATAAAAAAAGCTTCTAAAAAGAAGCTTGTAATAATTATCAGAACTAGGTTTTTAATCCACTTTATAAACCGTACCGCGTTGTTTTTCCTCAGAACCAACTAAACCAAATTCGAAAGTATAAGAATCTTTAGAAGTATTTAAAATCTTCATGCTAATCGCTTTTTCTTCCGCCATATTTTTAGGATGCTTTTTCTGCAATACATATTCGCAATCGCTCACCCAACGAATTGTTGCAGTGTCGGTTTTTCCTTCAAAAGTTTCAATTTCGATATCGTCTTTACGCTCAAAATAAGTGGTTTTTTTAACTCCATTTACTTCCGTTTCGAATTTGAATTTTCCAGTTTTAAAATCCTTGCAATTGTGTTCTGTGTTATAACACGATGCTAAAATCAAAATAGGCAATAAGAATATAATTTTTTTCATTTTTTTAATGCTTTTTTTTCGCTTTAGGCTTTAAGCCATAGGCTATAGGCAAACAGCTTACTGCTTAAAGCTTACAGCCTATAGCTTATTGCTTTTTATTTCAATCTCTTTAATTCGTCATCGGTAAAGTTCTTGATTTCTTTTTCTTTGGCAAACTTTTCGGCGTTATAATTTCCAGATTTGTTTTTCGGAATCGATAAACTATTCCATTCGCTGTTTTTCAGTTGTTTGGCATAAAAAACAATTTGCCCGACATGATAAGGATAATGTGCCAGTTGACGATTTATAGCTTCAATAACCGTATGACCTTCATTTCTAATATAAATAATATCGGATAGCTGTTCTGATTTTAAGTTTTCAAGAGCATTTTCGAGACAATTCCAACCTTTATTCCAAAGTTCTAACACTTCCTCTTTAGATTGTAAATCATTTTCAAATTCTGAATCTCGGTTACGCCATTCTTTTTCGCCATCGGTTGTTAGAAAATCGGTCCAGCGCGAAAGCATATTGCCCGAAATGTGTTTTACAATGGTAGCAATGCTGTTAGTGTCTTCATTTACAGCAACAAAAAGCTGTTGAGATTCTAGCTGATCCATTGCTTTTTCTCCAAGCATTTTATAATATAAAAATTGCTTTTTTGCGCTTTCAAGATAAGGTTGGTCGGCACTCATAATCAAACTATTTTAATATCATATTTATCTAACAATCCGACAATTCCTTCGGTAGAGAATTGCGCTTTTTTCATCGGATTAAATTCAGGATCTATTTTGTAATTGTAAGCTGTTCTAAAATTGACGGATGCCAATTGGGTTTCATTAAAAATAGCACCATCGAGATCGCAATTATCAAAAACAGAACTCGTTAAATTGGTTCCAATAAAAGTTACTTCACGAACTGAAGAATTAATGAATTTGGTTTTCGGCATTTTTTTATTCGAAAACAAGGCATAATCTAGGATGCATTCGTCAAAATAAACTTGGAAAAGAAAGTCATCACATTCATTAAATGCAATTCCTAGAAGTTTGCAATTTTTAAAAGTGACGTTCTTTAAACTGGTTCCTGCTAAACTCGTCATAGAGAGATTGCAGTCGATAAATTCGCAGTCAAGAAAAGTATTCGAATTGAAATTACTGTTGGAAAAATCACAGTTTTTAAAAACACAATCTTCAAACTCTCGATTGTTTATTTTTTTGTCGATATAAACAACTTTCTCAAATGTTTTCTGAATGTGAATTAAAGCTTCCATGAATGTTTTTATAATATTATTAAATTTTAAACCCGACAGGTTTAGAAATCTGTCGGGTCTGTAATCTTTATTCTTTAATCATTAAATATACCTCTTACTATAGTTTTCAAACCTAAAAAACTCAGCACCATCGAACTAAGGCAAGCGACAATTCCAATGCCTAAAACTAGATAATGCCAGTTAGTATGCTGATTTTGAAAAGCATTATAAATCAATGTTGGCCCAATAAACATCAAAGGCAGAGCGCCTGATAAATATTTCACTCCTTTTATAAGTAATTCTTTATTTGTTGCCATTTTTATGTTTCAAATTTCAGGTTTCAAGTATTAGTTGCTTGAATTTATTTAACCGCAAAGTACGCAAAGTTTTTTGACATTAGAAACTTAAAATAAAGCGCAAAGTTCGCAAAGCTTTAAGAAAAAAAACTTGCGAACCTTGTGAAAACCTTTGCGAACTTTGCGGTTAAATTGTCAGTTAAGATTTATAATTATCAACAGCATTTCTCACGCTGCCATATTTTTTTAATAATTCAGAAGCTTCGTCATACGAAACCGGAATTTCATCCATTATCATTTTTACGCCACGGTCAACCAGTTTTACATTGCTTAACTGCATATCGACCATTTTGTTGCCTCTTACCTTTCCTAGCTGAATCATTGCAGCAGTCGAAATCATGTTTAAAACCAGTTTCTGTGCCGTTCCAGCTTTCATTCTTGAACTTCCAGTTACAAACTCAGGACCAACGACAACCTCAATTGGAAATTGAGCTGTCAAAGCCAATGGACTTCCAGCATTACAAGTAATACAACCTGTAATAATATCGTTCTGATTACAAGATTCTAATCCGCCGATGACATAAGGAGTTGTTCCTGAAGCAGCGATTCCGATTACGACATCATTCGAATCGATTTTATGGTTTTGAAGATCTATCCAAGCTTGAGTTGGGTTGTCTTCTGCGTTTTCTACTGCACGTCTAATTGCCGTGTCGCCACCTGCAATTATGCCATTTACTAAATCAAACGGAACGCCAAAAGTTGGAGGACATTCTGATGCATCAACAACACCAAGTCGGCCTGAGGTTCCTGCTCCAATATAAAACAATCTGCCGCCTAGCTTTAACTTTGCAACTATTTGCGGAATCAAAGCTTCGATTTGTGGCAAAGCTTTCTCGACTGCATAAGGCACAGTTTTGTCTTCTTGGTTTATATTGGATAACAATTCATGAACAGACATCTTCTCTAAATGTTCATATTTTGAGGCTTGTTCAGTGGTTTTTGTAAATGTCATTTTATCGTTATTTAGACTGGTCAAAATTAATATATTTTATCTCAATCTTGCAAAGTCTCAGAGATTTAAAATCAATTTTTTCTGCTATTTTTTCTCTATAAAGACTGTTTTGAGCAGGCTTTGTTACAAAAACGAAAAACGTGAACAATACTTGTTAATAAAATGGAAGTAGATTGTTGATTATTTCTGAGATTGGCAATGTAAAAATGTAAAATACGAGATCTGAAATGAAACTTGGAATTAGAAATTTTTCTTTTGGAACTTTATTGCGTGAGGGATAGGAGCAAACTACCGAAGTAGTGCGGATAGCCCGACCGAATTTGCGAAAGGCGCGCATAAGCGGTTGCTAAAATAGCGCCTTTTGTAAATTTGGGCACGCCCAGATTATAAAAAGAATGCCAATAGAATTCCGAGAACAATCATAGAAACTTTGGCGATGTTGAATTTATGTCCTTCGCTGCTTTCAAAAATGATTGTTGAGGAAATGTGGAATAAAATCCCGATTACGATTGCGGTTATTTCGGTGTAATATTTACTTAAAAAAGGCAAATATTCTGAAGCTATAGTTCCTAGCGGTGTCATGATAGCAAAAGTCAGCATGAAGGCAAAAATGGCTTTTTTATTTAAATCGGCATTAATGAAAAATGTCGTTAAAATAACCGCAATAGGCAAGTGGTGAATGGCAATTCCGACCGCTAAACCGTGATGATGACTTACTGGAAAACCTTCTAAAAAGGCATGAATGCAAAGGCTGATAAACAAAAGCCACGGAATCTGAGACATTTTCGCATGCCCGTGAACGTGACCATGTTCGGCACCTTTGGAGAAAAATTCGAGTACGATCTGGAATAAAATTCCGACCATTATAAAAATTCCGATACTATGATTGTGCGATTCATAAACCTCAGGAAGCAGGTGCATTACGGTCAATGACAATAAAAAAGAACCGCTAAATGCGAGCAGTAATTTTAAATTGGTTTTGTTTTCTGGTTTTATAAACAAAGCCGCGCTATATCCTAAAAGTACAGAAAATAAGGGTAGTAAATAGTTCATCTTTTGGTTTAATCGTTTTTTGTTTAATCGTTTAATTGTTTTTTTGCTTACCGATTAAACGGTTAAACAATTAAACGATTAACCAATTTACTTAAAAATCATGATTAATCTTTCGCTTTCGGTTTTGTGGAATTTTTTGAGTTTGTAGTCTCCAAAAATGTCTAGAAGGAAAATTCCAGCTTCGTCCATTAAATCCTGAAAGTCTTTCAAAGTTAGTGCTTTTACTTTTTCTGTAAAATGATATTTTCTGCCTTGGTCTTCAAAATCAATTTCTTTTAAAATATGTCCGTCTTCCACATATCTTTTAATGTGAAAATCTATTTCGTCAACCGTTTTTGTTTCTTCGGGAACAAGATTTTCAATAACGTTTGGCACATTCATGAAATCGATAACCGCGAAACCGTATTCAGATAAGCTTTCTTTAATTGCTTTTAAAGTGGTAAGATTATCTTCGTCACTTTCGAAATAACCAAAACTGGTAAAAAGATTGAAAATAGCATCAAACTTGTCTTCAAAAGGTTCACGCATATCGTGCACTTTAAAATGAAGCGTTTCGTTGCTGTTTTTACTGGCTTCGGAAATGCTGTTTTCAGACAAATCTGCGCCTAAGACATCATACCCTAATTGATTTAAATAAATAGAATGACGGCCTTTTCCGCACGCTAAATCCAATACTTTTGCTTTTTCTGGCAAGTTCAAATAATGCGTTAAATTGTCCATGAAAACCTGAGCTTCACGATAATTACGATCCTTGTAAAGAATGTGATAATATGGCGTGTCAAACCATGAAGAATACCAATTTTGATTGTCGTCTTCTTGATTCTGGATTGGTGCGTTATGTTTTTCAGACATTTATTCTATTTCAATTAATTCAAAAGTCCGGCAAATTTAGTGTATTTTTGCCGAAAAATAACTATTTCGCTTCGATACGTATTTATACAGTATAATAAAATGTTATAGCGATTGGCTTTTTTTAATTGAAAAAGAAATGGAAGAAAATTTTAAAATGATTGCCAAATGTTTTTTTGGCTTTGAGGAAATATTAGAAAATGAATTGCGCGCGCTTGGCGCTCAAGATGTTGAAAAAGGCGTAAGAATGGTGAGCTTTAAAGGAGACAAAGGTTTTATGTATAAAGCCAATTTATCTTTGCGTACGGCGTTAAAAGTCTTAAAACCCATTTATTCTTTTAGAGCTAATAATGAACAGGCTTTGTACAAGGGCATTTCGGGCTTAAACTGGTCTAAATATTTAAATCAGACTTTTGTAATTGATACAACGGTGCATTCTACTTATTTCAATCATTCGGAATTTGTTTCTCAGAAATGTAAAGATGCAATCGTAGATCAGTTTAGAGAAAGAACGGGACAAAGACCAAGTATTGATAAACAATATCCAGATTTGCGTATTAATATTCATATTGATAGAGATCAGGTTTCTGTCGCATTGGATACTTCTGGAGCTTCACTTCATCAGCGTGGTTACAGAACGGCTACGAATATTGCCCCAATTAATGAGGTTTTAGCAGCTGGAATTCTCTTATTATCAGGTTGGGATGGACAAAGTCATTTTTTAGATCCGATGTGCGGTTCGGGAACTTTATTGGCCGAAGCAGCAATGATTGCCTGCAATATACCCGCAAACATCAACAGAAAAGAATTTGCTTTCGAAAAATGGAAAGATTGGGATAATGATTTATTCGATAAGATTGTTGACAGTTTAATGAAAAAAACAAGAGAATTTCATTACACGATTAAAGGTTTTGATAAAGCGCCGAGTGCAGTTGCCAAAGCCAAAGACAATATTAGAAATGCCAATCTTGATGAGTATATAACAATCACTGAAGATAACTTTTTTGATAGCGAAAAAGAAGTAGAAGGCAAACTTCATATTGTTTTCAATCCGCCTTACGATGAGCGTTTAGATATTCACATGGAAAGATTCTATGCTAATATTGGAGACACTTTAAAGAAAAATTATCCGGGAACAAACGCTTGGTTTATCACAGCAAATCTAGAAGCCTTAAAATTCGTCGGATTAAAACCTTCAAGAAAAATCAAACTTTTCAACGGAAGCCTTGAAGCGCGTTTGGTAAAATACGAAATGTACGAAGGAAGTAAGAGAACGAAATTTCAGGTCTAAGATACTAAGTTGCTAAGATTCTAAGGTTCTAAGTTTTTTAATTTTTGGACGAAAAAAGCTCTTAGCAATTGAAAAAAAATACATTAAGATTTTAGAATTTTAAGCAGTTAACAAAAACTTAGCATCTTAGAACCTTAGAATCTTAGTAACTAAAAAAATAATATTTAAGTTTTTAAGTCTTAAAGCAGCTAAAGAAAAAACTTAGCAACTTAGCATCTTAGAACCTTAGTAACTCAAAAAAAAAATGTCAAAACTACAACTACGCGCTTTTTTATATCAATTAGCGGCTTTTGCAATCCTTTTTCTTTTATTCAGATATTTGATTGCAGCTTACACCGGATTAACGGGAATTTGGATTCCGATGACGGCATTTGTAATTGGAACTATTGTTGGACCTAAATTCCAAGCGGTGAGAACCAAAGACGGTGAAAAACTTTTTATGAAATGGCTTTTTATAAAAGGAATCAAAGAAATTCAATAATATAAAAATAATTATATGAGGAAAATTGGACTTATTGGAGGAATCAGCTGGGTTTCTACTTCAGATTATTATACTTTAATTAATAAAGGAATTAATGAAAAACTCGGCGGACTCAATTTCTCTGAGTGTTTGATTTACTCTTTTAATTATGCCGATATTAAAAAGAATAACGATAACAACGATTGGGATTCGACTTTTAATATGCTTTTAAAAGCAGCAGAAGTTTTACAATCGGGCGGGGCAGAAGCAATTCTTTTGTGTGCCAATACTATGCATGTAATTGCAGATAGACTGCAACAGGCCATTAATATTCCTCTAATTCATATCGCAGAAGAAACAGCGATTCAAATTCAAAAAAAGGAAATTAGAAAAGTAGGTTTGCTAGGAACTAGATTCACAATGGAACTAGATTTCTTTAAAGACAAACTTGCTGAAAATTTAATAGAAGCTATAATTCCGCAAAGCGAAGAAGTAAAAGACTTTATTCATTATACTATTTTCGAAGAACTAGGAAGGGGAATTGCAACCGAAGAAACGAAAAAGCGTTATATAGCAATTGCAAATGAATTGATTGCAAATGGAGCCGAAGGCATTATTTTAGGATGTACTGAAATTCCACTGGTAATAAAAGAAGGCGATTTAAGCGTTCCGATTTTCGATACCACTCTAATTCATACACAAGCAGCAATTAATTTTCAGTTGGCGTGAAAAAAGGTTCTAAGATTCTAAGACGCTAAGGTGCTAAGGTTTTGATTTTTTTTAGTTTATATAAAAAAGGAGGCAAATTCAAACGAATTGCCTCCTTTTTTAATCTTAGAATCTTAGAATCTTAGTATCTCAGCACCTAAGTATCTTAGAACCTTAGCATCTTAGCAACTTAAAAAATTATTTTTTCTTCTTAGACTCTACCTGTTTAGCTACGTCAGAAGCCATTGTTTTTTTCTTGTAAATCGGAATAAAGTAAGAAACTGTGTAGTTGAAACCGATTCCAAAACTTCCGTCATAAGTTCTGTTAAAACCTGGAATATAAAGGTTTTCGAAATTACTTGGCTCTTTATTAGTTGTCAAAAGCTTAAGCTGAACACCAAAACCAACAAATACGTTTTTAACTACTTGAGCTTTTAATCCTAATGCCACTTCAATCCAAGTAGCGGTAAGTCCGCTATATTTCTCGTTTGTAGCTATTGCTGGTAATTCTCCCCAATACGGATTCGGATTATAGATTTTATAATTATGTAGTTCCTGGCTAAAAGAACTAAATCCGCCACGCAAACCTATTGTGATAAGGTTTTCCATATCAAGCCAGTTTTGATAAAAGTTATAATCAAAACCTCCTTTTATGTAGGTTCCATTTGTGGTAGAAGTTAAACGGTCGTCTTCTGTCCTTTTATCTTCGTAGCCTAATTCTGCTGCTATATAATATTTTTTTGTTAATCGCCAGTCTCCAACCAATTCGATTCCTTTATAATCTTTGTCATAAAGTCCGCGAGTAAGTTTATACAAATCAACACCAACACGAAGTCCGTAGCGATCTGTTTTTACAACGCTGTCTGTTGATATTTCTTGAACTTCTGTTTTTGGAGTTGCCGATTTAACAGCTTCTGTTTTTGGCTTTTTTGTCGTCGTTGTGTCCTTATTTTTAGAAATCTCCGGCACATCCTGAGCATAACCTAAAAACATTGAAAACAATAATGCAAGACTAGAAATAAACTTTAATGTGTGTCTCATCTTCAGATTCAATGTTAAGTTTTTCTATACTAATATCAGTCATCCAACGGGTATCTCCATCTGGATCCGAAGGAACAACTGGGAGAGTGTTTCTCAGTTGAAAAATAGTTTTAAAACCACAAGCTCTCGAAACATAAACGTTTTGGGTAGTGTAGTTAAATTTAAGAACATCAGTATTGATAGCTGTCGTACTTAATGAATTATTGATAAACTTAAAAGTTGATGTACTGTCATTAACCTTTAATGGAATCGACACCGTACTTCCGCTGGTAACATATCTTAGCGAATCGTCTTCTGCAAGAGCTTCATTAAAAACAATTCCCTGGTCCATTCCATTGCCAATGACTTTTAAATTAGTCACATTTTTTGTTTTCGTCGGATTAGAAATATCATAAAATGTCATAACCAATCTTGGTGTAGTTGGCGTATTGGCATCGCAAATATCATCTTTCTCGCAGCTAGATAAGCCAAAAGTAAAGAGTAGTAAAAGAGAGATTATTTTTTTCATTTATTTTTTATCGAAGTTCTAAAAGTACAACATTTTCAACATGATGCGTCTGCGGAAACATATCAACAGGTTTCACTCGTGTTACTTTGTATTTTTCATCCATTAAAGCCAAATCACGCGCTTGAGTTGCAGAATTACAGCTTACATAAACTACTTTTTTAGGAGCAATTTTTAAGATTTGCTCTACAACATCCTTGTGCATTCCGTCGCGAGGCGGATCTGTAATGATAACATCTGGTTTTCCGTGCTGTGCAATAAAAGCCTCATTAAAGACTACTTTCATGTCACCAACAAAAAACTCACAATTTGTAATATTATTGCGTTCTGCATTGGCTTTAGCGTCAATTATAGCTTCTGGAACGCTTTCTACTCCAATTACTTTTTTCGCTTTTTTAGAAACGAATTGCGCAATTGTTCCCGTTCCTGTATATAAGTCATAAACCACTTCGTTTCCTGTAAGGCCGGCAAAATCGCGGGTTATTTTATACAATTCGTAAGCTTGGTCAGAATTAGTCTGGTAAAAAGATTTTGCATTAATGCTAAATTTTAAACCTTCCATTTCTTCCAAAATGTAGTTTCTTCCTTTATAAAGAATAACATCCTGATCGTAAATGGTATCATTAGGTTTTCCGTTTACCACATATTGAAGAGAGGTGATCTGTGGAAATTTCTCGTATAAATGATCTAAAATTAACTCTCTGTTTTCTTTGTCTTCTTCAAAAAACTGAATTAAAACCATGATTTCTCCAGTAGAAACGGTACGAACCATTACAGTTCTTAACAACCCTGAATGCTCCCTCGGATTGAAAAAAGCTAAATTGTGTTCATTAGCAAAAGCTCTGATTTCGTTACGAATGGCATTTGAAGGATCTTCCTGTAAATAACATTTATTGATGTCAAGAATTTTATCCCACATTTTTGGGATATGAAATCCTAAAGCATTTCTATTTCCTAAATCTTCAGTGCTTCCAATTTCTTTTTCTGTAAGCCATCTGCTGTTAGAAAAAGAAAATTCCATTTTATTTCTATAGAAAAACTGTTTCTCAGATCCTAAAATATCTTCAAATTCCGGAAGTTCAATTTTTCCTATTCTTTGTAAGTGATTTTTAACTTCATTTTGTTTAAATGCAAGCTGTTGGCCGTATTTCATATTCTGCCATTTGCAACCGCCGCATACTCCAAAATGTTCGCAGATTGGCTCTACTCTATATTCAGATAATTCGTGAAATTTTACTGCTTTACCTTCGTAATAAGCCTTTCTTTTCTTTAATGTTTGCACGTCTACAACATCTCCAGGTACCACATTCGGAATAAAGATTACTTTTCCGTCAGGTGCTTTGGCTACTGAAACTCCTTTTGCACCAGCATCAAGAACTTGAATTTGATGAAAGACAATTTTGTCTGTATTTTTTCTTCCCATAGCGCAAAAATAAGCCTTTGAAAACTTTTACAAATTTAATTTTAGAAAAAATTTAGAAATTCTTTAAAATATTGGTTTAATTAAGTTTAAAAGCTAATTTTGTTTGTGTAATAAACCCAATAAAATTACACATTTAATCTACTATTTTTCTTTTTATGAAGTTGTATCAAAAGCTCTCACAAATCAGCTTTCTTAAAAAAAGTTATGCATTTAAATTTTTATTTGTCGCTTTTATCGGTATTCATATTCCCTTAATCGGAATCTTGTTTTTTGTTTTATTTTTCGAACATAAAATATCATCTGCCTCAATTCTTGTTTTATCTTTAATTATGACATTGCTGGCAACAGCAATTACACTTTTGGTTTTGAACAGATTAATCAAGCCAATTGCAATGGCTTCTAAAGCATTAGATGACTATAGAAGTTCAAGAAAATTGTCTGATTTACCAGCAGAATATACAGATGAAGCAGGTTTACTTTTGTGTAACATTCAGGAATCTATTAACGAAGCCGAGAATTTTATTAATGAAAAACAAGATCTGATTTATATGCTTTCGCACGATTTGAAGAATTTTGCTGGAAATCCGCAAGGTTTAGCACAACTGATTATCAGTGAAAATCCATCAGAATCTGTAAGAAATCTGGCTGAATTAATTTGCGAATCAACTGATCTTCAGTTTCGATATATCGAAAATTTCATCAAATTACTAAAAGAACAAGACGAAATAGCAAAAGTAAGCCAAGAAGTTAAGACGATTTCATTTTCTGCAATTTTTCCTTTTATAAATGAACAAGTTGAACAGCGATTATTGGAGAAAAATATAAAACTGAATTTGGTTTTAGAATGCACCGAAGCGGATTTGAAAATAGACGAAGGACTTTTGATTCAGGTTTTGGTAAATTTAATAAGCAACGCAGTGAAGTTTTCTTACTTTGAAAGTGAAATTACAGTCAGAATCTTTTCTGAAGATTCAAAAGTGATTTTAACTGTAAAAGATAATGGAGTAGGTTTTAATGAAAATCAGATTGAAGGATTATTTAAAAAATTCACAAAAATGAGCCGACTCGGAACCGCAAGCGAAGGCTCTACAGGAATCGGATTGTATCTGTGTAAAAAAATCATCGAAAGAAATAAAGGGCGATTGACCGCATCAAGCGAAGGAAAAAATAAAGGCGCTGAGTTTAGAATTGAATTTGATATTTAAAAAATTAAGGTTACTAAAATTATGTTGTAAATCTTAGTGACCTTAAATGTTGTTAATTTTCAGGAGGACCGTATTTTATAACTGGTTTTCCGTCTTTACATTCTACTTGAGATGGAATTAAAGCGGGTATTTGCATTGGCATGCACTCAGATAAAACTCCCCATTTCATATTAAATTTTCCTTTTGCAACAATGTATTCATCAACTTTCTTTTGAAAAGCAACTGCATCTATTTGTTTGCTGTACAAAATATATCCAGAACAGTTAGAAGAACCAAATTTTGTAAATGCCCATTGTTCTGGATTGGTGCAAGGTTTCGAATTGACTTGAGAATATGTCACAATCTCACTATACATTTTCTCGAGTTGTGCAGATTCTTCTTCCTGCGTGCTTTCATCACTGCTGCAAGAAAAGCACATTAGCGAAGCAGCAAATAATATAAAACTTAGGTTTTTCATGGTTAATGATTTTGTGATTGGTTTTATTATTAGATGTGCTAATATTGAAAAGGTTGCGTAGAAGTTGTAAGAAAATTTTCTTATAAATTTTAGTCTTTTAAGATGCCGAACCGTCAAAGATTTCAGCATCTTAAGAGGTTTTTTGTATAAATTACCAAACCTGATGAACAGAAGGTTTGATCAGATCATTATAGATTTTGTTCATTGCAGTAATTTGCTCTGAAGTTAATTTTGGAGTGTCATAAACGGATAAATTTGATAATACATGCTCTGTTTTTGATGCTCCAGGAATAATGCAGCTTACCTCGTTAAAACTTAAAATCCATTGCAATGCAATTGTGGCTAGATTTTTTGATTCTGGAAATAAATCTTTTAGTTGGTCAACCGCTTTTAAACCTAATTCATAATCAATTCCAGAAAAAGTTTCGCCTTTATCGAATGCTTCTCCATTACGATTAAAATTTCGGTGATCCTGAGGTTCAAAAGTTGTTTTTGAATCAAATTTGCCTGTTAAAAGTCCGCTTGCTAAAGGAACTCTCGCAATGATTCCGATATCTTTCTTTTTTGCTTCCGCGAAAAATAATTCAGAAGGGCGCTGTCTAAACAAATTGAAGATAATCTGAACTGTCGTTACATTCGAATATTCAATTGCTTTTAAAGCTTCTTCCACTTTTTCAACGCTTACACCAAGATTAAGAATTTTTCCTTGCTCTTTCAGTCGGTCAAAAAGTTCAAATATTTCCGGGCGATAATAAACCTCAGTCGGAGGACAATGCAACTGAATCAAATCTAGGGTTTCTAATCCGGTTCTTTTTAAACTGTCTTCAACAAATTTTTGAAGCACTTTAGGCGTATACCCTTCATTTACATGCGGATTTATCTGACGTCCGCATTTTGTGGCAACAAAAATTCGTTCCGAACGAGAGCGAACAACGCGTCCAACGGCAGTTTCGCTGAGTCCATTTTCGTAAACATCGGCAGTATCGATAAAGTTTACACCATTGTCAATCGCAGTATTCAAAAGTTCGTCGGCCGTTTTATCATCAAAACCCGATCCCCATTTTCCGCCCACCTGCCAAGTACCAAGCGAAATTTCAGATATGTTAAAGTTTGTTTTTCCTAGTTTTCTGTAAATCATTTCTTTTAAGATTCTAAGGTTCTGAGGTTCTAAGATGCTAAGTTTTTTTTTTAAGGTTCTAAGATGCTAAGATGCTGAGATTCTAAGTTTTTTTAAGTTGTTAACGAACTAAGCTTTTTTTAAGCTTCTTAGCATCTTAGAATCTTAGCATCTTAGTATCTTTTTTAATCAAATAAATCCGAAGACAAATATCTATCTCCTCTATCGCAAATAACAGCAACGACCACTCCAGATTCTAATTGTTCGGCGATTTTTAAGGCGACGGCAACAGAGCCTCCGCTGCTCATTCCTGCAAAAACGCCTTCTTCTAGTGCTAATTTTTTAGTCATAGCGCGGGCTTCTTCTTCGCTCACATCAACGACAGTGTCCACTTTAGAAGCATCAAATATTTTAGGAAGATATTCCTGCGGCCATTTACGAATTCCCGGAATCTGAGAGCCGTCGCTTGGCTGCGCGCCTACAATCTGCACATTAGGATTCTTTTCTTTCAAATAAGTGGAAGTTCCAATAATAGTTCCTGTTGTTCCCATTGCCGAAACGAAATGCGTTACTGTTCCGTCAGTATCATTCCAAATTTCAGGGCCTGTTGTTTTATAATGTGCTTTCCAGTTGTCATCATTAGCAAACTGATTTAACATCAAGTAACCGCCTTGCGCTACTTTTTTATCAGCATAATCTCTAGAACCGATAATTCCTTCGCTTGCAGGCGTAAGAATTACCGTCGCGCCATAAGCACGCATCGTTTGCGTACGTTCTTTTGTAGAATCTTCTGGTAAAACCAATTCGATTTCGATACCAAACAATTGAGCAATCATGGCAAGAGCAATTCCAGTGTTTCCGCTGGTTGCTTCAATTAATTTATCTCCTTTTTTGATGTCGCCTCTTTCAAGAGCAGCTGCAATCATATTGTACGCCGCTCTGTCTTTTACACTTCCTCCAGGATTATTTCCCTCCAGTTTCAGTAAAAGTTTTACATTTTTATTTTGAACTAAATTGACCGTTTCCATTAACGGAGTGTTGCCAATCAGGTTTAATAATTTATGTGAATTCATGTTATTTCTTTTCTTTTATTTTAACGTCAGTTGTTGTGGTGTTTAAAACGATAGAATCCTCTGGAATCGATTTGGTAACCCAGGCATTTCCTCCAACAACGCTGTTTTTTCCAATTACAGTTTCACCTCCTAAGATTGTAGCGTTGGCATAAATACAAACATTCGCTTCAACGGTTGGGTGTCGTTTTGCGTTTTTCATCTCTTTGCTTACGCTTAAAGCACCAAGCGTAACACCCTGATAAATTTTTACGTTTTTCTTAATCACAGTAGTTTCACCAATTACAATACCTGTCGCGTGATCAATAAAAAATGGCGATGCAATATTAGCTCCTGCGTGAATGTCTGTTCCGGTAATTCTGTGCGCGTATTCGCTCATTAGTCGAGAAAACAACAATAAATCTAAGTGATACAATTCGTGGCTTAATCGGTAAATTGCAATGGCATAAAACCCAGGATAAGCCAAATATACTTCGTCAATACTGTTTGAAGCCGGATCATTCTCAAGAATATATTCCGCATCTTGATTTAGCTTCTCTAAAACCCCAGGAAGTTTTTCTAAAAAACGATCCCAAATAGATTCGCATAAATTCTGAGGCTTTTTGCAGGCCAAAACAGCAATTTCTTTAAAACGAAATTCCAATTCGTCAATGCTTTCGTCTAAGGCCGCATTTGAATCAAAAAGAGTGTAAAAAAGCTTTTCTGTAAAGTCTTCCGTTTTGGTTTTAATGCCGTAATTTATGTGTGAATGGCTCTTTAAAGCTCTTATATTTTGTATGATAGTGTCTTTTGTCACAATGGTAAAAATGAATGAATAATTTTGGAACGTTAAAAGTAAGGCGTTTTTTGGAAATAAAATCACGATTTAACGAAAGAAATTTTGTCTGCAAAGCGAGATTTGTGATAAAAAATGAATTGTAAACGCTTCTTTTTTATAGAATTCTTAAGAAGTTATTTGCGTAAATTAGCTTCTAAAACGTACCGAAATGAAAAACAATCAAACATTTAAAAGCGCCATCTCCGGACTTACTTTTGATGAACATGAGAAAGTGTGTGGCAGAGCGATACAAGATCCAATTTTAGGATTAATTAAGAAGGAATATCCTGATTTTTGTGCCGAGGACTGTATTGCTATAAACGAATTAAATGTTTACCGTCAAAAATATATCTCAAATTATCTTTCTGCCGAAATAGGAACGCTTTCTGCTATGGAGAAAAATGTTATTTCTTCATTAAAAGAAGACAAATCAATTGTAAGTATTGTTGAAGATGAAGAAGAAGTTCGAAATTTCGGGCAAAAAATAGCCGATAAAGTAGCCGATTTTGGAGGAAGCTGGACTTTTATTATTTCTTTCGTGGTTTTTATTTCAATTTGGATTGTCTCGAATGTTTTTATTTTTCTAAATAAAGGATTTGATCCTTATCCGTTTATTCTTTTAAATTTAATTCTTTCCTGCGTTGCCGCTCTGCAAGCGCCGGTTATTATGATGAGTCAAAATCGTCAGGAAGAAAAAGACCGTAATCGCGCCAAAAAAGATTATATGATCAACTTGAAATCCGAATTAGAGATTCGATTAATTCATGATAAAATCGATCATTTGATTATGCACCAGCAGCAAGAATTAATCGAAATCCAGAAAGTTCAAATCGAAATGATGAATGATATTTTGGATCAGATTAAGAAATAAATTGGGTTTATAATTCCAATTTTCTAAAATTCCAAATTCCAAAAAAGAGCGCAGCGATTTTTAAAATCTAAAATCTAAAATCTATCCCGAGGCTTCGGGACTAAAATCAAAAATCTAAAATCAAAAGTGTTTGAAGTAGTAACCGCCAATCATAAAAAACAGATTTATAATTGCCATTTTTCCAATTAGATTTTTGTAATTTCTTGATTTATCCAAGAAATGAAATGCTATAAAAATGAAGAGTAGGAGGCAGGTGAAAATGGCTGGATACATTTTAAAAGCGGCTGAAAATTCGCCCTGAAAAAGTAAGAATAAAGAACGCTGGAATCCGCAGCCTAAACAGTCATAACCAAAGAAGGTTTTGAACAGGCAAGGAATCATATATTTCTCTAAACTCATGGCAAATCTTTTTGCAATTTTACTAAAAAAATATGACAAACCTTTTAGTAAGTGTAGAAGTTGTACTTGAAAGTTTTATACTTTTGAAATCTTAAAATAGAGAATAGATGAAAACTTTTAAAATTATAATAATGATTCTTGCGATTTCTGTGGCGTTTTACGAGCAGGTTTCAGAAGAAAAAAACATCTATATCATGATTGCTGCAATCGTAGTTTTCATGTTCGGAATGATGCAGCTAAGTGCCAAAACACCAAGTAAAAATAACGATAAAGAAGAGTAGGATGCTTGCAAAAGGAGATAAGGTTTCAGTACTTGATGAAGCCATAAACGGAACAGTGGTTTCGGTTAAAGACAAGGAAGTTTTAATCGAAACTGAAGATGGATTTATGATGACATTTTTAGTCAACGAATTGATTAAAGTACAAGAAACCAGTAATTTAATGAAATCTATTAAAAGAATTGATTTAGATGAAATTACAAAAGAGAAAACAGAGCCAAAACCGCGAAGTTTTGTTAAAGAAAAAAAGGATAAACGCGAAGTTGGCGTTCCAGAATTTGATTTACACATCGAAAAATTGGTTCCCAATAAACGCGGAATGTCAAACTACGATATTTTGACTTTACAGACGGATACGGCAAAAAGACATATCGAATTTGCGATCAGAAACCGCATTCCGAAAATTGTTTTTATCCATGGTGTTGGTGAAGGAATTTTAAAAGCCGAACTTGATTTTTTACTCGGCCGTTATGATGGAATTGATTTTCAAGATGCCAATTATCAAAAATATGGCCTAGGTGCAACCGAAGTTTATATAAGGCAAAACAATAAATAATTAAAGCTTTTTTCAAGACCAAAAAGCTTCAATAAAAAGCAAAAAAAAACGTCTGTTTTTGTTCTGATTTAGTATTAAAATCATTTCAAAAAACAGACGTTTTTTTTGTAAAAATTATTTCTTTTGAAGAATGATGTTTTTAGTTGAGTACTTGTCTTTCAATTTTTCCAAGAACAAAACTGTTTCCAAGTTTAAAACTGCTTTTGCCTTTTAATAAAGTTACATTTTTAAGCACAATTGTGTGCGTATAAACTTGGCCTAATGCGTTAGGTGATACGGTAGTAGTTACTTCTATAATTCCGCTTGTATTAGCTACACCCAGTTGGCCTGTCCATGTTTCATCAATTGCAGGAGAACTTGGTTGTACTTTAGCACAAATAAAAGCAGGTGTAATAGAGCCAGTTTCTGCTAATGCAGTTCTGTAAAATACTTTGTTTTGTGTTGCGGTTATTAAACTTGTACGCGGCTGGTTACTAGCTGTTACTTCATTAACAAGTAGTGCCGGGTCAATATCATCAATTGATAAATAGAATGTGTTATTGTAGTTGTATACTCTAGCGATTTCATCACATTCATAAGCCAAACCATTTGGATTCGTTTTGAAAGTTAAATTAGCTGGTGTTACAGTAGTTTTAAAGGTTCCAAACACAAATTCTGTTTCTGTCTGTTTTCCCGCTGGTTTTGCAAATGTTATGTTTTTGAAAATAATGGTGTGGTCGTAACCAGTAATTCGTGTTCCTCCATCATTATTAGTATTATCTGGAGCTGTTTGTGAGGTTGTAATTTCTATAGTTCCATCAACTCCAAGCCATTCTTCTGTTACTTTTGGAGTACTTGGCGGAATAATACCGCAGATATTTTCTTTATTAACAGTTCCATCATAAGCTCTATAAACAACGCGGTATAAGCCGTTACCATTTGCATCTATTGTATAAGTGTAAGTTCCTTGATCATTTATAATTGCTCCTTCAGGCATTTGAAGTAAAAGTGCTTCCTGAGGTTTTAGTTTATAAATTAAGGTATTCGTTAACGGATCACAGGCTGTTGACTCTTGGACATCTGCAAAATCTATTTCGTCTACAGTTAAATCTCCATCATCGCATCCGTTCAAAAAAAGAGCAAACAATAGGAGGGCAGCATATTTTTTCATCGTAAAATTTATTTGCGTCAAAAATAGTGAAAAAATTGCCAGATTATATTTAAGTTTTCACAATTGATATTTCTTAACTTTGCAGCAATGAAAAAAGTATATCTAGATAATGCCTCAACAACAGCAATGCGTCCCGAAGTAATTCAGGAAATGACGAAAATAATGCTTGAGGATTACGGAAATCCTTCGTCTACGCATAGTTTTGGGCGAAACGGTAAGACAATATTAGAACTTTCAAGAAAGAGCATTGCGAAACATTTAAATTGCACTGCTCAAGAAATCATTTTTACTTCTGGCGGAACGGAAGCCGACAACTGGATTCTGCGCTCTGCTGTTGAAGATTTAAAAGTAGAAAGAATCATTACTTCAAAAATTGAACATCACGCGGTTTTACATACCGTTTGGGCGCTTCAGGAAGAATACAATATTCAAGTAGATTACGTTAACGTAAATGCTGACGGAAGTTTAGATTTGACGCATTTATCTAATTTATTGTCTGACGAAAAAAAGACAATTGTGAGTTTAATGCACGTTAACAACGAAACGGGAACTATTCTAGATTTAGATCGTGTGAGTTTAATTTGCAAGCAATACAACGCTTTATTTCATTCTGATACAGTTCAGTCTATCGGAAAAACTGAAATCGATCTGCAAAAGACGCCTGTTGATTTTATTTTGGCAAGTGCGCATAAATTTCATGGGCCAAAAGGTATCGGATTTGCTTTTATTCGAAAAAATTCTGGTTTGCAACCCTTGCTTTTTGGAGGAGAACAAGAAAAAGGTCTTCGTGCAGGAACCGAAGCGGTGCACCAAATTGCCGGAATGGCGAAGGCTTTATCTATTTCATCTGAAAAATTAGAAGAGGAAAGAGCTTATATTTTAGGCTTGAAAAATTATCTGATCGAACAGCTAGAAATCTATTTTCCAGATTTTAGAATTAACGGAAAAAGAGATGATTTCTATAATATCATCAATATCATTCTGCCGTTTTCATCGGATAAAACTTCGATGTTGCTTTTTAGTTTAGACATGAAAGGAATTGCGGTTTCTAGAGGAAGTGCATGCCAGTCTGGAAGTATAAAGCCTTCTCATGTTTTGAATGAAATGCTTTCGGAGACGGATTTAAAATTACCAAATCTCCGAATTTCATTTAGTCATTACAACACCAAAGAAGATATCGATTGGCTGATTGAAAGCCTTAAGGTTGTTTAAAGTTTCAGGTTTCAAGTTCTGTTTGCAACTTGAAACCTGAAACCTGAAACCTAAAACTTGAAACAAAAAAAAACTATTTGCGTATTACTTTTACCTGCGAATCGTTGGTTAATTTGATTATTGTAGAAGATTTTCCGTTGATTTTATCTTGGTTTAATTTTACTACATAATCAACTCCATTGACAATTTCTGGACTAATATCTTTGAAGGCAATCGGCGTTGGCTGTCCTGAAATATTTGCCGAAGTCGAAACCAAAGGCTTTTTCATTCTTTCCATCAATTTGTAGCAGAAAGGCTCTTTAACCAATCTAACGCCTAGAGATTTATCGGCAGCAATAATGTTTGGCGCAACGTTTCTGGCATCATCAAGAATTAAAGTTGTGGGTTTGTCTGATAACTCCCAGATTTGCCACGCCACTTCAGGAATGTTTTTAAATACGTTGTACATCATCTTTTCGCCATTCATTAAAACAATCATGCTTTGAGTTTCGGCACGCTGTTTTAATTTGTAGATTTTGGCAACAGCTTCGGCATTGGTGGCGTCACAGCCAATTCCCCAAACCGTATCTGTCGGGTACAAAATTATACCTCCGTTTTTAATTACCTCGTATGCGTTGATGATTTCCTCGTTCATTTTACAAATTATATTAAGATTACAAAGTTATAAATTTTACTTGTAATTGTTTTTTATAGTGTTTGTAAAAACGAAATGGTTATAATTTTACCTCTGGTTTTGCTTTCGGTTTCGCCAATTTCATCAATGGTTCCTCAATATATTTGAATGTCAATTGACTAATGAAAATTAACGGAAAAACAGATGCCGCAATAATAGACCAAAATTCAAAATCAGTTAATTTTTTAGCTTCTTCCATTCCGATAATAAAATTAAAGAGGACGAATAATAAAGTACCATGAATTAAATAAATGCTATAGGTTATTTGTCCAAATTTTCGAGAAAAAGCACTTGATAGAATTCCGAAAAAGCTATTTCCAGAAGCAATCATTATGAACACGATTGAAGTGATGATAATAGGAATTGGCTTTCTGCCACTATTGAAAAAATAAACCGAACAAGCAATCAGTAAAATAGCTAGAAACGTATATTTTTTTTGTTTTAAAATAGTGCCAAATAGGTTTTTACTGATTACTAAAGCTGCAATAATCCCTCCAAAAAAAGGCAAGAAGTGTCTCAAGGATGCGCCGTTTATAACCATTATAACAGCTGCTGCAGCGGTAAAAGATAAAAGGATTTTATAATTTACTTTGATCTTGAAAAATAGCGCAATAAGAGGCAGTAAAAAGTAAAATGCCCATTCGTACGGCAATGTCCAGGTTACACCAGCATTCAGTAAAAAGCTGTCTTCTAATCCGTTGATGTTTAATCCTTTTTTAATATTGAAAAATATCCATGAAAGTATATTTAGGATGTTTTCTGAAAGAGGAATTTTTGACTTGAAATTTGTTAAATACCCAGCAATAAGAAATATAATTCCAACAGAAAAAAGGTACATCGGATATAGCCTGTACACGCGAGCATTGATGTACTCCAGCCAGTTGATTTCTTTGTTTTTGCTGTTGATTAATTTTAAAGTGAATAAAAAAGCCGTAATCACAAAGAAAAAAGCAACTGTAGTTTGTCCGAAATGATTGAATAAATTCGATTCAGGCTCGTTCCATTCACCACTTTGAAGAAAAAACCTCCAGATATAACTATGATGCAAGAAAACAAAAAATGCCAGATAGCCTCTTAAACCATCAATTTCTGGATAACGAACATTGTGTACTTCTATTTTTACTAATTTGTTTGTTAGCAATACAGAAATAATTAAAGTCAATAATATGAAAGCTAAATAAATAGTGAAAGGAAGCGTCATTTTTTGAAGAAACAGATTTTTATAGTCTTATTTTAACCGAATTTTTAAACTTTTGCAAACTTAGCAAACTAGCCTTAAATGCAAAAATATTACGGTTAAAATTTTCTTAAACAAATGGAATCCTACAAAATCAATGCTTTGGTTTTAATTAACTAATTGCCTTTTAGGATAACATTATTTGTCCAACCTTTCAAAGTGTATTTCTCTAAAATTGGATCTGGTATTTTTTCATATTCGTTTTCGAAAAATTTCATAGGTATAATTGGATTTTTTTCGTCAATAATTAAAATGTTATTTGGGTTATAAAAATCGTAATTTTTTATATCCGCATTTGTGGTGATAAGTTTCTTTTCTAAGCCCAAACTTTCAAAAACCCTAAAAGTCAGTCCGCTTTGGCCAAGTCGGTTTATGTCTAAAAGTACTTTTGAGCGTTTAATGTAATCATTGACTTCGCTCAAAGGCATGTGGCTTCTTATGTAGGTAATATTTTCATCATTGTCTTGCTGTTTTTTATCGTAAACAATGAATTTAAATTTGGAATCTTGCGAAGCTAAATTGGCTGCGATTCTTTTTAATATCGGAAGCCTTTTATCAATTGAACTAATGTTGAAAACATCATATTCAAATTCATTTGAAGAAATCGCATTTTCTGAATTGTAAATCCAATTGGACGCAAATTTTAAATTGAAGTTCGCACAATCTTCTTTTTCAAAAGAAAAAACTTCGTCGAAGCAGTGAAGAACTCGTTTGATTTTTGGACAGCGATAAATATTATCGTTAAAGAATCCGATTGATTTTTTAGTGTAATTTTTAAATTCTAAAATGCTTTCAGGAGTTATAAAATCACCTTTTATCGTTAAAATTACATCTTGAATCTGATCGTTTTTCTTTAATTCTTTGATGATTTCTTTTCCGTAATGCTGATGCTTCAAATTCGTTTTAAAGAACGCTTTTAATACAACATTGTAAACTTTATGAAATACAGAAGGATATTTATATTTAAAAGCATTAAAGTCAATATGGCGCACAGTATGGCCCTGTTTTTCTAAGTCTACAGCTATATGTTTGTTGAGTCCCCAGTTGTCTAAACTTATAAGAGTAATATGCATTATCTTCGAAATAGTTTTTATTAGTTGGTAAAACTAGCTAAATTTGCTGAAACAATTTTTATGATTTTAAGATTAAATCGCGGATATGAAAAATTTGAAAATATTCTTCTTGAATATATTCGTTTTTTTAATACAAAAGGAGAGGACTTTGTAATTGGCCAGCGCAATCAGATCAAACTTTTTGATTTAGACGACAAGAAAATAAATATAAAATCGTTTAAAGTTCCGCACTTTATCAATAAAATCGCTTATAAATACTTCAGAAAATCAAAAGCGAAACGCTCTTTTGAGTTTGCAAACAGATTGTTAGAATTAGGCGTCGGAACTCCAAAACCGATCGCATTTGCTGAATTTTCTTCAATAATAGGTTTAGAAAAAAGTTTTTATGTGAGCGAACAGTTAGAATGCGATCTTACGTATAGAGAATTGGTAGAAATACCCGATTTTCCAGACCGCGACAACATCTTAAGACAGTTTACCAAATTTAGTTTTGATCTTCACGAAAAAGGAATTGAATTTTTAGACCATTCTCCAGGAAATACTTTAATTAAAAAGAATGCCAGCGGAAATTATGATTTCTTTCTGGTAGATTTGAATAGAATGGAATTTCACGATTCTATGTCTTTTGAAATGCGCATGAAAAACTTGTGCCGTTTAACACCTTTAAAAGAAATGGTGGCAACAATGAGCAACGAATATGCTAAATATTATAAGGCGCAAACAGAAGAGAAAATTTTCGAAACTTTGTGGAAATTTACTTCAGACTTTCAAGAGAAGTTTTACCGAAAAAAACGCCTGAAAAAGAAACTTAAATTCTGGAAGAAGTAAGTCTTCGTAATTCTTTATAGCGAATAAAAACACTATAAGCATTTAGATAACATATCGTTACACCTTTTCCTCCGTCAAGAAAACCAAAACGGATTATAAATTGGTACAAAAAAGTATATAAAGGATGAAACCACTGCATTAAAAAATACGGTTTTATTGCTTTTGCAAATTTTTCATTGGCTTTAAGAATTCCGTAATTATACATTTTCGATTTATAATCTTCATAGGAAGAGTACGAAAAGTGTATGATTTTATTTTTTAAAGTAAAAATGGGTCCGTTTACAATTAATTTTTCGTGAACGGTTCTTTCTTCATTATATCTGCATTTTGATTTATTGAAAAGCCTGAAAATTTTATCTGTTTGCCAACCGCTGAAATTCAATCTGCTGTTGTTGAACATAAAAATGCGATAGATAAAATAAGCACTTGCCACATTTTCAGAATTAATTGCCGTTATTATTTCAGATTTCAATTCAGGAGTTAATCTTTCGTCGGCATCAATAAATAAAACCCATGAATTTTTAGCTTGATCTAAGGCAAAATTTCGCTGAGAAGTATAATCAATAAAAGGATTCTGAATTAATTTTACGTTTTGGAATGACTCAACAATACCTACCGTTTTGTCGGTGCTAAAAGAATCAACAACGATTATTTCATCAGCAAAATCAATATCTTCAAGAAGCGATTTTATATGCTGTTCTTCATTAAGCGTAATAATCAATACTGATAATTTTTGCTTTTCATTATTCATTGGTGATACTTTTACTTTTTCAATTTTTATATTCTTGAAAGTAAGTCTCTAACTTTTTGAGCATAAGTTCCAATGGGTATTCAGCGTAATATTCAAAAGTGTGTTCTTTTATATATTGTTCGGTATGCTTTTCATAGATTTCTGGTTTTAAGTCTTTTAAATGAATAGAAACATTTTTTGCTTCATTTTCAAAAAGCTGCCAAGTTTCTTTCCTCACAGAAGGAGTAAAAATAGAGAAAGTCGGAATTTCTAATGCTTTTGCCATATTTACTGCACCGCCTTCGTTCCCGATCAGCATTTCGCATTGAGAAAGTATTGCCAGAAATTGACGTAAATCTGTAGCATACAAATCGAAAACGATATGCTTTTTTGTTTCTTCAGAACAATTGTTATAAACTTCCAAAGCTTGTTCTTTTTGGTTCGGAATATAATTAAAGAGAATAGTTGCGTTTGTTTTCGCTACAGTAAAATCAATAATTTTTGCCATTCCGTCAAGCGGATACGTTTTGTAGTGCTCACTTCCTAAAATTCCAAACATGATAAGCGGTTTTTCAGGATCAATATTGTAGCTTTTTAAAATGTTTTTTGCTTCAGCAATTTCAGATTCTTTTAAAAAGATTTTTGGTTTTACATTAGTTATCTTTTCAGTGAAAAAAGGTTTAAGAAGCAATAATCTGTTTTCAATAGCCAAACCATATTCTGATTTTATGGCATCAAAACGTTCGTAGCTGTAATTGTAAAAGATATTAGAATACCATTTATGATACGAAACTTTATATTTTGCTCCAGAAAAAAAAGTAATTAAGTTCGTTCCTAATTTACTGTACACATCAATTACAGCGTCGTATTTTTTTCTTCGAATCTCAAAAATGAATTTGATAAAACCAAAAGTCGATTTTCGGATTTTATTAGTTACCGGAATAATGTTATCAATATTCGGATTTTCTTTAAGAACATCAATCGAATTTGGATAGCACATATAGTCAATTGTAGAGTCAGGAAACTTGCTTTTCAAGTTGTTACAAATAATTGTGCTTGTTAAAACGTCTCCGATTCTCTTCTGCTGAATGACTAATATTCTCATCTGGTTTTTTATTCAATTTGAGAGCTAAAATACAAACTATTTTATGAAGTGTACAAGCCGAATAAAAGAATAAAAACAACTAGTTTAAAAAAAAGCTATTTTTGCCCCCAAACAAATTAGTCTAAGAATGGAAATTAGTGGTCTTGTTATTACTTTTAACGAAGAACGTAATATAGGAAAGTGTATCGATGCTTTATTTAGGGTATGTGATGAAGTTATTATTGTAGACTCTTTCAGTAAAGATCGTACAGTAGAAATAGCTAAAGAAAAAGGAGCACAGGTTGCTCAGCAGGTATTTCTAGGAGATGGCCCGCAACGTACGCACGGATTACCTTTATGCAAAAACGACTGGATCTTAAATCTTGATGCAGATGAATTTTTGGATAAAGATGCTGAGGAATTTATTCTACAAAAAAAATATCTTGAAGGAAACTATGATGCTATGAGTTTTAGAGTTAAAAACTTTTTAGCAGATAAATTAATTGATTTTTCAGGCTGGTATCCAGATCATAAAGTTCGTTTTTTCAATAAACAAACAGCTCATCCTTCAGATTCTAGAGTACATCAGAAAATTGTTGCCCAGAACGAAAAAAAGGTTGCAGTACACATTTTGCATTACGGATGGGATTCTTTCGACCAGATTATTGCTAAAAAAAATCAATATTCTGGATGGCATGCCCAGCAATTATTCGATCAAGGAAAAAGAATAAATGCTTTCAAACCAGTTCTTAACGGAACCGTAGCTTTTATTCGTTGCTATTTCTTTAAAAAAGGAATTTTTAATGGTATTGACGGATTGTCAATCGCAATGATTCAAGCATTTTTCTCTTATATGAAATATGCAAAACTTTTAAAATTGCAGAAAAAACTAAAATAAAAGATTTCCTTTTAGAAAATTTCTTTCTTATATAATTAGTAAGTACGTGTATAATGTTTTTTACCATAAAAGGTATCAATTAATTGTAATGTATGCTTTATTGCTAATAATCAATTGCAAAAGAGCACTTTGATTTTATTCTGAAGCAAAATTTTTATTGGAATGATTCGTAAATTTTTATTTTTTATGATGAATAATATTATAAAAAAATTTAAATTTGCAAGAAAAAAATGTCAAAATTACCTATTTTAATGTATCATAATGTGGTTCAAGATGAAGATAGATCTTACAATTTAAGTATTTCCTCATCAAAGTTAGAATCGCAATTGAGGTTTCTTTACGATAATAATTATACCACATTTCATTTTAGGGATTTAGAAAACTTAAGAAAACTACCTTCAAAAAGCATTATCATCACCTTTGATGATGTTACAGAATGTCAGCTTACATATGCGGTACCTTTACTTGAAAAATACCAATTAAAAGCCTCTTTTTTTATTCCGTTTTCCTTCGTTGGAAATTTTGATTATTGGATTGATGGGAAAGAGAAATTGATGAGTGTAGAGCAGTTAAAAAGATTGAACAATAATTTAATAGAATTGGGATATCATTCTTATGAGCATAAGAGATATAGTTCATTATCAAAAGAGGAGCTCGAAGCTGATTTTAATAAGTCTAATGCCTTTATCAAAGAACATCAATTAGATATCAAACCAATTTTAGCTTATCCTTTTGGAAATTATGATAAGAAGAAGGCTGATTTTGCTGTTTTTGAAGAGGTTATGCGTGACAATGGCATAAAATTCGGTTTGAGAATTGGTAATAGAGTAAATAAATTTCCTTTTAAAAATAATTATTTAATAAAAAGAATAGATATAAAGGGAGAAGATAGTCTGATGAAATTTAGGTTAAAACTGAAAGTTGGTAAACTTAAATTATTTTAAGGAGATGGAAATTAGCGGATTAGTAATAACCTATAATGAAGAAAAAAATATAGGAAAATGTATTGATGCTTTGTATAGAATTTGTGATGAAGTAATTATTGTAGACTCATTGAGTACAGACAATACAGTGAAAATTGCAGAAGAAAAAGGAGCCAAAGTAATTTTGCAAAAGTTTTTAGGTGACGGCCCGCAAAGAATTCATGGTCTTCCATTTTGTAAAAACGATTGGATTTTAAATTTGGATGCCGATGAAATTTTAGCTGAAGATGCTGAAGAATTTATATTATCAGGTAAATATAAAAATCAGAATTTTGACGTTTACACTTTTAGACTATATAATTATTTGGGCAGAAAAAAAATAGATTTTGCGGGATGGTATCCAGATAAAACGGCACGTTTTTTTAATAAAAAAACAGCGAGTCCATCAAGAGACATCGTACATCAAAAGGTTTCGGGAAATAATAAAGCACATTTAAAAGTTCATATAAACCATTACGCTTGGGAAAATTTTGACCAATTTATCAATAAGAAAAATTTATACTCGACCTGGCACGCACAACAGCTATTTGATCAGAAAAAAAACATACATAGTTTTAAACCTATATTAAATGGAACAATTTCTTTTATAAAGTGTTATTTTTTGAAAAAAGGTTTTTTAAATGGAATGGATGGCTTTACATTTTCGATGATCCAAGCTTCTTTTTCTTATATGAAATATGCCAAGCTTATAAAACTTCAAAAGCAAAATAATAACGGATAAATAGTATTCTTTCTTAAAATTTCAAATCGCAATTTGGGGCGCATGAAACTTTAACGATTGGGACTTAAAGAGAGAATATTAGATACTAAGTTTATTGTCAATCACTCGTTCGTTAAAGTTTTGAATATAAGCTTTCAGAAAATTTGAAATTTCTAGTGTTTTAATGGTGTTTTTGGTTTGTAAATTGTCTTTTAGTAAAGGATCTTTTTTCCAATTGTATAATCCAATAACTTGATTGTTTGAAAAGGCGAGGTAATAATCGTTTTGAACGCAATGGTAAACTCCCTGCAAATAGAAAACAGCAAAATTTTGATTGCTTTTAAAGCTTTTTCCAAAACAAATCAAATCTGTTTTTATACCTAAATAATCTATTATACTTGGCATAATATCAATCTGTTGAAAATTCTTTTCGTCTACACCTGAGAAGTTTGGATTGCCCGGATCAAAGAACAAAATAGGAATATGGAACTTCCCAATCATGGTTTTGTCTATTTCTGATTCTCCGCTAGAGGAAGTGTGATCGGCAGAAATTACAAACAATGTATTGTTATACCATTTTTGTTTTTTTGCATTTTCAAAAAAAAGTTTCAATGAGTAATCGGTGTATGCAATACTTTCGTGTATAACCGTTGTTCCTTTTGGAAATTTATCCTTGTATCGTTCTGGTATCTTATAAGGATTATGTGAAGAAATGGTGAAAATAGTGCTAAAGAAAGGCTCTTTAAAACTCGATAACTTTCCTGAAAAAAACTGTAAAAATTCCTCGTCAAAAATACCCCATTTTCCATCAAAAGCTTCAGGGCCGATATACTCATCTTTTCCATAATATTTTTCAAATCCTGCGGCTTTTGAATATTGATCGAAATTCTGGCTTCCGTTAAAAGCGCCATGAAAAAAAGAAGTATTGTATCCCTGTTTTTTGAGAATTTTGGGCAGACTATTGGTTTTATCCAAAGAATAACTAGAAATGATAAAGGAATTATTCATTAAACTAGGAATGCTAGAAATAATTGACGGAACAGCATCAATGGAAACTTTTCCGTTGGCAAAGCCATTTTTAAAATAATATGATTTTGTAATCAAAGAATCTAAAAAAGGGGTTTGCTTTTTGCTGATATTTTCATTTCCAAAACTTTCCAGAATAATGATTACGACATTTTTTTTATTTGAAGTTTCAGCTTTTTTGAAAGACAAGATGGGTTTGTAAATGGAATCAAGTTTCTTTTTATTAAAATAATGGACTTTCTCAATATCTTCTTTCTGGAAGATTGTTTTTAATATGCAAAAAGAAGTGTTTAATATAAGTGCAGTGTTATTGCATGAGCTATATTTAGCGGCATCTACAATTCTGAGAGGTTTTTTCTGAAATCCTCCGCGTCCAACGATTACTAGTAAAAAAACTGCGGCCAAAAAGCAGAAAGATTGTTTTAAGAACTTTTCTTTTGTAAGACTTTTTATTTCACTTTTGGTTTTGAAATTGGGTATACATTTCCAAAGAAAAATACTTAAGATGATAAAGAATAAAGGAATGTACCAAAATTCTTTTATAAATGAAAAAAATAGGCCCAAAGCTTCTTTCTCCATTCCCTTTGCAGTAATCATACTAAAAGTACTTCTTCTTCCGGTAAATCGAAAGTATACAATATCAATGAGATTTGTTGCAATGAACAACAGATTAAGCAGATAGAAAGAGATTTTTAATGCAGATTGATAGGTTCGATTGTATTTAAAGTTTCCAGGAATTGCATGGGCTATTAAGAAAATAAATGTTACGTATGAAATAGCTGAAAAGTCAAATAAAATGCTTCCAATAATATTTTGAAGGGTGATTGGATCAAAATGTTTAAAGTTCAATGTATAAAAGAAAACATTACAAATTTGATAGATCAGAAATATTAAGAAGTATCTATAAAGAAATACTTTTAAGCTAGCTGTATAGTTTTTCATTAAAATAATATATCGACATGTTGTCTTTAATCCTGCAAAAATATACGTAATTTTCTTACGATATGTGTTTTGTAGGATTTTTATTTTATTTTTAACAAAAAGCAAAAAAAAGGCGATAAAAAATACCGCCCTCTCTTATTGAAATTATATCTGACTAAACAGCAACATCGTACTCACGAAGTGCATTGTTCAAAGAAGTTTTTAAATCTGTAGATGGTTTACGAGTCCCGATAATTAAAGCACAAGGAACTTGGTATTCTCCAGCAGCAAATTTCTTAGTATAGCTTCCAGGAATAACGACAGAACGAGCAGGAACAAAACCTTTCATTTCAACTGGCTCATCACCAGTAACATCGATAATTTTTGTTGATGCTGTCAAACATACGTTAGCTCCAAGAACTGCTTCTTTACCAACATGAACACCTTCAACAACAATACAACGAGAACCGATAAAGGCACCATCTTCGATGATAACTGGAGCAGCTTGTAATGGCTCAAGGACACCACCAATACCAACACCACCGCTTAAGTGTACATTTTTACCAATTTGAGCACAGCTTCCTACAGTTGCCCAAGTGTCAACCATTGTACCTTCATCAACATAAGCACCAATGTTTACGTAACTTGGCATTAAGATTACACCGCTTGAAATATAAGCACCGTAACGAGCCACAGCATTAGGCACCACACGGATTCCTTTTTCAGCATAATTTCTTTTTAGCAACATTTTGTCGTGGTATTCAAAAATACCAGATTCCCATGTTTCCATTTTTTGAATCGGGAAATACATTACAACCGCTTTCTTAACCCATTCGTTTACTTGCCATTTGTCACCAACCGGTTCAGCGCAACGTAATTTTCCTGCGTCTACCAATTCGATTACTTCTCTAATGGCATCTGTAGTTGTAGTTTCTTGCAATAAAGCTCTATTTTCCCAAGCTTGTTCAATTATAGTCTGTAAAGAATTCATACGTTTAATTTTTTGGCAAAGATAACGTATTTGTAGAAATGCAAAAAAGCAAAGCGACCTGAAAATGTTACAAATTTAACTTTTTGTTTCTTTTTTGTAAAATATTAAAAAGGTCCTTAGTAAATAAAAATTTATTTCTCTGTTCCTAGAGGTTTTTTTTATGTCAAAATATGACAAAAGTCAGTCTTTCTCTTTTTTCTTCACTTTAATTTCGCAGTGTTGATCAACAATCCATTCCATAAATAAATCATATAAGCAGTAAAATATGAATCAAGAAAATTACCTTCAAAACAGAGTAATCATTGACAAAGAAGTAAGTTGGGATAAAACTCAAGTTATTATGAGTAAAACAAATGCCTTTGGTATTATCGAATATGCCAACGAAGTGTTTGTAGATGTCTGCGGTTACGAAGACTATGAATTAATGGGCCAGCCTCATAATATTATACGCCACCCGGATATGCCAAAAGTAATTTTTAAAGTGCTTTGGGAGAATCTTAAAAACGGGAAAAACTTCCACGCTATTGTAAAAAACCTCGCAAAGTCTGGAAGATACTATTGGGTAATTACAGATTTTGAAATCGCCCGAGACGAAAACGACGTTATTGTCAATTATTTCGGAAGAAGACAGGCAGTGCCGCAAGAAGTAATTGCGATGCATATTGAACCTCTTTACAAAAAGTTATTGCAGATTGAAGCTGCAAGTGGAGTTGAATTTAGCGAGAAGTACTTAATCGGTTTCTTAGAAGAGAAGAAAAGAACTTACGTTGAATATATTAAGGAGTTGATTTACGAACATGAAAAATCTCAAGCTAAGTTCGCTAATTACTCAGAAGAAGAGGATGCAGGAGGGGAAGAAGAACACAGAGGTTTTTTCGGCCGATTGTTCGGAAGATAAATTGAGTTATTTTTTAGGTTTGAATATTTGGATAAAGTCCGTCTTGAAATTTTCGAGGCGGATTTTTGTTTTAAGTTTAATTTAAAAAAACATGAATTTAAAAGGTTTATATTTGTATTGTAAAATGAAAGTATTATGGAAGCGATAAGATTAGAATTTCAGCCAGAAATCAGAGAGAAAGTACTTAAGTTATTAAGTGAATTTTCTCCTAGTGAATTGACAATTATTGAAGAGGATTCTGATTTTGAAAATGATAAAAGAAAGGTACATGAAGCTTATGCTAAATTAAAAAGTGGTAATGAAAAGTTGTATTCAGTAGATGAAGTAGACTCAATTTTAGACAATACATTTTCGGAATATGACAATTAAAATTTCGAATGAATTTTTAGAATTACTAAAAGAACAAGTTCACTATATTTATAAAGATAAACCTAGAGCGGCGCTAAAGTTTAGGAAAGATTTGCTTAGAAATATTAAAAAAGATTTAAAACATCCTTTTCTCTTTAAAAAATCAAAATATTTTGATAATGAAAATATTAGAGATTATGTTTTTAAAGGATATGTTTGTGTTTATGAAGTCGATACCAAAGAGAATAATGTTTATATCTTTGGATTCATAAAGTATAGAGAAACTCTCTAAAAATAAAGCTTTTTCATTTACTTTTGCTGAAAACTTATCAAAATGCCAAGAATCCTTTCAATAGACTACGGACAAAAACGCACAGGAATTGCAGTTACAGACGAAATGCAAATTATTGCTTCAGGTTTAACAACAATTCCGACTCATACTTTGATTGACTTTTTGAAAGATTATTTTATTAAAGAAAAAGTCGAAGCGGTTTTGATTGGCGAACCAAAGCAAATGAACGGAATGCCATCTGAAAGTGCTTCTGTAATTAATGGTTTTGCAACTCATTTTTCGAATATTTTTCCAGATATGAAAGTGATTCGTGTTGATGAGCGTTTTACTTCAAAAATGGCATTTCAAACCATGATCGACAGTGGTTTAAATAAAAAACAGCGTCAGAATAAAGGATTAATAGACGAAATTTCTGCTACAATTCTGCTTCAAGATTATCTTTCCGCAAAAAAATAACGTTGTTGGTCGTATTTTTTATTTATAATTTAATGGTTTTTAGAAAATCCTAACTTTTATCATGTAAAAATTAGTTTTTTTTTGCAATTAAAAAAGTACCTTTGCACTTTAAATAAAAATACTGTTATGCCTGACGAAACCATACGTTCAAATAGTGATGTAGTACTCATTGGCGCTGGAATAATGAGTGCCACTCTTGGGGTAATTTTGAAAGAATTACAACCAGATATAAAAATTGAAATTTACGAAAGACTAGATGTTGCCGCTGCTGAGAGCTCTGATGCTTGGAATAACGCTGGAACAGGACACTCTGCTTTTTGTGAATTAAATTATACTCCAGAAAAGGCAGACGGTAGCATAGATCCTAAAAAAGCGATAAGCATTGCAGAATCATTTGAGATTTCTCGCCAGTTTTGGTCTTACTTAGTGCAAGAAAATAAAGTGCCGTCTCCGGATAATTTTATTAAAAGCGTGCCTCATATGAGTTTTGTATGGGGAGATAAAAATGTTGATTATTTAAAAAAGAGATTTGAGGCGCTTCAAAGCAATCCGATTTTCTCTGACATGACTTTCAGTACCGATTTTGAACAGCTTCAAAAATGGATGCCATTGGTGATGGAAGGAAGAAATCCTGATGAAAAATTAGCGGCAACACATATGGAAATTGGTACCGATGTAAATTTTGGTGCTTTAACAAGAAGTATGTTCAATTACTTAGAAAAACTTGATGGCGTTTCTTTGTTTTTTAACCACGAAGTTAAAAAACTAAGACAGCGTGAAGATAAATCTTGGAGAATTAAAATTAAAGATTTGTCGACAGGAAATACTCGTAAAGCCTATACTAAATTTGTATTTATCGGTGCAGGAGGAGGTTCTCTTCCTTTATTAGAAAAAGCAAATGTACCAGAAGGTAATGGTTACGGAGGTTTCCCAGTAAGCGGGCAATGGCTTAAATGTACTAATCCTGAAGTAATTGCGAAGCATCAAGCAAAAGTATACGGAAAAGCAAGTGTTGGAGCTCCTCCAATGTCTGTTCCTCATATTGATACTCGTGTAATTGATGGCGAAAAAGCACTTCTTTTTGGCCCATTTGCAGGATTCTCAACTCGTTTCTTAAAAAATGGTTCTTATTTAGATTTGCCACTTTCTATTAAACGTAACAATTTAATTCCGATGCTGGCTGCTGGATATCACAATATTCCATTAACGAAATATTTGATTGAGCAAGTTCGCCAGTCTCCAAAAGATAGAATGAAAGCTTTACGCGAATATCTTCCGACAGCACGTTCAAAAGATTGGAAATTGGAAAAAGCAGGACAGCGTGTTCAAGTAATTAAAAAAGATGAAAAAGAAGGCGGAGTTTTAGAATTTGGTACAGAAGTAATCAATACGCATGACGGAAGTTTAGCGGTTTTATTAGGAGCTTCTCCAGGTGCTTCTACCGCTGTAGCAATTATGGTAGATTTGATCAGCAGATGTTTTACACATCAAATTAAATCTCCAGAATGGCAAGCGAAATTAAAAACAATGATTCCTTCTTATGGTCAGACTTTAAATGATAAGCCCGAACTTTTAAAAGAGCTTAGAAAACATACAGCAGACGTTTTAAAATTAAACTAAACTTCTACTTATTGAATATAAAAACAAATCCAGATGAATTAATCTGGATTTGTTGCTTTTAGGTCGGTTGTGTTTTTTAGAATTTTTTCTGCAAGATTGCTCATCCAAATTAATTGTTCTATAACCATTTGCGCTTCTTGCATTTTGGCTTGACGCGTTTCTTTATCCAAATCATCATCTTCGGCTAAGCGCGTAAAATGTTTTCGTTTTAATTCTTCAAACTGCAAAGTCACATCTTCTTTTTCAAAAAATGTATCTTTAATAATGACTTCATTTCGTAAAACAGAAATCGCATGATCCAGATTCGCTAAAATAGTTTTAATGATATAATTGAAAGAATCTGATGCAGAAGTGGTTTGATGTGACTGAATATAAGTAGACAACGATGCTAAAGCAGATAATAAAGAATGATTTAAAACGACCAATTTATTAACCAAAGGCATTGTTTTTTGCTTCGACTTTGGTTCTTGCATCATACGCTGAAAAGAAGTCATTAAGTTTCCTATTTCAACAAAAGCATTTTTTCTGGCTAATTTATATGAAGTTGGAACTTCTCCTTTTTTATTGTAGAAATCTGCAATTTCTTTCAAATAATTTCGGTTGGCCCGAATCGTATTTTCGATGTGAATAGGAGTATTGATAAATTCCCACGCTGGCCACAAAAAATGATTGGCGATAAAAGCCAAAATAGCCCCAGCAAGTGAATCTAATATTCGGTATTGAATTACTTCATTAATATCTGGCGTTAGAATTCCGTAAATAAAAACCACGTACATCGTAACAAATGTCGCACTAATCTTATAGTTGATTTGGGTAAATGAAATTCCCAAAAGCATACATATAATAGAGAAAATACTCAGCGCCACGTGATTCTGAATGACGGATACAATTCCGAAAGCTAAAATTCCTCCTAAAACAGTTCCGAACATTCTGTTATACGAACGTTCTTTCGTTAAGCCATAACCTGGTCGCATGATGACCACAATTGTGAGCAGAATCCAATAGACGTTTTGAAATGGTAGAATTTGTCCGAGGAAAAACCCAATCAAAATAGTAATCGTTAATCGTATCGAATGTCTGAAAATTGAGGAAGAATAACTTAAATTCTCGATTAAAGTTCGAAGCGGGTAATATTGTGGCGTAAGAAACTTTTCAAGTTCCTTGTCTTTATCTTTTAATTTATAAGATTGCATCGCCAAAGAAAGCGCACGCTGAATGGTTTTTATTTTTCCGACCTGATTTTTGGCATATTTCAGCATATTGGTCAGCATCAAAACACCTTCTGCGGCTTCTTCTTTTCCTAAAGATTTTTCGTAATCAAAAATGGCAAATTCAAGAGCATCCAATTCGTTTTTCAAATCTTGTTTGTCCACATAAACGCTAATATGACTGACATTTTTTGAAAGTTTTTTCAGAGTCGAAGCCAGTTTATAGGCAACATTTTGATACGTTCTTAAAACATCAGGATGTTTGGCAAATTTTTCATGAAGTTTACTGTGGTCAAAAGAAGTGTATAACGCCAATTCTTGAATTTCTACCAGAGTTATAAAAACCAAAAGCATTTTTCGGTTCTGGCTTGTACTTCCAGAAGTATTCTGATTTCCAATCAGCAATTTTCTCAAATCTTCATGAATAAGGTTTAATTCGACTTGAACAGCCAATTGTTTCTCAATAATTGCGGTTCTCTTGGCTTCTGGACTCCATAAATCGCCTCTTAATTTTAGATATTTCGCGGTAAGCTTTATTCCTTCAGCAATTTGTAATTCTACATATTTATAAGGCTGTACAAAATGAAAAACTAGAGATACTATTAGATATAGAATTCCTCCGATAAATATAAAACCAGAATATTCAAAAGCTGCCCAGCCTTCATGCAAATGTCCAAAAGACAGCGAAATAGATAATAAGGCAGAGAAGGAGATCAAAGTTGCTCGCTGTCCATAAACGGAAATCATGGAGCATAAAAACAGCAGAAAACCCAGAAATATGTAAAAAAGAAAAGGATACGGATAAACGAGATTGACCAAAAGGTTAACTCCAGAAACAATAAAAGAAGCAGCGATTAATCCTTTTATTTTATGGCTCAGAGAACTCGGTATATCACTGGGATAAGTATAGAATGCACCAAGCGCAATGGTAAAACCGATTTCAAAATGACCCAGAAAATTTAAAACCAAAACAGGAACAACAGAAGCAATAGTTACTTTGGAGGCGTTGAAAAAAGAAGTACTGTTTGTAAATTTCGAAATTTTATCAATCATAAAGACAGGTTTACTAACAAAGGTAAGAATTGTAGGGATGAATTTGGCATAATTATGGATGAGATTTTTAACAGCTTGAGAAAAATATGCTATACTTGTAAAAAAAATGATATAATAGCGTATTAGAACTATTCATTGACTATTTTTTACTATTTTTGCCAGCTGAAATATCAGAACTTTAATTCTGTTTTTGCAGCACATAAAAACATAAATAAATACAAATGATTTTACCAATTGTAGGATATGGTGATCCTGTTTTAAGAAAAGTGGGAGAAGATATTACACCAGAATATCCAAATCTAAAAGAAACGATCGCAAACATGTACGAGACCATGTACAATGCGTACGGAGTTGGACTTGCAGCACCGCAAGTTGGACTGCCAATTCGTTTGTTTGTCATTGACACAACGCCTTTTAGCGATGATGAGGATCTTCCTTCAGAGGAACAAAAAGATTTAAAAGGTTTCAAGAAGACTTTTATCAATGCTAAAATCGTTAAAGAAGAAGGAGAAGAGTGGGGTTTTAACGAAGGTTGTTTGAGTATTCCTGATGTGCGTGAAGACGTTTACAGAAAACCAACTGTTACAATCGAATATTGTGAGGAAGATTTCGTAATGAAAACGGAAGTATTTGATGGATTAATCGCTAGAGTTATCCAGCACGAATACGATCACATTGAAGGAATCTTATTTACAGATAAAATCTCATCTCTAAAGAAACGATTAATCCAAAAGAAATTGAAAAATATTACGGAAGGAAAAACGTTTCAGGAATATAGAATGAAATTTTTTGCAGCTAAAAAAGCGAGATAAGTTTTCTAAATACTTAGAAACAAAAAAATAAATAAAATTCTTAATACTAATTTTAATAAAAATGAATTTAACGAAAATTTTAGCCATTTCAGGGAAGCCAGGTTTATACGAATTAAAAGTACAAACTCGTACAGGTTTTGTGGCGGAATCATTAATTGATGGGAAGAAGATTACTGTAAATCTAAAAAGCAATGTAAGTTTATTGTCTGAAATTTCGATTTATACTTATGAAGGTGAAAAACCGTTAACTGAAGTAATGCAGCAGATTGCCGTTAAAGAAAATAAAGGACAAGCTATCTCTCACAAAGAAGATAATGCTACTTTGTCTGCTTATTTCAAACAAATTCTTCCAGATTACGATGAGGAGAGAGTTTATCCATCAGACATCAAAAAAGTATTAAGCTGGTACAACACACTTCAAGCAAAAGGTTTGGTTACAGATTTAGCTCCTGCAGCTGAAGAACCAAAAGAAGAAGCTCCAGTTGCTGAAGAAAAACCAAAAAAAGCTCCAGCAGCAAAAAAAGCGAAAGCTAAAAAAGAAGAATAGTAGTTTTTCTTTAATCATAAAATAATCCTGTTAAGATGTTTTCTTGACAGGATTTTTTAATTTTACAGAATAGAGTTTAAATCAAAAGAAAACTTCAAAATGAGCAGAGAAAATCAGTTAAAAGCGTTTGAGAGATTATTGAATATCATGGATGAACTTCGTGAGCAATGTCCGTGGGATAAAAAACAAACCTTACAGACATTAAGACATTTGACAATTGAAGAAACTTACGAACTTGGCGATGCGATTTTGGACAATGACTTAAATGAAGTAAAAAAGGAATTGGGAGATTTACTGCTTCATATTGTTTTTTACGCTAAAATAGGCAGTGAAACCAATGATTTTGACATTTCTGATGTTTGTAATGAAATCTGCGAAAAACTAATTCACCGTCATCCTCATATTTATGGCGATGTAAAAGTAGAAAATGAAGAAGAAGTCAAACAGAACTGGGAAAAACTAAAGCTGAAAGAAGGCAAAAAATCCGTTTTGGAAGGCGTGCCGAAAAGTCTTCCTGCATTGGTTAAAGCGAGTCGAATTCAAGACAAAGTAAAAGGCGTAGGTTTTGATTGGGAAGAACCTCATCAAGTTTGGGATAAAGTACAAGAAGAGTTGCAAGAATTACAAGAAGAAGTTAAAACTGGAAATCAAGATAAAATTGAAGACGAGTTTGGAGACGTTTTGTTCTCTATGATTAACTATGCAAGATTCTTAAATGTAAATCCAGAAGATGCTTTAGAAAGAACCAATAAAAAGTTTATTAAACGTTTTCAGTACTTAGAAAGCAAAGCAAACGAATTAGGAAAACCATTAATGGATATGACGCTTACAGAAATGGATGTTTTCTGGAACGAAGCTAAAAAACTCTAGTTATCGGCTAATTTCTTTAAAGCGCGAACGTCTTTAAGCAAGATTTTTTTACCAACTAATTCGATTAATCCTAATTTATTAAAATCAGATAAAAGACGAATACAGCTTTCTGTAGCGGTACCGATAATTCCAGCAAGTTCTTCTCTTGTCAATTGCACTCGAAGCGTTTTATCAGTGTCTTCGCCAAATTCGTCGTGCAGATGCAATAACGTTTCTGCAAGTCGCTGCTTAACTGTTTTTTGGACTAAAGCAATTTTTTCGTTTTCAGATTCTTTTAAATCTTCGCATACAGATTGCATTAGATTTAAAGAAAACTGATTGTTATTATTAAAGAAATTGATGATTTCAGTTTTAGGAATAAAACAAACTTCCATGTCAGCAATCGCCTTTGCAGATAAGTTTGCCGGTTCATTGCTAATCATAGATCGCTGCCCAAGAAGCTCTCCAGATTTAACCAATTTTACAATTTGATCTTTTCCGTTCGCACTTAATTTTGAAAGTTTACCTACACCATCTTTTATACAAAAAACACCATTGGTTACTTCGCCTTCTTCAAAAATGGCTTCACCCTTTTTAATCTTGTAAGAGGTTTTACTGCTGGCTAGTTTAATAACTTCGTCTTTATTAAGGGCTTTTAATGAGCTCAGCTGGCGTACAATGCATTGATCACATTTATTCATGACAATAGTTGTTTGCAGCAAAAATACGGATATTTAAGGGTTTTAGCGACTATTTGCAGGTAAAATTATAATAAATTAGAGTAAACCTTAATCTGGACTGTTTAATTTTATTAAATTAGAATTCAATTTCAATATAACATGACAATTATCATCTTAATAATTGTGCTTTAATTGGAAATTTGCGACATATAAAAACAAGTTTATGAGGGAGCAAAGTTGTTTTCATTGTGGTTTAACTATTGAACAAAATGAAGAAATTGATTTTGATGATAAAAAGTTTTGTTGCACGGGCTGTAAAACAGTTTACGAAATTTTTAGCATCAACGACCTAACATCGTATTATGACTTTGAAAAGTCTCCAGGTGCCACTCCGCAAGACATCAAAGGAAAATATGATTTTTTAGAAAATGAAACCATTCTTGCAAAGGTTTTAGAATTTCAAGAAGGAAACACGTCAATCGTTTCGCTGAATATTCCGCATATCCACTGCAGTTCTTGCATTTGGATTTTAGAAAATTTAAATCGTCTCCAACCTGGAATTAGCATTTCGCAGGTTAATTTCCACGAAAAGAAAGTTAGAATTACCTTTAATTCAGATGTGGTTTCTTTAAAAGAAATAGCTTATCTCTTAAGTTCAATCGGCTACGAACCTTATATTAGTTTAGAGAATTACGGAACAGCAAAAGCAAAAGTCGACAGAAGTTTAACCTATAAATTGGGTGTCGCATTTTTTTGCTTCGGAAATATTATGTTGCTTTCGTTTCCAGAATATTTCGAAATGAAAGAATTCTGGCTAGATAGTTACAAACCGTTTTTCAGATTACTGATTTTTCTTTTAGCATTGCCAAGTTTCTTATATTCAGCAAGCGGGTATTATATTTCAGCTTACCACAGTATTAGAACCAGAATGCTCAATATTGATATTCCGATTGCTTTAGGAATTATCGTCATGTTTATCCGAAGCACTTACGACATGCTGATGGATCACGGTCCGGGATTTTTTGACAGTTTGGCCAGTTTAGTATTCTTTATGCTTTTGGGGAAAATGTTTCAAATTAAAACCTATAGTTTTTTAAGCTTCGAAAGAGATTTTAAATCGTATTTCCCAATTGCGGTTACCAAGATTAATAAAGATGCAACTGAAGATAATGTAGCTATTTATGATGTTTTAAAAGGCGACAGATTGTTGATTCGAAACCAAGAACTCATTCCCGTTGACGGAATTTTAATCAGCGAAAATGCAGAAATAGATTATAGTTTTGTTACAGGCGAGGCGGTTCCAATTACCAAAAAATCTGGCGATAAAGTATTTGCAGGAGGAAAACAGATTGGAAAAGTAATCGAAATGGAAGTATTGCATTCTGTATCGCAAAGTTATTTGACTCAGTTATGGAGTAACGAAATTTTTCAGAAAAAAGTAGATCAGAAACACAAAACCATAACAGATGCAATAAGCCGATATTTTACCCCTATATTATTGCTAATTGCATTTGCTGGTTTTGGATATTGGATTTTTATTGATGCCAATACCGCTTTTAATGTTTTTACAGCCGTATTAATTGTAGCTTGTCCTTGTGCATTGGCTCTAACGGCTCCGTTTACTTTTGGAAACATATTGCGAATTTTAGGAAAAAAGAAATTCTACTTAAAAAATGCGATTGTAATTGAACAGCTTGCCAAAGTGAATACGATTGTTTTTGATAAAACAGGAACAATTACAACCAATAAAAAATCGAATATAGTATATGAAGGAAATCCTGTTTCAGATTCTGATATTGTGTTGATTAAAAATGTATTGCGGGGATCAAACCATCCTTTAAGCCGAATGCTTTATGATTTTCTGCCAGAAGCCAAACGCATTACTGTAGAAGAGTTTCAAGAAATTACAGGAAAAGGAATTTTAGCTGTAATTGAAGGAAAAGAAATTAAAATTGGTTCAGGTCAATTTGTAAATGATATAGTTGCAGATGGTTCAGAAATTGAAAAGACGGCCTTACATATTAAAATAGGAGAGGTTTACTTTGGAAAATATACTTTCCAGAATCAATATCGTGAAGGCCTAGAAAAACTTTTTGCCAATTTGAGCAAAGATTATGAAATCAAAGTGCTTTCTGGTGATAATGATGGCGAGAGAGCAAATTTAGAAGCCATTCTGCCAAAAGGTACCGAATTGATATTCAATCAAAAACCCGAACAAAAACTCGACTACATAAAAAAACTTCAAGAAAAAGGACAGAATGTAATGATGGTTGGCGACGGGTTGAATGATGCTGGAGCACTGGCACAAAGCAACGTTGGTATTTCTATTTCAGAAAATGTGAACGTCTTTTCACCTGCGTGTGATGCGATTTTAGATGCGTCTGAGTTTTCACGTCTTAATTACTTTTTAAACCTTTCGCATAAAGCAATTTCGATTATTAAAATGAGCTTCGGACTCTCATTGCTGTACAACGTTGTCGGACTGGCATTTGCGGTTACAGGAAACCTGCTTCCACTGGTGGCAGCGATCATTATGCCATTGAGTACAATTACTATCGTGAGCTTTGTGACTTTTATGTCTAACTATTTCAGCAACAGAAATTTAGAATAATTATAAATTATTTAAAGAGCTATTTTTATAAGGTATTTTTTATAAATTTAACTATCTTTTTGATCATGATAATTATCATATTTTATGCGCCTTTAACGAAGTAATTTTGTTAATATAAATCTAAGGTATGAGTGTTATTTATCTATTAATTTCAGTAAGTATTTTTGTGGCAATCTGTTTCTTTATTGCCTTTATTGCGGCTGTCAAATCTGGACAGTACGACGATGATTATACGCCTTCAGTCAGAATTCTTTTCGATGACGAAACAAAAATTAATTCCCAAAATAATAATTCACCAATCGAAGAAAAACAAGTATAATTATGGAAATGGAACAGTTTTATTACGACAACAAAATTGTAAAAAAATTCATTTACGCCACAATACTCTTTGGAGTTGTGGGTATGTTAGTGGGGCTTACCTTAGCGGTAATGTACCTTTTTCCCAACATGACAGATGGGATTTCGTGGCTTAGTTACGGCCGTTTAAGACCGTTACACACCAATGCAGTTATTTTTGCCTTTGTGGGTAACGCCTTCTTTGCCGGAATGTACTACTCGCTGCAGAGGTTGTTAAAAGCCAGAATGTTTAGTGATTTTTTAACTAATCTTCATTTCTGGGGATGGCAGTTAATTATTGTGGCAGCTGCAATTACACTTCCGTTAGGTTATACTTCTTCTAAAGAATATGCAGAACTAGAGTGGCCAATTGATATTGCAATCGCTTTAATTTGGGTTGTAATGGGGATCAACATGATTGGAACCATGCTACGCCGTAGAGAGCGTCACCTATATGTTGCTATATGGTTTTATCTGGCAACATTTGTAACGGTAGCAGTACTGCATATCTTTAACAACATTGAAATCCCGGTTTCAGGTTTAAAAAGTTACTCTGTTTACGCAGGTGTTCAAGATGCGCTTGTACAATGGTGGTACGGGCACAATGCGGTAGCATTCTTCTTGACAACCCCGTTTTTGGGATTAATGTATTATTTCGTTCCAAAAATTGCAAACAGACCTGTTTACTCTTATAGATTATCTATTATTCACTTTTGGTCTTTAATCTTTATTTACATCTGGGCGGGACCACACCACTTATTGTATTCTGCATTGCCAAACTGGGCTCAGAATCTTGGAGTTGCATTCTCAGTAATGTTAATTGCGCCATCTTGGGGAGGTATGATCAATGGTCTTCTTACTTTAAGAGGCGCTTGGGATAAAGTTCGTGAAGAACCAGTTTTAAAATTCTTCGTAGTAGCGATTACAGGTTACGGTATGGCAACTTTTGAAGGGCCGATGTTATCTCTTAAAAACGTTAATGCTATTGCGCACTATACGGACTGGATCGTTGCGCACGTACACGTAGGGGCTTTAGCTTGGAATGGTTTCATGTCATTTGGTATTATTTATTGGTTGATTCCAAGAATGACAAAATCGGCGTTGTTCTCTAAGAAACTGGCAAACTTCCATTTCTGGATTGGTACTTTAGGTATTATCGTTTATACAATTCCGTTATATGTGGCTGGTTTTCAACAAGCATCCATGTGGAAACAATTTAATCCAGACGGAACTTTAACGTATGGGAACTTCCTTGAAACGGTAACAGCGATTATGCCAATGTATTGGATGAGAGCCATCGGGGGAACTCTTTACTTAATTGGTATGCTGACATTGGTTTACAATATTATTATGACCGTGAAAGCTGGTAATACAATTGAAGACGAATTGGCTCAGGCCCCAGCTTTACAAACCATAAAAAGCAGCAGATTAAGCGGAGAAAAATTCCACTCATGGTTAGAAAGAAAACCAATTCAGCTGACAATTCTAGCAACAATTGCAATTTTAATTGGAGGTATTATTCAGATTGTGCCAACAATTATGGTAAAATCAAATATTCCGACAATTTCAAGTGTAAAACCGTATACACCGTTAGAGCTTGAAGGACGTGATTTATACATTAGAGAAGGTTGTGTTGGATGTCACTCTCAATCCGTTCGTCCATTTAGAAGTGAGGTTGAACGTTATGGAGTTCAATCAAAAGCAGGAGAGTTTGTTTACGACCATCCATTCTTATGGGGATCAAAACGTACAGGTCCAGATTTATTAAGAGTAGGCGGTAAGTACAACGATAACTGGCACTTTAACCACATGTGGAATCCGCAAAGTACATCTGCAGGATCAATTATGCCAGGTTACAAATGGCTGTTTGACAATAAACCAATGGACATTTCATTGACACAAAAGAAAATGCAAGCAATGATTTCATTAGGTGTGCCTTATTCTCCAGAAGATGTTGAAAATGCTCAAAAAACATTAAGAGAACAAGCAGTTAAGATTGAGAAAAGCTTGGAAAGCGATCCTGACTTTGTGAAGAGTTACGAAGACAGCCGTAAAAAAGCTGCAGCAAAAGGCGAGAAATTCATTCCGATGAACGAAAGAGAAATCGTGGCGCTGATCGCTTATATTCAAAGACTTGGTACTGATATTAAAGTAAAAGAAACTTCAAAATAACAGCATTATGTTTGAACAAATAAAACACAATATGGAAACCATATCGGGTATAGAAATTTACCCGATTATTTCCCTCTTAATTTTCTTTTTCTTCTTTGTAGGATTAGGTATTTGGGTATTCTCTTATAGAAAAGAAAAAATTCAAGAGATGAGTAATATCCCTTTAGATGAGGGACTTAGTGTAATCACAAAAGATAGATAAAATGAAAAAGTTTTTCCCAGTATATGTTAGAGTACCGTTGATTTTCTTCATCGTATTTGCTTTGATGGAATTTTTTATAGACTCAGGCGATAGGCCGGCTTTTATAAAGTTCCCTATGGTATCGCTCTTTTTATTTGTCTTTTTGTTTATTCTGATTGCCATCGAAATTACGCTTAGTGCAGTAAATCGAGTGATGTATCAATTGTTATCACCAGAAGAAAAAGCGCAAAAAGCACTTGAAGAAAGTTTAAGTTTTAAAGAAAGCACTTGGTTTAAAAACCTTATGCATAAATTGACTAAAACTGAGCCAATTGAAAAAGAAGCCGATTTATTGATGGATCATGATTATGACGGAATCAAAGAGTTGGATAATAATTTACCGCCATGGTGGGTGTATTTATTCTATATCTGTATCATTTTCGGAGTAATTTATGTTGTTCGTTACGATGTTTTAGGAGCTGATGATCAGGAAATGGAGTTGAAGAAAGAATTGGCTCAAGCGAAAATTGATGTTGCAGAATATATGAAAACCGCTCCAGATTTGATGGATGAAAAAACAGTGGTTCTACTAACTGACGAACCAAGTTTAGCAGCAGGAAAAGAAATTTTCACAAATAACTGTGCCGCTTGTCACCGTGCCGATGCAGGAGGTCAGATCGGACCAAACCTTACAGATGATAAATGGATTTTAGGTGGAGGCGTTAAAAATTTATTCCACACCATTACAAATGGAGGTAGAGACGGTAAAGGGATGATTGCCTGGAAAGGAACGCTAAAACCAAAAGAAATACAAAAAGTGGCAAGTTATATTCTGTCTTTACAAGGAAGTAATCCGAAAGATCCGAAAGAACCAGAAGGAGAAGTTTGGGTAGACGATAGTGCTCCTAAAACCGATGTCGCTGCAACAACCACAAAAGATACCACAGAAGTTAAAAAATAATTAGAATATCATGTCAAATTTACCAGACGAAGCTTTTAGAAATACCATTGGAACAATAGATGAAGGTGGTAAACGAAAATTTATATTTCCTAAAAAACCGTCTGGTAAGTTTTACGATTATAGAAAAATTGTCAGTTACGTTTTATTGGCAATTTTAATCGTAAATCCGTTTATCAAAATAAATGGAAACCAATTTATGATGTTCAACATTATCGAACGTCGTTTTAATATTTTCGGATTTCCTTTTTGGCCACAGGATTTTTATCTCTTCGTAATTTCAATGCTCATAGGCGTTGTATTTATACTTTTATTTACTGTTGTTTTTGGCCGAATTTTTTGTGGGTGGATTTGTCCGCAGACTATTTTTCTTGAAATGGTTTTTCGTCGAATAGAATATTGGATTGATGGAGATCGTGGAGCGCAAACTCGTTTAGCAAAACAAGAATGGAATGGAGAAAAAATTAGAAAAAGACTTATAAAATGGACTATTTTCTTTTTAATTTCTTTTCTTATTGCGAATGTTTTTCTGGCTTATTTAGTAGGAAGCGATACCTTGTTTTTAATGATTGAACAAGGACCAATTGCACAAGCAAGTAATTTCATTGCACTGCTCATTTTTACAGGTGTTTTCTACTTTGTTTTTGTTTGGTTCCGTGAGCAGGTTTGTATCATTGCTTGTCCGTACGGAAGATTGCAAGGTGTTCTTTTAGATAATAAATCTATAAATGTTGCATACGATTTTGTTCGCGGTGAAAAAGAAGAAGGCCGAGCTAAATTCAATAAAAAAGAAGATAGAGCATTAACAGGAAAAGGAGATTGTATTGATTGTCTTCAATGTGTTCATGTTTGTCCAATGGGAATTGACATTCGAAACGGAACACAATTAGAATGTACAAACTGTACCGCCTGTATCGATGAATGCGATCATATTATGGAATCGGTAGGATTGCCAAAAGGTTTGATTCGTTACGCTTCTGAAGATGAAATTGCAAAAAAAGAGCCTTTCAAATTCACAGCAAGAATGAAAGGATATACGGCTGTTCTCTTTATTTTATTGAGTGTTTTTGTTGGAATGCTGTTTTTAAGAACAGATGTTCAGGCAGTTGTTTTACGTCTACCAGGTCAGTTGTTTCAGCATAATGGAGAGAAAATCAGTAATGTGTACACGTACAAAATTGTAAACAAAACCATGAAAGATTACAACGATATTCACTTCGAATTAATTGATCAGAAAGGCGAAATTAAAAATGTTGGGAAAAGACATTTTAAAGTGGCTAAAGAAGGAATCTCTCAAGGAACATTATTCATTGAAATTGATGAAGTTTTATTGGAAAGTGATAAAACAAAAGTAAAAATAGGAGTTTATAATGGTTCTAAACTCTTAGAAACAACAACTACAAATTTCTTAGGACCACGAAGTTTTAATTAAAAATATATTGTTATGAAAATTAATTGGGGTACCGGAATCGTCATTGCATTCGGATTGTTTATGACATTTATATTATACTTTGTTTTTGAAGTGCAATCAAATTCTAAATACGACAATGATTTGGTTGTCGAAGAATATTACAAACATGATACGCACTTTCAGGAAGAAATGGCGAGAATTCAAAACGCTCACGATTTACAGCACAAGCCATCAATCAAATACACAGAAAATGGTGTAGCGGTAATTTTTCCAGCAGGATTTGAAAGTGATAAAGTGAAAGGAAATATTCAGCTGTATAGACCTTCAAACAAAAAATTCGACTTTAATACACAAATTGCTTTAACCAATTCAGAAATCATTATTCCGCAGAAAAAATTATTAAAGGGACGCTGGGATGTGAATATGGAATGGCAATATGAAGGGAAAAAATATCTCACTAAAGAAGTTATTTACGTAAACTAAACACCATGTTATTCTCAGCTTTCTTTTTAGGTTTAATCAGTAGTCTGCATTGTGTTGGAATGTGCGGGCCAATCGCCATGATGCTTCCTGTAGACAGGCAAAATGAAGCCAAAAGAGTAACGCAAATTATGACCTATCATTTCGGCCGATTAACAGCTTACGCTACAATCGGATTGGTGTTTGGACTGCTCGGAAGAGTTTTTTTCTTAGCAGGATTACAGCAGAAAATGTCAATTATTATTGGTGTAATTATGATTGTTGTAGTTTTAATTCCAGAAAAGAAATTTGCTCAATACAATTTTTCAAAACCAGTTTACAAGATTATTTCAAAAATTAAAACCAATCTCGGAAGCCAGTTTAAAAACAAGAGTTACAAATCGCTTTTCACAATTGGTCTCCTAAACGGATTTCTGCCTTGCGGAATGGTTTATGTTGCTTTATTTGGGGCAATTGCCATGCAAAGTGCTGGTTATGGCGTTCTGTACATGCTTTTGTTTGGAATAGGAACAATTCCGTTAATGACAATTGTAGTTTATGCCAATAGTTTATTAAGATTGCCGTTTAGAAATAAAATTCAGAAAGCAATTCCGTATGTAGCGGTTGTAATTGGAGTTTTATTTATCCTTCGCGGATTAGGTTTAGGAATTCCGTATATTTCTCCTTCAAACATGAGTTTATTTGTACAGCAAACTCCGAACTGCCACTAAAAATATATTTTAAATACTTTATACAGTCATCGAAAACAAATTTGTTTCCGGTGACTTTCTTTTTAGGTGTAAATCGAAAGCCATGCAAATATTACGCACAAAAGGTCTTCCTTCTTCGGTAATTTTGATTTTATTACTTTCAATAACAATTAAATTATCGTTTTCAATTTCTTTTAAAGCAATTAAAACTTCAGGAAGTTCAGAAAAATTGAGAGATTCTGCAGTCCAAGATGTTTCCAGTTCGCAAGTTAAATTTAAAATGTGTTTTCTGATTATAAGATCTTCATCATTCAAAATATGGCCTTTGACAACAGGAAGTCTATCAGATTCTAAAATCTCATAATATTCGTCAAGATTTTTGGTGTTTTGAGCAAAACTGTACCAGCTGTCGCTTATAGAAGAAACGCCAAGACCAATCATAACTTGTGTTTTAGAAGCGCTATAACCCATAAAGTTTCTATGCAGATTTCCGTTGTGAGCTGCTTTGTATAAACTGTCATCAGCTAAGGCAAAATGATCCATGCCGATTTCATGATAGCCATTTTGAAGCAATAGTTTTTTACCTATTTCGTATAATTTTCTTTTTTCAGCATCTTTTGGAAGATTCTCTTCATTAAAACCGCGCTGCCCATTTCCTTTTATCCAAGGCACATGAGCATAACTATAAAATGCTAATCGGTCTGGTTTTAATGAATTTGTTTTTTCGACCGTATCAATTACATCTTCAATAGTTTGAAATGGAAGTCCGAAAATAATATCGTGTCCAATTGAAGTATAGCCAATTTCTTTTGCCCAAAAAGTCACCTTGGCAACATTATGAAAAGGCTGAATTCTATTAATCGCTTTTTGAACAGTTGCAGAATAATCCTGAACGCCAAAACTTACTCGGCGAAAGCCTAATTCATATAGTTTTTTAAGCTGTTCGTAAGTCGTATTGTTTGGATGCCCTTCAAAACTAAATTCATGATGTTCTGCTTTTAAGGCATTTTTAAATATTCCATTTATAAGACTTTCCAGATTTTCTTTTGAAAAAAATGTTGGAGTTCCTCCGCCTAAATGTATTTCTTTAATTACGGGTTTTTGTGGCAGTAAATCGCAGTACATTTTCCATTCTTTAAGGACTGCCTGAATGTATTTTTCTTCTACCGAATGATTTTTGGTAATGCGTTTGTTGCATCCGCAGAAAGTGCACATGCTTTCGCAAAAAGGCAAATGAATGTATAAACTGATTCCGTTTTTTGAATTGCTTTCCGAGAATGATTTTTGTAAAGTTGTGATCCATTTTTCGGAGGTAAAATCAGCTTCATTCCAATACGGAACTGTCGGATAACTAGTATATCTAGGACCTGGGACATTGTACTTCTGAGTCAAAGAAATTTTCATAGCGACGGATTTAGTTTTCCCCAAAATTAGAACTTCCCTTACAGACATAAAATGACAAATATCATATAACAACCAAAAAAAAGAGACTCAAAATTGAGCCTCTTTAGTGAATTAAATAACTAACGTGATATAGAATCTTGGATGATTTTAAGCCATTTTTTCGCAAACTGATGATCTTGGTAGACGCTAATCTGTTTGATGCGGTCATCATCAAAATCATAGAATGGAATTATTATTTTTTTAGGGGTTTCTTTCTCTTGAAATTCAAAATCAATTTTGATGATTGTATCTGAACCAGCATCCGTGGTCGGAATTAATTTGACAGAAGCAATCGCATTTAAATCGACATAAGTTGACTCTTGCTGATTTGGATTGAAATTCATCAAAATGAATTTATTGTTTTTCTGATCGATTGTTAAAGTCTTATTATTGATTGATTCAGTCAAATCAAAATCTTCTGGATGATTTGGGTTGAACCTTTTCTTAATATTTAAAATTCTCGATTTACTTGCTGCCGACGAACGCGCAGAAAAATATACAGGGATAGCGACAATAATTAGAATCACAATACCCATTATTGTGGTAGTAGTTTCCATAATGTTTTTAATGAAATAAATAAATAAATAATGATATGCAAACAGTTCTCAAATTTGAAAACGGTTTACTATAGGTGAAGAATTACTCTTCAGTTGAAATCAAGTATTTATTTACCAGAAAAAATGGAAAGCGTAGAGTATGACCGAAACCTTTTTACTTTGAGTGGTAAAAAGTTTCGTGTATGCTGTGGTATGAGTAACGGTTTGATGCTTTGGAATTAGCGGTAAAAGTGTATCAAAACATTTAATAATTCCGATTGGATTTGTTTTGATGTTTGCCGCAAACTGATAACTTCCCTGAGGCTGTATAAATGCAGATGAATCAGGAATGTCTTTGGAGAAGTTGGTATCCGATTTTTCCGTTTCGATTATGCGTACAGAAGCTTGGTCTGCTTGGTAAGCAAACAGTCCTGCAAGCAAAAGCGCAATAAAAATAACGGTTTTACGAATCCAATTCATGTCGGCGAATTTAAGTCATAAAACGCAATTAAAGAAATTTTATAGAATTAATTAACACTCAAAAAAAAGTCCTCAATAAAATGAGGACTTTAAGTTATTGTTGCATTTTAAAATAATAATCTGCAGAGTGTTTACCACTTCCGTAAAATAGGAAGAAGATGCAGACCAATAAAACGATTAAAGCTAAAACTAAACTCTCTGAGTGCATATTTCCCATAAGGTTAAAAAGAACAGCACCAAATAAAATGGGCAATTGAGCTGCGATTGCCCATCTGGTAAGCAGTCCGAAAATAATCATTATACCACCAATCATGTGGGCAGGAGCAATGTAATGCAGCATAAACATACCTCCGCCAAACTTATCGATAGGCGAAATCAAATCATGCAGGTATTGAACATTAGTGACGAAAGAGACGCCCTTCATAAATAAAAATCCCCCCAAAACAATACGTACTAAATCAACTGGTAAATAAGTGTGCGAATTGGCCCATTTATTCAAACTTTTTACATTTTCCATGATATTGTGTGATTAAAAATTATGTACTAAGTTACTAATTTTTAATCAGATATTTATTTTTAACACCTTGAAAATGAGTTTTTTGCTTTTTATTTAACGTGCTGTTGCGAATTCTTAAATCGTTAAACCTGAATAACACCCAAATTAAATGGTTTTTCAATAGGAGCGTGGTTTGCGGCTTCGATTCCCATCGAAATCCAATTGCGGGTTTCTAACGGATCGATGATGGCATCTGTCCACAATCTTGAAGCGGCGTAATAAGGAGAAGTCTGCTCGTCGTAACGTGCTTTTATTTTATTGAATAATTCGGTTTCTTTGGCTTCATCCACTTTTTCTCCTTTCGCTTTAAGCGAAGAAGCTTCAATTTGTGCTAATACTTTTGCAGCTTGCGTGCCACCCATAACGGCAAGTTCGGCACTTGGCCAAGCGAAGATTAAACGAGGGTCATAGGCTTTTCCGCACATGGCGTAATTTCCTGCCCCGTATGAATTTCCGACAATTACCGTAAATTTTGGAACAACTGAATTACTTACGGCATTCACCATTTTGGCACCATCTTTAATAATGCCGCCATGCTCCGATTTTGAGCCGACCATAAAACCTGTAACGTCTTGTAAAAATACCAAAGGAATTTTTTTCTGATTGCAATTCGCAATAAAACGAGTCGCTTTATCAGCACTATCCGAATAAATTACACCGCCAAACTGCATTTCACCTTTTTTGGTTTTTACCACTTTTCTTTGATTAGCCACAATTCCGACAGCCCAGCCATCGATTCGGGCATAACCGGTAATTAAAGATTGTCCGTAACCTTCTTTGTAAGCTTCAAATTCTGAATTATCGACCAAACGTTTGATGATTTCCAGCATATCGTACTGTTCGGTTCTGGCTTTTGGCAGAATTCCGTAAATATCATTTGGATCTAAAGCCGGTTTTTCTGATTTGATTCGGCTATAACCCGCTTTATCAAAATCACCAATTTTATCTACAATATTTTTTATTTTGTCTAAAGCATCTTTGTCGTCTTTCGCTTTATAATCGGTTACTCCTGAAATTTCGCAGTGCGTGGTCGCGCCACCTAAAGTTTCATTGTCAATTGTTTCTCCGATAGCAGCTTTTACCAAATAACTTCCGGCAAGAAAAATACTTCCTGTCTTATCAACGATTAAAGCTTCATCGCTCATGATAGGAAGATAAGCGCCACCTGCAACACAACTTCCCATTACGGCAGCGATTTGGGTAATTCCCATACTGCTCATTTGAGCGTTGTTTCTAAAAATGCGTCCGAAATGTTCTTTATCTGGAAAAATCTCATCCTGCATTGGTAAATAAACTCCTGCGCTGTCTACAAGATAAATAATCGGAAGTCGGTTTTCCATCGCGATTTCTTGCGCTCGAAGATTTTTCTTTCCCGTGATCGGAAACCAGGCTCCAGCTTTTACAGTCGCGTCATTGGCGACCACAATACATTGTTTCCCTCTGATGTAACCAATTTTCACCACAACACCGCCCGAAGGACAACCGCCGTGTTCTGGATACATTCCTTCGCCAGCAAAACCTCCAATTTCAATACTTTTCGAATTTTCATCCAATAAATAAGCAATTCTTTCACGAGCTGTCATTTTACCTTCAGCATGCAGTTTCTCGATTCTTTTTTCGCCTCCGCCCAATTTCACTTTGGCAAATTTTTGTTTTAATTCTGAAAGGAGTAATTTATTGTGATCTTCGTTTTTATTGAAGTTTAAATCCATGATATAGTGTTGATTTTATAAAATAGTGTTGGCTAATTTACAAAATCCATTGAAATAAAACGAATCCCGATATTTTGAAATTCAGAAGATCTTAAAAATAAAAATCGGCTCATTAGAGATAAAATGAGCCGACTTATGTGATATTAAATTGAAACTATTCTTTTACTTTGTTCAAAGAAAGTGCATTGATGCAGTAACGCAAACCGCTTGGCGGAGGTCCATCAGGAAAGATATGACCTAAATGCGAATCGCAAACATTACAGGTTACCTCAACACGAATCATTCCGTGAGACTTATCTGCGTGATATCCGACTGCATTTTCTTTTACAGGTTGCGTAAAAGACGGCCATCCTGTTCCAGATTCGAATTTTTCGCTGGCATCAAACAATAAAGTGCCACAGCATTTGCATTCGTAAATTCCAGGCTCAAACAAACTGCACATTTCAGAGCTGAAAGATCTTTCAGTTCCTTTTAAACGTGTAACCTGAAATTCTTCCGGAGTTAGAATTTCTTTCCATTCTTCCTCCGTTTTTTCCACTCTTTTATCTGGAGTTGGATTTCCTTTATTTGTAAAATGAATTACATCTGCCCATTTTATCATAACTGTTTGTTTTTTTTGTTTCAGGTTTCAAGTTTCAGGTTTCAGGTTTCAAGTTACTGCGAGTGCTAACTGCACTGAACACTATTAATCTGACCACTGAATACTATTCCTCTTCTTTCTGTCCCATCATCATTAGATAAGCTTTAAGGAAAGCGTCGATATTTCCGTTCATTACTCCGTCAACATCGCTGGTTTCGTAGCCTGTACGAACGTCTTTTACTAATTTATAAGGCTGCATTACGTAATTACGAATTTGCGAACCCCATTCAATTTTCATTTTTCCAGCTTCGATGTCAGCACGTTGCGCTTGCTGTTTCTTTAACTCAATTTCATACAATTGAGAACGAAGCATTTGCATAGCGCGCTGTCTGTTGTCTTGCTGAGAACGAGTTTCAGAACATTGAATCTGAATTCCAGTTGGTTTGTGAACTAACTGAACTTTAGTTTCAACCTTGTTTACGTTCTGTCCACCCGCACCGCTTGAGCGAGAAGTTGTGATTTCGATATCGGCAGGATTAATGTCAATCTCGATACTGTCATCAACTAAAGGATAAACGTAAACGGATACGAATGAAGTATGACGTTTTGCATTACTGTCAAATGGCGAAATACGCACTAGACGGTGAACCCCGTTTTCTCCTTTTAAATATCCGAACGAATAATCTCCTTCGAACTCTAAAGTTACGGTTTTTATTCCGGCAACGTCGCCTTCCTGAAAGTTTAGTTCTTTGATTTTGTAACCATAACTCTCTCCCCACATCATGTACATACGCATCAGCATTCCTGCCCAATCACAGCTTTCGGTTCCTCCAGCTCCAGCGGTAATCTGAACCACAGCGCTTAAACTGTCACCTTCATCAGAAAGCATGTTTTTAAATTCGATGTTTTCAATGTGTGCTTGCGCGGCGCTGAATTGTTCGTCTAACTCCTCTACAGAAAGTTCTCCTTCTTTATAAAAATCATAAGCCAGCTGTAATTCTTCTGTCAAGGATACAGCTTTATCATAATCTTCAATCCATTTTTTCTTGTTTCGAAGGTTCTTTACAATGTTTTCTGCTTCTTTCGGGTTGTTCCAAAAGTCAGGAGCAAACGTTTTTTCTTCTTCGTTGGCAATTTCGATTAGCTTGGCATCAACGTCAAAGATACCTCCTCAACGCACCAAGGCGCTCCACAATACCTTTTACTTGTTCGGTTGTTGTCATAAATTAATTAATAGGTTTTTATATGTTTTTTCGAATTATTACGTTAATTTGGTCTATAGAAACGAGCGAGTTAAATTTTATTTAACTTGCCAAGAATAACTATTTGTAATACGTAATATTGCATACAAAAATAAGATATAGTTTTTAGAATATGGAAATAAATTTAATCAGCGATACCATAACAAAGCCTACTTACGAGATGCTTCAGTATATGTTTAACGCTCATGTCGGCGATGATGTATACAAACAGGACCCAACGGTGATTGAATTAGAAAACAGAACAGCAGAGTTTTTTGGAATGGAAGCTGGTCTTTTTTTTCCGTCTGGAACTATGGCCAATCAGACGGCAATTAAACTGCACACGCAACCTGGCGAACAGTTAATTGCTGATAAATATGCACACGTTTATCATTATGAAGGAGGAGGAGTTTCTTTTAACAGCGGCGTTTCGTGCTGTTTGTTGGATGGAAATCGCGGAATGATAACTGCTGCGCAAGTAAAAGCTGCGATAAACGATCCAGAATTTTATCATAGTCCGTTAACGAGTTTGGTTTGTGTGGAAAATACAACCAATAAAGGTGGCGGAGCTTGTTATGAATTAGAAGATTTAAGAGAAATAAAAAAGGTTTGCGACGCTCATAATTTGAAGTTTCATTTGGATGGCGCTCGAATCTGGAATGCTTTAGTGGCTAAAAGACAGAATCCTAGAGAATTTGGAGCTATTTTCGATACGATTTCAGTTTGTTTGTCTAAAGGATTAGGCGCTCCAATTGGCTCTGTACTGCTAGGAAGTAAAGCTGATATTCACAGGGCGTTGAGAATCAGAAAGATATTGGGTGGAGGAATGCGTCAAGTTGGTTATTTGGCAGCAGCAGGATTATATGCTTTAGCTCACAATATCGAAAGATTGGCAGAAGATCACCGCAGAGCAAAAGAAATCGCAAAAATCCTAAGCACAAAACCTTGGATTGCATCAATCGAACCTGTAGAAACTAACATTTTGATTTTTTCTCTTGCTGAAGGTTACAGCGATCAATTACTAATCGAGAAATTAAAACAGAAAAATATCCTAATTAGTTCTTTAGGACACAATAAACTTCGTATTGTAACGCATTTAGATTACAAAGAAGTGATGCATACGTATGTTTTAGAAACACTTTTGAAGTTCTAAAATTTTGTTTCAGGTTAAATTTGTTTCAAGTTTCAAGTTTCGTTAGATAACTTGAAACCTGAAACTTAAAACTTGAAACTTTTTATTTAAACAAATTATCCATTCCAGGAATAGACGGCATATCCATTCTTGCCACAGCATCTAATTCTCTTTCGTTTACATTTGTAGCTTTTTCAATTGCTTTATTTAGAGTAACAATTAAATAATCTTCTAATTGTTCTTTGTCTTCCAATAAAGAATCGTCAATAGAAACTGTTTTTATTTTTCTGCCGGCAGTAATTGTAATTTTTAATAATCCGTCAGCGCTTTGTTCATCAATCAAAACAGTATCTAAACGCTTTTTTGTATCTTCAATTTTTTGCTGGGTTTCTTTAAGTTTACCCATCATTCCCATTAAATCCATTTTTGTTGATTTTTTAAATTATTTCAGACAAAATTAGTATATTGCTGTGGTAATTCAATAGAATAATTTAAGAAAAAATTAATTCTGTTCTGTTGGGTTTGTGCTATTTTTGCGTCTTCATATTAAAAAATTAATGCTTAATAAATGCAAAATGATATATCAGCCCCAAAGGCTAAAATAATTCCAAAAACATTAAAAAAACACAAAGAAACTAGGATTGACAACTACTTTTGGCTTAACGACAGAGAAAATCCAGAGGTAATTGATTACCTAAATCAGGAAAATGCTTATTACGAAAGCATGACTTCTCATACTCAAACCTTAAAAGATAGTTTGTTTGAAGAAATGAAAGGGAGAATTAAAGAAGATGACTCTTCTGTTCCTTATTTCTACAACGGATATTTTTATATCACGCGTTTCGAAACCGGTCAGGATTATCCAATTTTCGCTAGAAAAAAAGGAAGCCTTTCTGCAGAAGAAGAAATTCTTTTTAACTGTAACGAAATGGCAAAAGGGCATTCTTATTTCAAACTTGGAGGTTTGAGCATTAGTCCAGACAATAAATTTGCTAGTTTCGGAGTGGATATTGTGGGAAGAAGAATCTATACCATTCAAATTAAAAACTTAGAAACAGGAGAAATGTTGGCTGATAAAATAGAAAATGTAACGGGAGCTTCTGTTTGGGCAAACGACAACAATACTATTTTTTATGTGAGACAAGACGAAACTACGCTAAGAGCCGATAAAGTTTTTAAGCATAAATTAAATACAGTTTCTGAAAAAGATATTTTGGTTTTTAATGAAACTGATGATACTTTTAATGTTTCAATTAGCAAAGAAAAATCAAGAAAATATATTGTTATTGGTTCTGGAAGTACTTTAACAACAGAATATAGAATTTTGAATTCGAATGATCCTGATGGAGAATTTGTGATTTTTCAGCCAAGAGTTCGCGGATTGGAGTATAGTATTTCTCATTACGAGGATTCATTTTATATTCTGACGAATAAAGACAAGGCGACGAATTTTAAATTAATGAAAACGCCTGAAAACAAAACAGGAAAGAAAAACTGGGTAGATCTTATTCCGCACAGAGAAGATGTTTTGTTGGAAGATATTGAAATCTTTAAAAACTATTTAGTTGTAGAAGAACGCTCAAACGGATTGAATCATATTAGAATCATGCCTTGGGGTGAGGAGCCAGATTATTATCTTCCTTTTGGCAGCGAGACCTATAATGCATATACAACTACCAATGTTGATTTTGATACTGATATTTTGCGTTACAGCTATCAGTCATTGGCAACGCCGTCTTCTGTAATTGACTTTAATATGAAGACTAAAACCAAAGAAATCTTGAAAGAGCAAGAGGTTTTAGGCGGAAAATTTGATAAAAATAATTACATAGAAGAGCGTGTTTGGGCAACAGCCAGAGATGGGGTTAAGGTTCCGATTTCGATGGTTTACAGAAAAGGATTAGAGAAAAATGGTAAAAATCCGTTGTTGTTGTACGCTTACGGCTCGTATGGAATTACTATGGATACGTATTTCTCATCTACAAGATTATCGCTCTTAGACCGCGGATTTGTTTACGCAATTGCCCATATTAGAGGAGGTGAGGACTTAGGAAGGCAATGGTATGAGGACGGAAAACTGTTAAAAAAGAAAAATACCTTTACAGATTTCATCGATTGCTCTAAATTTGTAATAGACCAGAAGTATACCTCTCCTGAGCATCTGTATGCAGAGGGTGGGTCTGCGGGCGGACTTTTAATGGGAGTAATTGTAAATGAAGCCCCTGAATTATATAATGGCGTCATTGCTCAGGTGCCTTTTGTAGACGTAATTACAACGATGCTCGACGACAGCATTCCGCTTACAACTGGAGAATATGACGAATGGGGAAACCCAAACAATAAAAAATATTACGATTATATGTTGTCGTATTCGCCTTACGATAATGTAAAAGCGCAGGAATATCCAAATATGTATGTTTCGACCGGATTACACGATTCGCAGGTACAATACTGGGAGCCAGCAAAATGGGTTGCAAAATTGCGAGATTTAAAAACAAATAATAAGCTTTTGTTTTTAGATACAAACATGGATGCGGGTCATGGCGGGGCTTCGGGACGTTTCGAGGCTTTAAAAGACTTAGCAAAGGAATTTAGTTTTTTATTAGATTTAGAAAAAATTAAAAGCTAATTAGAAATTTTTTGTTAAATTTGCAACCTATCAAGGTTAATTTAAAAAGGCCTTTGATTAACTATTTTTTTATGAAAGAAGAAATAACTGCTTATAATAATGTTTTAGAGTTAATAGGAAACACGCCCCTTATTAAGCTAAATAAAATTACCGAAGAGTTAGAAGGAAATTTCTATGCAAAGGTAGAAGCTTTCAACCCAGGTCATTCCTCAAAAGATAGAATAGCGTTATATATTATTGAAGAAGCCGAAAAAAGGGGAATTCTATCTCCAGGAGATACTATCATTGAAACTACATCTGGTAACACAGGATTTAGTTTAGCAATGGTAAGCATTATTAAAGGTTACAACTGTATATTAGCCGTAAGCTCAAAATCATCAAAAGACAAAATTGATATGTTGAGAAGTTTAGGCGCCAAAGTGTATGTCTGTCCGGCTCACGTTTCTGCAGATGATGAAAGATCTTATTATAATGTAGCAAAACGTTTGCACGAAGAAACAAAAGGTTCAGTCTACATTAATCAATATTTCAATCAATTAAATATTGATGCCCACTACAACACTACCGGTCCAGAGATTTGGGAACAAACAAAAGGACAAATCACTCACTTAATTGCTTGCAGCGGAACAGGAGGAACTATCTCTGGAACTGCAAAATTCTTAAAAGAAAAAAATCCAAATATTAGAATCTTAGGAGTTGATGCTTTTGGATCTGTATTGAAAAAATACCACGAGACAAAAGAATTCGACAGCAAAGAAATTTACCCTTATCGTATAGAAGGTCTTGGTAAAAACTTAATCCCGTCTGCTACAGATTTTGATATTATTGATAAATTCATGAAAGTAACCGACGAAGAAAGTGCTCACTCTGCAAGAGAAATCACAAGAAAAGAAGGTTTATTTGTTGGATATACTTCTGGAGCAGTAATGCAAGCCATTAAACAATATGCCGAAGAAGGAGAATTTACAAAAGAGAGTAATATCATCGCCATCTTCCCAGACCATGGTTCTCGTTACATGAGTAAAGTATTCAGCGATGACTGGATGAACGAGCAAGGTTTCTTTGACAGTGTTAACGAAGAAGAAGCTCAAAAAATTGAATTCGTAAAGTAATTTACTACTTTTCAAAATATTTAAACTCCATTCATAATTTTTGAATGGAGTTTTTTTTAATCAACTTTCTTGTCATTAGGCCAGTAATTTTAAAAAGATAAAATTTAATTTTTTCTGATTATACCGTATTTATACGTAGGAAATTATTAATTATACTGATTTAAATTTAGTATTTTGGCAATATTAATAGATTTTATAAAATGACTTTTCATCTAAAAAATTTGTAAAAAACGTTATTTTAACGAGTATTTAGGTAAGTTGTCGGAAATATTTTAGCTCCGTATAGTAATAATATAGTTTAGCTGTATTAAAATAACATAGTTGTTTAATCCCTAAAATCTATTATTATGAAAAAATTACTACTAACAGCAGTGTTTGTAAGTTTTTTGAATGTGAACGCTCAAACACCGATTCAGGAATTTAACTTTAATGGTACTTTAAACAATACTGCAAACACAACTTCATTTATTGGCACCTATAATTTCGTAGCCGATAGAGCAGGAGGTATAAAAGGAGCGCAACGATTAAATAATAAGGCTCTGGAAGCTGTAATCGATAATCTGCCTCAAGGTAAAACTGAAAGAACAATTAGCATTTGGGTTAAATTCAATGATATTTCAAATGCGAATTACATTTGGGGTTACGGAAGTCCGCAGAATGCGCAATATTGTGGCTTATTACAGCAAGGAACAACGACTTCTAACTCTGATTTGAATTTAGCAGCCTGGGGAGCTTCAAATGACGTTATTGTATCAACATCTCTAGAAAAAAATATTTGGTATAATTATACCATAACTTATGACGGAACTACTTCTAAAATTTATCGTGATGGTATATTATTGAAATATTTGGAAGGTATGGCAAGATCTACAAACGGAAATATTTTTAGATTGGGTGAAATCAATACTATGGTTGGAATTAATGCTGATATAGATGATTTAAAAATTTATGATGTGGCATTGTCTTCTGATCAGGTAAAGGAGATGTACGACAGCGAAAATACTGCTAGTTTGTTAGTTACAAGAGCTGTTGATGCTAAAACAGCAAAAAATGTTGCCAAAGCAAAAACTGCAAATGAAACCATCCTTACTTCTAGCGATATAAATAATACGCCAAAAACCATTGAGATATATTCTCAAGGGCAAAAAATATTAGGAAGTAATGCGACAAACTTAAGCGACCTTCCAGAAGGGACTTATTTATTAAAAATTACCAGTACTCCGTCAAAAAAAATTACTTCGAAATAAAGATTTTTAGTTTTTTAAATTTTAGTTAGTTTTTTATTGCGTAAGCAATTTGAGTTTTTGGATAGTAGGAAAGCTTTCTGTGTTCAGAAGGCTTTTTTAGTCTAATTTCCATCCAAAAGTAGTCTGGAAGACGTAATCATTTTTTGAAGCTCCCTCTTTTGGCTTATTGTCGTAATTGTAAACAAAAGACAACTTGATAAAAAAGTCTAATGGCAAGTCATATTTTGTGTCTACAGAAAAATCGGTACGAACCCTTTTGCTTTCTGTTAAACTAGGAAAGACAGTCACTTTCGACTGAAGACTAAAATCACCAATATCATATAAATTAAGGTCACTTCCTAAGAATAACTCCAAACTTTTATTGGTTTCACTAGTTCCTGTAAAACGTTCGTTGTTGAAAGATAATCCAGAAGCAATTCCCCAATATTTTTTGTTGCTATGCATAAGATATTTTCCGTAACCTGCTTTTGAAACCACACGAAGATCAATGTCTTGCTCTGTGTTTTTTAAAGTTATAATTGATAACGGAATAAAGTAATCTCTAGGAAGTAAATGCACATAACTTAAATCGGTATCGATCCTGCGTATGGGCTCGCTGTCATCTTGTATAGATTGAAGCTGTTTGTAGGTGGCGGTTCCGTACCATTTTTTTGCCGTATAGCCTAAATTTACGTTTACTGTTAACTGCTGTAAACTTTGCGCTTTTGTCAATTTTATTCCAGCATCAAAACTTGCATCAAGTCTGTCCCAAAAACTGTCATCAACTGGTTTTATGCGCACAATATCAGTTAGATCAACAATGCTTGTAGTCTGCGTATCGATATTCGTGATTTCGCACTTATTAGGAGTTTTAATCTTAGTGATTTTTCCGTTTAATAAATTTCCGTTCGAAAGATTAATAATATGGATTCTTTCGGAGCCAATACTTTTAACGTACTTCCATTCCAATTTAAAATCATCTTTGCTGTAATCGGTTTCTATTTGTACAATACCCTTATTCATTGTTTTTATTTCACCCACAATGATATCATTGTTTTTCAGTACAAGAGTATCATGAATCTGTGCACTAATTTTTAAGAAAAATAAAAGAAAAAATAAGAGTAAGGTTTTCTTCATACTGAGTTTATTTCTTTGATTGCCAGCTTGTAATGTTAAAGTTAGAAATAAAAATGTAATGTAGTACAGAATCATAAAAAAATCCTGTTTTGTAAGAGTAAATTGGATAAAGATACACAGTCAAACTTCAAATATTCTTACAAAGAGTATCGTTTAGGCTGAAAGAGCATTTTTGTGAGAATTATGTATTTGTGTGTAGGAATTGTTTGGATATGCTGAATTTAAATTATAGTTTTAACAAATTTTCTAAAAATATTAAATGAAATTTTTTGATTGTAAAATCTAAAGCATATAAATTTTACAATAAATCCGATTTGCCTTAAATAAAACTATTCTGATAAAAGTTATAACTATGAAAAAAATATTACTCACTTTAATGTTTGTAAATTTTTTAACCGCGAATGCGCAAAATCCGGTCCAGGAATTTAATTTCAACGGAAATTTAAACAGCACCGATAAATCCATTTCTTTTTTAGGAACACCACTTTTTGTAAACGACAGAATGGGAAGTCCTAAAAGCGCTCTGAGGCTTACAAATAAAGCCTATCAGGCCGTGGTAGGTGAGCTTCCGCAGGATAATAAGCCTAAAACAATGTCTGTTTGGGTTAAATTTAATGCGGTTAATGTTCCCAATTATATCTTTGGTTATGGTGCGACGGTAAATGGACAATATTTTGGATTAATACAACAGCCAACAGTTTCGGGTAGTTCAGATTTAAGTCTAGTAGGATGGGGAGATGCAAATAATATAATAGTCTCAGTGCCACTGGCTAAAGAAACTTGGTATTTCTACACTGTTACGTATGATGGAAATGTCTCAAAAATTTATCGTAATGGCGAATTATTAAAATCTGCAGACGGAATTCAGCGTTCGGCAAAAGGTTATATTTTAACTCTAGGAAAGCTAAATACCTCAACGAGTATCAATGCAGATATTGATGATTTAAGGTTATATAGTGTTGCCATGACAGACGAACAGGTTTTACAGTCTTATAATAGCTCAAAATCAAATGGCACTCCAGTAGTCGAGACAGCACCTGTCTCCACTGTTGCAGCTTCAAACGTTTCAAAAAAGGCTGTTGCACCACCTGCAAAAACGTCAGCGCCTGTATCCACTACGCCAGTGCCTGAAACCAATAAAACTGGTAAAACAATTGAGGTTTTCTCTCAAGGAAGGCAGATAATGAGTGCCAATGCTTCTAATATTGGTGATTTGCCTGAAGGTACTTATTTGATTAAAGTAATCAATTCTAGTTCGAAAAAATAAAGTTCTTATGGAATTATAAAAGCAAAACCTTCTGAATTTCAGAAGGTTTTTTATTTTTATCTCTTTTTCTGCTGACCTGGAGCATATGCTTTTGCGCTTTTGTCTCCATGCATTTTTTTTGCTTGTCCTGGTGGCATTTTTTTACCATGATGATGGTGGTCGTGATTATGTACATGCGTAGTAGTACAGCTAATTACACTTAAGACTAAGAACAAAAGAACTAGTGCTATGACAGCAATTCGTGTGATTTTTGATGTTTGCATTTTTAGTTTCAATTTATATTTGAGGTGTTGCAAATATAAACGAAATGTTATCTTTTAAGGCATTTAAACTTAGTTTAAAATGAGTTCAAATAACCTTCTGAATACTTTATGCTTAGCAACCCTGTAAACAAAATGCTTTTTATATGCATCGAGCAATAATTGCCTCATCAATTCCAGAAATTTTAAAGGGATTTGTAGAATATTGTTTTATAAATTATTTCAAGGCATTGAAATCTTTCAATGTATTTTCAAAATATTTGCTAAAATCTGATCCGTGTGTGCCACCTTGATAAGTGTATAATTTTACGTTTCCTCCAGCCGCTGTTAATCCAGTGTATGCATCTCTTGAGTGGAAGTAAGGTACTAACTTATCTGAATCGCCATGATGAAGGAAAACCTTTCCTACAGGTTTCCAGTTTTTATCATATGAATTTTCTTTGAGTGTGTTGTAAAATGCAGTATCAGAACCATCTTTTAAATGCTCCATAAAATCAGTTTTAAATACTTGGTTAGGGATATAAGATTTCACATCAAGTGATCCAAGTTGATTTGTCACAGAATAAACATATAGTTGATCTGTTGGTCTCTTTAAGCCTGAAAATTTATTGATAGAATATAATGCCCAAGAATTGACATTCAATTTGTAATTAGAAAAATCAGTCGGGTCAAAAGGAAATTGAACTAAACTTGTTGCAGGATTTGCCCAGATGTGTTCTAATGAACCTACACAATTATATGGTCCAGCATAACTAGAACTTGCTTTCACTGTAAATTCACTAGAATATTTTTCCTGAATGTACTTATGTGCAGAAACTGCAGCTCCAGCGCCTTCAGAGAATCCTGTTAAAAACAAGCTATTATCGTAGTTTAGTTTTTGTTCGTGAATATATTGCTTCACCGCTAAAAGCCCGTCAAAATTAGATTTGAACATTTCAGGATAGTAAGCGTATGGATGCTCTTTTAAAGCTGTACTGCCATAACCGATATAATCTGGAACAAATACCATATAACCAGCTGCAGCCCAACCTAGGTACATTGGAGTTTCGTCATTTCCTTTTTGAGTCTGAGTGTTGAAATCAGAAGGAGCTGGCTCTGCAGATAGAGGTAAAGGCAAAAAAGTTTGATGACAATACATTAAAAGCTGTACATTTTTAACGCCATTAGGTACAATTAATAGTCCTTTAGAAGTAATAGGTTCTCCCATATATGTCGTTTTATATTTAATGGAATATAATGACACATCATAATTAGCTGCAAATTGAGCATCAATTTTGGAAGCCACAATAAGTTGTTGCAGAATTGATTTGCTTATTGAACCATTGTTTTTTAATTCAACAAGACTATTTGATGTTTGAGGTTTGGAGTCATTATCATGATCATCACAACCAGTTAAAACAAATGTAAATGCCAGTATCAGGCTAAGAAAAATTTTTTTCATTTATGAAATATTTAAATTAATACTTCAAAAGTAAATACAGCGTAAATACGGATTTGTAGATATAAACCTTATTATTTGTAGTATTATATTTACTTAATAGCTAAATCCTAGATTAACTCGCAAGATTATTTTTTATTATAGATTATGCCGCTGACAATATTTAGAGATATTAGAATAAGTATTAATAAAGCATGAAAAATTACTTTTGCATTAAAGTCAACAAATATTTCAAACAAAAAAAAGCTCCAGAAAAATCCAGAGCTCTTTAAAATTATATTTTACGAAAGACTATTCTTCTTTCATTGTATGATACACGTTCATTACGTCATCATCTTCTTCGATTTTTTCGATTAGTTTTTCAACGTCAGCGATTTGAGCTTCAGTTAATTCTTTAGTGATTTGCGGAATACGTTCAAAACCAGAAGATAAGATTTCAAGACCTCTGTTTTCTAATTCTTTTTGTAAAGCACCAAAGCTTCCAAAAGGAGCGTAGATTAAGATTCCGTCTTCATCTTCAAAAACCTCTTCAGCGCCAAAATCAATTAATTCTAATTCTAATTCCTCAGCATCAAGACCATTATTTGCAATTCTGAAGTTACAAGTGTGGTCAAACATAAACTCAACAGAACCCTGAGTACCCATTGTTCCATTGCATTTGTTGAAATAACTGCGAATATTAGCTACAGTTCTGTTATTGTTATCAGAAGCAGTTTCAATTAAGATTGCAATTCCGTGAGGAGCGTATCCTTCAAACAAAATTTCTTTATAGTTAGCAGTATCTTTATTACTTGCATTTTTGATTGCGCGCTCCACATTGTCCTTCGGCATGTTAGCCGCTTTCGCGTTTTGTATAACAGCTCTTAATCTAGAATTGGCGTCTGGATTTGGACCGCCTTCTTTAACAGCCATTACGATATCTTTACCAATTCTGGTAAATGTTTTGGCCATTGCTGACCAACGTTTCATTTTTCTTCCTTTTCTAAATTCGAACGCTCTTCCCATTTCTAATTTTTAGTTTTGTGATGCAAAAATACGGTTTTCCTAATTTTTACAAAAACAAAATAATTCTTTTTTTAAGGATGATTTTTGAGTTTTTTTAAGTTTCAAGTTTCAGGTTTCAAGTTGATCTGCCTTGACTTTTACGGTAAAGTTCGCAAAGATTTTATTTAGCCACAGATTATATAGATTAACACAGATAAAAAAGCTTTAAATGCAATTCTTTCGCAATTTATTCAGAGCATAGCCCAAGGTTTCAACCTTGGATACACAAAAATTAAAATATAACCCAAGGTTGAAACCTTGGGTTATATTTTAATTTAGGATTCGCAAAGCAAAGTCCCCAAATGAGCGCAGCGATTTTTAAAATCTAAAATCTAAAATCTATCCCGAGGCTTCGGGACTAAAATCTAAAATCACTTACTCCCTCCATTAAATTCGTTAATAATATTTACAGCTTCGTTGAGGTACGGATTTGTCTTGAGATTATCCATCTGATATTGATTAATCGTTTTATCATTCGGATACGCGCCTAAAAGAAACTGATTAACGCTAGAATTATACACGTCAAGCGGATTATTCTCGTCGTTAAAAGTATTGATCTCTTTCCAAAGTGCGCTTAAAGTCTTTTTCTGATTGAAAACAGAATCTAATGTCATCGGAATTTCTGCTTTTGGAGCATTCACAAGCTGATCTATTTTTAGATTGATCTTTTTAATATTATCGAAAAAGTAATTGTCTGATAATCTCTGCGAACTGTTTTTGGCAATTTTATCAATTAAATTTCGCTTAATATACGTTTTATATTTTAAGAAAGGTTCGATGCTGTCGTTTTTTATCGCCGTCGGAAAATCGCTTTCTTTTTGATAAATGTCTTCGTAAAATTCAGGAAGCACCACATCTGGTTTTACTCCGATATATTGATGGCTTTTGCCTGTAATTCTGTAAAATTTATTGATTGTGATTTTTAGAAAATCAGTGCTTTTTTCATCTTCAAGCGGAAGAATAGTCTGCATTGTAGCTTTCCCAAGAGTATTGCTTCCTAACAAAAGTGCGCGGTTATAGTCTTGCATAATAGAAGCAAAAAATTCACTTGCCGAAGCTGTATTGCTGTTAACCAAAACTACAATTGGTCCTCTGTAAATCACACCTCTAAAAGGATCATTAATTACAGATTTCTCTTTTCTGCTATCAATTACAATCGAAAGCGGACCATAATCAACAAACATTCCAGCCAATTTTATAGCTTCTTCCATAGAACCGCCGCCATTGTCAATAAGATCAATAACAAGTCCTTTTATGCTGTCTCTCTGCAGTTTAATAACTTCGCGAGCAACGTCGTCTGCACAGCCTTTTCTACTATTGCCATCAAGATCTGCATAGAAACTAGGAATTTTTATGTAGCCAATTTTGCTGTCTTTGCCAATGATGAAACTGAAAACGGAATTCTCTTCATCTTTCATCATTTGTTTTTCGATATAAACATCAAAACTTTTGCCTGAATTACGTTTTAAAGTAAGCGTAATATGTTTATTGTTTTCAGATAAAATCATAGACGAGATAGATTCTAACGAAGCACAAGAAACCTGAAGCGTCTCTTTCTGATTGGAAATCGAAATAATCTGATCGCCTTTTTTTATTTGTCCTGTTTGATAGGCTGGCCCATTTGGATCAACTTCATCAATAATAATTTCGTTTTTCTCGTTCAAATTAACTGTCATTCCAAGCGACAAATGTTCTTTAGACAACGAAGCAACAAAACTTGTTTTAGAATCATCACTAAAATAAGCCGTATGTGGATCAAAATAGGTACAAAAGAAATTATATAGTTTTTCTTCCAGCTTTGTATTAGAGTCTATAAGTGTGCTAAAACGACAGATTTCGTTTGTAAGGATTCGATTTTTTGATTCCTGCTCGATAGATTTAAAATTGGTTTTTAAAGAGTCCAGATTTTCGCTCGTTTCTGCAATATCATCTAAGATTTGATAACGCAGTTTTTTAATCCAAACCTTTTCTATGTCTTCTTTTTTAAGATAGAAAGCGAAAGATTTTTTATAAAAACGTATGGTATCCTTCTTATTATAGTCTATCGGAGTTATTTGAATTTTTTCTAAAACTTTTTTAGTACGTACAAGGCCATTTACATATTTAGACTTGATATCAGTAAGAAAATTGCAGTCGTTTTTTAGAATTAAATTATCAAGATTGTATCGGTATTTCTGTGCTATTTCGTCATATTCGCTTTTAAAAAAGATATTGCGAGAAGGATCAAGTTCGTTAATGAGGTTGTCAAAAACAAATACAGAAAGGCTGTCATCAACAGGTTTTGGTCTCAAGTGTTCTGCTTGAATAAGCGCATTTATTTTGTTTAATATTTCACAAGTTTCTGCGCTGTTCTGACCAATAGATATAGTTGATGTCAGCAAAAAAAGGAGTAGTGAAATCTTTTTCATAAATGGAAATTCGTGGGTTCATGATTAAAGTTACACTAATTTTTTTACAAATTGTAGTATTTTTTCTAAAATATCGACAACAAAAATATTTAACCGTCAAACGAACAAACCGTAAAATAAATCATTAAAAAATAGATTTCTCTAAAAACAAAAAATGCGTCACCAACGTAACGCATTTTCTAATTATTTGATAAAAGATTATTTCTTATAGAATGGCAGTTTTACCACTTTAGCAGGAACATCATTTTTTCTGATTCTAATATAAACATTGCTGTCAACCGCGCTGTGAGCCGTTGTAACATATCCTAAACCAATTCCTTTATTCATAGAAGGCGACATTGTTCCAGAAGTTACAATTCCAATCACATTTCCTTCGCCATCAACAATTTCGTAATCGTGTCTTGGCACTGCGCGCTCTTGCATTTCAAAAGCAACTAATTTTCTTGTAACTCCCGCTTCTTTTTGTTTTTTAAGCGCTTCAGAATTGGTAAAATCTTTTGTGAATTTTGTAATCCATCCTAAACCTGCTTCAAGTGGAGAAGTAGTGTCGTTAATATCATTTCCGTAAAGACAGAATCCCATTTCTAAACGTAAAGTATCACGAGCAGCAAGACCAATTGGTTTAATTCCATAAGAAGCTCCAGCTTCAAAAACCTTATTCCAAATTTGTTCTACCTCATCATTTTTACAGTAAATTTCAAATCCTCCAGAACCAGTATATCCTGTAGCAGAAATAATTACGTGCTCGATTCCTGCAAAATCACCTACTTCAAAATGGTAATAGGTAATCGCAGACAAATCAACAGAAGTCAAAGACTGCATCGCTTCAACTGCTTTTGGACCCTGAATCGCCAAAAGAGAATAATCATCAGAAATATTCTTCATATCAACTCCCAAATCATTGTGAGACGAAATCCAGTTCCAATCTTTTTCAATATTCGAAGCATTTACAACCAGTAAATACTGCTCTTCTTTCATTTTATAAATAATCAAATCGTCAACAATTCCGCCTTCATTATTCGGAAGACAAGAATATTGCGCTCTTCCAATCGTCAAAGTCGACGCATCATTTGAAGTCACTTTTTGAATCAAAGCTAAAGCATTTGGACCCGTTAACAAAAATTCACCCATATGCGAAACATCAAAAACTCCTACGCTATTACGAACCGTTTCGTGTTCAGCATTAACCCCTTCATAAGTAATAGGCATATTATAACCCGCAAAAGGAAGCATTTTCGCTCCTAAACCTTCATGTATGTGCGTAAGCGCAGTATTTTTCATTGTGTTGTTTTATAAAATTGTTTTGCAAATCTATTCAAAAAATATCAAATTTAAATGTCTTAAATTATAAATTTCGCAATAATTAGGAGCTATTTCCTCCCGAAACTTCGGGATCGCTATATCTTTTACTTTTTAAAGAAAAAAGTAAAAGGATGCTCCCGAAGCGTCGGGACTATCAGGGCTAGGAGTGACATTTTCAAAAGAAGATTCTGTATTTCAATTTTTTATGTAATTTTATTTTCATAATAAGCGATTATGAATCCAATATTGTAGAGGAGCACTGCAGTGCGTCTCCGCAACGAATATCCACAATACATAAGAAGCAGAGCAGTGCGCCTCTATGGATATTGGAATGATAAAAATTATATTTATAACCTTTTGGGTAAAATTAAGTCTTGTTTAATTTTTCCTAACAGGTTATGATTAAGATATTTATAGTTTTACATTCAGCTATGTTTTATTTAAGCAAGTGAAACGCCTTTAAGCGTAAAGAAAAGCTATCCCGAAGCTTCGGGACTATGTGTTTAAAAATTAACACCAACTTAAAAAATGAAATCACCGTATTTAATCAATAAAGAAGAAATTCAGAAATTATACAAACCCGTAAATCCTAAAAGCCATAAAGGAACACAAGGGCATGCGGTGATTATTGCAGGAAGCTACGGAAAAATTGGAGCAGCAGTTCTAGCCTCAAAATCCTGTCTAAAATCAGGCTGCGGACTCGTAACGACTTTTATTCCCAAATGCGGTTATCAAATCCTTCAGATCTCCATTCCAGAAGTAATGACCGTAACCGATGAAAATATCAATTTTATTACCAACATTCATCTGCCATTAATTCCGCAAGCCGTTGGAATCGGGCCAGGAATAGGAAAGGAGCTCGGAACACAAAAAGCGTTATTCGAATTTTTACGAGTAAACAAAGCACCTTTAGTTTTAGATGCCGATGCCTTAAACATTATCTCAGAAAATTTATCTTGGTTAGAATTAGTTCCAGAAGACACCATTCTCACACCTCATCCAAAAGAACTAGAACGCTTAATCGGAAAATGGAATTCAGAAGCCGAGAAATTTCAAAAAACAATCGCTTTCTCAGAAAAATACAAAGTCATAGTCGTCATGAAAGGCGCACCGACATTCATTATAAACCGAACTTCAGTTTACGAAAATACCAGCGGAAACGCAGCACTAGCAACAGCAGGAAGCGGCGATGTCCTAACCGGAATCCTCACAAGTCTTTTAGCACAAGGTTACGAACCAAAATATGCTTCAAAACTAGGCGTCTATCTCCACGGTTTAACCGCAGATTTAGCTCTCCCAAAAACAGGTTACGAATCTTTTACAGCTTCAACGATTGTTAAGTATTTAGGAAAGGCATTTTTGAGTTTAGAAGTTTAACCGCAATGTGCGCAAAGAATTACGCAAAGTTCGCAAAGTTTTTTTAGTGTCACAATCTCGCAAAGTCGCAAAGTTCTTTCTTATATTTCTTTGTGACTTCGTGACTTTGCGAGATTTTTTTAAGCCAACACTTAAATTATCTTATATAACTTATATGGTTCAAAATTGCGCCCTTAGCGTAAATCTTAGCGTGCCTTGCGGTTAGAAAAAATTAGTAAGTTTGTATTATGAAAAACTTCGATCTCAGAACGGTAAACGTTACCCGTTATATAACCCCACTACGCGAAGGCGGTTCCTTGCCAGCCCTAGCAGAAGCCGACGATGATTTTAAATACGTCTTAAAATTCAGAGGTGCCGGACACGGCGTAAAAGCCCTAATCGCCGAATTAGTAGGCGGACAAATCGCAAAAGCCTTAAAACTACAATTGCCAGAACTAGTTTTCGCCAACCTTGACGAAGCTTTCGGAAGAACAGAAGGCGACGAAGAAATTCAAGATTTACTGCAAGGAAGTCAGGGATTGAACTTAGCACTTCACTTTTTATCTGGCGCAATTACTTTTGACCCTGCTGTAACAACTGTTGACGCAAAATTAGCTTCACAGATTGTTTGGTTGGACGCTTATATCACCAATGTAGACCGAACTTTCAGAAACACCAATATGCTGATTTGGCATAAAGAATTATGGCTAATCGATCATGGCGCTTGTTTGTACTTTCACCATTCATGGAACAACTGGGAACAGCATGCTAAAAGTCCGTTTGCATTGATAAAAGATCATGTATTATTGCCGCAGGCTTCGCTTTTAAAAGAAGTCGATGCCGAATTTAAAGCGATTTTAACGCCAGAAATTTTAGAAGAAATTGTCAATACGATTCCACTAGACTGGTTGCAATGGGAAGATGCCGATGAAACGCCAGAAGGCTTGCGAAACGTGTATTTGCAGTTTTTAAAGACAAGATTAGATAATTCAGAAATTTTTGTAAACCAGGCTCAAAATGCAAGATAATCACTTATACGAATATGCTGTGATTCGTGTCGTGCCAAGGGTAGAACGCGAAGAATTCCTGAATATCGGAATCATTTTGTTTTGCAAAAAAGCCAAATTTATAAAGGTTCTTTTTCACTTAAATAAAGAAAAAATACAAGCCCTTTCTGCCGATTTCGACATTGAACAATTAGAATACAATTTAACTTCACTGGTAAAAATTGCCAACGGAGCCAAAGACGGCGGGCCAATTGCTGAGTTTGAAATTCCAGAACGTTTTAGATGGTTAACAGCCATAAGAAGTTCGGCAATTCAAACCTCGAGACCGCATCCGGGATTGTGCGAAGATTTGGAGAAAACGATTCAAAGATTGTTTGAGGAACTAGTTCTTTAAAAATTCAGATCTTCAAAGCGATAAAGAATTGTTTAACCGCAAAGGTCGCAAAGAGTTACGCAAAGGTTCGCAAAGATAAATATAAAGCTTTGCGAACTTTTGCGTTAATAAGATTCAAACTAAGATAATATCCTTGCGTGCTTTGCGGTTAAATAAAAAACCACGAATTACAAACTGCAATCCGTGGTTTCAAAAATAAAAATAACTTATTTTTAAAAGTGAATCTTATTAAAAAGAGCCACAAACATTTCCTCCTAAAGTAGGTCCTGCATTTGCAGAAATATCAGCTTTAACTGCAGTTTTAGCCAATTTCACAATTGAGTAAGGAGGTGTGAAAGCAGTTCCGCTTCCTGATTGATTTCCTGAGGTGTTTGTAAAAACGTTATCTGTAGCTGTAACCGCAGTATAACCACTCATTAAATCAATTGGAGTTTTTACACCTTCAAAAACGTTACTTTCTACAAAAATATTTGCTTCAAAACCTGCAGCAACACATTTATTGCTTACTGTACTGTTGAAGAAACTGTTTACAATATGCACTTTTCCAAAACGAACTCTAGGCATTCTTTCTTTACAGCCTGGAGCCCACCAGCATCTTGCAAAAGTGATTCTCAATTTGCCTCGGTCACCCGTTGCGCCGTCGCTAGAACCAATTAAGTTCGAATATCTGTGGTCGTCTGATCCTCCTGAACCTCCAGCTTTTGGTGGTTTTAAATAGTGAAATTTAGAATACGTAACCGAAATATAATCTGATTTGTTTTTGATGTCGAAGTTTCCGTCAACACCATCTCTAAATTCGCAGTGATCCACCCAAACGTTTGTACATTCGTCTAGAATTGCATTATCCCATCCATCGGTATCGTAAGCGCCCGGACCTTCAAAAATTAAGTTTCTGATAATGATATTTTTGCATCTTTTAATGTTGATAATTCCAGAAGCATCTTTAGTCTGATTTGTCGAAACCAATTTTGCACCGCTAGCGCCATAAATTGTTTTTCCAGTTTGATCCTGAAACGACAATCTGGTAGTGATGGTAATTGTTCCCGAAACTTTAATCACTTTTACAGCAGTGTTTTCGATAGCCGATTTCAACTGGGCGTAAGTTGTAACTGTAGTTTCAGCAGCAGAGCCGCCCCCAGTTGTGCCTCCGTTTTGTGAAGCCCATCCTGGAACCTCAGCGCAATTTCCGATTTTCGCTGTCGGATTAGTTGATGAAGCATCATTCGTTGCTTCGTTTGTTGATTGAATACTTGCTTCTGTGTTTGAAGCGATTTCTTCAGAATTACATGCCGTAAATCCGAAAATCAATGCTACTGCGAACATTGAAAGTGTTGATTTTAAGTTCATAATATAAGTTTGGTTATTTAAAAAAGTTTAACACCGCAAAACTCAATATTATTTGTAGGAAAAAAGTTGAACAAGTTCAAACTTTTGCAAAAAAATCTACCAAATTTGTTTTTTTAACACTCGTAAATTTACAAAAATGCAATTTATGTGTATTTTTACGTAATCGATTACATTTTTAAGCCCCTAATTAATAATGAATTGATAACCAAACTTATACCCCAAACAAAAACCACAAAAATGTACAACCTACTTAGACAAAACATTGAGCGAAAAATTCCGCTCACAGATGAAGAATGGGACATAATTGCCTCTAAAGCAGAACTCATTAAGCTGAAAAAGAATCAATTCTTGCAAATTCAGAATTCAAACAGCAGTTACGAAGGATTTATTCTTAAAGGCTCTTTCAAAACCTACATTTTAAACGAAAACGGAACCGAAACCGTCATTTTCTTTTCATTTGAAAACGAATGGATTTGCGATCTGGAAAGTTTTTATCATCAGAAACCAACGACTTACAATATCAAAGCCATTGAAGACAGCGAAATAGTAGTCATCAATAAAATGCAGAAAGCATATTTGTTTGCCGTAATTCCGAAACTCATTAAGTTTCACGTTCTCATGATTGAGCGTGCGAATGTGGCCATCCAGCAACGACTTCTTGATGTTCTTAACAAAACCTCAAAACAACGTTATCTCGATTTTAAAGAACGCTATCCGCAAAAAGTAAGTTCGATAAATAACAAGAATCTCTCATCGTATTTGGGTGTTTCTCATGAGTTTTTATCGAAGATAAAGAGGAGGTGCTAAGATTCTAAGTTTTTATTTCACGCAGATTTAAGATGATTAAAGCAGATTTTACATATTTTTTTTGTCATCCTGACGGAGGAAGGATCTCACAAGTATTCCGCAAAGCATATCGCTAATTTTTTTTTCACGCAGATTGAAAAAGATTTTAGCTGATTTTACAGATTTTCGCAGTTTTGTCATCCTGACGCAGGAAGAATCTTTGTAAGTAACTCTACAAAGTTTAGTGCAAAGTATTTTTGTTTCCCGCAGATTTTGCAGATCTAGCAGATTAGTTTCAAATAATAATCTGCTTAATCTGCTCAAATCATAAAAATCTGCGTGAAACAAACTTATCTACAAATAAAACTTTGTGTTCCCTCGACTTCGCGAGATTAAAAAATCTTTGCGCCTTAGCGCCTTCGTCGCAAAAAAACTTAGATATTTTTCTCCAAATAAATAAACTCCAAAGGTTCTTCAGAAACCGTAACATGAATACCGCTTTCAGGAAAAGCCTCACGCTTGCCCGTATCTACATAACCATGACGTTTGTACCACGCCACAAGTTCTTCACGAACCGAAATAACCGTCATAATAATACTCGATAACCCAAGAGATTTAGCATGATCTTCGGCTGCAGCCAAAAGCTTTTTACCGATTCCTCTGTTTTGAAGTTCAGGCGAAACTGTCAGCATTCCGAGATACAATTGACGCCCTTTCTCTACTAATAAAACTGAACCGATAATTTTATCATTCTCTGTAAATTTCAGAATTGTATTTTTTGGATCCAGAAAGATTTCAGCCATTTCCTGTTCGTCGGTTCTTTTTCCTTCTAGTAAATGCGCTTCGGTTGTCCAGCCTTTTTTAGACGATTCGCCTCTATATGCCGAGTTGATTAAAACGGTTAATGCAGGAATATCTTCGAGTAATGCTTTTGTAATCATGTTTTATTGTAAAATATTTTGAATTGTTCTTGCTTTGAAAAAGAACATTTGAATTGCCGACAGCTTTAGCTGTGGGAAACAAAGTTATAGCAGAAAATGGCTTTAGCCAAAATTTTTAATTTTTAGTTAAAGCCATTTCTTATGTTTATTTCGAATGTTCTGTCACATTGCATCCATTCGTTTTTATGTAAAAATTATTATTCGTAGGTAAAATTTAATCTTCTGGTCATTTGTTTGCCGCCATACGTATTTGTAAATGTTTGCGTCATTACTGTCAAATATCCGTTACTGTCATAGTTGTAATCATAATCATATTTATAATCATATTTGACTACGCCATCAACAGTATTTTTAAGTTTCCATTCTGTCACATGAAGCCAATCTCCGAAATTTTCTCTAAAAATAGGTTCACTGGAATAAATTCCCGCCTTACTATAATCTACAGTAATTTCGAAATTAGTTACTGTAATCCTATCTTCAATAGTTTTAACAAGTTTATTGTCGATATAGGTAATTTTGACATAGTCTTTTTCGTTATCTATTGTCTCCACAAAAATTTTATCACCAACATAATTGTATGTAGTTTTAGTTTCTTTTGTTCCTACTCGTTCTTCAACACTAGCATCGGGCGAATCAGAGGTTCTCACTGATTGATTATATTGATAACTTCCTTCTTGTTTTATTAAACGGCCAATTTCATCATAAGACAGATTTAATATTTTCCCATATTTATCCGTTATTTTAGTGATGTAACCTTTACTGTCTAATTGATAAATATTAGTGGGATGAGTCTTAGCAATTAAACCGTCAGAGTCGTTGTAATTGAAATTACTTGTAATAATAAAATTATTAGTGCTACTACTTTTACTATCTATAGAGCTTAATCTTCCTTTAGAATTGTATGAAAATTTTATTTCTGTAATGTCACTTTTTACTTCATTTCCAAGGGCGTCTTGACTAATGGTAGCCGCGTCAATCTTGACAATACTTTTTAAATTTTCTTTCTTTGGGAAAAGTTTTACAGCAGGTTTAGAAAGTGTTTGGTTTGGCAATCTTGGATCAACAACTTCTGGTGTTGTCGGTGTTGGATCTTGTGGATTTGAATCTTCATTAGGAGAACAGCCAATAAACAATGTTGAGATTGTAAATAGAAGTAGGGCGGTGATTTTCTTCATTCTAGTTTTTAATGTTACTGGTAATTTTGATTTATACGTTATTTAATCGAAAGGTTATAAAAGTGTAAAACTAAGTTACTTTTTGATCTTTTTTTTACGGAAACACGTAAAAAAGAGATTTTTTTAAGCTGTTATAGGTATAAACCAATTTTCTTGTTAAGAGTTATTAATGAAGATAGGGAATGAAAAACAGTTATTTTTAATTTATTGTAAGTAAATATCTAAATAAAATTACTGAAATTTGTAGAGAACCCAAACGCAATAAAGCATGAGCAGAATACACTTATTCGAATTTGAAGATCAACAATGGCTTCCGGAATTTATTAGGAATTATATAACAGACTTTTTACAGTTTCTTTCTAATAATACTCCGATGTACAAAGGCATTGTCCCGATAATCGAAAAAGGATTAAAAGAAAGCCAAACCAATCAAATTATTGATCTTGCTTCGGGAGGTGGCGGGGGACTTATCTGGCTCGACACTGAACTGCGAAAAACCAATCCAGATTTAAAAATTCTGCTCACAGATTATTTCCCAAATATACCCGCATTCGAACATACACAAAAGCATGCCGACAATTTCGATTTTGTAAAAACTCCTGTCGATGCCAGATATGTTCCCGAAAACCTAAAAGGACTTCGAACGCAGTTTTTATCTTTCCACCATTTTAAACCGAAGGATGCACAGCAGATTCTGCAAAATGCAATTGATACCAACAGTTCAATTGCTATTTTTGAAGGACAGGAGAGAAGTTTTCAGAGTATTATGGCGATGATTTTTTCGCCAATTACTGTTTTAATAACAACACCTTTTATAAGACCGTTTCATATTGGCAGAATAATTTTTACGTATCTTATTCCGATTGTGCCGATTTTGATTCTCTGGGACGGCGTTGTTTCTTCTTTAAGAACTTATTCTGTTGAAGAAATGAATGCTTTGGTTTCTAATTTAAAAAATAAAGAAAACTTTAATTGGGAAATAAAGAAAGTAAAATCTGGACCCACAAAGATTTTGTATTTGTTGGGGACGAAGAAGAACTAATTATTTTTCTCGGATTGCATCAAATCTAACCGATTTTGGATTCGTTCAATAATATCTAAGTCATTGTCGCCATGAATATCTCTTATATTGTAATTCGGATTTCTAGGGTCGGTAGTTTTCTGAAATTCATTAATATTAAGATTGAACAACGCCTGTCCAAATCTCTGACTTGGATTCTTTTCTAAATAAGATTCTAGTAACTCAAGGATAATTTTATGTTCTTGTTTCATCTGAATTATTTTTATTTAAATCTTCAAAAAAATGTATTGGATCACTTAAAAATCTTGTAGCATTTGAGGTTTTAATGCTTCTTAAAATATTATCTAATTTTGGTTCAAAAATTTGCCCTTTTAAATCAATTAAAATGAGATTATGTTTTTTGCAAAGGTTTAATATTGATTGAAGAGTATTTGTAATATTTGAAGTTTTTCTCAAATCAATTCTGAATTGAAACTCTTCTATTTGGTTTTTATCATCTGTTAAACTAACATGACTATCATTATCTTCATCGTTGTTAGCATCGCCTTTCCAACTTATAAAAGTATCGGTGCCCCAATTTGCTCTGGGAAGAATTTGATCAAGTTCTGAAATAATATCGTTAGGATTGCCAACAAAGTTTTCCCATAAAGAATTAGTGTCTGGTAAAAATTCAGTTTCGTTATTTTCAAAGATATTATAATTCTTATCAATTGAATTTTCAGGAACAACAATTAAAGAATATTGCCAAATTGCCATAGTTATATATTTTAGTTTAAAAGCTTACATTTTTTCTTGCAAAGAAACTAATTAAACACCGAAAAGAAAACGCTTGCTAGCGCGAGGGTTGTCAACGTTCCAATTTGTTTTTTGAATTTTTATGTTCACGGACGGACGCTTGCGCTAGCGGGAAGCAAAGATTAATATTACTCAATTGTTATCCCTGCATTTTGTGCTTCCTGTTTTTCAATAGCTTTCCACTTGTTATAGTTAACCTCATCTTTAGCTTGTAAATATGCGGCAGCGACCATACCAGCTTGTACATAAGTTTGTATTTTATCGCCACCATTTTTTGCAATTTCATATTGCTTTTCTGCATCTAAAGCAACTTGGTTTTCTATTGTTTGCATATTGGTGGCGACTTGAGAATCCAATCCTCCTCCCAAAAAGTACCAAATAATTCCAATAAAAAATAGAACTGAAATAATTGTTTTAGTTTTACTTGTTTTTTTAGTTGTTTCCATAAAAATTAAATTATTTGTTTGTCTTACTCTTAGGATTTTCAGTAGCTCCTCGTTTATTTATGTGGTTTCTGAACTCCACTATTAATGTGGTAAAGTTGATTTTTATATTTTATAGTGTTTTACGGATTTCCATATTGAACAAAAAAAAACGACTGAAATTATTTTCAGTCGTTTTGTATATGGTAATCGCAAAAAATTTTACCTCAAAAAATCCTTCAACTCCTCATAAGTCCCAATTTTCACACTTGCTTTCTCCTCATTAATAACACTTTCAATTTGTGTTGGAATTGGAAGCGTAATGCCTAGCGCCGGTTCAACAACATCTAAGAATTTAATTGGGTGAGCGGTTTCTAAGAAAATACCAATGGCGTTCGGGTGTTTTTCAAGCTCTTTTTTCAAACCTAAATAACCAACAGCGCCGTGAGGTTCTGCAATGTAACCTTCGGTGTTGTAAATTTGTTTCATGGCTTTTAGCGTTTCTTCGTCGGTGTAGCTGTACGAAGAGAAATCTTTTTCAAAAGCCTTTAAATCATTATTGTATAATTCCTGAATTCTAATAAAATTACTTGGGTTTCCAACATCCATTGCGTTTGAAATGGTTGCTTTAGAAGGTTTTGGGTCGTATTTTCCGTTTTCTAAGAATCTTGGCACCGTGTCGTTCACGTTTGTCGAAGCCACGAAATGCTCAATTGGCAAACCTAATTTTTTAGCCATAATTCCGGCGCAGATATTTCCAAAGTTTCCGCTTGGACAAGAGAAAACCAACGGTTTGTTTTGGCTCTTCAACGCTTTGTAAGCAAAAAAGAAATAAAACATCTGTGGCAGCCAGCGCGCAATATTTATAGAATTCGCCGAAGTCAGGTTTTTGTGCGCCAAAGTTTCATCTAAAAACGCTTTTTTCACCATATCTTGGCAATCGTCAAAAACACCGTCAACTTCAAGGGCTTTGATATTCTGTCCTAAAGTCGTCAATTGTTTTTCCTGAATGTCGCTCACTTTTCCTGACGGATATAAAATGACAACATCAACGCCGTCAACACCTAAAAATCCGCTTGCAACTGCGCCTCCTGTATCTCCAGAAGTCGCTACTAAAACCGTGTTTTTAGCGTCTTTTTTGTCTTTATTGAAATAACCCAAACAACGTGACATAAATCGCGCTCCAACGTCTTTAAACGCCATTGTTGGTCCGTGGAATAATTCTAACGAATAGATTCCATTTTCTACTTTCACCACAGGAAAATCAAAAACTAAAGTTTCAGCGATGATTTCTTTTAGTTTTTCTGCAGGTATTTCGTCGCCAACGAATTGTTTAATCGCTTCATAAGCAATTTCTTCGTGGCTTAAACTTTCGATTTTATCAAAAAATGAAGGATCCAAAGGCGTAATGCTTTCCGGGAAATATAACCCTTTATCACTCGCTAATCCTTGTATTACAGCTTCTTGAAAAGAAACTTTTGGGGCATTATGGTTTAAACTGTAGTATTTCATTATTTTAGATTTTTGATTTTAGATTTTAGATTTTTTTAGATGTGAATTCCAAATACTAAAATTCTAAATTCCAATAATTTATATTTTCAATTTTGTGTCATTTTTGTCAGGCTGAGCCCTTCGTTCCTCAGGATAAACTCCATCGAAGCCCCGCAAAGTAAATCCACATAGTTTGTCATTTTGACGTAAGGAGAAATCTCCGCAAGTAACTCCGCAATGCTAATCCAATCTTTGTCGAGCTTCTCGTGGAGATTTCTCCTTACGTCGAAATGACAAACTAGATGAACTATGCTTTGTGTCTCACTTTGCGTGGGCTTCGACGAATTTTATCCTGAGGAACGAAGGGCTCAGCCTGACAAACTTTGTCTTAATACATTTTACAAATCACATTTCACATTTTACAAAATGCGAACACCATCAGGATTAATCTTCGAAACATGAATTTCATACGGTAAATTCATTTTTTCGTAAACTTCGCTCATGGCATTTGCGATTTGGTCGGCGGTTTCTTTTCCTCGGCTTAAAGCAAAAATCGACGGACCAGAACCTGAAATTCCAGAACCTAAAGCGCCATTTTCGTAAGCCGTTTGTTTGATTTGGTCAAAACCTGGAATTAAAACACTTCTTAAAGGTTCTACGATTTCGTCATGAAGCGATCTTCCAATCAACTCGTAATCTTTAGTGTAAAGACCCGCTACGAGTCCGCCTACATTTCCCCATTGCATGATCGCGCTTTTAAGGGAAACGTTTTGTTTTAAAACCGAACGAGCGTCAGACGTTTTCAATTCGATCTGCGGATGAACCACCGTCGCGTACAATTCTTCGGGACTGTCAATTCTGATAATATCCAACGGATCGTAACTTCTTACCAAAGTAAATCCGCCCAAAAGGGCAGGAGCAACATTGTCGGCGTGCGCGTTTCCGCTGGCTAATTTTTCGCCCTGCATCGCAAACTGAACCAAATCTTTACGAGAATAAGGTCTTCCCAATAATTCGTTGATTCCGAAAACTGCTCCGGCAGAGCTTGCAGCACTGCTTCCGATTCCGCTTCCGGCTTTTATATTTTTATAAATTTCAATTTCAAATCCAAAATCCAATTCGTCCAAAGTCGCTAACATTGCCAAAGCCGCCACACCCGAAACGTTTTTCTCTGTTTCAAGAGGCAAATCTGCACCCACGATTTTAGTAATTCGAACTCCTTTTTGATCTGATTTTCGAACAATCATTTCGTCACCCGCATTGTCTAAGCAAAGTCCCAAAACGTCAAATCCGCATGAGAGGTTGGCGATAGTTGCTGGGCAAAATAGTTTAATATTAGTCATAAAGTTTTTAAAGTCAAAAGTCGAAAGTCTTATAAAATGTCATAAATCAAAAGTGAGGACTTTACGACTTTATGACATTCGACTTTCAGACTAAATTATATGTTTCCTATGCGAATTACATCTGCAAAAATTCCTGAAGCCGTAACCGCAGCACCAGCACCGGCTCCTTTGATCAATAACGGCTGATCTACGTAACGATCTGTGTAGAAAAGTACGATATTGTCTTTTCCTTCTAAGTTATAGAAAGGATGATCTTTTGGAATAAATTGAAGTCCTACGCTTGCTTTTCCGTTTTCAAATTGTGCAACGTATTTCAGTCTTGAATCTTTGGCTAGAGCTTCTTTGTAAATATTTTCAAAATGAGACGCATGTTTGATTAATGATGCAAAGAAATCATCGTTGTTTGTGGTTGCTAAACATTCTGCAGGTAAGAACGATTCGTTTGCAATGGCGTCGATGTCCATTTCGTAACCGCTTTCGCGAATTAGAATCAGGATTTTACGCGCTACGTCGATTCCGCTTAAGTCAATTTTTGGATCAGGTTCTGTGAAACCTTGAACTCCGGCTTCTTTCACTACATCATGGAAAGAATTGTTTTCATCAAAATTGTTGAAAATAAAGTTCAAACTTCCAGATAAAACCGCTTGAATTTTATGTACTTTGTCTCCAGATGCAATCAGATTTTTTACCGTATCGATAATTGGCAATCCCGCACCAACATTCGTTTCAAACAAGAAAGGAGCGTTGTATTGACGAGATAGATTTTTTAATTTTTTATAATTGTCGTAAGCAGATGAACAAGCAATTTTGTTACAAGTTACAACAGCAATACTTTCTTTTAAGAATTTCTCATAAGCTTCAGAAACTGTTGCGTTTGCAGTAATATCTACGAAAATACTGTTACGTAAATTCAGTTCTTTTGCTTTTTTAATGAATTCTTCAATGCTTGCTGGTTCCCCTTCGCTTAAAGCGGCATCCCAATTTTTTAGAGAAATTCCGTCTTCGTCAAAAATCATTTTTCTTGAATTTGACATAGCGATAACGCGAACGTTGATTTTTAAAACTTCTTTCAGGAATTTTCTTTGGCTATGAATCTGCTCGATGAATTTCTCACCTACATTTCCAACGCCCATTACAAATAAGTTCAGCTGTTTAGTGTTTTCTTCAAAGAAGTTTTCGTGTAAAGTATTCAACGCTTTTTTAACATCTCTTTCATTAATTACAGTCGAAATATTTCTTTCAGAAGCACCTTGCGCGATGGCGCGAATGTTTACGTTGTTTTTTCCTAAAGTACTGAACATTCTTCCGCTCAAACCTTGGTGGTTCTTCATGTTTTCACCAACCAAAGCGATAATGCAAAGGTCTTTTTCTACGTAACAAGGATCAATTTTATTTTGTGAAATTTCGATTTCAAAAGCTCTGTTAATCGCAGCTTCCGCATTATCAGCATCCGAATTTAAAATTCCGATACAAATGGAATGCTCAGAAGAAGCCTGAGTAATAAAAATAACGTTGATTTTTTCCTGAGACAATACTTCAAACAAACGTCGAGAAGAACCCGCAACTCCAATCATTCCTGGGCCTTCAAGAGTTAAAAGCGAAATATGATCAATATGGCTAATTCCTTTTACAACCGTATCTTTTGATAAAATAGTATCAGAAATTAAAGTTCCTTCTGCCTCTGGCTCAAAAGTATTTTTGATTAAAATCGGAATATTTTTTCTTAAAACGGGCTGAATTGTAGGTGGATACAAAACTTTTGCTCCAAAGTGCGACAATTCCATTGCTTCCTGGTACGAGATATTGGCAATTGGCTGTGCTTGTTTTACAATTTTAGGGTTTGCAGTAAACATTCCGTTTACATCAGTCCAGATTTCCAATTGTTCAGCGTCGATAGCTCCAGCGATAATGGCTGCAGTATAATCAGATCCGCCACGTCCTAAAGTCGAAGTGATTCCGTCTAAAGTTTGTGCGATGAAGCCAGGCAAGATGTTGATTTTTGCTTTATTATCGGCAAAATAATCTTTTATTAATTGATTCGAAACTTCAAAGTTAACTGCAGCTTTCCCGAAGTTATTGTCTGTTTTAATTAGCTCGCGGCTGTCTTTGTAAACGGCTTCTTTTTCAGTTTGTTGAAATGCCTGAGCAATGATAAACGACGAAAGTAATTCTCCGAAACTCAAAATAGTATCGGCAGTTCTTGGAGACAATTCGCCCAAAAGGAAACAGCCATCCAATAAAGTTTCTAAATGGTTGATGATTCTTTTTACGTGGCTTAAAAGACTGCTTTGTTCGCTTACTGGAATTAGTTCTTTTAAAGTGTCAAGGTGTTTTTTCTCGATTTCAGCAACAACTTCTCTAAAGCTTTCGTCGTTTGCCGCCGCTTTTGCCGCCGCAGATTGCAATAAATCGGTTACTTTACTAAGAGCAGAAACTACGACAACCAGTTGGTCTTGTTTTGCTTTTTGGTTAACAATTTCGAGAACGAGTTTTATATTTTGAGCATTGGCTACCGAAGTTCCGCCAAATTTTAATACTTTCATTTTAGTGATATTTTTCTTTTTGCAACTATTTTTTATGTATCCATTACCTTTCTTCTTTCAAGAAAAAAGTATAGATAACCCAGGTTTATATGTAAAAATGTATACCCCTAAGGGGTAGTAGTTGTTGTAGTAGAAATAATGGTAGCAGCAATTGCAACTCCTGTTTGAGCTGTAATAATTGTAGATTGATATTTTATGCTGTTACTTTTCATTTTTGATTTTTCAAAAGTACAGCTTTTTATAAGAGTTAAAAACTTAAAAAGCTTTTTTGCGAATATTTTAATAATTCAAAGCTCTAAAATTCAATATTGAGTTTTTGTTAAAATTGGATATATTAAATTGTTGTTTTGATAGGTTTTAGAATTCGTTTTTTAATGATTACACCTTTGCAAAAGCTTGTAGCTTAACTTAAAAAAAGCCAAAAAACTATTGAAACGCGATGTTTTGATATAAAAAGATGTTCAAAACAGAGAAACAATTTTTGTAGAAATTTTAATTATTGTGATAATTTTTTGCTTTTTAATATTGATTTGTTGAATTTTGGCGTTTAAAATTTGAAATCATCATGAGAGAGATCCATTATATAAGTTCGGAAACGATCACTTTAGAAACTTTGCAGGAAATTTTAGGTCAGAATAAAATTCTTGAATTGTCTGACGAAGCTAAAGTAAATGTTCAGAAATGCCGTGATTATTTAGATAAAAAAATGGCATCACACACGGCACCAATTTACGGTATCAATACCGGATTCGGTTCTTTATATAGTGTGAAAATCTCAAATGAAAATTTATCTAAGCTTCAAGAAAACTTAGTAAAATCTCATGCATGTGGAACAGGCGAGGAAGTTCCTGCAGAAATCGTGAAGATGATGCTTTTGCTAAAAATCCAATCGTTAAGTTATGGGCATTCTGGTATTCAGTTGAAAACTTTAGAGCGTTTAGTTGACTTTTATAATAATGATATTCTTCCCATAATATATACTCAAGGTTCGCTTGGGGCTTCTGGAGATTTAGCACCATTGGCACATATGTCTTTACCTTTAATAGGTGAGGGGGTGGTTCTTTTTGAAGGAAAGAAAGTGGCTTCTGCTGAGGTTTTAAAACAGTTTAACTGGGATCCTATTGTTTTACAGTCAAAAGAAGGTTTGGCTTTATTAAACGGAACTCAGTTTATGAGTGCTTATGGAGCTCATATTTTAATTAAAGCTTATAAGTATTCCTATTTAGCAGATTTAATTGGAACAATTTCTCTAGAAGGTTTTGATGGAAGAATTGAACCTTTTAATGAGTTGATTCATTATATACGTCCGCACAAAGGGCAAATTGTAACGGCACAACGCATTACTGAATTCTTAGACGGAAGCGAAATTATTACCCAGGAAAAGAAACATGTTCAAGATCCGTATTCTTTCCGTTGTATGCCGCAGGTTCACGGCGCTTCAAAAGATGCGATCGATTATGTTAGAAAAGTATTCAAAACAGAAATTAATTCGGTTACCGATAATCCGAATATTTTCATTGAAGCCGATCAGATTATTTCGGGAGGAAATTTCCACGGACAGCCTTTAGCTTTAGCTTTAGATTTTATGGCCATTGCTTTGGCAGAATTAGGAAGTATTTCAGAGAGAAGAACGTATCAATTAATTTCTGGATTACGAAATCTTCCAGCATTTTTAGTTGACAATCCAGGGTTAAATTCAGGATTTATGATTCCACAATACACTGCGGCAAGTATCGCTAGCCAGAACAAACAATTGGCAACTCCAGCGAGCATTGACAGTATTGTTTCTAGCAACGGTCAAGAAGATCACGTGAGCATGGGAGCAAACGGAGCGACAAAAGCCTTACGAATTTTAGACAATTTAGAACGCATTTTGGCAATCGAATTATTGAATGCTTCGCAGGCAATTGCGTATAGGGAGCCATTAAAATCAAGCGACTTTATCGAAATGTTTTTGAATAGCTATCGCGAAGTTGTTCCATTAGTTAAGGAAGATAGAATCTTACATAATGACATAGAAAACACGGTTTTATTCCTGTCGAGTTTTCAAATTGAAAACGATTTGTTAACAATGGCTTAACACTGAAACGTGTTATTGAAGGTAATTTTGCACTATCAAAAATAAACAAATGTCAATAAACAGTATTTTCCAATTTTTAGTGCCGAAAGACAAAAAATTCTTTCCACTTTTTGAAGAAGCTTCTAGCAATTTAATTGAATTAGCTTCTAACTTACACGAAGCTGTAAATTTACCATTAAAAGAAAGAGAGCTTCTTTTTCAAAAAATTGACGAATTAGAACAAAAAGGGGAAGACATTACACGTCAGACCAATTTAGAATTGAGTAGAAACTTTATTACTCCATTCGATAGAGAAGATATTCACACTTTAATTACTTCTATTGACAACGTTGCAGATTACCTTCACGGGGCATCTAGCCGTATGAGATTGTATCAGGTTGATAAGATTACAAAATCAATCAGAAAAATGACTGAAATCAATTTGGAAGCTTGTCAAAATATTGATAGTGCTGTAAAAGAATTGAGAAATTTAAAGAATTTCAAAGTCATAAAAGACGCTTGTACTAGAATTAATAAATTAGAAAACAAGTCTGATAACGTATATAACAAAGCAGTTTTTGAAATTTTTGAAAACGAAACAGATGCTAAAAATATTATCAAATATAAAGAGGTATTATCTGTTTTAGAATCAGCAACAGACAAATGTAAGAGTGTTGCGAACATACTAGAATCTATTTCTGTAAAACATTCTTAATTCAATTTTTCAATCTGAAGTTATATTTTTATGACGCTACTTATATTAATTATAGTATTAGCCTTAATTTTTGATTACATCAATGGTTTTCATGATGCGGCAAATGCTATAGCGACTGTTGTTGCTACAAAGGTGCTTACACCTTTTCAGGCGGTAGTCTGGGCAGCATTTTTTAACTTTCTGGCGTATTGGGTTTTCGGATTTGGTGTTGCAGATACTGTTGCAAAAACAGCGCATACCATGGAGATTAACTTAGTGGTTATTTTGGCCGGAGTTATCGCTGCAATTTGCTGGAACTTATTAACTTGGTGGTTAGGAATTCCTTCAAGTTCTTCTCATACACTTATTGGAGGTTTTGCCGGAGCAGCTGTAGCACACGCTATTGCAGTTCATGGTTTCTCTGGTTATGTTGGAGAAGATGGAGCCACACATTACTGGTATGAAATTGTAAGCTGGTATAAAGCCGGAAAAGATGGAGGAATGCCCTCGGGAGTTCTTATCATCATTGCCTTTATCGTCTTAGCGCCATTAATTGGAGCATTGGCTTCTTATTTAATTTCGATCTGGCTTTTAAACGCTTCCCGTAAAACAATCGGGCCAAAAATCTTTACTGTGGCTTTAATGATTGCCACAATTGTCTTTGTATACTTCCAGATGGTATCTTATGAAGAAATTTTGGAGCATGGAAAACCTCGCTTTGAATCTCATTTTTGGAGTGTGGCTTTCGATTCTCATAATATTAAATGGTTTTTAGTCGCTTTTATTGTCTTAACCGTAAGTGCATTTTGTTTAATATTCAGCAGTTTAAATCTTCACCAAGCAGATGCTGCTTTAAAGAAAATGCAATTATTATCTTCTGCGGCATTTAGTTTAGGTCACGGAGGTAACGATTCTCAAAAAGTAATGGGTATTATCGCTGCAGCTGTAGCGGTTTATATCAATACCAATCACGGAGTGCATATGGACGATTGGTTGAATGTTGTTTTGCCAAATGAAGATTCAGGTATAAAAGGACAAATGCCAAGTTGGATTCCATTAGCTTGTTATTCTGCAATTGCTGCTGGAACATTGAGTGGTGGATGGAAAATTGTGAAAACAATGGGTTCTAAAATCACTAAAGTAAGTTCATTTGAAGGAGTTGCTGCTGAAACTGCAGGTGCTTTGACACTTTACTTTACTGAACACTTAAAAATTCCAGTAAGTACAACGCATACCATTACAGGATCTATTATTGGAGTTGGATTAACAAAACGTGTATCTGCAGTTCGCTGGGGAGTTACAGTAAGTTTAATCTGGGCTTGGATCTTAACTATCCCAATTTCGGCTATATTAGCAGGTTTGGTTTACTTTATTTTAAGCGTGTTTATTTAGATTTTTTTTGAAAATGTGAAGTTTAATCACATTTGTAAATATAGAAAGCTGATTTCAAATTTGAAATCAGCTTTTTTTTTGACTTAATCGAAATTTATAATTTGTCTTATAATGACAGTTTTATGGCTTTTTTAAACATTCATTGCGTTTTTTTATAATGACTTTTGCTAATATTTAATCTAAAAGACATGACGAATGGATAAGATTTTTGAACAGCCAATAATTTTAGAAGGAGAAAAAGGTAACTCAGTATTAATATATTCTGAATATATCATTTCTGATATAACACAAGAACTTGCCGAGCTTACTGTAGAAAGGATTGATAAAAAAATATTTAACTCTTCTGAAATAGAATCAATTATAAAGATTAATGAAATTTTAGAATACGAGTTTGAAAAAAACAATGACAACAGTATCATGTTTGGTTGTAAAGATGAAGATTTAACAACTTATAAAAATGTGTATTTTAAAGATGCTGAAACCACTATAAAAGCTGAAAATCTTATTCAAGAACAATTTAGAAGCTTAGGATTTCAAAGGAAAGAAGAGCAGATGTCAGCAATGAGCGCTGCTATAACTCCATTAGTTATTTCGGCTGTAGTAGGTGTTTTGGGATCTTTACTTACATGGTTTGCCTACGAAATGCAAGATTATGAGCCTACAAGAACAAAAGTTGTAAAATGGTACGTGTATTTGATTTATAAAATTTCAAAAGTTGCAGGACATATGCCTTTTGTAATTTTAACCGTTATTTTGGTAGTGTTGTGCTTGATTTGGACGGTAAGGAGAATGTTGAATCCGCCGTTTAAAATTAGTGCGGAAAAAAAATTAGATGTAGCGAATTAATCTTAGCAACAGATACAACTAAACTTATCAATGTTTAAGATGAAAATAAAAATATTAATATTAATATACATTCTATTAATTAATGTAGTTAGTCAAGCACAAGAAAATGATTTAGAAACTCGGTTTATTGAAGTTAGAAAAGATAATCATTATGGGCTTTTTGATACTAGTGGAAAAGAAATTTTAGCCTCAAAATACGATGGGATTAGAATTGGAAAAGATGAGTTTATAGTTGCTATAAATGGCTATGATATTATTATTGATAAAACTACTGGCAAAACAATTAGTTCGGAATATAAAGATGTAGATAATTTTCATGAAGGTTTGGCAAAGGTCAACATCAACGAGAAATATGGCTATATAGACAAAACTGGAAAGTTAGTAATTGAAGCTATATATTCTTCGGCTGCAAGTTTTTCTGAGGGGTTAGCCATGGTTAGATTAAAAGACAATAAAAGCGGATTTATTGATAAAACAGGAAAATTAGTAATTCCATTTCAATATGATAATTATTGGGAATGTTTTAAAGATGGACTGGCGTGTGTACGGAAAAATGATAAAGAGACATTAATTGATAAAACAGGAAAAGAAATCATGCCTTATAAATATGATGGAATTTTTAATTTGGATAATGGTTTTTACGAAGTTAGGATAAATCATAAATATGGGATAATTGATAAACAAGGTAATGAAATTGTACCTACGAAGTATCACAGTATATGGGGAATGGGAAATAATAAGATTTACTTTAGGGATTATAATATGTTTGGGAGCCTTGATCTTGCTACGGGAAAAGAGATCTTTTCTGTAGAAAATTCTGATTTTAAGGGTCTTATTGATGGAAATATAATAATAAATCAGAATTTAAAGTACGGTGTTATAAATAATAAACAAGAAGTCTTGATTGATTTTAAATATAATTATATCAAGCCTTTTACAGAAAAATTTATGCTTGCTAATTTGAAAGGTAAATTTGGAGTTTTAAATTTGGAAGGTGAAGAGATTTTAGGTTTTGAATATGATCATATTCTTGCTTGTTCTGAAGATATTTTTGCCGTAGGACAGTTGAAAGAAAAAGACTTTGGGGGATTTTTTTTGCAATTGAATATTATTGATAAAAACATGAAAAAAATTACATCAGCTAGTTATTTAAATGTTGGTGTTTTTTCTGAAGGTATGTTGATGGTTGAATATGGAGAAGGAGGGATTGAAAAAGCACCACCTGATTGTATTTTAGCCTCAGTTAGATGTTCGGGACAATGGGGGTTTATTAATGAAAAAGGAATAGAAGTAGTGGCTCCTCAATACGAAAGAGTGAAAAAATTTTCTCAAGGACTAGCTGCAGTGCAGGATGAGAATGAGAAATGGGGTTTTGTTAATAAGGAAGGTAAAGTGATTATTCCTATAAAATATGATTTTGTTCAAAATTTCAAAAATGAACTTTCTATAGTCCGTTTAAATAAAAAATGGGGGGTTATTGATAAAACTGGTAAAATAATTATCCCAATAGAGTATGATTCAATTGATAATGTCCCCTCCATTTGGGACAATAACTTGAATCAACCTTATGAAGGGTATTATAAGGTTGAATACTTATTTTATTAAATTTAAACTAGCTTTTACAAGTAAATTTTAAAATAATGAAAATAAAAATATTAATATATTTTCTACTAATTAATGTAATTAGTCAAGCACAAGAAAATTATTCAAAAAGTGACTTCTTTAAAGTTAGAAAAGACAATCATTATGGGCTTTTTGACACAAGCGGAAAAGAAATTTTTGAACCAAAGTATGATTATATTACAATAGGAGATGATGAGTTTAAAGTTTGTTTAAATGGCTATTGCAGTATTATTGATAAAATTACTGGCAAAACTATTGGTTTAAAATATGAAGATGTAGATGGTTTTCATGAAAATTTGGCAATGGTTAAAATCAATGGTAAATATGGCTATATAGACAAAACAGGAAAATTAGTAATTGAAGCTATATATTCTTCGGCTACAAGTTTTTCTGAGGGGTTAGCTATGGTTGCATTGAAAGATGATAAATATGGATTTATTGATACAAAAGGCAAAATTGTAATTCCATTTAAATATGATGATCAGTGTGAGTATTTTGAAGATGGCTTTGCTTGTGTAGAAAAAAATGGTAAAGCAACATTAATTGATAAAACTGGAAAGGAACTCATACCTTATAAGTATGATTACATTTATAAATTGCATGATGGATTTTACGAAGTTAGGATAAATAATCAAGAAGGATTAATTGATAAACAAGGAAATGAAATTGTGCCTGTGAAATATAATTACTTATATATCTCGGAAAATGGGCAGATATACTTTGGAAACGATAATCAGTTTGGAAGTATTAATCTCGTTACAGGTGAAGAGATTTTCTCCGTAGAAGGTGACCCTCATGAAAATCTTTCTAGCGAAAAGATTATAATAAGTAAGCGAGAAAAGTACGGTGTTATAAATAATAAAGGAGAAGTGTTAATTGACTTTAAATACAATAGTATTAAGTCTTTCACAGAAAATCTTGTGCTAGCTAGATTGAAAGATAAATTTGGAGTTTTAAATTTTGACGGTAAAGAAGTTTTAGGCTTTGAGTATGATCATATTCTAGCTTGTTCTGAAGATATTTTTGCTGTAGGAAAGTTGGAAGAAGGAAAGTCTGGAAAATCTTTTTTGCAATTGGATATTATTGATAAAAACATGAAAAAAATTACATCAGCCAGTTATTTGAATGTTGGAGTTTTTTCTGAAGGCATGTTGATGGTTGAATATGGGGAAGGAGGGATTGAAAATGTACTATCTGGATGTATTGTAAGCCCATTTCGAAAGCCAGGAAAATGGGGGTTTATTAATAAAAAGGGAAAGGAAGTAGTATCTCCTCAATATGATAGTGTGAATAGATTTTCTGAAGGATTAGCCGCTGTTCAGGATCAGAATAAAAAGTGGGGATTTATTGATAAGAAAGGGAAAGTAATTATACCTATAAAATATGATTCTGTTGAAAATTTCAAGAATGATATTTCTATAGTTTGTTTAAATAAAAAATTAGGCGTTGTTGATAAAACTGGTAAAATAGTTATTCCAATAGAATATGATTCAATTGAAGATGAATATCTCTCTCTCGAAGACTATGATCTGAATCAGCCTTACAAACCGTATTATGGGTCTTCTTTGAAATTCTTATTTTATGATTGATAAGTTTAAACTTTTTTATCTAAAAGTGTTTGTTTAATTTTCTAAACGCTTAAACATAAGGTTTTAATAATGAAACTATAAACAGATTCAGCATTAATTAAAAGACAGATTTCAAATTGAAATCTGTCTTTTTTGTCAAAATTTTTGTAGATTCTTATGATTGTGTTTTCGTTTATAATGCGTTTGTTTTAGTTTTTTCTCCTCTTCAGAAATGATACTGATGGTTCCGTCAATTTCTAGCATTGCCAGTTTTACGTTTTTAAAGAATTCGATGCCGTGTTCTCTCATGGCTTCTTTTAATTCTTCATCAGAAATATCCAGTTTGCTTAAGGCTTTAAAATCAAGTTTTCCGTCGTGAATTAAGATTTGAGGTTTGTCTAATAACAGTTCTCCAAAAATTTTAGAATGATGCGTTAGTTTTTTAATGATGTAATTAATGACAAACAAAACCAAAGCAGCGATTAATCCGCCAGTTAAGCTTGTGTCGGGACCAACCATGGCATTTTGAACGGAGTTGCTGATTAGCAAAATCAAAATGACATCGGCAGTATTTAATTGCGAAAGTTCTTTTTTACCGAATATTCGTAAAGCGATCGTCATAAAGAAATAAACGGCGATACTTCTTAGAACGATATCTAGATATGGAAAAGTCATATTTTTTATTTTAAAGTTAAATAAAAAAGCTTTGCCGAAGTTTTAAAACTTTGGCAAAGCTGCTAAATTATTTAAGAGGGATTAAGTTTAGATGAACTTAATTACAATTTAAAATTCTTTTCAATTGCTTTAATCATTTCGCCAGCCACATCTTTATTAGTCGCGCCTTCAATTCCTTCTAAGCCAGGAGAAGAGTTTACTTCCAATAATAAAGGCCCTTTAGAAGAACGAATAATATCTACACCAGCCACTTTTAAGTCCATTGCTTTTGCGGCTTTTATGGCAATCTTTTTTTCTTCGGCAGTTATTTTGATTACAGAAGCGGTTCCTCCAAGGTGAATATTAGCTCTAAACTCGCCTGGCATAGCTTCACGCTGGATTGCAGCAACCACTTTTCCGTCGATTACAAAACAGCGAATGTCTTTTCCGTTAGCTTCTTTAATAAATTCTTGAACTAAAATATTCGCATTTAGACTTTTGAAAGCATTGATAACACTTTCTGCTGCTTTTTTGGTTTCGGCCAAAACAACGCCTTTTCCTTGCGTTCCTTCCAATAATTTTACAATTAAAGGTGAGCCGCCCACCATTTTAATTAGATTGTCTGTATCAAGCGGAGAATTGGCAAAACCAGTAGTTGGAATATCAATTCCGCTATTTAAGAGCAATTGTAAAGAATATAACTTATCGCGCGACTGTGTAATTGCTGTAGCCGAATTCAAAACAAAAACTTTTAAAGCCTCAAACTGACGCGTTAAAGCACAACCATAAAAAGTAATGCTAGGACGTATTCTCGGAATTATAGCATCAAACTGATTTAATATTTTTCCGCCTCTATAATGAATCTCCGGTGTTTTGGCGTCTAGCTTCATGTAACATTCCTTGATGTTTAAGAAATGCATTTCATGTCCGCGCATTTCACCTGCTTCCATGATTCTTTTATTGCTGTACAACTCAGGATTACTGGCTAAAACGCCAATTCGCAATCCAGAACTTGCTTTTTCAGAATTCTGATATAATTCTTTAAGTGATTCAGGAGTTGGCTGTCCTAGGAGATATTTTTGCTCTGGATCAACTAAAACTCTTCCGCTCATGGCTTCACGTCCTAAAAGCATTCTAAAACCCATCGAGTCACGATTAGTCAGCGTCATTTCAATTGGCCATCTGGTATCGCCAATTTTTAAACTTGTCTGAATTACATATCGATGTTCTCTAAAACCGCTTGAACTTTTTACGATTCTTTTGTCGACTAATGGGGCTTCGCAATGAATAATAGTTTTAATATTATTCTGAATTGGATTAATGTCGAATTTTACCCAATTGGCATCATTTTTTATAAAAGGAGCTATGTTTAAAGCGTGCATTGCCGAAGTTTTGGCCCCAGAATCTACACGAGCCTTGATTGTCGGGATTCCTAGTTCTGGAAATGAGCACCATTCTTCGCTGCCTAAAATGACTTTGTTTTGAAGCATATTTGTGTTTTTATTATAGAATTTAAATTCAAAAATAGCTATTTGCTTTTACTAAAGATAGTGATTTTTAATAAAAAAAATACCCGTTATGTTATGAAAACGTAACGGGCATGTTATATGTGTTATAATTTTTGACTAATTTATTGATTAGTCGGTTCTTCTGCTTTATGTATCTCAACTGATAATTCTTGCGAATCATCTTTTAAATCCATCCAGATTTCATCGCCAGAATGTATTTTTGAAGTAATGATTTCTTCGGCTAATAAATCTTCAACATATTTCTGAATCGCTCTTTTTAAAGGACGAGCTCCAAATTGTTTGTCAAAACCTTTTTCAGCGATAAATGCTTTTGCTTTGTCAGTTAGGCTTAATTTGTAACCCAACTCAGCAATACGAGAATAAAGTTTTTTCAATTCGATTTCGATAATCAAATCGATATCAGATTTTTCTAGCGCGTTAAACACAATTACGTCATCAATTCTATTTAAGAATTCAGGAGCAAAAGTTTTCTTCAAAGCGTTTTCGATAATGCTTTTTGAATTTTCATCAGCCTGAGCAGTTCTTGCTGCAGTTCCGAATCCAACACCTTGTCCGAAGTCTTTCAATTGACGTGCACCAACGTTAGAAGTCATGATAATGATCGTGTTTTTAAAGTCAATTTTACGACCTAAACTATCTGTCAAATATCCGTCATCTAAAACTTGAAGCATCATATTGAATACATCAGGATGCGCTTTTTCGATTTCATCTAAAAGAACTACACAATATGGTTTTCTGCGAACTTTCTCCGTCAATTGACCGCCTTCTTCGTACCCGACATATCCCGGAGGCGCTCCAACTAAACGAGAAATTGCAAATTTCTCCATGTATTCACTCATATCGATACGAACTAATGCATCTTCAGAATCAAATAATTCTTTTGCTAAAACTTTAGCCAATTGCGTTTTACCAACACCAGTCTGACCTAAGAAAATAAATGAACCAATTGGTTTGTTAGGATCTTTAAGTCCGGCTCTGTTACGTTGAATAGAACGTGCAATTTTAAGAACCGCCTCGTTTTGACCAATTACTTTATTTTGAATTAATTCAGGTAGCTGAGCCAATTTGTTGCTTTCTGTCTGTGCAATTCTATTTACAGGAATTCCAGTCATCATAGAAACAACATCGGCTACGTTATCTTCTGTAACTTCAATTCTGTTGTTTTTAGAATCTTCTTCCCATTGTTCTTGTGCTAAAGCGAGATCTTTTTCAATACGTTTTTCGTCATCGCGAAGTTTAGCTGCTTCTTCATATTTTTGTTTTTTAACAACCATATTTTTCATTTCGCGAACTTCTTCTAACTGACGTTCAAGATCCAAAATTTGTTTCGGAACATCAATGTTTGTAATGTGTACGCGAGAACCAGCTTCGTCCATTGCATCAATCGCTTTGTCTGGTAAGAAACGCTCAGACATATATCTGTTTGTTAACTTAACGCAGGCTTCAATAGCTTCTGGAGTATAAGTCACATTGTGGTGATCTTCGTATTTATCTTTTACGTTGTTCAAGATTGCAATTGTTTCTTCAACAGAAGTTGGTTCTACAATTACTTTTTGGAAACGTCTTTCTAAAGCACCGTCTTTTTCAATATATTGTCTGTACTCGTCAAGAGTAGTAGCACCAATACATTGTATTTCACCTCTTGCTAAAGCAGGTTTGAACATGTTTGAAGCGTCAAGCGAACCTGTTGCTCCACCAGCTCCTACAATAGTGTGGATTTCGTCAATAAAAAGAATAATATCGTCGTTTTTCTCCAGCTCGTTCATTACGGCTTTCATTCTTTCTTCAAATTGTCCTCTGTATTTTGTTCCTGCAACTAAACTTGCAAGATCAAGAGTTACAACACGTTTGTTGAAAAGAATACGCGATACTTTCTTTTGGATAATACGAAGAGCAAGCCCTTCTGCAATAGCAGATTTACCAACTCCAGGTTCTCCAATAAGAAGCGGATTGTTCTTTTTTCTACGGCTTAAAATTTGCGATACACGCTCAATTTCTTTTTCACGTCCTACAACAGGGTCTAATTTTCCTTCTTCAGCCATTTCTGTTAAATCTCTCCCAAAATTATCTAAAACTGGAGTCTTAGATTTTTTGTTTGACTTATTGGCGGGATTATTAAAACTGCTTTCTTTCAGACTGTCATCTTGTCCTGAATCATCATTATATGATTCGTTTCTTGGCAAGTTTTCTAAGAATTCTTCTTCGTTTGGAGTCATATTTAAATACTGTTCTTTAGCTACGTCATAATCTATTTTTAGTTTATTCAATAGCTTGGTTGTTGGATCGTTTTCGTTTCTCAAGATACATAACAGCAGATGAGCGGTGCTAATTGATGAACTTTGAAATACTTTTGCTTCTAGAAAAGTGGTCTTCAGGGCTCTTTCGGCCTGTCGGGTAAGATGAAGGTTTTTCTTTTCTGCATTTACTTCAACGCTCAGGTTAGCAGGGCTAAGTACTTCTACTTTTCTGCGTAAATGATCTAAATCGACAGCTAGGTTATTAAGTATATGAATAGCTTTTCCGTTACCATCTCTTAAAATACCTAGCATAAGATGCTCTGTACCAATAAAGTCGTGCCCTAAACGAAGAGCTTCTTCCTTACTGTACGTAATTACATCTTTTACTCTTGGTGAAAAATTATCATCCATAATATATAATTGGTATTGTAAATTTAGTGAATTACAGTTTTAAAAACAAAAACCATACCTTCAAGAACTACTGTCAGCTAATAGACGAAAAAAAAGACAATAAAACAGTTAAAAAACGCTTAATTTATTAACTAAAAGCGAAAGTAAAGTTGTTAATAAATCATTCAAATAAGTGTAAGGAAATAGCTGAAAAAATTTTAAAAAAACGTATCTTGGCACGCTTTGAAAACTAATATAATTATTTAATATAACAACTTATGTCTGAAGGAGAAAAGTTAATTCCCATTAACATAGAGGATGAAATGAAGTCAGCTTACATCGATTATTCGATGTCAGTAATTGTATCGAGAGCACTTCCTGATGTTAGAGATGGCTTGAAACCAGTGCACCGAAGAGTTCTTTATGGAATGTATGATTTAGGTGTAACATCAAGATCTGCCCACAAAAAGTCTGCGAGAATTGTAGGGGAGGTTCTGGGTAAGTACCACCCGCACGGTGATACCTCTGTTTATGATGCAATGGTACGTATGGCGCAGGAATGGAGTATGCGTTATTTATTAGTTGACGGACAAGGTAACTTTGGATCTGTTGATGGAGACAGTCCTGCAGCAATGCGTTATACTGAGGCCAGAATGCGTAAAATCTCTGAAGAGATTATGGCCGATATCGAAAAAGAAACAGTTGATTTTCAATTGAACTTTGACGATACAATTTACGAACCTAAAGTAATGCCAACAAGAGTTCCTACTTTATTAGTAAACGGAGCAACTGGTATTGCAGTTGGTATGGCGACTAATATGCCGCCGCATAACTTAACTGAAGTTATCAATGGTACTTTGGCGTATCTTGATAATAATGATATTGAAGTAGACGAATTAATGACTCATATCAAAGCTCCTGATTTTCCAACGGGAGGTATAATCTATGGATATGAAGGTGTTCGTGAAGCTTTTAAAACTGGTAGAGGACGTATTGTAATGCGTGCTAAAGTTGGTTTTGAAGAAGTTGATGGTAGAGAATGTATCATCGTTACTGAGATTCCATATCAGGTGAACAAAGCCGAAATGATCAAGCGTACTGCTGATTTAGTTAACGAGAAAAAAATCGAAGGTATTGCCAATATCCGTGACGAGTCGGATAGAAATGGTATGCGTATCGTTTATATCTTAAAACGTGATGCTACTCCAAACGTAGTTTTAAATACTTTATACAAATATACTTCACTACAATCTTCTTTTAGTGTAAATAATATCGCACTAGTAAAAGGTCGCCCTCAAATGCTGAATCTTAAAGATATGATTCATTATTTTATTGAGCACCGTCATGAAGTTGTAGTTAGAAGAACGCAATTTGAATTACGTAAGGCAGAAGAAAGAGCGCATATTCTAGAAGGATTAATTATTGCTTCTGACAATATCGATGAAGTAATTGCGTTAATTAGAGGATCTAAAAATACAGATGAAGCCAGAGAAAAATTAATCGAAAGATTTAAATTATCTGATATTCAGGCTCGTGCTATTGTTGAGATGCGTTTACGTCAGTTAACAGGTCTGGAGCAAGATAAATTAAGAGCAGAGTATGACGAATTAATGAAGTTAATTGAGCATTTGAAAGCTTTATTAGCAGATGTTAATTTAAGAACTGAGGTTATCAAAGAAGAATTAGTAGAAATTCGTGATAAATATGGTGATGAGCGTCGTTCTAAGATCGAATATTCTGGTGGAGATGTAAGTATCGAAGATTTAATTGCAGACGAAAGTGTGGTAATTACTATTTCGCATGCAGGATACATCAAGCGTACAAACCTTACAGAATATAAAACTCAAAATAGAGGTGGAGTTGGACAGAAGAGTGCTGGAACAAGAGATCAAGATTTCTTGGAGCACATGTTCGTGGCAACAAACCACCAATATATGATGTTCTTTACCCAAAAAGGAAAATGTTTCTGGATGCGTGTTTATGAAATTCCAGAAGGAAGCAAAACGGCAAAAGGTAGAGCAATTCAGAACTTGGTAAATATTGAAAGTGATGATAAAGTAAAAGCTTTCATTTGTACGCAAGACTTAAAAGACAAAGATTATATCAATACACATAATCTTGTAATGGTGACGAAACAAGGTCAGGTGAAGAAAACTTCTTTAGAGAAATATTCTAAACCAAGAGCAAATGGAGTTGCGGCTATTACAATTAAAGAAGGTGATGAATTACTTGGTGCTCAGTTAACAAACGGAGAAAGCCAAATCATCTTAGCGGTTAAATCTGGTAAATTAGTTCGTTTTGAGGAAACTAAAACACGTCCAATGGGAAGAACAGCTTCTGGAGTTCGTGGAATTACCTTAAAAGATGAATCAGACGAAGTAATCGGAATGGTTACGGTAGATAAAAACGATATTTCTGAATCTCAGATCTTAGTTGTAACTGAAAACGGATACGGTAAACGTACTAAATTGGTTGATGAAGACGGAGAAGATGTATATAGAATTACAAACCGTGGAGGTAAAGGAGTTAAAACACTTAACATCACAGAAAAAACAGGTAAATTAATCTCTATTAATGCGGTTACAGATGCAGATGATTTAATGATTATTAACAAATCTGGACTGACAATTAGAATGGCAATTGAAGATTTGCGTGTAATGGGACGTGCAACTCAAGGTGTAAGACTGATTAACCTAAAAGGAAAAGATTCTATCGCTGCTGTGACAACTGTAATGAAAGATGATGCAGAAGAAGTAGTGGTAGATGAAGACGGTAACGTGATCGAATCTGTAATCGAGAGAGTTAAGCCAGATATGGAGGTTCTTGAAGATGATGGATCTGCAGAAGAGGACGATGACTCTGATGATGAAGTTGAAGAAGAGGACGATGCAGAAGCAGAGGATGAAGAATCTGAAGAATAGTTAAAACAAAAATTAAATACAAACAAATATCATTATGAAAAGTAAATATGTAATACTTGCATCAGCATTATTGATCTCTGTAGCTACGTTTGCTCAGAAAGATCAAATTAAAGACGCTGAAAAAGCATTAAAAGGCGGTGATGCTCAAGGAGCGATTACAATACTAAAAGATGCTGAAAATTTAGTTGTAAATGCTAAAGATACGGAGCAGGCACAATTTTATTTCGTTCAAGGAAATGCTTTTCTTGACCTTGCAAACAAAAAAGTTGAAGAAGGTAAAAATTTATTGGCAGCAGCAAACAGTTATAAAAAATTAATTGAAGTAGAAAAAGCTTCTGGAAAACAAAAATATTCTACACAAGCTGCAGCATCAATTACTAATATCAAAGGTTTGTTGATTAATTCTGCTATTGCTGATACTCAAGCAAACAAACATGCTGATGGTGCAAAAAAATTGTACGAAGCATATGAATTAGATAAAAAAGATACAATCAACTTGTATTATGCTGCTTCAACAGCTGTAAATTCACAAGATTTTGATGTTGCTTTACCAATGTACGAAGAGTTGAAAAAATTAAACTTTTCTGGAAAAGGAACTTTATACTTAGCAACAAACAAAGCTAATGGTAACGAAGATAATTTTGCTAACGCTAAAGAAAGAGATTTAGCTATTAAATTAGGAACTCACGAAAAGCCTAAAACTGAAGCTATTCCTTCTAAAAGAGGTGAAATCTACAAAAACTTAGCATTAATTTTAGTTCAAAAAGGACGTACAGAAGATGCTAAAAAAGCAATCGCTGATGCTAGAAAAGCAAATCCAGATGATTCTTCTTTGATTTTAACGGAAGCGAATTTATACCTAGAGACTAAAGACTTCGACATGTACAAAAAATTAGTTGGTGAGGCTTTACAAAAAGATCCAAACAATGCTGATTTAGTATTCAATTTAGGAGTAATTAGTGCTGGAGCTAAGAATAATGCAGATGCAGAGAAATATTACTTAAAAGCAATTGAAATCAACCCTGAGTATACAAATGCTTACTTGAATCTTGCTGCTTTAAAATTAGAAGCTGAAAAACCAATCATTGATGAAATGAATAAATTAGGTACTTCTGCTAAAGACATGAAACGTTACGATGTTTTAAAAGCACAGAGAGAAAGTGTTTTCAAAGGGGTAATTCCTTACTTGAAAAAAGCAAATGAGCTAGATCCTAAAAATGATGATGTTGCTAAAACATTGTTAGGAGTTTACAAAGCGCTAGAAATGACTGCTGAAGCAAAAGCTCTAAAAGCTACAATGAACTAATTTTTTAGTATTGGAAATAATAAAAAAACATCCGCTTCGGCGGATGTTTTTTTATGCTTAAATCTGAAACTTAAAGTAGCGTTGCAGATAAAGTAATCGTCGTGTTTAGTAACTTGGAAATCGGACAGATTTCTTTTGCTTTGGCAGCCGTTGCTTCAAATTCTTCCGCAGAAATTGAGGGAACTTTTCCTTTTAAATCCAAATGAATTAAAGTAATTGTACCGTCTTCAAAAGTTACTGTCGCTTCTGTAGTTAAATCATCTGCTGTAAAACCTGCTTCGTTAAGCAAAAAGCTCAATTGCATTGTAAAACAACCCGAATGCGCCGCAGCAACTAATTCTTCTGGATTTGTTCCGACACCATCAGCAAATCTCGTTTTAAACGAAAGTTGTGCATTATCTAAAGTTGTACTTTGTGTACTAATTGTTCCTTTTCCTTCCATACCGGTTCCTTGCCAGTTGGCGTGTGCTTTTCTTGTAAATTTCATCTTTTAGTTATTAAAATTAATATTTGGATTGTTATTCGATTGATTATCAAAAGATACTCTTCTATCAAATATACCTAAAATTTTGCATTTCAGCTTTATCAATTCGTTAGCTCAAAGTAAATTCACAAAAAAAATAAAATTCCAAATTCCAATTGCGTTTATTCAATTGGAATTTGGAATTTAAAAAAAAAATGGAATTTTAAGCTTTACTCTTGTCCCAAGTTTCTTAATTGTTTCAGTTTATCTTTCCACACCTCAAGGCTTTCTTTGTGAATTGCAATGTTTTTACGAACCTCCGTAACTATTGAATTCTCTTTTTTAGCGTTTTTAGTATTGGTAAAGAACTGAATATTGTTTTCTAACTGGAAAATTTCATTTTGAACTTCCTCAATTTTACGCATAATAAAGATTTTTTCATTATCTAATTTACGTGTATCGTTGCTGTCAGTTAGCGAATCAATGCGGTTTGCAAAACGCATCATTTCAGATTCTTTTTTGCTCAAACTTAGTTTTTCAAAAAGAGCATCTAATATTTTATTGAATTTTCCTTCAATGTGTCTTCTTGAAAAAGGAACTTTGCCGAAACCTTTCCAAGTTTCAATATGTGCTTTTATGGCATCTAAATCTGTTTTGTGGTCTCCTGTAAGTTGGAAAGCTCTCAAAGTATCTAAATAGGCTTTTTTGTTGTCAAATGCAGCAACTTCTTCGCCATTTTCTTCAGATTTATGCTCTTTTAATTTATCAAAATAATGGTTACAGGCATCCTTAAATTCTTTCCAGATTTTATCTGAATATTTTTTAGGGACATGACCAATTTGTTTCCACTCTTCCTGGATCTGTTTCATTATAGGAGTTGTAGCTGAAAAATCTGTACTTTCCTGTAATTCTTTTGCTTTTGCAACAAGAGCCAGTTTCTTATTTAGGTTGTCGTTTTGGTCTTTTTTAATGTCCTTATAGAAAGAATTTTTAAAAGCGTTGAAATTTCTAACCGCAGTTTTAAATGCCGCCCAAGTTTCTTCATTTACTTCAGAAGGAACTTTTCCAGCTGCAAAAAACTCATTTCTTAAATCTTCTACTTTCTGAATCTGAATAAGCCATTGCGAATGAGAATTTACTTTTTCGCTTCCAAGTGCTTCGATTTTAGCAATAATCTCTTTTTTAATTTCCAGATTTTTTTGCTCATTTGCTCTCTGGCTTTCAAATAAAAGTTCTCTTTTATCGTGTATTTTCTTAGTCAGTTCGCTAAATTGATTCCAGATGGCATCACGATGTTCTTTAGAAACGGGTCCGATTTCTTCTTTCCAGATTCTGTGTAAATCCTGTAATTCACGGAAAGATTTGCTTACGTCAGCATCGTTTACCAATTCTTCAACGCGAGCTATAATTTTTTGTTTTAATTCTAAATTGTGTTTAAAATCTAAATCTCTGGCCTCACGGTCTAAATGTAGATAATCGTAGAAGTTTTCTACATGAAAATGATAATTATTCCAAACGTGATTGTATTTGTCTTTCGGAATTGCTCCAGCATTTTTCCATCTTTCTCTTAATTCATTAAAATGCTTTAGAGTATCTTTGATGTTTTCTTGCGGATTAATTAATTCCTTTAGTTCTTCGACAATAGCAAGACGATTTTCTAAATTGGTTTTTAGATTAGTCTGTAAATGGTTAAAATGAGCATTTCTTTTTTCTCTAAAAATAGTATAGTATTCGTCAAATTTTGATTTTAAAGGAAGATGATATTCAAATTCTTCATTTGGATCTGGATTAGAAGCTAAAAATTCTTCTTTTTTCTCCTCTATAAGATGGTGATATTGCAGTAAAAAAGCCTTTTTGATTTCTTCAATATGATCTTTTACAGACATAACTTTATCTGTATTAACCAATTTTTTAAGTTCATCAACAAGGGCGTCTAGAGAAAACGTGTTGTAATCTTGCATAGGAATGTCGTGACGTTCCTTCAAAGTTTCGTCTTCACTTTCAGCAGCATTTGAATTTGTAATAACATCTAATGCTTCTTGATTAGCACTTTCTTGTTTTTCGAATTCATTTTCAGTTTCTGAGACCAAATCTTCAGTCAAAGTTTCAGAATCTGATATTTCAGTTGCTTCATTTGTTACAGAATCATTTATCTCGATTCCAGATTGTCCGTCTGCTTCATGCAGGTTATCATTCTTTTCTTCTAACATCTTTAAAATGTATAAGGTTTTTATTCTAAACAGAGCGAAAGATAGTAAAGGTGTTTCTAAATACAAAATAAATCCTTGCTAATAGTGTATTTTAGAACGAATATCTTATTCTTTGTTTATATTCGATAGCAGGTTTAAATACTTTTTTATAATTTACTGAAGGATATGTAAATTCGAATCTGACACCTTTTTTCAGTAAATAGTATTAAAATTAAATTGGAAACATAATTTTATTAAAAAAGAATCAGCACTCCGCCTTCTAAACCAAAATTATAAGTTTTATCGCCTCCAAATGCGACGCTGGGGTGTATATAGAGCAAATTGGTAGGGGTTATTTTTCGTCCATACTCTATGTAAGCATTGTTTTGATATCCTTTTATGGTGCTGTTATATCGTAGTGCAACATCTCCAGCAACCCAATTTTTTCCAAAGAAATGAAATAGGACACTTTCTAAAACACCAATACTGACATCTCTGCGCTGGCTTGATCCTGCAAAACTCTGCTGATATTCAATAGAAGAAATCCAGAGGTATTTTTTGTCCTTAAAATAAAGCCCATAAAAAAAGGCAGGCATAAATACCCATTTTCCAGATCCAAAAGCGGGATCTGAGGCCGAGTTCGAATAAACTCTTGCTCTCATTGCGACACCTTGACTATTTTTCATGTAAGGTATGTAACTAACGCCTCCTCCGATGTCGCCTAATCCAGTTTTGTTTATAGCATTGGTGTTTGCCGATACAATTGGAAGATCAAATCGTAGATTCCATGCTTTACTGCCAATTGGGATTAAAGCACGAGCTTGAGTAGTATTAAATGAACCGTTATCTGTGTCCAGATATTCATTGTAAAAAAGCAACGTTTGAAGATAGTACCTAAAACGAGGTTCTGTAAAAGGAATTTTTTCTTCAACTTCTGTGCCTTGTGCGTGGGCAGTAATGCTAACTAAAAAAACTAATAAGTAAAGAGGTAGAATTTTTTTCATAACTAGCTATTAATGAGTAGTCTAAGTTATGAAAAAAAAGTTTTAACATTTAATTTGTAACCGTTTTTTTATTTGTTCCAGATCTTCCAAGCTTTTTCAGCTTGAAAAATAAGCATATCGTGCCCATTTTTTATGACAGCGCCCATTTCTTTTGCTTTTCTTAAGAAGGTAGTTTCTGCTGGATTATAAATTAAATCGTAAGCAATATGTTTTTCTGTAAAGAACTCGTATGGTAAATTGGGACAAGCTTCAATATTCGGACTTGTTCCAACTGGCGTACAATTGATTATAATTTGAAAATTGTCAAAAGTAGTGGCATTAATCAAATCATAGTCAATGATGTTTTCTTTTGCTTCTCTAGAAACAAAAGTATACGGAATATTTAATTCGTCCAAAGCAAAAGCAACACCTTTAGAAGCTCCGCCTGTTCCGAGAATAAGCGCTTTTTTATGATGTGGCTCCAATAATGGTTTAAGTGATTTTTTAAATCCGTAATAATCTGTGTTGTAGCCTTTTAATTTGCCTTTTTTGGTGAATTTAATAGTGTTTACAGCACCGATCAAAGTAGCTTTTTTTGATAGTTTATCTAAGAAAGGAATAACTTGTTCTTTGTACGGAATGGTAACATTTAATCCCTTTAAATCAGGATTGTTTTTAATTAATTCTGTGAAGTAATTAATCTCAGCAATGTCAAAATTCTCGTAGCTGTTACCAGCAAAAACTTCATTATTAAATTTCTCTGTAAAATAACCTTTTGAAAAAGAGTAGCTTATGTTGCGTCCTAATAATCCAAAACGTCTTCTTAATAAAATATCAACCATTTTTATTTACGATGTTTTTCTATATAATTTTTAACCATTTTTTTTGCCCAAACAACAGGGAATAAATCTTCAATTAAAATGTAATTATCAAAGTTTAAACGTAATCCATTGCTTAGGTGAAATTTAGCTTTTGTATTGTCTTGAATCATGAAATACAATCCGGCCAAACGATATTCGATTTCATTTTCTTCAGGAAAATATTCTGAAGCTTGTAATAAAGTTTGAACAGCGGTTTCAAATTCTCCTAAAAACTGAAGAATATCAACCCAATACAGCCAAGTATCTAAAGCATAATCGCCAAATTCAACCGCTTTTCTGAAACCAAATTCGGCTTCTTCAAAGAAATTCATTTGTTTGTTGATTGTCGCATATCTTTTCCAATACAAACGATTCTGATTGTCGATCGCCAAAGCTTTATTTACAAAAAACAATGCTTTTTGATAGTTTTTCTGGCGAAGGTGAAAATCTGTAATCGCAATCCAGCCTTTATCTAAAAGCGGATCTTCGTGTACCGTTTGATTATAGTATTGAATTGCTTTTGCTAAATTTCCAAGTTTTTCATAACATTTTCCAATTCGAAGAAGCGCATACGAAGTCGCATCGTCCAATTCGATGGTTCTGTTATAACTTTCGATGGCTTCATTGTATTTTTTTAGGCGCTCATAAGCTTTTGCTTTTTCCATAAAAGCACCCAAAAATTCATCATCAATCAGCGTTGCATAATCAAAAGCACGAATCGCTTCTTCATATTCTTTTACGCCATAATGAAGGCGCCCAAGCTGATGCCAGGCAATTTCGCTGTAAGGATTTCTGTTGATGTATTCGTTTAAATAAACAATTGCTTCCTGGTTTTGGTCTAAAAACTCAAAACAATACACTACGTTGTAGAGAGCAGATTGATCTTCTAAATCTTCTTCAAGACATTTGATGAAGCTGTCTTTTGCAAGCTCAAGGTTATCCATAAAAAGATATTCCATTCCGATCAAATTGTACACATCAGCATAATCGTCAGTATATTGAAGTGCGATTTTTAACAGTTCAACTGCTTTTTCGTGCTGGTCTCTTTTTGAGCAGATATTGGCTTTCTGGATATAGATTTCCTCGTTGTTGGGTTCAATTGCGTACAACTCATTCAAAAGCTTTTCAGCAATATCGAGTTTGTCATCATAAACTAGCATTTCTACTTGTACTAATTTTAAGCCTGTAGATTTTGGATGCTGGTCTAATGCAAGTTTTAAGGCCTTTTTTGCTAAATTAGCCTTACCTATGTCTAAATAATGAAGAATGATTTCTTCGAATTCTTCAGAATCAAAAAAGAGTACTTTGTTAGTTTTTAACATCGACTCAAATTTGGATAGGGATAGGTTATAATCTTCTTCTTCGTTGCTTAATTGCATACTTCGTATAATTTGAAATTAGCCTGTTATAAATTTAGGCAACCATATAATTGTTGTAAGGATAAGAAATTAATTGTTTTGAACAATTTAATTAACAATATATGGCCTTTTTTATTCTATTTTGGGAAGAAATCTCCTTTATTATTAAGGGATTAGCTTCGGTTTTGTCATTTTTTAATTTGTGTCGGAAGACTTTATCGAAATTGAAATGGAGTGATATTTTCTGTCTTTTAAATTAAAACAGTGCTAAAATATTTTATATATTAGTTGTTATTCTTTCTATTATTTCGTCCATAACGTCTAGAATAATTGCACAGCCTTCTCTAATTTCGTCTTCAGAAATGGTTAAAGGAGGTGTAATTCGTATAGCACATCCTTCAAATAAAAGCCAGAATAAAATTAGCCCTCGATCTTGACAGGTTAAAATGACTTCGTTGGTAATGTCTGCCGATTCTGTCATTGCAGCAAGCATTAATCCTTTTCCTCTAACTTCTGTAATCAAAGGATGTACCAAAAGCGATCTGAAGAGTTTTTCCTTCTCAAGCGTTTTTGCCATTAAATTTGTTTCAGTTAATTCTTGCAAAGTAGCTAAGCAAGCTGACGCAATGACAGGATGACCTCCAAAAGTGGTAATATGCCCTAATTTTGGGTTTTCGGTCAAAAGATCCATTTTTTCGGCAGAAGCTGTAAAAGCACCAACTGGCATTCCGCCACCCATTCCTTTACCCATAACGACGATATCCGGAACAACGTCATAATTTTGAAAACCAAAAAGTTTTCCTGTTCTGCCAAAACCTGGCTGAATTTCATCGACAATCATCAAGGCTCCAACCTCATCACAACGTTTACGGACTTTCTCCAGAAAATTATTTTCGGGCTGAATAAAACCGGCTCCTCCTTGTATAGTTTCTAAAAGAATGGCAGCTGTTCGCGTGGTTATTTTTTGTAAATCTTCTTCGTTATTGAACGTAATAAAATCGACATCTGGAAGCAAAGGCCTAAAAGCCTGTTTGCGCTCCTCAAACCCCATAACACTCATAGAACCCATTGTGTTTCCGTGATAAGCGTTGTGGCAAGAAATAAGCTGACTGCGTCCTGTAACTCGTTTCGCAAGCTTTAAAGAGCCTTCAATAGCTTCAGTTCCTGAATTTACCAGATAAGTTTTGTTTAAAGATTCTGGAAGGAGGGAAGCCATTAATTTACAATATTGAACGGCTGGACTTTGCGAATATTCTCCGTAAACCATTACATGCGAATATTTATCTAACTGATCTTTAATCGCCTGATTTACTCTTGGATGCTGATGTCCTAAAGTGCAAGCCGAAACTCCGGCTACAAAATCTAAATATTTCTTATCGTTTGTGTCGTATATGTATGAACCAATGGCGTGCGAAACTTCCATTCCTAGCGGGTAGGGAGAAGTTTGCGCTTGGTATTTTATAAAATCTGAATTCATTTTTTTTAAGATGCTAAGGTACTGAGATGCTAAGGTTCTAAGTTTTTTTAACTTTACCTATAAGTTAAATTTCTTTGAATTAACTATTCGTAAAGTACTGTAAACTGTGACTGAGACTGCGACTAAAAAAACTACTTGCTTTTAGGCTTAGTCTCTGTTTTAGGTTCTGTCTTAACAGCAGGTTTTGGGTTTTTCTTATCGTAATTCAAAGTTTCCTTCCTAACTTTCAACGGAATGTTTTTACCTTTTTCTTCCTGTTCTTTTCCTTCTTTAATCAGTTTTTCATTCAATTCATTATCTTCTGCTGTAAAAATATCGTCTTTCGATTTTATTCTTTCATCTCCTCGCCACTTCATTCCGCGTAGTTTACGAGCGTTTTCAGGAAGTTCGTCTTCAGGATAAATGTCACCATCAACTTTATTGAAGAAAGTAATCGTTTCAATAGCGTTATTTTCTAATATCATATTGATTTTACTGCTGACATTCTTATTAATACCAATTAATTCATTAGCATCATTCCGCATGTAGTAAACGACTTCTGTGTTTTTGATGACATCGACATCGTGCAGTTTTCCATCCCGAAATTTCCCAAATAAATTGAGTCCCTTGACTTGATTAAAACCGGTTCCGAGCGTATCCTTGGAGAGGACGAAAGTATTATTCAGTACTTTTAAAGAGTCAATTTTTCTTGTCTTGTTGTCGCCAATCAGGTGCATTACATCTCCCGTAATCTGGTTTTCACCATTCCAAAGAATCGGATTTCCGATAAGCTTTGTCAAAGCCGTTTTTGAATTCGAATGTATCGAATCGCATTTACCGCTCATGTCTGTTTTGTAAAAACGAACATTATTGAAAGCACGAAGAATTCGTTCGCCTTCTTTTCCTGTCACCATTAATTTTTTTCCGTGAATGTAAACCGAGTCATTTTCAACTAAATTGATAGCCACAGCTCTTTTGGTAACAAACATTGAATCTTTTAGTTTGTAAAGCTCTGCATAATGGCCTTTTACAATTCCTTTATTAATTGAATCAGTAATTTTTACATTCCGAGTTGCCGATGCAAATTCAATATTTCGATTATAAAATAAACTATCGCCTTCTATAAGTCGATCATCGTATCTGATGTATGATCGACGCAGAAAGTGCGCTAAGTTTTTCTTCGTATCATAAAAACCTTTTTCGGTATAAATGTAATTGGCTTTACTGGTAATAGTTGAAGGTCCGAGAAGATAGGTATGTCCAGAATTACTGTAATAATCCAAATGGTTTGATTTTATGACATATTTTGGATTCGTGATAACAACTTCAGTCAAAAACTGGAATTTCTTTTCTTTAACAAAATATCTTCCAGATTTACTTACCAAGGTGTTGTCTTTGTTTACGATCGTCCCTTTTGTATTGTAAAATGCCTCCTGAACATTTCTGTCAAAATTAATCGTGTCGGTTTGTAAAGTAGCGTCGGGAGATGTTAAAACAGCATTTCCTGTAGCAAAAGCTTTCTTTTCGTTTCCGCTATATTCAGCGTATTTACTATTTAGAAATAAAGTATCTCCCTGTACTAATTGTACATTTCCGAATGCTTTCAAATAATTTTCTTTTTGAAAAAAATAAGCTCTGTTGCAAGTTAATACCACACCATCGTGATTAACTTTTACATTTCCAGTAAGTAAAAGCGCATCTGGTACGTTAACCTGATCCACATCAGAAAAGTCAGCATTCTCGATGACGATAGTTTTAGGAGTTTGTGCAGTTTTTTTGGCCTGCGCAGAAATAAATTGTACGCTAATAAACAGACAACAAAATATGAAAAAGAGTGATTTCTTCAACTGATTAAATTTTTGTCAAATTTATAAAAAAGGATAGAACCTGTGGCCGATATTAGGATTAATTTATCATAACTCACTAACACCTCAAATAAGAAGTGTAGCGCCATTTATTTTTTCAACAAAAGATTCAACTCTCACGTTGTAGTTGCGGTATTTTAGATTTTAAGGAAGGCATTTTTAAAAGATGATGTTCTGAGTTTTAAAAAATGAATTACATTTAGAAATTGGTTTTAATACTTTCAGAGGATTAAAATTAAAAACTAAAGAAGAATAGCTCAGAAATATGATAAGTAAAAAAATAATCGCAGCCGGAATTACGTTAACGGTACTATTTTCAGCCTGTAAAACAAAAGATTTAAAAATGAGTACAGCAAAAGAGTCAGCTGCATCAGAGAAAAAAGTTGTGGTTTACCAAGTTTTTACGCGCCTTTTTGGAAATAAAAATACAACCAATAAACCGTGGGGAACCATTGAAGAAAATGGCGTTGGAAAGTTTAATGATTTTACTGATAAAGCACTTCATGAAATAAAAGATTTAGGTGTTACTTATATTTGGTACACTGGAGTTCCGCATCATGCCTTGGTGCGCGATTATACGGCGTACGGAATTTCAAATGATGATCCAGAAGTAGTAAAAGGCCGCGCGGGTTCTCCTTATGCCGTAAAAGATTATTATAATGTAAATCCAGATTTGGCTGTGGATCCGGCTAAGCGTTTAGAAGAATTTGAAGCTTTGATAAAACGTACTCATAATGCTGGTTTAAAAGTTATTATTGATATTGTTCCGAATCATATTGCGAGAAAATACGAGGGAAAATCGAATCCTGCTGGAGTAAAAGATTTTGGTGCAGATGACGATACATCAGTTGAATACAGACGAGATAATAACTTCTATTATATTCCGAACGAGCATTTTGAAATTCCAGATGGAGATGTTCCATTAAATGGAGAAAAAAATCCATTAATTGATGGAAGATTTGATGAAAATCCCGCAAAATGGACAGGAAATGGCTCTAGAAAATTCAAACCAGATCAAAATGATTGGTACGAAACAGTAAAAGTAAATTACGGAGTGCGCCCAGACGGAACTAAAGATTTTCCTGAACTTCCTGCTGGTTTTGACCAAAAATCATATCAAGAACATTTTGCTTTTTGGCAAGATAAAGACGTTCCAGCTTCTTGGAAAAAGTTCAGAGACATTGCGTTATATTGGACAGCAAAGGGAGTTGACGGATTCCGTTATGATATGGCAGAAATGGTTCCATACGAATTTTGGAGTTATATGAATTCTTCGATTAAGATGAAAAATCCAAGCGCATTTTTGCTGGCAGAAGTTTATAATCCGAATGAATATCGCAATTACATCCGTTTAGGAAAAATGGATTATTTGTATGATAAAGTTGAAACGTATGATAAGTTAAAAGATGTCATTCGTGGAAAATCTTCGCCTGACGAATTAACCAAAATTCAAAACGGAATGGCAGATATTGAACATCATATGCTTCATTTTTTAGATAATCATGATGAACAACGTCTGGCAAGTCCAGAATTTGCAGGAACGCCAGAAAGAGGAAAGCCTTTAATGGTGGTTTCAGCAACAATCAGCACTTCGCCAACCATGATATATTTCGGACAAGAAGTTGGAGAGGCAGGAAATGAAGATGCCGGTTTCGGAAAACGCTCTCGGACATCAATTTTTGATTATATTGGAGTTCCAAATCATCAGCGCTGGATGAATGATGGCAAATTTGACGGGGGACAGCTTTCTAATTCAGAAAAAGAGCTTCGTGATTTCTACAAGCGTTTGTTGAATTTTACAATTAATAGCGATGCTTTAATGGGTAGTTTTGAAGAAATTCAATCAGTAAACCGACAGGATAACCCAGGTTATGACGAATTGATTTATTCTTATGTAAGATGGTCTGAAAAACAGAAATTGATTGTTGTGGCTAATTTTTCGTCTGAAAAGACAAGTGAATTTAATTTGAAAGTTCCTTCTAATATTATCGCAAAATGGAATTTGAAAGATGGTTCTTATGTTCTTGTAGACAAATTATATTCTGATAATAAAACCTATTTTACGGTAAAAAATGGAGAAGGAATTGCACGAGTTAAAATTAAACCTTCGGAGTCGTTTATTTTTGATGTAAAATAAAATTTTAACACATAGAAAAATAGCTTTGAATACTTTAAAAAAGGCGTTTCACTAGTTTAAATGCACATAACTTATCTACGTGTGGAAACTAGTTTCTTTTTGAAATCTTTTTTTAGACTAAAAATCTATGTTTCTATGTGTTTAGATATTTTTTTAAACCTTTACAAGCAGTGATAAAATCTCTCTAATCGAAAATGTTGCTCCACAAACAAATTCATCTGAAGCACCGTAATAAACCGTTAATGTGTCGCCGTCTGGTTCTACAATATGACCATTTGTGAAAACAACGTTTCCAAAGAAACCGCTTAGTTCGTAGCTTGTTTTCGGAAACATAATCGGAGTTTCGGTTCTTGAAAGTACTTTAGTAGGATCTTCTAAATCCAATAAAAAGGCTCCCAAACAATATTGGTGAAATTCGTTGGCCCCATGATAAATTTCAAGCCATCCTAATTCTGTTTTGATCGGTGCAGCTCCGGCACCAACTCTTTTGCTATCCCAGCTGCCCGCTCTGGTTTTGATAATACATTTGTGATTTCCCCAATGAATACCATCTGGAGATGAGGCAATCCAAATGTAATTTCCGCCAATATCTACACTGCTCGGTCGATGCAAGGCATAAAATAATCCGTTTATTTTCTCTTCAAAAATGGCGCAATCCTTATTGTGGGGAGGAAATATCATTCCTTGTTTTTCAAAAGTCTTCCAGTCGATTGTGGTTCTTAAGCCAACGCCAACGCCGCTTGGAGAAACAGATGTAAAAGTGAGATAATATTTTCCTTCAATTAATGACACACGGCAATCTTCAATTCCAAACGTCTCCAAAATGCCTTCACCAACCAAATGCGCATAGTCTTCGGGTTCATAAAACCGTTTTCCGTCTTCACTGCACAACAAACGAATGTGTGATAAAGTGGTTAAATAATCAATTCCTTGATAATTGATTACGCGGGCATCTGTCGCAATAAGTTCGGGATGATTTTTTAAAATTTCAATAATCTGAATCGTACCAGCATCAGTTAAGATCGGAAATGAAATGATATTCTCAATTTGTTTTGGTCTCTCTGCAACGCGTACAGCCAGCCAGATTTTGTTTTGAAATTGAAATACACCAGGGTTTAAGAGGCAGGTAATTTCCAAGCCTTCTCTGCTCGGCGGCAAATCTGATGGCGATAGTAAAGGGTTTTCTACGAAACGATTGGCAATGTCTTTCATAATTTTCGTTTAAGTACCTAAAAGGTATAAAAAAAAGCTGATACTTAATTGCATCAGCTTTTTTTCTATACTTTTTTAACCTTTTTGAGTGCTTCAACGTAATATTCGTTTACTTTTTCCCAATTTACGTGTTGGTAAAAGGCATCAATATAACTTCCTTTTCGGTTTTGATAATCTAAATAATAAGCATGTTCCCAAAGATCGATTCCCATGATTGGAGTTCCCGGAATCAAAGCGTTTTTCATCAACGGGTTATCCTGATTGTCAGTCGTCGTAATTTGTAATTTACCATATCTGTCCACAACCAGCCAAACCCATCCAGAGCCGAACTGCTTTTCTGACTGCGCCTTAAATTGATTCGTTAAGTTGTTAAAAGAACCAAATTCTTTAGTAATTGAACCCGCCAGCGTATCTTTTGGAGTTTGCTCTTTTGGAGTTAAAATATTAAAGTAAAGAGTATGGTTATAATAACCGCCAGCATTTTGTCGAAGCTTAGCATTACTTAAATCCATTTTTTTGAGGATATCCTCAATCGGCATATTTTCATATTCAGTCGAAACAATCTCTTTATTGAAATTGTTTGTGTAAGATAAATAATGCTTCGAATAATGCGTTTCTAAAGTTAAGCTTCTAATGTCAGGAGCAAGGCCATCATAATTAAATGGCAATTTAGTCATTTCAAAAGAGCCAGGATCGGCTTTAACATCATTTGGTGAACCAATAGTAATTTTCTCTTCCTTTGTTGGAAGAGGAACCTCAACTACTTCAACAAGCTTATCCTCTTTACAGGAAAATAATAGTAAAAATGAAGCTAAAGTGCTGAAAAAAACAACGTTTTTCTTCATAATGTTTTTTATTTTGATATTAATGAATTGATGATCTCGATATAATTTTCTTTGGCTTCGTCTACAGACAAATGGCTAATTTGCATCCATGCATTGGTTTTAAAAGCATCTCTTAAATCAAAATTTTCAGATTGATTGTAGACTGCTGTTCCAAAAGTTGCCTGTTTGTAAAAAGCGTAAAGTCTTAACTGCACATCTTGTGGCAGTGAAGCCTGAGTCATTGTCATTGCAATATCTACGGCTTTAGCAAAACGAATATCTAAATCTTTATCAGCCATTTATGCTTTTGTAGCAATAATTGTTTTTCCACCAATTGCTTTTTGATTCAATTCTACATTGATTGGTGTACCTAAAGGTAAAAATAAATCCACTCTTGATCCAAATTTAATGAAACCAGCATCAGTTCCCTGAACAACTTGCATACCTTCTTTTGCGTAATTTACAATTCTACGAGCCAACGCACCCGCGATTTGTCTGTATAAAATAGCACCAAAAGAGTCATTTTCGATTACGACTGTCGTTCTTTCATTCTCTTCACTTGCCTTTGGGTGCCAAGCAACAAGGAATTTTCCAGGGTGGTATTTGCTAAATTTAATGATACCATCCATTGCGTAACGCGTTACGTGCACATTGATTGGCGACATAAAAATAGAAACCTGTAAACGTTTGTCTTTAAAATATTCTCCTTCATAAACTTCCTCAATAACCACCACTTTTCCATCTACTGGAGCTAGGATGTGATCATTGTTTCTAACTGCAATTCTCTTCGGATTTCTGAAGAATTGTAGAATAATAATCAAAATAACAAGCGCTGCGAATTGAACAAGCATTCTCAGCCAGGCAATATCAATGAATTTATCAGCAATTAAAAGTACAGCTACAGTAAATACAGTACCTAATAAAATGGACGGGCCTCCTTCTTTATGAAACATAATATAAAATTTGATAAAATAAAAATATAATTGGTGCTACAAATATAACACTATCTAATCGATCTAGAATACCTCCGTGACCAGGCATTATCGAACCGCTGTCTTTTACACCTGCAATTCGTTTAAATTTGGATTCTATTAAATCTCCAATAGTTCCAAAAATACTCACAATTAATGCGATAATAGTCCAAATTAAAATCGATTTACTGCTAAATTCTGGTTTAGGCTGAATATAGAATTTAGAGATCAAGAAGCCAGCAAACGCCGCAAAAACAACACCGCCAATAAATCCTTCGATTGTTTTTTTAGGAGAAACACGCTCAAATAATTTGTGTTTTCCCATAGATTTCCCCACTATATAAGCAAAAGTATCATTGGTCCAGATTAAGATAAATAACCCCAAAATAATCTTCGGATTATAATCATTTGTTCCAAAAGAGATTTTTACAATAAATACAAATGGAAGCGTAATATATCCAAGCAGATATAAATACTTTGAAGAAATACTTACTTTTTGAACGGAGTCATAAAATAAGAATATAATACATTTTATAGAAACCACAATTGTAACGGCTAGAAGAACTAAATCCAATTGTTTGATATTGGTTTCTAAACTACTAGTAGTGTTAAAATTTTCGTTTAAAAATTGGGTCGTTTGTTTGTTATAATGACTTACAAGAATAATTGCAGCATAAACTAAAGTCCCAAATAGAATAGAGAACACTTTGTTTAAGTTTACGATATTAGAAAATTCATATATCGTAATAATAAGAAAAACCCCAAAAAGAGTAATGAAGCTTTCTGTAGAAAACAATATTGAAGTTAATAATAAAGCGATATAAACAGCACCGGAAATCGCCCTCTTCAGTGTTTCGTTCATCTTAAAGATCTTCTAAAAGCAGTAAATAAAGGTTCTTAGCAACACTTCCGTATTGTGTAAAATCTTCGTCTTTCGCTTTCTCGAAATATTTTATTGTAGTAATATTAGTAGGATAGTCTCTTTCGTACTTGCGTTTTATAGCGCTCAATCCGTCGCTTTTCATTGGAAGGATTTGGCTTGTAGTTGCTATAATAACAATGTTTGCAGGTAATTCGTTTGGTTTATTTTGTCTGATTTGTTTGGAAGAAAATAAAATAGAACCTTCATCGGCTATAAGGTTCTCACAGCTTGCCAATAAGAATTTTGGTTTTGTTGGAGCAGTATAAAGCAACTTATTTTCTTCTAACAAGGCAAATAAAGCTGGTTCGTAACATAAAACTTCATTTTCAAACCAATCGTTTTCTTCTAAAATATTTTCAAACTGTTCAGCAACTTCTCCCATGTTTTCGCAGTACAAGAACTTACCTCCATTTTTTTTGAAGTTGAAAATAAATTGCTCATCTAAAGATAAATGACTGTTCTGCGCAGAAGTACCAGCATATTCGCTTTCGTTCTCCTCGTCAGAAGCGGCTTCACTAGAGCCAAATATTTTTTTAAAAAAATTCATTTTTATATGAAATGCTTTACATGTTAGTTGAAAACGTTCAAAGATAAAAAAATCTTAATTCAAAAGGGACTTTTGAATTAAGATTTTAAAAATTTATTACGTTTTTCGTAATTATTTATGAAACTACTTCTTCTAAATTTTTGTCAAAAGTACGTTTTCCAAATATGTTTTCTAAATCATCTTTAAAGATAACTTCTTTTTCAATCAGAATATCAGCAAGTTGGTTTAATTTATCTTTGTTTTCCTCTAAAATCTGAATTGCTCTTTGGTATTGACCTTCGATTAATTCTGAAATTTCAGCGTCAATGATTTTTGCGGTTTCATCAGAATAAGGTTTAGAGAAATTGTATTCGCTTTGTCCCGTTGAATCGTAATAAGTAACGTTACCGATTTTATCATTCAATCCGTAAATCGTTACCATAGCGCGAGCCTGACGAGTTACTTTTTCTAAATCACTCAAAGCACCAGTAGAGATTCTGTCAAAAGTTACTTTTTCAGCAGCTCTACCACCCATAGTGGCACACATTTCGTCTAACATTTGATCTGTTCTTACGATTTGTCTTTCTTCTGGCAAGTACCAAGCAGCTCCTAAACTTTGTCCACGAGGAACAATTGTTACTTTAATAAGTGGTGCAGCGTGCTCTAACATCCAGCTTACAGTCGCGTGACCAGCTTCGTGAATAGCGATTGCTCTTTTCTCTTCTGGAGTGATGATTTTGTTTTTCTTTTCAAGACCTCCGATAATTCTATCAACAGCATCAAGGAAATCTTGTCTGTCAACAGCGGCTTTGTTGTTACGAGCAGCGATTAATGCAGCTTCATTACAAACGTTAGCAATATCAGCACCAGAGAAACCTGGAGTTTGTTTTGCTAAGAAATCTAAATCAAGACCTTCAACTTTTTTAATAGGAGCCAAGTGTACTTTGAATATTTCAGCTCTCTCGCGAATGTCTGGTAAGTCAACAAAAATTTGTCTGTCAAAGCGTCCTGCACGCATTAAAGCTTTATCCAAAACGTCAGCTCGGTTTGTTGCTGCTAAAACAATTACGTTAGAGTTTGTACCAAAACCATCCATTTCTGTTAGTAATTGGTTCAAAGTGTTTTCTCTTTCGTCGTTTCCGCCAGACATATTGCTTTTTCCTCTCGCTCTACCAACAGCATCAATCTCGTCGATGAAAATGATGGCAGGAGATTTTTCTTTAGCTTGTTTGAATAAGTCACGTACACGTGAAGCACCAACTCCTACGAACATCTCAACGAAATCAGAACCTGATAAAGAGAAGAATGGTACTTGCGCTTCACCAGCAACTGCTTTTGCTAATAAAGTTTTACCAGTTCCCGGAGGTCCTACAAGTAAAGCTCCTTTCGGGATTTTACCTCCCAGATTCGTATATTTTTCTGGGTTTTTAAGGAATTCAACAATTTCTTGAATTTCCTCTTTTGCACCTTCTAAACCAGCAACATCTTTAAACGTAGTTTTGATATCTGTTTTTTCGTCAAAAAGTTTTGCTTTAGATTTTCCGATATTGAAAATCTGTCCGCCACCTCCAGCGCCTCCGCCAGACATTTTACGCATGATGAAAATCCAAACACCAACAATAATGATGATAGGAAGTAAGCTGATTAAAATATCACTCCAGTTATTTTTTTGAAGAAAGTTGAAATCTTTTAATTTTCCTTCGCTAACTGCTTTTTCTAATTTAGTCTGAAAGATTTGATCGTTACCAATTTCCAAAGTGTAATGTGGACCTTTGTTTGGTTGTTTGAAAATATCTACAGCTACTCCCTTATTTGCAGGATCTTTAAGAGCAGCAGGTGTTAAATATACTTCAGCTTCAGCTTTATTAAAAACAATAACTTTTTCAATCTGACCTTTTTCTAAAAGCGTGTTGAATTTAGAAGAAGTTAATTGAGCAGGTTCGCTTAAGCTTGATCCTCCTGTGGCAAAACTTATAAATAAAAAAACTAAAAGTATTGCGGTATATATTAACCAAGGACTTATTTTAAATTTATTCGGATTTGGATTATTATCTTTAGCCATTTAATGAAAGTTTCTTTTAGTATTTGTTCTCGATTGTAGTTATTTTGGCATCTCCCCAAAGGCTCTCGATATTGTAATATTCACGGATATGTTTCTGGAAAACATGTACCACAATGTGTACATAATCCATTAAAACCCATTCTGCATTATCGGTTCCTTCTACGTGCCAAGGCTTATCTTTTAAGTCTTTTGATACTGTTTTTTGAATTGAGTTTACGATGGCGTTAACTTGGGTGTTTGAGCTACCGTTGCAAATAACAAAATAGTCGCATACAGCTGTATCTATTTCTCTTAAGTCAAGAATATCTATGTCATTTCCTTTTACTTCCTCAATCCCTTTGATTATGTTCGCCAGTAGAACATCATTATTAATAGTCTTTTTCGCCATGAATTATTTTATATGAATTTGTAAAGTTACCAAATTTTGTGATTATTTTTGAACCTTAACAAAATATTAAATTAAGATATTTAAATTATTTAATGAAACTAATCAAACTCGATGCCATAGATTCTACAAACGACTTTCTAAAAGCATTGGCAAGTCAGGATGAAGTAGAGAATTTTACAACAGTAACAGCTGAAAATCAGACAAAAGGCAAGGGGCAAGTCGGTGGCGTATGGAAGACTCAGGCTGGTAAAAACCTAACAATGAGTGTTTTGGTTAAGGATTTTCTCTTTAGTAACGAAGAAGTTTTCAATTTGAGTGTTTTGGTTTCTTTATCGGTTGCAGAGGTTTTAAAATCATTAAATATTCCTAAGATATGCATAAAATGGCCAAACGACATTCTGTCATACAATAAGAAACTTGTTGGCATATTAATCGAAAATACCCTAAAAAGCGATGGCAGAATCGTGTCAGTTGCCGGAATCGGAATCAATGTCAATCAAACCGATTTTGACGAATTGCCAAACGCTTCATCTTTAGCTGTCATTTCAGGAAAAACTTTTGATAAGGAAGAAATAGCAATCTTAATCGTTGAAAAACTAAAAGAAAAGATCGAATCGTGGAAAACCGAATCGCAAAACTTCTGGAACGATTATTTTAATTTTTTATTCAAAAAAGGAGTTCCAACAGCATTTAGAGACAATAACAAAAAAGATTTCATGGGAATCATTCAAGGTGTTTCCCCTTTTGGGAAATTGCAAGTTTTGTTAGAAGATGATTCTGTGGTAGAATTTGAGATTAAAGAAGTTAAAATGCTTTACTAAGTTGCTAAGGTTCTGAGATCCTAAGATGCTAAGTTTTTTTTCATTGCGATTCGTTCAGTTTGTCATTTCGACGTAAGGAGAAATCTCCGCAAGTAGCTCGACAAAGAATATTTCCAATCTGAGTAGAATCGCATTTGTAATTTCTCGTTCCTAAAATGACAAAAATGCAATAAAAACATTGCGTCCCGAGGCTTCGGGATTGCGTAATCCCTTGCGTTCTTCGCGGTTAAGCAAAAAAAATGCCCGACAATAATCAGGCATTTTAATTTATAATTCACAATTAATAATTAACCATTATAACTTGTGCATATTACCTGCTAAAGTTTCAATAAACTTACCAATTGGACCTTTAACCATCATCGCCATCATAGCGTTGAATTCGCCTTCAAAGAACAATTGAACAGCACTTTCTGAATCAGAAATGGCATCAATGTTTGAAGTCAGTGTAAAAGGAAGTTTATCACTAGCGGCACCCAAAACGATTTTGTTTGGCGCTACTTTTTCTTTCATTTTTAATTTGATTTCAGGCATCCCTTTCAATCCAAAAATAAAAGCGTCTTCGCCAGTCACTTCAAATTTAGCGATATTGTCTGGCATTAATTTTTCGAAATTCTTTACATCAGTCAGTTGATCAAATAAATCCTGAGCTGATTTCTGAACTGTAACTTTTGGACTTTCTAAGTTCATATGTTTTTTTTGTTTTTATTTTTTAAGGCAAATGTTTTTTACCGCAAAGGGCGCAAGTTTTTTTTTATGTTGCTTGACTTTATTTAAGTTCGCAAAGCTGAAATGTCAAATAAAATTCCAATTTTTAAACCCGATAGCAATCGAGACAACTTCCAAAAGGAGCAAAGCGACTTTAAAATCTAAAATCTACTCTTCTTGTCCCCAAGTTGACGGGCTTTCGCTCCATTCCAACAAAGTAGATTGCTGATCTTCTGTGATGTATTGTTTTTGAACCGCTAAACTAAGAAGATTTTCGTAGTTGCTTAAAGTGAACAAATCAATATTAGCTTCTTTGAAATTTTCCTCTGCAACACCAAAGCCATAAGTGAAAATCGCCGCCATACCTTTAATATTAGCACCTTCGCTTCTTAAAGCTTCCACAGCCATCAAACTGCTTTTTCCAGTACTAATAAGGTCTTCCACAACCACGACATTTTGTCCTTTTTGTAAAAAACCTTCCACTTGGTTTTGTCTGCCATGTTTTTTTGGCTCCGGACGCACGTATACGAAAGGAAGACCAAGACTTTCGGCAACCAAAATTCCCACTCCAATCGCTCCAGTAGCAACACCAGCAATCACATCAGGCTTTCCAAATTGTTTTTCGATGTTCTTAGCAAACTCATCACGAACATAGTTTCTGATGCTCGGAAATGAAAGAATTAACCTATTATCGCAATAAATAGGAGATTTCCAACCAGAAGCCCATGTAAAAGGATTTTCGGGATTCAATTTAATTGCATTTATTTGCAAAAGCAATTCGGCTGTTTTTTCGGCAGTATCTTTATTAAAAATCATACTACAAATGTATAAAGTTTTTGTAAACGACAAACCACTTTTTTTGACAAATGAAATCTCAAAGGAAACAGATTTCCAATTGTTCTTGTTGGAGAGTATTGATATCGAACAGCTTATCATAAAAATTTTTCAAAATAAAATTCAAAAAGCGATTCTATATCATCCCGATGAAAGTGAAATGATGAAAACCCTAAAAGCCAAAATTCCGGTCAATAAAGCTGGCGGAGGCTTTGTCTACAACAAAAAAGGCGAAGTCCTGTTTATCTTTAGAAACGGAAAATGGGATCTGCCAAAAGGCGGAATCGAGAAAGGGGAAGACATCGAGGCGACGGCAATGCGTGAGGTAGAGGAGGAGACAGGAGTAAACCAGCTTCGTATTACGAATAAACTTCAAAAAACCTATCATATCTTTAAACGCAATGGAAAATACAAACTCAAAATCACGCATTGGTTTGAAATGCAATCTGATTTTGAAGGAACACCACACGGACAAATAGAAGAAGGAATCGAAAAAGTGGCCTGGTTAAACCCAGAACAAATCAAAGAAGCACTAACAAATTCTTACGAAAATATTAAATTGTTATTTGAGGAAGGCAATCACGCTCCAACAGATTTAAAAGTAAAAAAGGAAAACTTAGAATCTTAAGAAGCTCTAAAAAACTTAGCATCTTAGAACCTTAGCACCTCAGAATCTTAAAAATTAGGTCGTGCCACCAATAAAACAAAGACCCAATCAACTTTGCGTTCATTGGGTCTTTGTTTTATTGCTGTCGGGCTTTCGCTTCCGCCGCGGCGGATTAGCTCTATCCCTCACGCGGAGCTACACTTTGCGCTTTAAAATTTGTTTCAGGTTTAATGTTTCAAGTTTTTTCGCTGGCGGGGATAGTATTCCATAAGCTGATCTTTATTTTGTTAATTAGATTCTGAAAATTCGCATTTACTTAATAAAGTAATATTTTAATTATAAGAAGTTATAATTCCATTTTCTCCTCCATAAAAGCAAGAAGGCGAATAATCGTCCCAACACCATTGGTATTCTATGCCGTTGCCATAATTCGAAGGATTTACATGATCAGGATTTCCTCGCTGATATTTTAGCATTGATATTGACATTCCAATCCATACTTTACGGTTTGCAAGGTTTTCACAATCCGCTTTACTCCATTCTGGATGCTTTTTATGAATCTTACCAGCTTTTGTTTTTTCCCATTTTTTATTTTCAGTATCGATTTTTTTCTGATTTTCTTTTTCTAATGCATTATGACTATCAATTTTTTGAAATTGTATTTCCATTGCAAAATCTTTAAATTTTTTTGCATAAGGGATTGCTAATTCAGGACTATCAAGTTTTATTTTGTCATACTCTAACTTGACACTATCTATATTCATTTTATAATTTGCATCATTAATAAGTAAAACGGCGGTGTTGAAAATCTCGTCAGATTGAATGTTTAATTTTGAGATTTTAATATCTCGAGACGATTTTTTTTCTTCGCAGGACAGGAGAAAAATAAATGAAAACAAAAGAAAAAATAAATATGTTCTAGCCATAATGTTTTTTATTAAATTAGATTTTAAAATTAAAGATAATTCTTATGTTATTTTACGGAAATCCATAAGTAGAAAAAAATGCAAACTCTGAAGTTTATTAAACTCAAATAAAACCAAAAAATCTTAGCGAACTCTGCGTTACAAAAAAAATCTACAAAACACGATAAACAGGATACTGCATATGCGCCTTTTCATAATAAGCAGAATGTTTGTAAATCCATTCTAGTTGCGCTTTGGCGCTTTTTGCAAATTCGAGGTCGTTTTGTTTTTTGGTTTCTAGTTCTGCTTTTAGAGTTGCGTTGTCTTTTAAAAGCTGAGCGGCAGTATCTTCAAAAATATATTCGGAGTAATGTTCTTTTTGCTGTAAAATAGCATCGAAGAAATTCCAGTTGAAGAACGAATCAACACCTTCTGGTTCAAAAGCTTCTAGAAGATATTTTACGCCTTTTTGATTAGTTGGAACGTAATAATCTCCTTTGGCGAAATTCATTTTAACCTTTTTAGAAGTTACCGTTGTATTTCGGTGTGGGTAATGTCCTTCATACGCAAACGAAGACGTTTTAAAATCAGCAATTCTATAGCTTTCAACCTCAACAATTGTATCGTTTTTAAATTGTCTGAAAGAGATGTTATTGTTTTTCAAAAGCTCAATAATATTCCAATACTCTCTCGGAACAACGTAAGCCGTCGGAATCACAATTTCTTTAGCTGATTTAAATTCTTTGATATACGGAACGTCTTTTTTGTACGGTTTGCTTCTGTCATAATACAAACGATCTCCAGTTGTGGCTTCGCTTTTTTTGTAACCTGCTTCGTAGCCTAAAAAGGTAAATTTAGTTGTTTTCGTGCTGTCCATTTCCCATTTTAAAGTGTAGGATTTTTTAGGCTGATATTGCTCTAGATTCTTCACACGAATCTCTTTAATTTTCTGATAATTAGCATCGGTAAAATCCATAGTCGACTTCATGTATTCGTAGGTCATTTTTACACGTTCTGCGTATTTTTTCAGCATGTGCGTTTCGACTACAAAACCAATCGTATTAAACAAAGAAGTATAACCCGTTGTATATCGCGGACTGTCAACAAATTGCCCAAAACCTTTATCTGGCGTATCTTTAAACGAATCAACATAAGGAGTCGTTTCGATTTTCTTTTTCTGAAGATCTTTCACCAAAGCAGGCATCATTTCGTCATTCATAAAATTGCCCAAAACCGTTCCGAGTTTGTTGTGCTGTGTCATGATATACGTCAGTTTGTATTGGTAATCAGAACCGTTGCTCACGTGATTATCGATAAAAACATCGGCGTTTATTTTCTGGAAAATCTCTACAAAACTTTTTGTATTTCGAGTATCCGATTTCATTAAATCACGATTCAAATCGTAGTTTCTGGCATTTCCTCTAAAACCGTAAATTTCAGGTCCGTCCTGATTGGCGCGAGTTGTCGAATTTCTATTTAAAGCCCCGCCAATATTATAAACTGGAATAGTAACCAAAACGGTGTTTTTTGGCGCTTTCATTTTTCCAGTTGCCAAATCTCTGTAGAATTGCATAGTCGCGTCGATTCCGTCCGGTTCTCCCGCGTGAATTCCGTTATTAACAAATAGAACCGCTTTTGTTTTCTGGATTTTATCAAAATCAAATTCTTTGTCAGGATTGAAAGTAATCATGTGCAAAGGTTCACCAGAATCGGTTAATCCCATTTCTTTCATTTGGATGGTCGGAAAATCAGCAGCGAGCATTTTAAAATAAGCAATTGTTTCTTGATAAGATGCAGATTGATTGCCGTTTCCTTTCTCAAAAAAAGTGTCGTGTTTTTTATTGTTTTGAGCAAAAATCGTGATGGTGAAAAGTGAAATGAGAATGGTAAAAAGTTTCATGGTTCTGGTTTTAAGTAAGAATCAAATATAGTTTTTTTTGTTTCAAGTTTCAGGTTTCAAGTTTGATCTGCTTTTCCTCAAATTTTGTTTCACGCAGATTTTGCAGATTAGAGCAGATTGATTTTTTTAATCTACCAAATTCTATTTTAATCTGTGCAAAAAGTATTCTTTGTGGTTATTTGTCTCTCGCAGATTTTGCAGATTTCTCGGATTTTTTAATTTGATATTTAGATTTTATCTGCTTGATCTGTAAAATCTGCGAGAGATAAATATCACCTAAATCTGCTTAAATCTGCAAAATCTGCGTGAAACAAAAAGACAGCATTCTAACCTGAAACCTGAAACAAGAAAAACTTGAAACAAATTTTACCTACTTTTGCAGCATGAAAAAACACCATTCCAACGACATTCTTTCGAATTTAGGGATTAATAGCCTAAATGAAATGCAGGAAATGGCACACGATGCTATTTTAAACGAAAACAATACTCTACTACTTTCTCCAACTGGATCTGGAAAAACCTTGGCTTTTTTACTTCCTGTTTTAGAATTGTTGCAGCCTGAAATATTGTCTGTTCAGTGTTTGATTTTGGTTCCGTCTCGCGAACTTGGACTTCAAATTGAACAGGTTTGGAAAAAAATGGGAACCCAATACAAAGTCAATATTTGTTACGGCGGACATTCTATTGATACTGAAATCAAAAATTTAAGCAATCCGCCAGCAGTTTTAATTGGAACGCCTGGAAGAATCGCCGATCATATCGAGCGAGAAACTTTTAGAACCGATAAAATTCAGACTTTAGTTTTAGACGAATTTGATAAATCGTTGCAATTGGGTTTTCACGAACAAATGTCTTTTATTATTGGAAGATTATCGAAGGTAAATAAAAGAGTTTTGGTTTCTGCAACTTCTGATATTGAAATTCCGAAATATACACGAGTTGTAAATCCGGTTGTTTTAGATTTTATTCCGGAGGAAGAAGAAAAGACAAATCTTTCTATGAAAATGGTGATTTCGCCATCAAAAGACAAATTGCAGAGTTTGTTCAACTTGATTTGTTCTTTAAAATCAGAATCAGCGATTATTTTTTGTAATCATCGTGATGCTGCAGAACGTATTAGTGATACTTTAAACGAAAAAGGAATTTATTCGGTATATTATCACGGCGGAATGGATCAGGAGGAACGTGAGCGCGCTTTAATTCAGTTTAGAAACGGAAGCGTCACATATTTAGTCACAACCGATTTGGCTGCGAGAGGTTTGGATATTCCAGAAATGAAACATGTTATTCATTATCATTTGCCTTTAAAAGAAGACGAATTCACACACAGAAACGGGCGTACAGCGCGTATGCAATCAACTGGAACGGCTTACGTCATTATTCACGAAAGTGAAAAAGAACTGGATTACATTGATTATGAAATGGAAGTTTTAAATGTTGAAGGAAATGTTTCGCTTCCAAAACCGCCTCAATTTCAGACCATTTATATCAGTGGGGGAAAAAAGACAAAACTGAATAAATTTGATATTGTTGGATTCTTTTCGCAAAAAGGAAAACTGGAAAAAGGCGATTTAGGATTAATCGAAGTAAAAGATTTCGTTTCGTTTGCAGCAGTAAAGTACAATAAAGTAAAAGACCTTCTGAAAAACATTAAAGATGAAAAAATGAAAGGCAAGAAGTTTAAAATCGAAGTTGCCCGTAATGTCATCAAGAAAGAAGAAGACGAGAAAAAAGGGAAATATTAAGATTTTTGATTTTAGATTTCAGATTGTTGATTTTAGATTTTGCTTAAAGAACGCACACAAAGCTTGTCCTCTTGAGCGAAGTCGAAGGATACTCATAGTGCGGATTTAGCATGAGATCCTTCGACTTCGCTCAGGAAGACAAAAAATGAGAAATTGCAATTTTGAATTTTAATTTTGAATTTTTAATTTGAATTTGTGAGTTTATTTATTTGTATTTCAACTGTTTATAATCGTTTAACTAAGTTTTACAATTTTATGTTAAAAAAATAATGAATTGATAGGTGTTTTTTCAATATTTCTATGTTTTTTTGTGATCGTAAAATTGTAACCCCAAATACTATATGAAAAAGATTATTACTCTTGCCGCATTGTTTTTTAGTTTTATTTCGTTTGCACAGGTTAAAGTTCTAGAAACGGTTCCTGTAGAAAAATTAGGAAAAGTAAATAACAACTACATTCAGAAAATTGGTGACGAATACACTGTGTATTACACTATTATTCAAAGTGATGATGATTCGACTTTGAGAAAGTTTTCATTCAAAAACATCGATAATGCTTATAACTCTTTATACAACATTATCATGGGCGGATTTACAGCTTCTCCGTTGTACGATATCAAATTAGAGTTACCTAACAACTATATTTGGTTGCACTACACAGGAAATGTGGTTCCAGACAAAGCTACAGTACAATTTATGGTTTCTGGTAAAGAAAGAGACGCAGCAACAAACAACGTTTCTGAGCCATTTGTAAAAGATCAAATCAGTAAATTATTCCAAAAATAATTCTTTTTTGAGGTACAAAGCCTCAAAGGGACAGAGGGGCAAAGTTTTTTCTCTCTTAATTATAAAAAAAAACTGTTCTTAATTGAACAGCTTTTTTTTGTTTCAAGTTTCAGGTTTCAGGTTTGATACGCTTTGTGTATAGTTTAAACGCAAAGTGCGCAAAGTTTTATTTGTGGTTTAAAGCGCAAAGTTCGCAAAGCTTTATCAATAAAACTTTGCGAACTTTGTGTATACTTGTGTGCTTTGCGGTTTAATTATGCGTATTCATCAGAAAAACTTAGAATCTTAGCATCTCAGAACCTTAGCATCTTAAAAAATTATATTTTCTTCACGTATTGTGTAATAATCACAATCTGCTGGCCATCGACTTTTCCTTCAATATATTCAGCGTTTTCGTGGTCTAAACGGATGTTTCTCACAGCAGTTCCTTGTTTGGCAACCATGCTTGATCCTTTTACTTTCAAATCTTTGATTAAAACTACAGAATCTCCGTGTTGTAGGACTACGCCGTTACTATCGCGGTGAACTAATTTATTTTCGTCATCTTCTCCTTCTCCTGTTGCTTTTGCCCATTCAAGAGTTTCTTCATCAAGATACATCATGTCTAGTAATTCTTGTGGCCAGCCTGCGGCGCGCATACGGCTTAACATTCTCCAAGCCACAACTTGTACAGCGATGTTTTCATTCCACATGCTGTCGTTAAGGCATCTCCAGTGATTTAAATCTACGTTGTCAGGATTTTCAATTTGGTCAATACAGGTGTTACAGGCTAATATAGCTTCATCAATTCCGCCTTTTCTAGTTGGAAGGACTTGATAAACTTTTAAATTTTCTTCATTTCCGCAAAGTTCACATTTAGATCCGCTACGTTTGCTTAATTCTCTCTCGATGCTCATTGTATTATAATTTTTTGGCGAAAGTACTGTTAATTAAAGCCTTTTGCAAATTATATTTTTGAAGTTTAATGTCTCGAAACTTCATAGATTTTATTTTCTTTAAAAAGACGCTGAATACTGCTTTTTGCTATTTTTTCTTTAGTCTTATAATTTTCTTCTTTATCAATTTTATCAATCTGAGTCTTTTTGTCAATTTCCATTTCATTCAAAAATACCTCAACGCTGTCTTTAGAAACTTCATTAACCTTCATTGTTGTATAGAATCCGTTTGATTCGTCTACGAAATAAATATCGCCTGCTTTTGGTGCTTGAACATAGTTTTTGCTATCAGAAGCTCTTTGCATAGAAGAATAATAGGTGCTTAAAACTAAAATACCAACAATAAAAAGTCCTGAGAACATCCAGATTGGAGAAGATACTTTTCCTTTAGCTAAATTTATTTTCTGCTGGATCGCCGATGTAAGTTCGCCAAATTCGAATGTTTTTTTGCACGAATTGCATTCAGCAAAAGTTAGTTTCTTAACAGGGAAAAAAGGTATCCAGTAAATGTGAGCATATTTTTCGAAAATGCTATAGTTCATGGATACATTATTGCTGCAATTTGGGCAATCTACATTTATAATGCGATCATTTTTAATGTTTGTCGTTTTGGTTCCGTAAAAGATCATTATTTTGGGATTTGGTTACTTAGCTGCAAATCTAAAGATTAATCTTACAATTACAATTTTTTTTTGTTATTTTTTCACCCTAACGGCATCTGGAACCAGCATTTCATATTCGCCGCCATGACGCAATACATCACGTACAATGCTCGAACTGATAAATGAGGTACTTGCCGCTGTTAGCAAGAAAACTGTTTCTATTTTAGAAAGCTTTCTATTCGTGTGCGCGATTGCTTTTTCGAATTCGAAATCGGCTGGATTTCTTAATCCTCTTAAAATGAAATTGGCTTTTTCTTTTTTTGCTAAATCAATAGTTAGTCCTTCATAAGTGATAACTCTAACTTTTGGCTCATCTTTAAATGTTTCTTCAATAAAGCGTTTTCTTTCTTCAAGTGAAAACATGTATTTTTTTTCTGCATTGACACCAATGGCAATTACAATTTCATCAAATAAAGGAATTCCTCTTTTGATAATGTCTTCGTGTCCAAGTGTGATTGGGTCAAACGATCCTGGGAATATGGCTTTTCGCATTTCTTTTTAAGGTGCTAAGGTTCTAAGATTCTGAGTTGCTAAGTTTTTTAGACTTATTTTTAAAAATCAAAATTCAATTGAAAAATTACTCTTGTAATATAATTTGGAATTCATCCTAAGTGATTCTTTTCGTGTTTATTGCTTCAACCCATTCGTCTTTTTTACAGACTTTACAAGTTGCTGTTCCTGTTTTTTGTTCTTCAGTATGTCCGCAGAAACTGCATGAATACACGCCGTCAGCTGGAATAAATTTACTTTTAGAATAAAACAAAGATGGCAGAATAGGGAGGCCATAACCTACCTTTTCGTCTTCATAAAAATAC